>PPYF01098705.1_pt1 | contig 166127 bp, 158 predicted proteins | sample 1559871 | NCBI WGS metagenome assembly PPYF01 (sample SAMN08240021, study PRJNA423297) | Human gut metagenome, whole genome shotgun sequencing project.
ATTGCGACAGTGGGATGTTGCTAGACATAAAAGAAGGATGGCAGAAATCTGCCATCCCACAATAAAACGTGAAGAGCCTGATTTTTTAGGGGTTAATTGAATTTCAGTACGGCGCCCTGGGCGGCAGAAGAAACCAGGGAAGCGTAGCGGGCCAGGTAGCCCCGCTGTACTTTGGGGGGCGGGCAAACCCAGTTTTTCCGGCGTTCTTCCAGTTCCTCGTCGGTAAGGCGGACATTGAGCTTCCGGTTGGGGATATCGATGTCGATGATGTCCCCGTCTTCAATCAGGGCAATGTTGCCGCCTTCCCGGGCTTCCGGAGAGATGTGGCCAATGCAGGCGCCCTGGGTGGCACCGGAGAAGCGGCCATCGGTGAGCAGGGCTACGGAGCTGCCCAGGCCCATGCCGGTAATGACGGCGGTGGGGTTAAGCATTTCCCGCATACCCGGACCGCCTTTGGGCCCTTCATAGCGGATAACCACCACGTCACCCGGTTTGATTTCCTTGCCTACGATGGCTACGATGGCTTCATCTTCTGAATTGAATACCCGGGCGGGACCTGTATGGGTCAGCATTTCCGGCACTACGGCGCTTTCCTTGACCACGGAGCAGTCCTTGGCCAGGTTGCCCTTCAAGATGGCAATGCCGCCGGTTTTCCGGACCGGGTCTTTGACGGTGTGAATGACTTCTGGACGGAGAATCTTGGCTCCCTTGATGTTTTCGCCTACGGTTTTGCCGGTAACGGTCAGGCAATCCTTTTCAATGAGTCCGGCCCGGGACAGCTCGTGCATTACGGCCCGGATGCCGCCGGCTTCCTCCACGTCCACCATGTGGAAGGTGCCGCTGGGGGAGAGTTTGGTCAGGTAAGGGGTCTTTTTGCTGATTTTATCAAATTCTTCCAGGGACAGGTCCACGCTAGCTTCATGGGCAATGGCCGGCAGATGGAGGCAGGTGTTGGTGGAGCCGCCCATGGCCATATCCACAGTAATGGCGTTTTTGAAGGCTTTGGCGGTCATAATGTCCTTGGGACAGATGTTGTGTTTTAACAGGTCCATGATCCGTTTCCCGGCTTCCTTGGCCAGGGCCACCCGGGCACCCTGATAGGCAGCAGGAATGGTGCCGTTGCCGGGCAGACCCATACCCAGTACTTCCGTCAGGGAGTTCATGGTGTTGGCCGTAAACAGGCCGGCACAGGAACCGCAGCCGGGGCAGGCACAGTGTTCGATTTCGGACAGCTTATGCTTGGAAATCTTGCCGGCTTCAAAGCGGCCGGCAGCTTCAAACACGGTGCTGACGCTGATATCCTTGCCTTCGTAGCGGCCGGGCAGCATGGGGCCGCCGCTGACTACAATGGCGGGGATGTTCAGCCGGGCTGCTGCCATGAGCATACCCGGAACAATCTTATCACAGTTGGGGATGAGCACCAGGGCGTCAAAGGCGTGGCCATTGGCTACGGCTTCAATACTGTCTGCCACCAGTTCCCGGCTGGCCAGGGGGTATTTCATCCCGTCGTGGCCCATGGCAATGCCGTCGCAGATGCCAATGGCAGGGAATTCAATGGGGGTGCCGCCGTTTTCCAGGACACCATATTTAACGGCCTTGGCAATGCGGTCCAAATCCATATGGCCGGGAATAATCTCGTTTTGGGCGTTGCAGATGCCAATCAGCGGTTTTTTCAATTCATCTTCGGTGTAACCCATGGCATAGAACAAAGAGCGATGGGCAGCGCGGGTGGAACCTTTTTTTACGGTGGTACTTCTCATAATGTCTCCCCTTCTTCTTTTCAAAAAATGTTAAATGTAAGCTCTAATTTACCACGTTTTGTAACGGCTGTCAACCTTTCAAGGAAGTTCGTGGATGAACATACAGGGTTTTCTGTCCGGTGTAGATGACAAAGCCGGGTTTGGCACCGCTGGGCTTTTTCACCAGGTGTTTCTCCGCGCAGTCTACGGCTACCCGATCAGAATTCTTGCCCTTGCTGTAACCGGCGGCCAGGGAAGCGGCCATAAGAATATCTTCTTCCCGGGGCTGAGGCAGGGTGGTTTTCAGGATTACGTGGGAACCGGGGATGTTCTTGGCGTGGAACCACAGGTCCTTGCCCCGGCCCAGCTTAAAGGTCACGTAATCATTTTGCTTATTGTTCTTCCCTATATATAAGGTAGTTTCCGGGGAAAGTACAATTTTCAGGGGTTCGGATTTGCTCTGGGTGGGTACCCGCTTTTTGGAGGAGGGGAGGAGTCCCAGCTGGATAATTTCCTGTTTGATTTCCCCAATCTCTCCCTTGGTGACGGCGGTGTCCAGGGAGGCGTCCAGGGACTGGAGGTAGGTGAGCAGGTCCTGGGCTTCCTGCTGTTGAAGCTTGATTTCTCCCACCGCCCGTTTGAATTTGTTGTACTTCTTGTAGTAGGCCTGGGCATTTTCCATGGGGTTTAGGGAGGGGGAGAGGGAAATTTTCATAGGTTTGCTGTCATAGATATTGGGCAGTTCACAGGAAGTCTGGCCTTTTTTCACCTGCCAGCCGTAGGCCATCAGGGTATCCGCCATGATTTTCTGCTCTTCGGCGTTTTCCGCCTTGGCCAGGTCCTGGGCCAGGAATTTCAGCTTCTTGGCCACTTTTGCTTCCTGGGTAACCACCAGTTTGGTCAAGAGGTCCTTGTCGGGAATCTGGACGGGAACCAGGGAGGCACTGTAGGCCTGGGCTTCCAGCAGGGAAGCAAAAGGCTTTTGGGTCCACTCCGGATGGGTTTGGGGCACATAGGGCACCAGATTTTTCATCCGGTTGTGGCTGTCAATCTGGGCAATTACGGTGGAATCGGTGCCGTCCAGGCGTTTGCCGATTTCTGCCTGGAGGCCGGCCAGGGCTTTTTCCAGCTGCTGGGCCTGGGTCAGCTCCAGCAGGTTGGCCGGGCCGGAAATCCCAGCCCGGAGCAGTACTTCCTGGGCGGTATAGCGGCCAATGCCCTGGGTGGCGGAAATCAGCGCCTGTTCCAGGGGCAGGTCCCCGCAGGCAGTTACCGCTTCCCTAAGGGCGTGGGGAGAGGTTTGGAGAAAGTCCAGCCCGTCCTGGGCTGGGGGATATGCGTAAGGCTGGTTGGGCAGGATTTGACGGACCCGGCTTTGGAATTTACCAATATGGCGCAGGGCATCCAGAATGATACCCTGTTCGTTTACGAAAATAATATTGCTGTTTTTCCCGGTCAGCTCCAGCACCAGGCGCTTGGTGATGATTTTCCGTTCCGCGCCAATGCTGTCCACGGACAGGGTAATAATCCGGTCCAGGCCCTGCTGGCTGATTTTGGTGATGCGGCCTTCTTCCAGGTGTTTGCGCAGCAGCATACAGAAGGAAGGGGGGAGATCCGGCCGTTCAGGCAGGGTTTGGGGCAGGGTGATCAGGGGCGTGTCACCGCCCATGTCCACCAGGAGATTTTCGGTATGGTTCTGGGTATTGATCTGCAGCAGCAGGGAACTTTTGCCGGGCATAAAAATCTTGAAAATTTTGCCGCCCAAAAGCCGGCGGCTCAGTTCCTGGGTCAGTACCTGTAGGGTGATGCCTTCTAAGTTCATGGTAGGTTCCTCTCTTTGTGCTTTCCGCCCGCGGTGAAAAGGGTGGGGCTTTCAGCGAAATCAACTCCCCGCGGGTTTGCACCCTTGCGTGGAATTCGTTATAATATTTAAGTTAGGATGCGTGTTAAGGCACGTCTCCTCCAGTATAATATGACTGAACAGTTCGGTCAAACCGCAAAGGAGAGGAATCAATGAAAAAAGTAGGATTTCTAGCAGCTGCGCTGCTTCTTGTTTCCCAGACCGCCTTCGCCATGCTTCCCCTTACGGATGGAGCCATCAGTCAGGCCCAGGTCTATGGCCTGGAGCGGAGAAATGCCCCATTAGGGGAACTGGTTGCCCCGTGGACCGTATACGACCGGAAGCAGACCAATAAGTATGGCCTGCGGGAACGGGTCATTGTGTATACGCCCTATCTGACGGCAGCCGTGGATGCCCAGCAGACGGGAAAAAACGGTCAAAAGCCCACCCCGGAACAGGGGTTGAAGGTAGCCAAGCAGTACGATGGGGTTCTGGCCTTGGGGTTAAATATTTCCACCAGTGTAAAACTGGAGCCCAAATCCCTCAAGGTGAAGATGTACCAGGGTACCAATGTGTTTGAGCCCTATTACGTGAACCTAAACAGTGCTTCCCAGCGGGATATGCAGGTGGTCAATGCCCAGACGGGAGCTTTGCAGAATGCCAATGTGTGGGATTTGCAGTATTATGTGTATTTTGATCTGTCAAAAATTGATGCCAACCGGGTGATGGTACTGTCCGTTCAGGATGAGTACGGCGGTACCCGGGAGTTTGTATTAAACCTGACAAAAATGAACTAACTCTAAGGGAGCGTGGAAAGCGTGGTACAAAGCATGACCGGTTACGGCCGGGGAGAAGTCCAAAAAGATGATTTTTCATTTACCATTGAAATCAAGACGGTCAATCACCGGTATGCAGAACTGGCCATGCGCCTGCCCCGCTTCCTGAATCCAGTGGAAAACCGTATCCGGAAGCAGATTTTGGATCAGCTGCTGCGGGGACGGATTGATGTTTTTATTACCGCCAGCTACACGGGAACAGAAGGACGCCGAGTAAAGATTGACAAAGGGCTGGTAAAGGCTTATTATGATAGTTTGAAAGATATGGCCCAAATGCTGTCGATTCCGGCGGAAAACCTGGGAAACCAGCAGGAAATTCTCTTCATTGCTGGCTGTGACCAGGTTATGGTCCCGGAAGACACCGAAGTTGACCTGGAAACCCTGTGGCCGCTGATGGAAAATGCAGTGCAGCAGGCAATTCAGCGGTGCCTTGCCATGCGGCAGCTGGAGGGAGACCATATTTCCCAGGATGTGGCAAACCGCATTGCCCTCATTGGACAGCAGCTGGCCCAGGTGGAAGCCCGGGCGCCGCAAACCGTTGCAGAGTACGAGCGCCGCCTCCGTGAGAAGATTCAGGCCCTGTTGGATGAGGCAGGCGCCGGGAAATTGGATCCGGCCGGTATCCTTCAAGAAACTGCTGTTTATGCGGATCGGGTCAACGTGACGGAAGAAATTGTCCGTTTGCACAGTCATCTGCAGCAATTTACCCAGATGCTTCACGAAGAAAAGCCGGTGGGACGGCGGATGGACTTTCTGGTACAGGAAATGAACCGGGAAGCCAATACCATTGCTTCCAAGGCCGGTGATGCCCAAATCATCCAAGTGATTGTGGATATGAAAGGCGAAATCGAGAAAGTCAGGGAACAAATCCAGAATATACAATAGAGTAGGAGAGAATTTATGGACATCAAATTGATCAACATCGGCTTTGGCAACATCGTTTCCGCACAGCGGGTGGTTACCATCATCGGACCTGAATCTGCCCCCATCAAGCGGATTATCCAAGACGGACGGGACAAGGGTGTGGTCATTGACGCCACCTACGGCCGCCGTACCAGAGCGGTCTTGATCATGGACAGCGGCCATGTGGTGCTGTCCGCCCTGCAGCCGGAAACCATCGCCAACCGGTTCAACACGGAAGATGCACCGGCTCCTCTGGCAGAGGATCTGAAGGAGGAAGAACATGAATAAACCCGAAGGTATTCTGCTGGTATTATCCGGCCCCAGTGGTGCTGGCAAAGGCACCATCTGCGCCCGCCTGCTGGAAAAACGGGAAGGCATGGCCTATTCCGTGTCCTGCGCCACCCGGGAACCCCGGAAGGGGGAAGTGGATGGGAAAAACTATTTCTTTAAGAGCCGGGATGAGTTTGAAGATATGATCAAGAACAACGGCCTTTTGGAACACGCCTCCGTATATGGCAACTACTACGGGACGCCCCGCCAATACGTCATGGACAAACTGGCCGAAGGCCTGGATGTGGTCCTGGAAATCGATCCCCAGGGTGCCTTGCAGGTAAAAAAGAGCTTTCCGGACGGCGTTTTTGTATTCATTGTGCCTCCGTCCCTGGATGAACTGTCCAAGCGGATTTACAAACGGGGCACCGATGCTGTGGACGTGATCAAACGCCGGCTCAGTGCCGCTACCTCCGAACTGGCCTATGCTTCCAAGTACGACTATATTGTAGTCAACGACGAAGTGGAAAAGGCTACGGACAAGGTCAGCAAGATTATTGACGTGGAACACCTGCGGGTGGGCCGCACCTATTATATTGTGGATGAAATTTGCCAAATGAAAGATGGCGTCTGGGTCTGCGAGTAAGCAGAAAAGGAGAATACGTTATGTCTATGATTGATCCCTCTATCGATGATTTAGCAGAAAAAGTTGGCAGCAAATACGGCCTGGTTATTATGGCCGCCAAGCGTGCCCGCCAGCTGGTGGACCATGCGCCTGCCCTGGTAGAAAGCAAATCCAACAAACCTGTTTCCATTGCCATGGAAGAAATCGCCCAAGGCCTGGTAACCATTGCCGGGAAAGACGATTTGAAGAAGAAATAAAAGGAGCAGACCGGTGCTGGAAGGAAAAAAGATTCTTTTAGGCGTTACCGGCGGCATTGCTGCTTATAAGGCGGTTACCCTGACCAGCCGGCTGGTGCAGGCTGGGGCGCAGGTGCGGGTTATCATGACGGAAGCGGCCACCAAACTGGTGTCCCCGCTGCTGTTTAAGGAAATCAGTACCCACCAGGTAGCCGTGGGTATGTGGGGCGGCAACGATGAATTCAACGTGGAACACGTGGCTGTGGGCCGTTGGTGTGACCTGGTGGTGGTGGCTCCGGCTACCGCCAACATCATCAGCAAAATGGCTAACGGCCTGGCTGATGACCTGCTGTCTACTACGCTGCTGGCTTGTGACAAACCCAAAATCATTTGCCCGGCCATGAATACCAATATGCTGAACAATCCGGCCACGGCCCGGAACCTGGCCACCCTGCGGCAGGACGGCGTGGTGATTATGCCCAGTGCGGCTGGTCACCTGGCCTGCGGCATTAACGGGTCCGGCCGGCTGCCTGAGCCGGAAGATATTTTGGCTTTTATTGATGGGTATCTGGCTTCCCTCCACGGGGACCTGAAGGGTATGAAAATCCTGGTGACAGCCGGGGGAACCCGGGAAGCCATTGATCCGGTGCGGTTTATCGGCAACCGTTCCAGCGGCAAGATGGGCTATGCCATCGCCCGGGACGCGGCCCGGCGGGGCGCCCAGGTGATTCTGGTGTCCGGCCCTACGGCCCTTGAGCCGCCCCGGAATGTGGTGGTGCACCAGGTGGAAACCACCCAGGAAATGCTGGACGCGGTTTTGAGTGCCTACGACCAGGTAGATGCAGTGATCAAGGCAGCTGCTGTGGCTGACTACAAGCCCCATCACCAGGCAGAACAGAAAATCAAAAAGCAGGACGATAATCTGGTGCTGACCCTGGACAAAAACCCGGATATTTTGAAACTGCTGGGACAGCGGAAAAAACACCAGATTCTGGTGGGCTTTGCTGCCGAAACCCAAAACCTTTTGGAAAACGCTGCGGCCAAGGTGAAGAAAAAGAACCTGGATATGATTGTGGCCAACGATGTGACCATGCAGGGAGCGGGTTTCAGCACTGACACCAATGTGGTGAAGCTGCTGTATCCCGATGGAAAAATTGAAAGCCTGGGTCTTATGACCAAGGAAGAAGTGGGTAACCACATCTTGGATATTGTCCGGGAAAAGGTCGCCGCCAAACGCCAGGAAAAAGCCTGAAACAACGAAAAAGAACCCCAAGTACGCTGAGCACTTGGGGTTCTTCTGTGTCTATAAAGTTAATCCACCACCATGGTGTACTCCCGGGTATCCAGGTAGGTGTAGAGCATTTCCAGGGTATGGAACAATTTTTGCCGGGAATCATTTTTCAGGGCGCCGGGTTCTTCCGGGGGTTCCAAGGGAACCCGCACCACATTGGCACCGCTGAGTACGGACAACAGCTGGCCCTGGGCGTTGATCTTGTTCACTTCCGGGGGAGCGGTAATATCTGCCCGGGGGAACATAATTCGCACAATGGCTATCAGCCGCAGAAATTCTTCCAGGCTGGCCCGCTTTTCCTGTCGGAATGGGGTGTTGTCTCGGGGGATAAAGGGCACCAGGGAAATGGCCTTGGGGCTCAGTTCCTGGAGCAGGGTCAGGGAACGGGCCAGATATTCCGGCGTCTCAAAGGGCGCCCCTACTAGGAAGCCCGTATCCATGGTATAGCCAATCGCCTTGGCATCGTTGTAGCAGTCAATTTTGGTGGAAAGGGCCTGGGCAGGGGGATGGAGCTTGGAAAAATGCAGGGGGTCCGCTGTTTCGTAGCGAAGCAGGTAACCCTGGGCTCCGGCCTTGAACATCCGCTGGTAGGAGGCCTTGCTGCGCTCTTCCAGAGCCAGGCCAAGCTTTACCTCGGGAAACTGCTTTTTCAGGTTGGTCAAGAGATTGCACATGATCATGTCCGTGTAGTACTGGTCTTCCCCGGACTCCAAAATCAGGTACCGCATGCCCAGGTCGTATCCTTCCTGACAGGCACCCTTGATTTGCTCCCAGTTCAGCCGGAACCGGGGCAGCACAGTGTTTTCCGAACGCAGCTGGCAGTACAGGCAGTTTTTGGGACAGTGGTTGGTGAATTCCAAAACCCCTTGGACCTGGATAACCCGCTTGAACAGAACGGTTACGGCCTCTTGGGCAGCCCCAAACAGCTTGGCCCGGGTAACGGAATCCTCGGTTTGGAGCAGCGCAATAAATTCCTCGTCAGTGAGGATGGACTCCATTTTCAGTTTTTCTACCAGATCCTCCATGGCTGTTCCCCGCTTTCCCCTTAGAATAGTTTTATTATACTATATTTGCCCAGGGACGCCAAAGAAAAATTACAGCTGCAAGCATTTGGCCCTTGGGTGCGTCCTGGCAAAGCGAAAACTTGAAAGGCAGGGGGCGGAGGAGGTTGGGGCGCTGTCCTGCCTGCACGGCTAAAAATTTCCCTGCAAATAGAAAAAGCCAGGAACCCCTGACCGCTGCCCTTTTCTGAATTCCGGTGGGGGAATCAACTGCAGCCAGCGAAAGAGTTTCTGACCTAAAAAACAAAATTGGCGGAGAGGGTGGGATTCGAACCCACGGTCCCTTGCAGGATCGCCAGTTTTCAAGACTGGTGCCTTAAACCGCTCGGCCACCTCTCCGCATAACAAATCAAGTATAAACTAGGCCATTTCCCTTGTCAAGGAGAAACGAAGGCGAGCAAGGGGCGGAACACGTCTGACCTGGGAGAAAAAGGGAGAAAGGCTGCGAAGGAGGGGAGCTGGCTTAGAACACAGAATTGGAAATAGTCTGGGTGGAAGGGGAAAAGGGGAAGTAAAAACAGCTTTTAGAGCTGGAAGTATAGAAAATCGCAAAAAAGTATTGACAGCTTTGGCAATATCGTGTATAGTAACAGAGTCAGATAGTTCCAACGGAGTGGTACTCAAGTGGCTGAAGAGGACGGTTTGCTAAATCGTTAGGGGGGTTAAACCCCGCGTGGGTTCAAATCCCACCCACTCCGCCATTATTTTTATTATGACCGCATGCTTTTGGTAAGCAGGGCGGTTTTTTATTGCCCAAAATCGTGTGGAAAAGCAAAAATCGGAGAAAGCTCTAGGCTTCCTCCGATTTTTTGTGTGGTTTATTTCTTTTCTTTGGCTTCTTTCGGCTCTGGTGCGTCAGCGTTATAACCGGGTACCAGATCTCCAATGCCATTTAGAATGTAGTGGGGTTGGTAGGAGAACTTCTTGATATTCTCCCGGGTGGAAACGCCGGTAAGTACCAGGACAGTTTCTAAACCGGTTTCTACCCCAGCCACAATGTCCGTATCCATTCTGTCACCAATCATTACAGAATCCTCGGAATGGACGCCCAGCTTTTTCAGCCCGGTACGCATCATTAAAGGATTGGGTTTGCCGATGAAGTAGGCTTGCTTGCCGGTAGCCATTTCGATAGGCGATACCAAGGCCCGGCAGGCAGGAATGATACCCCGTTCACTGGGCCCGGTCAGGTCGGAGTTGGTGGCAATGAGCTTGGCCCCCTTGTGGATCAGCTCCGTGGCCTTGAGAATCATTTCGTAGTTATAGCCGGTGGTTTCCCCGACGACCACGTAATCTGGATTTACATCGTTAAAGGTAATGCCGGCATCGTACAGGGCGTTTAACAGGCCGTGAGCCCCGATTACGTAAGCAGAGCAGTCCGGCGCCTGGTTTTTGAGAAAATGTGCCGTAGCCAAAGCACTGGTGTAGAAATGGCTTTCTTCAATATCGATTCCCATGGCCAGCAGCTTTTTGCGCAGTTCCAGGGGAGAACGTTCACTGGAGTTGGTGAGAAAGAGAAATTGTTTCTTTTCTTTTTTCAGCCAGGCGACAAATTCCTTCACGCCGGGCAGCAGGGTGTTGCCATGATAGATGACACCGTCCATATCACTGATGAAACCTTTTTTATTGCGAATGATGTTCAGATCACGCATATTATTTCTCCCTTCGATAGTTTAATTCTATTATCCATTTTCTCCGTAAAAATTACAACAAGGTTTTGTGATTTTCTGGGAAAATTACAAAAGAGGGGAAGGGCAGGGGACGAGTGGTTTCTAGTGGCAGGCGGCCTCCTTATATGATAAAATAAAATATTGACTAAGGAGGCATAATCTTGACTGCACAAAAACCTTTGCTGGCTGCGGTAGAAAAATACCGGCTGGCTCACGTATATCCTCTGCATACTCCTGGTCATAAAGGAGGCAGGGGCGCCGATCCGGATCTAATGCATTTGGCAGGGCCGGTGGCATTGGAAAGTGATGTTTCTCTTATGGAGGAACTGGACGATATCCATCATCCTTCCGGCTGCATCAAGGCGCTGGAAGATCAGGCAGCCAAGGTGTACCATGCTGATCGCTGCTTTTTGGGGGTGAACGGCACCACCGGGGTTATTCACGGGATGCTGCTGGGGGCTCTGAACCCTGGGGACAAAATCCTGATTCCCCGCAATTCCCACCGTTCGGTAATGGGCGGGCTGGTACTGGGCGATTTGACACCTGTGTATGTCCGGCCCTGCTATAGCGAAACCTGGCGGCTGAGCCTCCAGATTACCCCGGAGCAGGTGGAGCAGGCTTTTCAGGAACAGCCGGACCTGAAGGCCGTATTTTTGACCACCCCCAACTATTTTGGCCTGGCGGCGGATACGGCAAAGATTGCCCAAATCGCCCATGCTCATGGGGCGGTGCTCCTGGTAGATGAGGCCCATGGGCCCCACCTGGGGTTTTCGGAGCAGCTGCCGCCTTCGGCCATGGACTGCGGCGCCGATGCGGCGGCCCAGAGCACCCATAAAATTGTGGGGGCTATGACCCAGTGCTCGCTGCTGCAGGTCCGCTACGGACGGCTGCGGCCAGAACGGCTGGAAGCGGCCATGAGCCTGGTAACCACCACCAGCCCCAACTATATCCTTATGGGATCCCTGGACGGGGCGGTGGCCCAGCTGTTGGACCACGGCCGGGAAATGGCAGAGCAGTCCCTGCGGGCTGGCAAGCTGCTGCGGCAGGTGCTTAGAAAGCTGCCGGGACTGCCGGTCCTGGATCAGGAACTCCTTGGCCAGGGGGGCGTTGCGGCTGTAGATGGAGGAAAAGTAACCATTCAGGTCAGCGCCCTGGGCATCACCGGCCCGGAAGCGGCGCAGGCCCTGCGGGAGCAGGGAATTGCCGTGGAACTGGTGGATCAGGACCACGTGCTTTTTTTGGTAACGTATGCAGATGATACCCCGGAATTTGCAGCTGTGGCCGAAAAAATCCGGCAGGTGCTGGAAAAAATGGCGAAAGCTGCAGGGGCTATGCTTCCGGTGCCGGAGCCGGCCGCACTGCCGGAACTGGTACTGCCGCCCCGGCAGGCCTTTTTCAGCCGCCGGCATGCGGTGCCCTTTGCTGAGGCCGCAGGAGAAATTGCTGGGGAAAGCATCAGCTTTTATCCGCCGGGGATTCCCCTGGTGGTTCCTGGGGAACGGCTTACCCAGGAAATGCTGGACTACTGCCGCAAATTGCAGGCAAAGGGGCTCTTGGTCAGCGGCCCCCGGGATACAACACTTGAGACCATTGAGGTGATGGACAAATGAACAAAGGTTTGTTTATCGTACTGGAAGGACCCGATGGCAGCGGGAAAACTACCCAGGCTGCCAAGCTGGCAGATTGGTTCCGGCTGTATGGCCGGGAAGTGGTGGTAACCCGGGAACCCGGGGGCACGGAAGCGGCCGAAGAAATCCGGGAAATTGTCCTGGATCCGGCCCTGAATTTGTCCGCTGAAACGGAAATCCTGCTGCATCTGGCAGCCCGGGCCGACCATGTGGCCAAGGTAATCCGGCCGGCGGTGGAAGCGGGGAAGGTGGTCCTATGTGACCGGTTCAGCGACTCTACCCTGGTGTATCAGGGGATTCTCCGGAACCGGGACCTGGGAGAGCTGGTGCAGTTAAACGGCTTTGCGACCCAGGGCCTGCTGCCGGATTTGACCCTGCTTTTGGACGGCAGTCCCCGGGCTCTCTTGAGCCGACGGAAGGACCGGGGAGTAGTGGATAAATTTGAATTGCAGGGGCTGGACTTTCAGGAGAAGGTCAGAAATGGCTACCTGCAGCTGGCCAAAGCGGAGCCGGAGCGGTTCCTGGTGGTGGATGCCCTGGGAGACCCGGCTGTGGTGTCGGCCGAAATCACCAAGCAATTGGAAAAACTGCTGTAAATAACGCCGCCTTGCGGCAGAATGATAGGGATGCGTATGTGGGATCGTATTGTTGGACACGAAATTGAAAAGCGCTTTCTGCAGAACCTGCTGACAGGAGAGCGGAAAACTCCTTCACTGTTGTTCTACGGGCCCGAAGGCATCGGCAAGAAGAAGCTGGCGCTGGAATTTGCCAAAAGTTTCCTCTGTTTGGAGGACCCTTTGACGGATACTTCCTGCAAAAGCTGCCGGGCCTTTGGGGCAGGGTCCCATCCGGACCTGTTGTTGGTGGAGCCGGGCGGCAATACCAGTACCATCAGCATTGGCCAAATCCGGCAGCTGAGCCAACAGGCCCTGTACGCCCCGGTGCTGTCCCCCTATAAAGTATGCATTATCGAACAGGCGGACCATATGCAGGAAACCGCCCAAAACGCGCTGCTGAAGCTTTTGGAAGAACCGCCGGACTACTGGCTGTTCATCCTGGTGGCAGACCGGGTGGAGGCTCTTTTGCCCACCATTTTATCCAGGGTGGTACAGATCCAGTTCTATCCCCTAACCCTGGAGCAGACCCGGCAGGCTATGGAGCAGGCCCTGCTGACCCAGTGGGAAGTGCCCGAAAGCCTGGAGGGAGCAGAGCCCGGTGCCGTCCAGGCCCAGTGGCTAAAGGAAGGGCCGGTACTCAGCGCGCTTGCCGGGGGATCACCTGGCAAGGCCGTGGACTTGTTCCGGCTGGAGGCCCTCACCCTGCGGCAGCAGGTCCTGGACCTTTTGGAAAAGGTGGACGAGGACCAGCTGATGGTTTATCTTAAAGGGCTGGATTGGTTGGACAAGGCAGCCACAGCCCCCAAAAAGAAAAACAGCGGAGATGGCGAAAAGGAGCCGGCTTTTGACCGGCGGGAACCGGATTTTCTCCGGCTGGAACTTTTGCTGCTGCTGCTGCGGGACGGTTTGCTGCTCCAGGCGGGAGTGGCAGCGCCCTTGTACAATGAAGATATAAGAAAAGAGGCAGCCCTGTGCTTTGCCGGCTGGAAACCCAGCCAGCTGCGCAGAACCTTGGACCTGGTACAGGAAAGCCGGCTGGCCATTGCCCGTTTTGTGCCCCGGCGCCTGGTATTTGAGGCCCTGCTGCTAGAGATACAGGCATTGCGAAAGGAGATGTAGTGTGGTTACTATTGTTGGAGTCCGGTTTAAGAAAGCCGGCAAGATTTATTATTTTGCTCCAGGAGAACTGAAGCTGGAAAAAGGGGACCATGTGATTGTGGAAACCGCCCGGGGAATTGAATATGGCCAAGTGGTGATTCCCCAGCAGGAAGTACCGGAAGAAAAAATTGTTTCTCCTCTGAAAACCGTACTGCGCAAGGGCACTGAAAAAGATGCCCGGCAGGTAGAAGAAAATCACCAGAAGGAAAAGGAAGCCTTCGCCATCTGTGAAAAGAAAATTGCGGCCCGGAAGCTGGATATGCATCTGGTGAACGTAGAATATACTTTTGATGTGGGCAAGATTATTTTTTATTTTACAGCCGATGGCCGGATTGATTTCCGGGAATTGGTGAAGGATTTGGCAGCGGTGTTCCGTACCCGGATTGAACTGCGCCAGATTGGCGTCCGGGACGAAGCGAAAATGCTGGGCGGCATTGGCTGCTGCGGCCGTCCCCTGTGCTGTGCCACCTTCCTGGGAGATTTTGAGCCGGTATCCATCCGGATGGCCAAGGAACAGAACCTGTCCCTGAACCCGACCAAGATTTCCGGGATCTGCGGCCGCCTGCTGTGCTGCCTGAAATACGAAAATGATATGTACTGCGGGAAGAAGAAAGAAAAACGCAAGGAACATCTTACCGTTCCCAAACCAGGTATGAAAGTGGTTACGCCCAGCGGAGAGGGCATGGTGATGCATATCAGCCGCCGGGAACAGACAGTGACCGTAGAACTGTCCCCGGGAAACCGGATTGAAGTGGCCTGGGACGAGATTGTGGAATCTTCCCGGGCGGAGGATTAATGAAGGACACAGAACGGAAGGACTGCCTGCCCGATGGGAAAACCGTAATCTGGCAGGATCCCCAGGAATTTTGCTTTACCACGGACGCCGTATTTCTGGCGGCTTTTCCCCATCTGGTGAAAAAGGCCAGGGTGCTGGAGCTGGGCTGCGGCACCGGGGCAGTGAGTCTGATGCTGGCCCTGCGGGGTGCCGGGTCCGTTTTGGGGGTGGACTACAATCCCCACGTGATTGAGCTGCTGAACCGCAGCATTAGGGAGAACCATCTGGAACAGGTGGTGACGGTCCACCAGCTGGATTTGCGGAATCTCCGCCAGCTGGTGCCCAGCGAAAGCCTGGACCTGGTGGCGGCCAATCCGCCCTACCGGGTAGGAGGCCGGCGGCGTCAGGTAGGCACGGCGGCTTGCCATGAGGTGGATACGACCCTGGAAGATTTTTTCCAGGCGGCGGCCTATGGCCTAAAGACCAAGGGCCGTTTTGCCCTGGTTCAGTTGCCGGAGCGGTTTACCGAGGCAGTGAAGCTGGGGCTGGCCTATCAGCTGGAATTAAAACGGCTCCAGTGGGTCCATTCCTATGTGGACCGGCCTGCCTGGATTTTTTTGGCAGAATTTGTAAAAGGGGGACGGCCGGGCCTGACGGTCCTGTCGCCCTTGTGTATGTATAACCCTGACGGGTCCTACAGCAAGGAAACGCTGGCCTATTACCGGGCTGGCACAACAAGGGAGGAATAGAATATGGCAGAACAAGGCATTCTGTATTTGTGTGCCACTCCCATTGGGAACCTGGAAGACATGACGCCCCGGGCCCTGCGGATGCTCCAGGAGGCGGATCTCATTGCTGCCGAGGATACCCGGCATACCCGGCAGCTGCTGAACCATTTTGACATTCATGGCCAGTTGCTGAGCTACCATGAACACAATAAGGAAAAGATGGGACCGGTGCTGCTGTCCGCACTCCAGGAAGGAAAGAACATTGCCTTGGTCAGCGATGCGGGTTTTCCCGGGATTTCTGACCCTGGGGAGCAGATTGCCAAAGAGGCCATTGCAGCCGGCATCCAGGTGGTGCCCGTGCCCGGTGCCAATGCGGCCCTGACGGCCCTGGTAGCTTCCGGCCTACCGTCCACCCCTTTCTTTTTTGGGGGCTTTTTGCCCAAGAGCCGGAGGAACCGGAAGGAAAAGCTGGAAGAATGGAAAAATATTCCCGCTACCCTGATTCTCTACGAAGCACCCCACCGGATTACGGAAGTGCTGAAGGATATGGAGGAGGTCTGGGGCAATCGGCGGCTGGCCATGTGCCGGGAGCTGACCAAGCTTCACGAGGAATTTTTCCGGGGCACGGTGGAACAGGCCCGGCAGCACCTGGATGAAAATCCGCCCCGGGGTGAATTTGTCCTGGTGGTGGAGCAGGGGGAAGTGGTCCGGGAAGAACCTCAGGGTGATCCCCTGGACGAGGTACGCCGGCTGATGGAAAGCGGCGTGGACAAGAAGACGGCCCTAGCCCAGGCTGCCAAAACCTACAAGGTGCCCAAACGGGAGCTGTACAACCGGCTGCTGAAGGAAGAATAAGCTTTTTCCAACGAAAGAAAGAAGAGAATTTTCTTTTTGGGAAGAATTGTAGTATGATAAGGAAAGATTCACTTATTCAGACAGAAAAAGGGGAATGATGATGACTAAACCGAGTTTTTATATTACGACACCCATCTATTATCCCAGTGCCAACCTGCATATAGGCCATGCCTACTGCACCACCATTGCGGATACCATTGCCCGGTACAAACGGGCCAATGGTTTTGATGTCCGGTTCATTACCGGCAGTGACGAACACGGCCAAAAGATCCAGCGCAAGGCCAAGGAAGCTGGCGTTACCCCCATCCAATACGTGGACGGCATTGTGGCCAACTTCAAAAAATTGTGGAGTATGCTGGGCATCAGCTACGACGATTTTGTCCGTACCTCCGAACCCCGCCACCAAAAAGTGGTGCAGGAAGTCCTGAAGCGGGTTTATGATAAGGGCGACATCTATAAGAAGGACTATGTGGGCAAGTATTGCGTACCCTGCGAATCCTTCTGGACGGACCACCAGATTGAAGAAGCCGGCGGGGTTTGCCCCGATTGCGGCCGTCCGGTAGAAACCATGAAGGAATCCAGCTATTTCTTCAAAATGAGCAATTATCAGGACAAAATCCTGGAATATATCGAAGCCCATCCTGACTTTATCCAGCCGGTAAGCCGCCGGAACGAGATGATCAGCTTCCTGAAGCAGGGGCTGGAAGATTTGTGCATTTCCCGGAGCAGCTTTGACTGGGGTATTCCTGTGCCCTGGGATCCGAAACACGTGGTATATGTATGGTTTGATGCCCTGCTGGCCTACTTTACCGGCATCGGCTGCATGGCCGACATGGAGGAATTCCATCGTTTCTGGCCGGCGGACCTGCACCTAGTGGGCAAGGAAATCGTGCGTTTCCATACCATCATTTGGCCGGCCATGCTGATGGCCATGGGTGAAGAATTGCCCAAGGAAGTCTACGGCCATGGCTGGCTGGTGGTAGACGGGGACAAAATGAGCAAATCCAAGGGCAACGTGGTTGACCCGGTGGAACCCATTAAGGAATTTGGCCCCGACGCTGTCCGTTATTTCCTGCTGCGGGAAATCAGCCTGGGCAGCGACGGCAACTACTCCCGGAAAGGTTTGATCAGACGGGTAAACACCGACCTGGCCAACGACCTGGGGAACTTGCAGTACCGTACGGTTTCCATGATTGAAAAGTATCACGGCGGTGTGGTGCATAAGACTGTGGTGGATAACGAAGTGGATGCTGCTTTCCGGGAACTGGCTGCGGTTACCCTGAAGGATTACCGGGCTGCCATGGATAAGTATGCCATCAACGACGGGATTAAGGTAATCTGGAACTACGTAGGCGCTGCCAACAAGTACATTGACGCTTCTACGCCCTGGATTTTGGCCAAGGACCCGGCACAGGCCAAACGCCTGGAAGCTGTAATGTATAATCTGGCCGATGCAGTCCGGAATATTGCCATTCTGATTTCCTCCATGATGCCCTTTACGGCGCCCAAAATCTACGAACAGCTGGGCCTTGCCGTACCGGACCAGTTTATGCTGGACGATGTAGCCTGGGGCAACCTGCCTGACGGCACCAAGGTCCAAAAAGGTCAGCCCATCTTCCCGAGAATTGAGGAGGAAGAAGAACCGGCTGCGGAAAAGGCTGCTCCTGTAACGGAAGCCAAAAAGGAAAGCAAGAAAGCTGCGGCTGCCGGGGTTGTTACGCCGGACCAGATTACCATTGAAGATTTCGGCAAATTGGACCTGCGGGTAGCTACCATTGAAAAGGCAGAACGGGTTCCCAAAACCGATAAATTGATGAAAATTACGGTAAAAGTGGGCGAAGAAGAGCGGACTATTGTTTCCGGCATTGCCCAGTACTATACGGAAGAAGACCTGCCCGGCAAGAACGTGGTGGTCATTGCCAACCTGAAACCGGCCAAGCTGAAGGGCATTGAGTCCCGGGGCATGCTGCTGGCCGCTTCTGATGGTCAGGGCCATCTGGTTCTTGTAGAAGCTCCTGGGATTTCTTCCGGCAGCAAGGTGAAATAATATGGCACGTCTTCCTTTATACGATACCCATGCCCATTTGGACGTGGAAGATTTTGACGCGGATAGGAAAGAGCTGCTCCAGAAAATTGGTGAAAACATGGCCGGGATCATTGATCCCGGCTGTGATCTTCTTAGCTCCCAAAAAGCCCTGGACCTGGCTCATGCCTATCCCTTTGTATACGCCGCTGTAGGGCTGCACCCGGAAGAACTGTCCCATTGCAGCCTAAAGGATTTGGAGCAGCTGGATGCCTGGTGCGCCGACCCCAAGGTGGTGGCCATTGGAGAGATTGGACTGGACTACTACAACGATGAAAATTCGCCCCATGCCTTGCAGCAGGAGTTTCTCCAGGCCCAGCTGGAGCTGGCCAGGAAGCATCAGCTGCCGGTGATTCTCCACGACCGGGATTCCCACGAAGATCTGCTGGCCATTTTGCTCAGCCAGCCGGAGGACCTGACAGGGGTGCTCCACTGTTTTTCTGGCAGCTGGGAAATGGCGGAAAAACTCCTGGAACGGGGCTGGTACTTTGGCTTTGGGGGCACCAGCACCTTCAAGAACGACCGGGGGGTCCGGTCCATTTTGGCAAAAATGCCGGAAGACCGGATCCTCTTTGAAACCGATTCTCCCTACATGGCGCCGGTGCCTTATCGGGGCAAGCGGAACAATCCGCTGTATACCGCTATTGTGGCGGAGCGGGCGGCAGCCCTGAGGGGGACCACACCGGAAAAAATCATGGAATGTTCATCAAATAACGCAAAAATGTTGTTTTCCAAACTAAAATAAGCCAAAACTATATGTAAATTTTACAAACTCGTTACATTTGCGACCGGGTAAATCGTACATAATTATCACCAGGTACTAACATCGTTTTGACAGAAAACCGCTTCCTATGGTAGAATTAGCCATCTTAAGGAGGCGAAAATTTGCGAAAAAGAGAACATTTTAAGCGTCCCTATAAATGGGTTGTAGTTTTCCTGCTGCTCATGTCCAGCGTGAATTTCTTCGGCTTTGCTTCGGCACCGAAAAATGTCACGGTGAAAGTAGACGGGCAAACCCTGCAGCTCAGCACCAGAGCCCTGACAGTACAGGGAGCTTTGGAGGAAGCCGGTGTAGTTCTTCATAAAGCCGACGGGTATGAAGTAGTCGGCAGTGAAAAATTCAGCGACGGTGCGACGATTGAAGTTGTCCGCGCAATGCCTATCAAGGTATGGAAGTCTGGAAGAACGACCGAGTACAACATAGGGCGGAAAACAGTGCGAGATGTATTGAACGCTGTGGGAGTCGACTATGAAGGATACCAAGTATATCCCGCTTTGGATTCAGAAGCGAAACCAGATATGACCATTAATGTCATTTCTCCCACTACCCAGCTGGGTACGGATACGGAAGAAATCCCGTATGACGTGCAGCTGCGGAACAATGATGATCTGCCCCGGGGCAGACGAAATGTAGTGTCTCCCGGCCAAAACGGACAGGTGAAAATCACCTATCGGACCATTAAAGTGGGAGATGCAGTGGTAAAACGGGAACTGCAGCGGGAAGTAATCGCTGAACCTGTTCCTGAAATCGTGGAAGTGGGTACCGGCAACAACAATATGCTGGAAACTTCCCGTGGCTATGTGCGTTACCGTTCCGCCAGAACGGTGGAAGCCTCTGCCTATACCCTGGCAGAAGGCAGTGGTACGGGACTTACCTCCACAGGTGTGGTGCCCTACCACGGAATTGTGGCCGTGGATCCGGACGTAATCCCTTATGGGACCCGGATGTATATTCCTGGCTACGGTTTTGCTGTAGCAGGTGACTGCGGCGGTGCCATCAACGGCAATCGGATCGACCTTTACATGGATGACTATGGTGATGCCATAGCCTGGGGCCGACGACAAGTAACCATGTATATCTTAGAATAAAAAACGTTACAGGAGAAAAAAGTGCTGAAGGAAGTACTCATTGTAGAAGGAAAAATGGACACCGTAGCGGTCAAGAAGGCAGTGGATGCTGAGACTATAGAAACCGGTGGCTTTACCTTGGCACCCTATACCCTGGACCTGATTAAAGCAGCCTATGAAAAGCGCGGGATCATCATTATGACCGACCCCGACGGCGCAGGGGACCGCATCCGGAAGTTTCTGACGGAGCGTTTCCCGAACGCCGGGCAGGCCTTTGTGCCTAAGGCGGAAGCCCTGGCCCACCACGATGTGGGTATTGAACAGGCGCAGCCGGAGGCCATCCGCAAAGCTCTTTCCAAGGTGCATTTTCAGGAAATGAATCCCCGAAAGGAATTTTCCTCTCGGGATTTATTTTTGTCCGGGTTGTCCGGCAGTCCTGAGGCCGCCAGGCGGCGGGACCGGGTAGGGGCCATCTTGGGCATTGGCTACGGCAATGCCAAGCAGTTGGTCAGTCGTTTAAACAATTACGGCATCACCCGGGAAGAATTCCGCCAAGCGGTGGCCCAGGTAGCTGAAGAAGAGAAGTAGGGAGGAACAGTATGCTGCATCCTGTCATTGCCAGTCGGGAAGTGACCCATTATATTTTGCAGACCTTTGGGCTGAAGGCCAAGAAGCGCTTTGGCCAGAATTTCCTCATTAATGAAAAGGTGGTGCAGGCCATTGCCCAGGCTGCCCAAATTGGACCTGGGGACCTGGTACTGGAAATCGGTCCGGGCATTGGTACCCTGACCCAGGCCCTGGCGGAAACCGGCGCCCAGGTAAAAAGTGTGGAAATCGACCAAAGCCTTTTGCCGGTACTGGCCAAAACCCTGGAAGGTTACACCAATGTGGAAATTATTCCTGGGGACGTGCTGAAAGTGGATTTGGGGGAGATTACCCAGCACGAACCTTTCACGGTAGCTGCCAATCTGCCCTACTACATTACCACTCCGATTATTTTTGCTCTCCTGGAACAGCAGCTGCCCCTGAAACGGCTGGTGGTTATGGTCCAGAAGGAAGTGGCTGAACGGATGACTGCTGGCCCGGGCACCAAGGATTACGGTCCCCTGTCCCTGGCTCTCCAGTACTACTCCGAGCCCCGGTTAGCGCTTTCCGTGCCGGCCCGGGATTTCATGCCGGCACCCAAGGTGGATTCCATGGTAGTGGTTTGTGAAAAACGGGAGCAGCCGCCGGTGGACGCAGATCCCAAGCTGTTTTTCCAGGTGGTGCGGGCAGCCTTTTCCCAGCGGCGGAAAATGCTCAGCAATTGTCTAAAGAGTCTGGGGCTCTCCAGTGACCAGGTAAAGACCCTGATGGAACGGGCAGGGATTGACGGCAAGCGCCGGGGAGAATCTCTTTCCATGGAAGAATTTGGCAAACTGACCAAAGCCTACGCCGAAAGCCTGAAGCAAGCATGAGCCAGCGGTATAAATTCTTTTCTCACAAGGACTGTGAATTTTTCCCCTGCCACCCTGGGGCGGACCGGGAAAACTTCAACTGTCTGTTCTGCTTCTGTCCCCTGTATGCTTTGGGGGAGAACTGCGGCGGCAGCTACAGCCTGCTGCCAAATGGCGTAAAGGATTGCAGCCGCTGCCTGTATCCCCATGAAAAAGAGCATTACGATGCCATAATGGCCAAACTGAAAAAATAAAAAATCAAGCCTTTTGAAAAAAATAGTCAAAGGGCTTGATTTTTTTTTGAAACATGCTATTATAGGTAATGTAGTTAGCACTCCTGTTAAATGAGTGCTAATAAAATCAAAAACACCAATTTGTGATATAAGAAAGGGGATTCGTAACATGTTAAAGCCTTTGGATGACCATGTTGTAGTAGAACCGATTGTACAAGAGGAGAAAACCAGTTCCGGTTTGTATCTGCCCGATACGGCCCACAAGGATAAACCTCAGACTGGCAAAGTGATTGCCGTTGGTACCGGTCGTCTGCTGGACAATGGTACGAGAGTTGCCTCCGAAGTTAAGGTGGGGGATGTGGTTGTATTCGCCAAATACTCCGGCAGCGATGTAACGCTGGATGAAAAAGATTACATCATCCTGAGAGACAGCGATATCCTGGCTGTTGTAGAGTAAGCAATTCCTCTCTGCAAGCAAGACACAATTACCCGATAGAATTTGGAATTAAGGAGAGATTTCAGAATGGCTAAAATGATTAAATTTGATGAAGATGCTCGCCGCGGCCTGGAACGCGGTGTCAATGCCCTGGCTGATGCTGTTAAAGTAACCTTGGGACCCAAGGGCCGCAACGTTGTTCTTGAAAAGAAATTCGGTTCTCCTACCATCACCAACGATGGCGTAACCATTGCTAAAGATATTGAACTGGAAGATCCGTTTGAAAACATGGGCGCTGCCCTGGTGCGTGAGGTTGCTACCAAAACCAACGATATCGCTGGCGACGGCACTACCACCGCTACGGTTCTGGCCCAATCCATTGTGCACGAAGGCATGAAGAACGTAGTAGCCGGTGCCAACCCCATGGTTCTGAAGAAGGGCATCAAGAAAGCTACCGATGTTCTAGTTGAAGAACTGAAGAAGAGCGCACAAGATGTTAAGACCAAAGAAGAAAAAGCTCAGGTTGCTTCCATCTCCGCTGGGGATGAAGAAATCGGCGGCTTGATTGCCGATGCTATGGAAAAAGTTGGCAACGATGGCGTAATTACCGTTGAAGAATCCAAGACCATGGATACTTCCCTGGAAACTGTAGAAGGTATGCAATTCGACCGCGGCTACATTTCCCCGTACATGGTAACGGATCCGGATAAGATGGAATCCGTAATGTCCAACCCGTACGTATTCATTACGGACCGGAAGATCACCCTGATCAACGACATTATGCCCCTTCTGGAAAAAGTGGTTCAACAAGGCCGTGAACTGCTGATCATTGCTGAAGACGTGGAAGGCGAAGCTCTGGCTACCTTGGTTGTAAACAGACTGCGTGGCACCTTCAAGGCTGTAGCTGTTAAGGCTCCTGGCTTTGGTGATCGCCGCAAGGCTATGCTCCAGGATATTGCTACCCTGACCGGTGCAACCGTAATCAGTGAAGAAGTTGGCCGTAAACTGGACAGCGCTTCCCTGCAAGACCTGGGTACCTGCGGCCAAGTTCGGGTAACCAAGGATATGACCACCATTGTTGATGGCGGCGGCGACAAACAAGCCATTGCTGACCGGGTTGCTTCCATCCGTGCCCAGATTCCGGAAACCACTTCTACTTTCGATAAAGAAAAACTGCAAGAACGTTTGGCTAAATTGTCCGGCGGCGTAGCTGTAATCAAAGTTGGTGCTGCTACCGAAACCGAACTGAAAGACAAGAAACTGAGAATCGAAGATGCCCTGAACGCTACCCGCGCTGCTGTGGCTGAAGGTATTGTTGCCGGCGGTGGTACCGCTCTGCTGCAAGTACAGCCTGCTCTGGAAGAACTGGCTGCTGCAGCTGAAGGCGATGAAAAGACCGGCGTTGAAATCGTAAAACGCGCCATTGAAGCTCCGGTTCGTCAAATCGCTGACAACGCAGGCCTGGAAGGCGCTGTGATTGTTGAAGCTGTGAAGAAAGCTGAAAAGGGCATTGGCTTCAACGCTCTGACTGGCGAATATGTTGACATGATCAAATCCGGTATTGTGGATCCCTGCAAAGTAACCCGCAGCGCTCTGCAAAATGCAGCCTCCATCGCTTCCATGATTCTGACCACGGAAGCTGTTGTAGCTGACAAACCGGCTAAGGAAGCTGCTCCTGCTGCTCCTGGCATGGGCGGCGGAATGCCTGGAATGATGTAAGCATCAGCTAGGTTTCTGAACCTTAAAAAACCGCATGGAGATTTCCTCCGTGCGGTTTTTTCATAACTGGAAAGCAATTTTCGGTCCGGGTTTTGCTTTTTGCTGTCCTTAGGGCAGAAAGCATGGTAAGATAAAGGGAGTGTTCAGGGCAGAAAAAGGAGGCGGTATAATGGACAAAGAAGAATTTATCAAACGGCTGGAACAGGAAGGCCGCTATGATACCCCGCTGATTCTGCAGTATGCCGGCTGGCTGGAGAAGGAAAGCGCCAAGCTGAATATCCCTCCAGAGAAACTTTACGACAAGGAGTGGCTGGCAGGCGGTTCCATTCCCCGGGTCCGGGGCTATTACCAGGACCGGGAAGGGCAGTGGACCGATAAAATGGACTACCCTTGGAATTTTGAAAAGTAGGGCTTTGGGGCCTTGCTTTATACTGCAGCAACCCCTTGACTAAGGGTAAACCCAAAGACAGCCGGCTGCGTTTCAGCCTTTGAAAGGCTGGGCGCGCCGGCTTCGTTTGTCATACAGACCCAGGCTTGGTGCGGGTTTGGCGAAAGATAAGAGTTATCTAATAAATAGGATAACCCAGAATATATTACCGTACTGTAGGGGATTATGTTATAATACCAGAGTATAGATAGGCTATGAAGTACCAATTTAGGAGGTTGAGTAATGAATAATCCGAATCCCGTTAAAATTGTGGAAACGGTCCTGAGAGATGGTCATCAGTCCATCTGCGCTACCAGAATGCGTACCAGCGATATGCTTCCTGTACTGGAAGCCCTGGATGACTGCGGCTTCTACGCTTTGGAAGCTTGGGGCGGCGCAACGTTTGACTCCTGCCTGCGCTTCCTGAACGAAGATCCCTGGGAACGCCTGCGTACCATCCGTAAACACGTTAAGAACACCAAACTGCAAATGCTGCTCCGCGGCCAAAACATCCTGGGCTACAACCATTACGCCGATGATGTGGTTAGCGAATTCGTGAAACGCAGCGTAGATAACGGTATCGACATCATCCGTATTTTTGATGCTTTCAATGATACCCGGAACCTGGAAACGGCTATGAAGGCAACCAAGGCTGCCGGCGCACATGCCCAGGGCACCCTGGTATACACCATCAGCCCGTACCATAAGGACAGCGACTATCTGAAGCTGGCCAAGGAACTGGTGGAAATGGGCGCAGATTCCATCTGCATCAAAGATATGTCCGGTCTGCTGGCTCCCTATGCCTGCTACTCTCTGGTATCTGCCCTGAAGAAAGAAATCAACATCCCCATCAACGTACATTCCCACTGCACCAGCGGCATGGGCGCTATGACCATTCTGAAGGCTGTAGAAGCCGGCGCTGACATTGTGGATACTGCCATGTCTCCCTTTGCTGAAAGCACCAGCCATACCTGCACCGAATCCCTGGTCTACACCCTGCAAGGTACTGAACGGGATACTAAAATTGATGTGAACAAGCTGTATCCGATTGCCGACCATTTCAAGAAGGTTCGTGCAGATCTGGAAAAGACTTTCAATCTGAACACCAACATTGGCATCAATCCTCAGGTTCTGAGCTTCCAGATTCCTGGCGGTATGCTCAGCAACCTGCGTAAGCAGCTGACTGAACAAGGTGTTGCCGATAAGTACGAAGACCTGCTGAAGGAAATGCCGAAAGTTCGTGCTGACCTGGGTTATCCTCCGCTGGTAACTCCTTCCAGCCAGATTGTAGGCTCCATGGCTACCCTGAACGTTATGTTCGGCCGGTACAAGATGATTCCGAAGGAAGTAAAAGATATCGTGCGCGGCAAATACGGCAAGACTCCGGGACCCATCAGCGAAGAACTGAAGAAACTGGTCCTGAAGAAAGGCGAAGAACCCATTACCTACAGACCGGCTGATGACATCGCTCCGCAAATGGAAAAGATGCGTGCCGACCTGGCAGCCAAGGGTTATCCTAATGCTACCGTGGAAGATGTGCTGTCCTATGCACTGTTCCCTGAAGTAGCCCTGGCTTTCTTCAAAAACAACAGATAAAACAAAAATCCGGGTGCCGCTAGGCACCCGGATTTTTACGTTTAAGGGAGGATAGGTTAAGCTCTTTTGTAGAAGGCTTCAGCAGGGACATATTTCCCTTTTAAGCGGCACAGGAGACTTAGACATAAAGTTGCTTTAACCTAAAAAGAAATCCCATCAGAGGTCCATTTGGACGTTCTGATGGGATTTCTTTTATTGCTTGGGCGGGCGCACCGGAGGAGGTGCAGCGCTGCTCTTGGAACCGCTGGAAGAAGAAGGCGGTTTGGGAACATTGCCGCCTCCTGGCAGGGCATCCTCGTCATTGTTGGAAGAGGTGTCATCACTGCTGGTGTTGGCGTTCTTCTTGTCCGTTGTCTTCTTATCCTTGTCGTCGGTCTTTTTCTTGTCGTCCTTCTTGGTATCCTGGGCAGGAGGTTCAGCCTTGGCTGCAGGCATCTTGAAGCCGGCAGGGGCTTCGAAATCTTCCCGGGGCAGTTCTGCTACCGCACGGCTCATAAAGGTGCGCCACAGCACGGCAGGTTCGCCGCCGCCGGTCATTTCACCCAGGGAGTCGTTGTTGTCATCACCAATCCAGACTGCGCAGGCCAGGTTGGGAGTAAAGCCCACAAACCAGGCATCCCGGTATTCACTGGTGGTACCGGTCTTGCCGGCCGCAGGACGGTTAATGGCAGCTGCCCGGCCTGTGCCGCGGGTCATTACATCCCGCATCATTGAAATCAGCATATAGGCGCTGGAAGGCTTGCAGACAGTTACGGGGTCGTCCTTATGTTCGTACAGAACCTTGCCGTTCCGGTCCAGAATCTTCACGATGGGAGTGGGTTTGTTGTATTTGCCCATGTTGGCAATGGCGCCGTAGGCACCGGCCATTTCCAGCGGCGTTACGCCGTGGGTCAGGCCGCCCAAAGCCATGGCAGAGTTGTTGTCGGATTGGGGTCCGTCTTCTACCAGGGTGGTGATGCCCATTTTCTTGGCCAGGGCCAGGACATTGCTGTTGCCGTACTTCTCACTGATCTTGACCGCAGGCACGTTGTAGGAATAGGTCAGGGCCGTACGCAGGGTCATCCGGCCGTGGAAGCGGCGGTCAAAGTTCTGGGGATTCCAATTGCCGGGAATGGGGGAGTCATCCACAATGTCATTGGGGGTGGCGCCGTGTTCCAGGGCATTCAGATACACAAAGGCTTTGAAAGCAGAACCGGGCTGGCGTTCAGCCATGACTGCACGGTTGAACTGGTCGGAACCCCGGCCGCCGATCATGGCCCGGATGTAGCCGGTCTGAGGATCGATAGCCACAATGGCCGACTGGGGCTGCTTCAATTTGTTGTCATCGGTGTAGTAGGTGGGGGTCAGGGCAGCGGCTTCTTCGGCTGCTTTCTGCATTTCAGGATCCAGGGAGGTATAGACCTTCAGGCCTTGTTTATACACGGCATCGGGACCATATTTGTCTACCAGAATCTGGATGCAGTAATCAATGAAGTACTTCTTGGAACCCGGGCTGTCGTTGAGACTCTTGTAGGTCAGGGGTTCTGCGTAGGCGGCGTCTGCCTGTTCCTGGGTAATGAACCCATACTTGACCATTTGGTCCAGCACGGTCTGCTGCCGTTCTTTGGCGGCTTTGGGGTTGGCCAGGGGGGAGAAGTAGTTGGGGCTCTTGGGAATCCCGGCAATCATGGCACATTGGGCCAAATCCAGGTCCTGGACGTGCTTGCCGAAGTAGGTGTTGGCAGCGGTTTCTACACCATAGGCACCTTGGCCGAAGTAAATCTGGTTCATGTACATTTCCAGGATTTCCTTCTTGGTGTACTTCTGCTCAATCTGCAGGGCAATAAAAGCCTCATGGATTTTCCTGGTCAGGGTTCTTTCCTGGGTCAGGAAGTAGTTTTTGGCCAGCTGCTGGGTAATGGTACTGCCACCCTGGACTTCGCCGTAGCGGATGTAGGTGTAGATGGCACGGCCAATTCCCCGGAAGTCGATACCGCTGTGTTCGTAAAAGCGGATATCTTCTGCGGCCAGAAAGGCGTTTTGCAGGTTTTGGGGCACCTTGTCGATGGTTACGGGAATCCGGTCTTCTTCCGAATCTACGGTGGTGATCAAATCACCATTGGCATAGAAAAATTGGGAGGAGGCCATGGGAACCATGTCCTTGGAAAGTATTTTGGCTGTCGTAAATTTTGCCAGGGCAAAAAAGGCGGCAACCGATAAAAAGCCCACCAGAATCAAAGCGAGAACAGCAGAAAAAATCGTGCTGCCTAATTTCTTTCTTCTGCGCGGATTTTTCGAACCGAAAAGGTCTTTCCAGTTCTTGTTGGAATTTCTTGTCATCGCGTCAGCTCCTAAATAAAGTGAATAAAGTTCAGAACTCAGTTTATCGGTATTATATCACATTCTTATCATTGCATAAAGAAAAAGGGAATTTGTTCAGGAAAGTTTGCAGACAGGAAACTGGCGGATTTCCTTTCCCGGCAATTTGTAAAAAAATGTGTAAAGCGGGACCTGAAAAGAACCGCTGGTTGGAGAGCCTATCGGCAGACTTCCTAATATAATGAAACAAAATAACGTTCTTCTGGCGGCGTAAGATTGACAAAAAGAGCGTAAAAATCTATAATTTACAAGATACGTTAAGTAAGCAAGCAGTGCCTTAAGGCCTATAAAGGAGTCGTGAACAATGGCTGAACAAACGATACTGACCGAAGAAGGTCTGAAAAAATTAGAAGATGAACTGGATTATCTTCGTTCCGAGAAAAGACAGCAGGTTGCTGAACGCTTGAAGATTGCCATTTCCTATGGTGATATCAGCGAAAACTCCGAGTACGATGATGCCAAGAATGAACAGGCTTTCGTAGAAGGCCGTATTCTGACCTTGGAAAAGATGGTACGCAATGCCAAGGTTATCAAAGATTCCGAAATCAACAAAAGCGTGGTTTCCCTGGGTTCCAAAGTCAAGATTGAAGATATGGAAACCGGCGAACAGGAAGAATATACCGTTGTAGGTACTACCGAAGCCGATCCCATGGCTGAACCGCCCCGGATTTCCAACGAATCCCCTGTGGGCAAAGCCATTTTGGGACAAAAAGTGGATTCCGTTGTAAAGGTACCCACTCCCGCCGGCGAACTGAGCTATAAGATTGTAGCCATCAGCAAACCCACCACCAAAAAGAAGAAAGCCAAGGAGTGATTTCATGTCCGAAGAAAAGATTAGCCCCACGGACGCAAAGGAAGGCTTGGGCGAAGAAGAACTGAACGAACAAATGGCTGTTCGTCTGGAAAAAGCCCGGAAGCTGGAAGAAAAGGGCATTCTGCCGTTTGGCCATGCCTATGAAGTAACCCATCATACCAAAGAAGTACATGATCAGGTAGAAGCTATGGAAGCTGCCGGTACGGTGGTGAAGGTGGCTGGCCGTTTGATGGCCATCCGCGGCCATGGCAAAACCTGCTTTATGGATTTGCAGGATAAAACCGGCAAGATTCAGCTGTATGTCCGCAAGGACGAAATGGGCGAAGACGCCTACAGCGTGGTAAAACTGCTGGATATTGGCGATATTGTAGGCGTGGAAGGCGTTGTTTTCAAAACCCATATGGGTGAACCTTCCATTCGCGTACAGAAACTGGAATTCCTCAGCAAGGCCCTGAAACCCCTGCCGGAAAAATGGCACGGCCTGAAGGACAAGGAAATCCGTTACCGCCAGCGTTATGTGGATCTGATTGTAAATCCGGAAGTCCGGGAGGTTTTCATCAAACGGACCCAGATTATCAAGAGTATCCGCCATATTTTGGATGACGAAGGCTATCTGGAAGTAGAAACCCCGGTTCTGAACACCATTTCCGGCGGCGCTACGGCCCGTCCTTTTGTCACCCACCACAACGCCTTGGACATTGACCTGTACCTGCGCATTGCTACCGAACTGAACCTGAAGCGCCTTATTGTAGGCGGCATGGAACGGGTATATGAATTGGGCCGCGTCTTCCGCAACGAAGGCATGGACATCAAACACAACCCGGAATTCACCACCCTGGAATTGTATCAGGCTTACGGTGATTTCAATACCATGATGGACATTACCGAAAAGCTCGTTTCGGAAACGGCACAGCGGGTACTGGGTACCATGAAGATTTCCTACGAAGGTACGGAAATCGACCTGACCCCTCCCTGGCCGCGGATGACCATGATTGAAGCGGTGAAGAAGTACAGCGGCAAGGACTTTACCGGTGTCAAGGACGTGGAAGAAGCCCGGAAAATGGCCAAGGAAGCCAATGTGGCTTTCGAACCTGCCTGGGGCGTAGGTAAAATCCTGAACGCTTTCTTTGATGCATACGTAGAAAAAGAATTGGTGCAGCCGGTATTTATTACGGGCCATCCCAAGGAAATTTCTCCTTTGGCCAAAAGCAGCCAAGCCGATCCGGAAATTACCGATCGTTTTGAAGGCTTCATTTATGGACGGGAGCTGTGCAATGGCTTTACCGAACTGAATGACCCCATTGACCAAAGAGAACGGTTTGAAAAACAAGTGGAAGAACGGGCTGCCGGGGACGACGAAGCTGGCATGATGGACGAAGACTTCATCAATGCCCTGATGCATGGCCTGCCTCCTACAGGCGGTCTGGGTATCGGCATCGACCGTCTGGTAATGTTCCTGACCGGAGCCGTTTCCATCCGTGACGTGCTGCTGTTCCCCACTATGAGACCTCTGGAGGCCCAAAAGGCCGACAACAAGGCTGCGGAAGTACCCGCTGCTGCTAGGGAAAAAGTAGTGGAAGTCCAAAGCGCCGCTGTACCTGTGGAAATTGACTTCTCCAAGGTAACCATTGAGCCGCTGTTTGAGGACCAGGTGGAATTTGATAATTTCGCTGCTTGCGATTTCCGGGCTGTGAAGGTCAAAGACTGCTTTGCAGTGCCCAAGAGCAAAAAGCTGCTCCAGTTTACCCTGGATGACGGAACGGGTACGGACCGGACCATCCTAAGCGGCATCCACGCTTTCTATGAACCGGAAGATTTGATTGGCAAGACCTGCATTGCCATCATCAATCTGCCTCCGCGGAAGATGATGGGTGTGGAATCCTGCGGTATGCTGCTGTCTGCAGAATACCATGAAGGAGAAGATCGGAAACTGCAGCTATTGCAGGTAGATCCTCATATTCCTGCTGGTGCCAAGCTTTGCTAAAATAATGAAAGGGTGTGCAGCTGCGGCTGTACATCCTTTTTTTTGGAAAAATTGGGAGGAGGCGGGAAAATGACCGCATGGATTACCACCTATACAGGCCGTCATGTGGACCCGGTGCAGCCGGATCCGGAGCAACTGGTGCCGGAAGATATCGCCCATGCCCTGTCCCTGATCTGCCGGGGCAACGGCCATGTAAAAACGTTTTATTCCGTAGGGCAGCATTGTATTGCCTGTGCCCGGGAAGCCCTGGCCCGGGGCTATAGCCGCCGGGTGGCGCTGGGAGCACTGCTCCACGATGCCAGCGAATGTTACCTGTCCGACGTACCTAGTCCCTTTAAGCGGACGCTGAAGGGCTACCGGGAGCAGGAGGATGCCCTGCTGGACCTGATTTTCACCAAGTTCTTGGGCAGCCCGCTAACAGAGGAAGAAAGCCGGCAGGTATTTGATATTGACCGGGGACTGCTAGGCAGCGACCTGCGGCAGCTCTTAAACGAGGAGGAGGTCTCTTCGGCCAGCCCCCTCCTTTTGCCGGTGGACTATACCGTTCTGCCCTTTGCCCAGGTGGAGCAGACCTATTTGGAATTGTTTCATAAAATGCAAAATCCTTTTGCCTAAGTAAAACTCCCTGTCCGTGAAGGCAGGGAGTTTTTTGAAATTTTGCCGTATGTTTAGTAGAATTTGCCGTCTTTCAGGAGTTGCAAAAAGTTCCTATAAAAAATGGAAAATTATATAATGAAATAACGTGAAAATATTGAATAATCTTTCTTAGCGTAGTAGGATAGTTCCTGTATGAGGGGCACGGAGCCAGGGGAGAGAGGCTTCCCTGACGGCAGTGGTACAGCTTTTCCAGGGTATAATTGATCCTGTGGGTAATAGGCTGAAGCTGGCGTACAATCGGATTATTCGCTAAAGGAGGATTTTCAAATGTATTTAAATTTGCTGAAAGACCAGGAAAAAAAGATGTTTTTGGATTTGTGCAAGACCATTGGCAATTCCGATGGGGATTATTCGGACAGTGAGAAAACGATCATTAAGGCCTATTGTCAGGAAATGAACATTCCTTATGATGATGAGCCTTGTCAGCAGGATGGGGAAGCCCTGATGAAAGAACTGGCGGCCCAGTGCAGCCCCCGGGAAAAGAAAATCATCGTGCTGGAGCTGATTGGTCTTGCTTTGGCCGATGAACATTTTACTGATGATGAACGGAAATTGATTGCAACGGCTACCAAGATTTTTGGGGTGGGCGAGGAATTTGCCAAGGGCTGTGAAAAGGCCACCCAGGAATACATTGAAGCCCAGAAGCTGTTTGGGCAGCTGGTGTTTGGCGCATAAGAAAATATTGCTGTAAAAAAATCCCTGTCCTTTTGGGCAGGGATTTTTGTCACTTTTAAGAGGCCAGTCAGGCAGACGCCGGATGGCGGAAGGACTTTAACAGGGCCCACAGGGGAACCAGAATCAGGTAGCAGGCAAACAGAATGGATTCCCGGGGGGAACCGGTGGTATCCAGTACCGTGGCGCAGGCAATGGACCAGGGAATCAGGGGAGAAATCACTACGGCAGTGTCTTCCAGGCTGATAGCAAACTGATTTTTGTTGTCTGTTAAAGAGCCGCACAGTTGGGAAGTCAGGATAATGCTCAGGGTCTGATTGCAGGAAATCAGTGCCGTAAAAATAGCTGAAAGGAGGGTGGGGACAAAATAGCCGGTTTTTTGGCTAAGCCGTTCCAGTACGGCATGGACTCCATCCAGCAGGCCGGTACCTTGGAAAATCCCGGCAAAGGAGGAGGACAGGCATACGATGGCACCTACCCGCAGCATGGATACGATACCGCCGCCGTTGACCATGGGTGCCAAAACGGGGTCCTGTACGTGGAATCCAAAGAGCATAATGGACAGTAGCTCTCCGGGGGCACTTCCCTGGACTGCTACGCAGAGGATAAAGGCCAGGATAATGCTGACGCCCATATTTTTCTTTACGTTGACGTGAAAGAAGGAAAGGACCAGGATGGATAGGGCAGGCAGTACCAAAATGGGTGAGAACTGGTAAAGAGATTCCAGGGCGTTATTTTGGGCCAAAAGGGTCTGGTCCACCGGCAGGGAAAGGCCTACCCCCAGGTAAATCAGGGAAGCGGCCAAAAAGGGCGGCAGGGTATCCAGAGCCATATTCCGAATGTTGGTATACAGGTCTGTTTCCGTCAGGACGCTGACCAAAAGGGCGCTGGTGGAAACAGGGCTCATCCGGTCTCCAAAATATACCCCGGACAAAATGGCACCGCCGGTGTAGAAGGCGGGAACCCCCAGGGTATTGCCGATGGACATGGTGATGACGCCCATGGTGGCCGCTGTGCCAAAGGAGGTTCCCAGGAGAAAGGAAATGGCACAGTTTAACAGAAAGGCCAGCAGCAGAAAAATGGAAGGCCGGATGAACTGGGTGGCCAGGCTGATGATGTAGGCAATGGTACCGGAAGCCCGCCACAGACCGGTGAGCATACCGATGAGCAAAAAGACCAGGAAGATGGTCTTCACGTTATTGATGCCGGCCAGGGCCATTTTCAGCACAGCCCCCAGACTGTACTTTTTGTAGAGACCATAGGCAACGAACAGCAGGAAACCAGCAAATAGTGCCAGCAGCAGTGGTACATCCATAAAAATGCAGCCAAAAAGAATCAGGCAGAACAGGGCAATAACCAGATTTTCCAAGTAGATCAGCTCCTTGCGGGAATGGATGATAAAGAAAGAGGGAGCCGCAGCCCCCTCTTATGAATGATGGTTACTCCAGGGATTCAAAATAGGAGAAACGCCAGCCTTTTTCAGTTTTTACGTAGGGGAAGGTCACCTTTTGTACCCGGACTACGTTGGTTTTGCCATGTTCCGGATCCTGCATAATGGGGGTAGAAGCCTGGAGCTCAATCCGGTCAGCACCCTTGCGGACGATGTTGAAGGTGGTGGTTCCCTTGTGGGGATCCAGGGGTTTGCCGTTGGGAGCAACATACAGCTTTCCGTCGAATTCCCGGTAGAAACGGCTGCCACTGATGATGAAGCTGCTCAGGGCATCGGTAAAGTTTTCGTGGACCTTGGCCTTTAACTGGGCCATGGTTCTGATGTTGGTGTCGGAAACGGAATAGTAGATCATGTAGCCGCTGTCCTTTTTGTCATTGCCATCGGTGGGCAGGGGCTGGTGTTCAAACCATTCAAAGACGGTAACGGCATTTTGGAACGCCGTAATCACTTCCTGGTCCGTGGGGGCGCTGGGAGAAGCAAAAGCGGCACCGGCTGCGGAAAGAACCAGGCAGACGGCTAAAAAGAAAGAACGGAATATTTTCATGGTGCACACTCCTTAAATAAATTCTTCTCTATTTTACCATATCTGGGACCGCCTGACCATGGTTCAGGAAGAGTCGTGCTATAATAGGAAAAGATTGAGACAAAAGGAGAATATTATGAAACAGTATCAGGCAGTAATCTTTGACTTGGATGGTACCCTGCTGAATACTTTAACGGATCTGTGGCAGGCGGTTCACTATATTACAGAAAAGTATGGCTATCCAGAGCGTTCCCCCAGGGAGGTGCGGGCCGCTTTGGGAAATGGGCTGGAGCAGCTTCTGCGGCTGTCCCTGCCGGAGCTTACGGAACCCCGCTTCCAGGCACTGCTTGGGGAATTCAGGGAGTATTACGTGGCCCATTGCAATGAGGCTACCGCCCCTTATCCAGGAATCTTAGAACTCCTTGGAGAGTTGAAGCAGCGGGGACTTGCCCTGGCTATTGTATCCAATAAGGCACAGCCGGCGGTAACTGCCCTTTGTCAGCAGTATTTTTCTGCGTATATCCAGACCGCCATTGGGGAAAGCCGCCAGGTAAAACGGAAGCCGGCTCCCGATACGGTGCTATTGGCCCTGCGCCAACTGGGAGTGCAGCGGCAGCAGGCCGTCTATGTGGGGGACTCGGAAGTAGATTCCCAAACGGCCCGAAATGCAGGGCTGGATTGTTTTTTGGTCAGCTGGGGCTTTCGGGACCGGCAGGAATTGGAAAAGCTGCCCCGTACCCGTTTGGTGGACCGGCCGGAAGAAATCGCAAAACTGGTATAAAAATAAGGCATCCCTGGAGAGGATGCCTTATTTTTTGCAGGGCGAAGAAACAATTGTCAGACTGGAAAATCAGTCTTCTGGGTTGGGTGGGGTGTTTAGCACTGCCCCTTGGTCAGCCCCTGTTACCAGTGCGGCATAGCGGCGCAGGGCAGGGGTGGCTTTTTTCCGGATAGGAACCAGGTGCTTCAGCCGCCGTTCAATTTCTTCCTGGGGCACGCACAGGGTCAGTTTCCGGTTAGGGATATCGATGATGATTTCATCCCCTTCTTCCACGGCGGCAATGGGGCCGCCGGCAGCGGCTTCCGGGGAAATATAGCCGATACACGGCCCCCGGGTGGAGCCGGAGAAACGGCCATCGGTAATCAGGGCGCAGCTTTCGTCCATGCCCCGGCCAACCAACAGGGAGGTGGTCATGTGCATTTCCCGCATACCGGGGCCGCCCTTAGGACCTTCATAGGTAATTACAATTACGTCTCCTGTATGGATCTGGTCACCGGAAACGGCGGCACTGGCGTCTTCCATGGAATGGAAAATTCGGGCTTTGCCTTTGAAATAGTGCATGGAGGGCTTAACCCCGGAGACTTTTACCACAGCACCTTTGGGAGCCAGGTTGCCATACAAGATGGCCAGGCCGCCTTCCTGGCTCTTGGGGTGGGATAGGGGATAGATCAGGTCATTTTCCACTAAGGGAACATCCTTCAGATTTTCTCCCAGGGTCTTGCCGTTCACGGTCATTTGGGTGGTGTCCAACTTGCTTTCAATGGCCTTGAGCACTGCGGGCACGCCGCCGGCTTCTTCCAGATCCAGCAGGGGATATTTTCCGGAGGGCTTGATATTGCACAGGTAAGGTACCTGGCGGCTCAGGACGTCAAAATCCTTTAGGCTCAGGTCAATGCCGCCTTCGTGGGCAATGGCCGGAATGTGCAGGGTGCTGTTGGTGGAAGCTCCCATGGCCATACTGGCAGCAATACCGTTTAAGAGAGCACCCCGGGTCATGATTTTTCGGGGAGTCAGGTTTTCTTTTACCATTTCCACAATCCGCCGGCCGGATTCTTTGGCCAGACGGCGCTTTTTGGAAGAAACCGCATGGGAGAGCCCAACCCCTGGCAGAGTCATGCCCACCACCTCTGCCAGGCAGCACATGGTATTGGCGGTGCCCAGCATGGAGCAGGTGCCAACCCCAGGCAGAGCGCATTTTTCCACTTCCAGCAGTTCCTCCACACTCATTTTGCCGGTTTGGGTTTTGCCAATCAGTTCTCGCATATCGGTGAGGGTCAAGGTTTTGCCCTTGTATTTGCCAGGGAGCATGGGCCCGGCAGAAACCACCAGGGCGGGGATATTTAACCGCATGGCAGCCATCAGCATACCGGGGACAATCTTGTCGCAGCCGGGCATCAGGACCATGCCGTCAAACTGGTGGGCTTCCACCATATATTCGATGGAATCACAAATCAATTCCCGGCTGGGCAGGGGATAGCTCATCCCTTTATGACCTTGGCAGATACCGTCGCAGATGGCGATGGTGGAAAATTCTCGGGCAATGCCGCCGGCTTCGGCAATGCCCAGTTTTACATGGTCAGCCAATTCCTTCAGGTGAAAATGGCCGGGGACCATTTCTGTAAAGGAGTTGACCACAGCAATCATGGGCTTTTTGAAGTCTTCTTCGTCCAGGCCTGTGGCATACAGCAGGGCCCTGTGGGCGGAGCGCTCGATGCCATTGGTCAGCTGACCGCTGCGGTACGGTTTGTACTGCATCTTGCTTTCGTCAACCATCTTTTTTGCCTCCTTTTGGCAGGTTCTCTTGGTTGTTTCTACCATACCATGGTACAATTACACTGGCAAGATTGAAAAAGATGGAGTGAATACACTCAAAAATGTATTTGTAAAGGAGAACCTATGGAAACGGCCCAAGCCTATTTTTTGGTAGTAGTGCAGGAAAAAAGCCTGAAAAAAGCGGCCCAGCGGCTTTTTCTCTCTCCGCAGAATTTGGGAAACCACATGAAGCGGCTGGAGGACCGCTATGGTCCGCTATTTGTTCGGCGACCCAGGTTTACCCTGACTGCGGTGGGACAGGCCTTGGCGGAAAGTCTTTGGGAAATCAGAAATATTGAACAGGAATTTGCCCAAAGGGCGGCCCAACTGTCCCAGACCCCGCAAGGAGAGCTGCGTATGGGGCTGAACAGCAGCCGGGCCCAGGTGCTGCTGCCCCGGCTGGTACCCACTTTTCGCCAGCAATTTCCGGAGGTAACTTTGGATTTTGTTTACGGGGATACCCAGGTTCTGGAGCAGCAGCTTTTGGAAGGGGAGCTGGATCTGGTATTGGGGGTGGATGCCCAGGAGCAGGCCCAGCTGGAACAGCTGCCGCTTTTGGCGGAGCCTATTTTGTTTGCCTTGGCGGCAGAACTGGCGGAGAAAATCGGGGCCAAGGAAAAGCGGGAATTGACACCTGACCAGGCAGCTTCTTTTCCCCTTTTGCGGAATCCGGAGTCCAGCCATCTGCAGCAGAAGCTAACACGGTTTTGGGCCCGGCAGACAGTGCAGCCCCGCTATGACCTTACAGCCGCCGATTTTCTTCTCCAGCTGGAACTGGCTGCTCAGGGCCTGGGTGGGTGTTTTTTTCCAGCCATGCTGCTGTCCCGGCTGGAGGTTTTGAACCAGCAGCTGCCCCCAGCAAAGCAGCTTTTGGTCTATCAGGTGCAGGACCTTACTGAGAAATCCCAACTTTCGTTGGTATTGCGCAAAAAGCAGTTCCGCCCCGAATTTTTAAAGGCCTGGATCCGGCTTTGGCAGCAGGCTGCCGGCAAAGGGGCATAAAAAAAGAGCCCGGAGGCTCCTAAAGGCATAAAAAATGGTCTCGCAAGTTTGTAGCTCGGAGGTATTCCAAAGGAACACTCCATACAAAAGGAGGCCATTGATTATTATATAACACAACTTTGTGATTTTGTAAAATTTACAGGATGTATCTTTTTAACAGCAAGAAAAAGTGTATTAAATAATACAAAACTTGTTGGAATTTTGTTAAATGAAGGAGAACAACATGGCTAAGACCCGTTTGGAAAAACAGCTGGATTTTATTTTGGAAGTGGACCAGGAAAAGAATATTTTACGGCAGACCCACCTGTCCCGCCACGGCCGGCGGGAAAATGATGCCGAGCATGCCTGGCATATGGCCCTTATGTGCTGCCTATTGAAGGAATATGCCAATGAGCCTTTTGATCTGGCAAGAACGCTTTTAATGATTTTGATTCACGATGTGGTGGAAATTGATGCCGGGGATACTTATGCCTACGATGAAGCCGGTAAGGCTACCCAGGCAGAGCGGGAGAAGCGGGCGTCCCAGAGGATTTTTGGCCTTTTGCCGGAAGACCAGAAAGCGCTGCTTCTGGGGCTCTTTGCGGAGTTTGAGGCGGGGGATACCCCGGAAGCCAAATTTGCCCACGTGATGGATAATTTCCAACCCCTGCTGTTAAATGATGCCAATGGGGGCGGAGACTGGAAAAGCCACGGGGTGCATCGGCAGCAGGTGGAGCAGCGCAACACACGGACCGGGGAAGGCTCCCAAGCCATCTGGTCCTATATGCAGCAGCTGATTCAGAGAAATGTGGACAAGGGAAGTTTGGGGCAGTAACTGGTTTTTATAGAAAGCCGGGCAGATACGTTACAGAGATTGATTTTAATTATGGAAGCAATGATAATTTTGTATGCTTTGCCTTTCCGGAATTGTGATAGGATATTACCAACACGAAAACCCGAGACAATACTGTAAGGCAAAGGAGAGTACTATGGCAGAAAAAATTAGCATGAAAACCCCATTGGTAGAAATGGATGGGGACGAAATGACCCGGATTCTGTGGAAGTTGATTAAGGACATTTTAATCCTTCCCTATGTGGACCTGAAATCGGAGTATTACGATTTGGGAATGTCCTACCGGGACGAAACCGATGACCAGGTGACCATTGATTCCGCTCTGGCTACGAAAAAGTACGGCGTGGCGGTAAAATGCGCTACCATTACTCCCAATGCCCAGCGGGTGGAAGAATACCACCTGAAGAAAATGTGGAAGAGTCCCAACGGCACAATCAGGGCTCTCCTGGACGGTACGGTATTCCGGAAACCCATTATGGTCAAGGGCATCCATCCGCTGATTCCTACCTGGAAAAAGCCCATTACCATTGCCCGTCATGCCTACGGGGATATCTACAAGAATACGGAACTTCGGGTACCCGGTGCTGGCACGGCCCAGCTGGTCTTTACGGGTGCGGACGGAAAAAAGACCGTGCAGACCATCCAGGAATTTGACGGTCCCGGCATTGTGCAGGGGGTGTACAATACCGATGCCTCCATCGAAAACTTTGCCCGGACCTGCTTCCAATATGCTCTGGAGCAAAAGGAAGATCTGTGGTTTGCCACCAAGGATACGGTGTCCAAAATCTACGATCATCGGTTCAAGGACATTTTCCAGGACCTGTACGACCAGGAATATAAGCCGCAATTTGAAGCCGCCGGTATCACCTATTTCTATACCCTGATTGATGATGTGGTAGCCCGGATTATTCGGTCCCAGGGGGGTATGATTTGGGCCTGCAAGAACTACGATGGGGACGTTATGAGCGATATGATGGCTACTGCCTTTGGCAGTCTGGCCATGATGACCTCCGTGCTGGTTTCCCCCAACGGCTGCTACGAATACGAAGCGGCTCACGGCACGGTGCAGCGCCACTATTACCGGTACCTGAAAGGGGAAAAGACTTCCACCAACCCGGTGGCTACCATTTTTGCCTGGACCGGTGCCCTGCGCAAGAGAGGCCAACTGGATGAACTGCCGGAACTGGTAACCTTTGCCGGCCAGCTGGAAGAAAGTGTGCTTGCAACCCTGGAAGACGGGGTTATGACCGGGGATCTGCTGGCGGTATCCGACCTGCCCAACAAGCAGAAGGTCAACAGTGAGGAATTCCTCCTGGCTATTCAGCAGCGGCTGAACGCCCGGAGAAGCTGAAAACGCCTGGTAAGCAAAAAAGCTGTACAGAAACGGATTTTGTCTCTGTACAGCTTTTTCTGTAGGTTTTAGTAAGCGCTTTTGCCGAAAATGGGATGGACCGTGGGCTTTAAGGTCAGCCGCTTGGCCAGTTCTACGGCTTCTTCCAGGTGCAGGTCCGTTTTTTGGCCCCGTTCCTCAAAGATGCACATGGGATTGTCGCTGCCGATTTCGCTGCCCGGCATATACATATACTGCTCATTATCCGGGTCCCCTAAAATCAGGCCGGCCTGCAGTTCTTCTGCTACAATAACTGACATTAATACCCTCCTTGTTTATTGCTTCTATCATAACAGAAGGAGGGAAGCTCTGACAAGGGAGTTTCCACAAAAGGGGAAAATTGCTATAATAGAAGGTATCCATTAAAGCAGAACGGAAGAAAAGGAGAATTATATGGAAAAAGAAATTGCCAGCATTGATGTAGGACGGGCAGCTCTCAGAATGGCCCTGACCGCAACCAGAGAAGAAGAAGACCTTTTGAAGAAAAGTCTCCGGGACCAAGGGTACCGGGCTGCGGCTGTGGATTTTGGCGGAGAGTTTTTGCCCAGCGTGAAGAAAATCGTAGAACGGGCCGTGGTAGCTGCCGAACGGCAGAACATTGTGACGGATACCCATGTAGGGGCTGGTACGGTGGCAGGGGCTGCCCATGAAGCCCTGGCCCAGATTATGCACAAAGCCATCGGCTTTAATGTAGGGGGAAAGATTGGCGTGGCCCGCCATGGAGAGCATTTGTGCGTGGCTGTTTATATGAGCGTGGGGGTCCTGAACCTGAATGAATTGTGTGTAGGCATGGCCCACCGGTCCCTGGCAGGAATTGATTAAAAAAAGTTTCAAAATCCTATTGACAAAATTCGCATCTCCATGATAGAATAACAAAGTCGTCAGACAAGGTAACATGGTGGATATGGTGAAGCGGTTAACACACTGGATTGTGGCTCCAGCACGCGTGGGTTCGATCCCCACTATCCACCCCACTTTTTGGGGCGTAGCCAAGTCGGTAAGGCACGGGACTTTGACTCCCGCATGCGTTGGTTCGAGTCCAGCCGCCCCAGCCATGATGATTCACTAGCTCAGTTGGTAGAGCACCTGACTTTTAATCAGGGTGTCCCGGGTTCGAATCCCGGGTGGATCACCATTTTTTTTTTACATAAAACGCGGATGTGGCGGAATTGGCAGACGCGCCAGACTTAGGATCTGGTGTCCATGACGTGCAGGTTCAAGTCCTGTCATCCGCACCATACGGTAATTTCACCCGCTTTTCGGTTTCGGCCGGGAAGCGGGTATTTTGTTGTGCCCAAACAGGGGCAGGGTGCCAATGCAAGAAATTTTTACAAGGTATGGGGCTTTATGCTATACTAAATGAGAATATTCCCCTCTGGGAAAGAAAAGAGGTTTTCCCCCATGAAAAACAGCTATTTGATTGTGGTAGATATGCAGAACGATTTTGTCAATGGCAGCCTGGGAACAGAAGAAGCACAGCAGATTACTTTTAATGTGCTGAAAAAAGTGGCCAATTATCCCGGTCACGTGATTTTTACCCAGGACACCCACGGGGAAACCTATCTGGATACCCAGGAAGGAAAGAATCTCCCTGTAAAACACTGCATCAAGGGAACCCACGGCTGGCACTTGATTCCAGGCCTGGAAAAGCTGGCCAAGGAACACCACTGGCCTGTTTACCAGAAACCGACCTTTGGCTCTTTCACTTTGGCGGAAGATCTGAAGAAATTAAACAGCACCCGGCCTATTGAGGAAATTGAATTGATTGGTCTGTGTACGGATATTTGTGTGGTTTCCAACGCCCTGCTGCTGAAAGCGGCTATGCCGGAAGTGCCTATTTATGTGGACAGCAGCTGCTGTGCTGGAGTAACGCCGGAATCCCATAACGCTGCCCTGGCCACCCTGAAAAGCTGTCAGGTTCACTTACGCTGAGTAAGCTAAGCAAAGAAAAATCCTCCAAACCTTGTGTGGCTTGGAGGATTTTTTATTCGTCGTCTTCTTCTTTTGCTTTGGGACGGACTTCTACGATGATTTCCTGGACCCGGTGGTTGTTGGCCCGGGTGACGGTAACATGCAGGTTCTTGCAGTCGAAGGAGTCTCCTTTTTGGGGGATGGTCTCCAGGGTATCCACCACCCAACCGCTGATGGAATTGTTTTCCAGACCATAGTCGGTAATGTCCAGATCCAAATATTTGAACAGGTCAAACAAATTGGCGTTTTGGGAATTGGAGGAGCAGGAAATCATATAGCGGTTCTTGCCAATCCGGTGGAAGGACGAAATCACCTTGTCATGCTCGTCCCAGATTTCGCCAACCAGTTCTTCCACAATGTCTTCGGTGGTGACCAAACCCTTGACGGTGCCGTAGCTGTCCATGACCATGGCCATTTCGATTTTGGCTTCCTGGAGGGTTCTCATTACCCGGGAAATTTTGGTGGATTGATGGACGAAGGCTGCTTTTTTCAGCCGTTCTTCCAGTCTAAAATGGGGGTTTTTGATATAGCCGGAAAAAAAGTCTTTAGCGTGAAGAATGCCAATGATTTCGCTATAGTCGTCCTTAAATACAGGAATCCGGGAGAAGCCGTAGTCGGAAAAAATCTTCAGGGCCTTTTGGTTTCCCTCGGAAATGTCCATGGCCATCATATCCACCCGGGGGGTCATGATTTCCCGGACCCGAATATCACTGAATTCAATGGCGGATTTAATCAGCTGGCTATCCTGCTTGTTGATAGCGCCGCCGCTGGCTACTTCATCTACCATCAGAAGCAATTCTCCTTCGGTAGCACCGTGGGCCGCTTTTTTGGACAGCAGATGACTGAAAGCAGTTTTCAGCAGTTGAAACAAATAGTTTAGAGGAGTAAAAAGAAATACCAGAATGCGCAGCAGCCCTGCGGTACTCATGGCAAATTTTTCCGGATAGTCCTTGGCGGCGCTTTTGGGGAGAATTTCTCCAAATATCAGGATGACAATGGTAGTGACTACGGTGGCCAGGGCCAGGCCGGAAGGGCCAAAGTACGCGGTGGAGCAGGCCGCAGCCAGGGAGGCTGTGGCAATATTTACGATATTATTGCCGATTAATATGGTGGACAAGGCATTGTCAAATTTGTCCAGCAGCTTCAATACGGTTTTGGCCCGACGGTTGCCATCTTTGGCCAAATTTTTCAGCCGCAGCTTATTGCAGCTGGTAAGTGCTGTTTCTGTGGCGGAAAAATACGCAGAAAGGGATATAAAAACAATCAGGATACCCGTCAGAAGGGTAGTGGGGATGTTGAATTCTTCCATAGTATGGGATCACGCTTCCTTATTAGTATACTGTCCATTATAGGTGAATTTTCCGGGGCGGTCAACGGAGACAGAAACAAATGGCTGTAAAAAATCTATCACTCTGGGGTGTTTTCGTAAAATAAATTGGGATTTTGTAAAAGCCTGCCCGGGAAATTGGCAGAGTATGCTATAATAGGAATGCTATGATTAAAATTGCAAAAATCATCAGATCCAGACGGCGCACCCTGGCGGTAGAAATCAACCGGGAAGGCCAAGTAATTGTGCGCGCGCCCTATGGGCTGAGCAAAGAACGAATTGAATATTTTTTGGCGTCCCGTCAGGACTGGATTGCGTCCCATGTGGCAAAGGCGGCGGACGAGAAACGGGCCATACAGCCCTTGGAGCTCCGGGAAGGAGCTGCTTTGCTGTTATGGGGAAAGCGGCGAACCCTGCACCTGGTGCCGGGAGAGAATATTTTTCTGACCCAGGAGCAGCTGATTTTGGGAGAGCAGGTGACCCTGCCTAAGCTGATCCAATATTTCCAGGAGGAGCTAGGGACCTATCTTAGGGAACGGGTACCGTACTTTGCCGGGCTCCTGGGACTTCCTGCTCCCCAAATCAAGCTGTCCCAGGCCCGGACCCGCTGGGGCTACTGCAACTACCGGAACCAGCTGGGTTTTTGCTGGCGGCTGGTATTCTGCCCGCCTGGCGTAATTGATTATGTGATTGTCCATGAGCTGTGCCATATCCGCAACAAGTCCCACAATCGGCTGTTTTGGCAGGCGGTGGAAGAAATTTTGCCGGACCGGAAGCAGCGGGAACAATGGTTAAAGACTAATAGAAGGGTTATGATTGTCTTATGAGTATCAACAAACGGATTATTCTTTGCTTGATAGGCTTGGTGCTGGTGGGGGTAATATCCTTTTCCCTGCTGCACAACAGCCCCAAATATCAGCAGCAGCAAAAACAGGCCCAAAACGCCCAGCTGGTCCATTCCAAGGATACCAAGCTGCCCTATGCCTATTTGAATAATGTGATTGCCCAGTCGGGGGCGGCCTGTTCCGTGTATTACCGTTCTTTGGATACCGGGGAAGTGTTCTACAACTACTCCGGCAAGATGCCGGCCGGGGATCTGATCCGTCCCTATGTGGCTGCTGCGGTTTTGGCCCAGGTGGAAAATAAGGACCTGGCATTGGATGAGGTGTACACCCTGCGGCAGCGGGATATTAGAACGGACAGCCCGGCTTTGGGACAGGTCCCCGCAGGCAGCCAAGTAACGGTTCAAAATCTTTTGGAAGATATGCTGCTGCAAAATGACCGGACGGCTTTGTACAAGCTGATCTGGATTGCTGGCCGGGAAGACATCAACGCCTGGCTGACGGAAAAAGGATACGTGGATACGGTGGTGGGAAGCCATGACCTGCCCGTCAAAGAAAACGAGGAAGATAAGCTGGGGGCCCAGGAAAAACGGGAACTGAGCTATACTTCTGTTAACGATACGGTGACCCTGTTGACTCAGCTTTACGAAGGCAAATGCCTGGGGCCCAAGGAAAATGGGTACCTGCTGGGCCTTTTGGGCCGTGCTCCCCGGCCGGATATGCTGGGTGCCCTGCTGTCCCAAAGTGTAAATATTGCAGGCCTTCAGGCCGACCACGGCCAAGTTCTTGATGCGGCTGGCATTGTGTATGCCCGGGAGCGGTACGTGCTGGTAGTCCTGATGGACAAGGCCGTGCGTCCTGGAGAAACCCGGAAAACCATCAATCAGATTTCTTCTATCATATTTAATACGGTAAACGACAAAGAGGTGTTCAAGAAATGAAAAAGAATGTTGATGTAGCGATTATTGGCGGCGGCCCTGCTGCCATTTATGCGGCTTACGAGTTTGTCCTGAAATACCCCCAGGTAAAGGTGCTGATTTTGGAAGAAGGCCATGCCATTGACTTCCGCAGCTGCCCTATTATTGCCGGCAAGGTGGAAAAATGTATCCGCTGCGTACCCTGCAGCATTATGCGGGGCTTTGGCGGCGCCGGTGCGTTCTCCGACGGCAAGTACAATTTCACCACGGAATTTGGCGGCTGGCTCAGTGAGTACATTCCCAAAAAGACGGTTATGGAACTCATTGATTACGTGGATGAAATCAACTGCAAACACGGTGCCCCGGGTACGGTGTATTCCACCAAGAACTGCAAAATCGGCCGGCTGGCTCTGGGCCACGATCTACATCTGTTAAACGCTAAGGTGCGCCATTTGGGCACGGACAACAACCGGAACCTGATGGCCAGCATCTACCACTACCTGCTGGAGCATGGCATTGAAATCCAATGTGATACCCAGGTGGAAACCATCAGCCAGTCCAAAGAAGGCTATGAACTGACCATCAAGGGTTCTGAGCAGGTTATCGGCTGCACCTATCTGATTGGGGCCCCGGGCCGGGCAGGGGCTGAGTGGTTCTCCACCCAGTGCCAGAATCTGGGCCTGCCCATGGCCAACAACCAGGTGGACGTAGGTGTCCGAGTAGAAGTCCCTTACTCCGTATTCCAGGACATTACGGAAGAAGTCTACGAGGCCAAACTGGTGTACCGGACCAAACGGTACGGGGATCGGGTACGGACCTTCTGTATGAACCCCAATGGCTACGTGGTAGCAGAAAATACCGACGGCATTGTTACGGTAAACGGCCACAGCTTCAGCGACCCGGCCAAAAACAGCGGCAACACCAACTTTGCCCTTTTGGTCAGCAATAAATTTACGGAACCCTTTAAGGAACCCCATAAATACGGCAAGCACATTGCTTCCCTGTCCAATATGCTGGGAGGCGGCGTTCTGGTGCAGCGCTTCGGGGACCTGATCAAAGGCCGCCGGACCAACGCCCACCGGCTGAGCCAGAGCTTCCTGCATCCTACCTTGAATGCAGTGCCTGGGGACCTGAGCCTGGTACTGCCCAAACGCCATTTGGACAACATCATTGAAATGATTTATGCCCTGGATAAGGTGGCGCCTGGCACCGCCAACGACGATACCCTGCTGTACGGGGTGGAAGTGAAGTTCTACAGTTCCCGGCTGGACCTCAGCGATAAGCTGGAAACAAAAATGCCCAACTTCTTCGCCATTGGCGATGGAGCGGGCATTACCAGAGGACTTTCCCAGGCCTCTGCTTCCGGGGTGTATGTAGCTCGCATCATTGGCGAGCGGATGAAAGCTCAATTGGCTAACAGATAATTATTCAGGCTTTGGCATAGTTCCATGCCCAGGGTATGGACGGACAGGGGATACCAGGAAGGATCGGCAACGGCTTTTTGGGAAAGCACCTGTCCATTGCCGTCACATAAAACTTGATACAGATCGGCGCAGGTTTTCAGCCGGACATCGTAGCGGGAATACAGCAAGATGTCCTTTACGGCAGAGGCACCTGCGCCTTTTCGCGTCCATTTGTTCCAGACGGTGATGATGCCGGTCTTCTCATCGTATTTCAGACTCTGGGTATCGAAGGAAACGGTGTAGCTGCTGTTTTCTCCCGCAGTCTGCCAGGCAGCCAGCTTGGCGGAAGGCAGGGTGGGGGTATAGACCGTAGTGGTTTCCTTGCCGTTTTCGGTGGTGGTTTCCGTAGTGGTGGCCGTTAGGCCATTGTCCAGTTGGGACGTGGAAGTGGTGCTGGCAGCAGCTGCGGCATCATCAGCTGTTTTTTTGGAGCTGTTTTTTGCGGTGGTTTGGGCAGTGGTTTGACTGGAGCTTTTGGCAGCGGCTGCTTTTTGCCGGGCAGCCCGGACAGCCGCTACCCGCTGCCGGAAGGAAAGGGGCGCTGCAGAAGCTGCATTTTCTGTTACAGCCGTGGTACTTACGGCGTCTGTTTCCGTTTTTTCCTGGGCAAAAAGCAGGGATGGGCAAAGTAAAAGAGAACCTATTACTATAGGGAATAGTGCATTTTTTTTCATGGAATACATCCTTTCTGAATAGCCTTTGCCTTATTGTATCACAAGGCGGCTGTTTCGTCAGGGAAAACTGGAACGGGATTTGCCCAAAGAAAATAAAAACTATGTTATAATGGAAAGGTGTTAACTGAGAGCTTACATACTGATGAGAGAATTTTAGAATAAGGACGGTGCTAATGATGAAAATTACCTTTTGCGGCGCTGACAAGATTGTAACCGGTTCCTGCCATCTGCTGGAAATCAACGGGAAAAAAATTCTGTTGGACTGCGGTATGTTCCAAGGTCCACGGCTGATTCGGGACCTGAACCGGAGAAATTTTATTTTTAATCCGGCGGAAATTGATGCGGTAATCCTAAGTCATGCCCATATTGACCACAGCGGCCTGCTGCCCAAACTGATTAAGGAAGGGTTCAAGGGTTTTGTCCACTGCACCCCGGTTACCGAAGAATTGTGCGAAATTCTGTTGCCCGACTGCGGCCATATCCAGGAATCCGATGCGGAGATTGCTACCCGGAAGGGCCTGCGGGCTGGCCGGGAAGCTGTGGAACCGCTGTATACGGTAGACGATGCCTATCTGGCCCTGAAACATTTTGTGACCCATGATTACGATGAGGATTTTGAACTGTATCCCGGGGTTACGGTCCGCTTCCGGGTGGCCGGCCACATCCTGGGCAGCGCCATTGTTACGTTGCAGTTGGAAGAAAACGGCAAAAAGACCAAATTGATTTTCACGGGAGATGTGGGGCAGCCCAACGTACCCATTTTGGACGATCCCTACCAGATTGCCGGGGCGGACTTTATTATCACCGAATCCACCTATGGTAACCGGATCCACGAAGTGGCGGACCGGGAGCAGGAGCTGTGCGACATTGTGAAGGACGCCCTTTCCCGGGGCGGGAACATCATTATCCCAGCTTTTGCGGTTGGCCGTACCCAGGTGATGCTGTACTACTTCCAGAAGCTTATGTCTTCCGGCAAGCTGCCGGTAGTGCCCATTATGGTGGACAGCCCAATGGCCATTCGGGCCACCCAGGTGATGCTGTTTAACCCTGATGAATATGATGAGGAAGCCAAGTCCATTTTCCAAAAACAGGGCGGACATCTGATTGATATGCCCAACGTGAAATACACCCAGACCACCGAGGAATCCAAGGCCATCAACGAAATGCCCAGCCCGGTCATCATCATTTCCGCCAGCGGCATGGCCGATGCCGGCCGGGTGCTGCACCACCTGAAACACAACCTGTGGCGGAAGGACAGCTCCGTGATTTTCGCCGGCTATCAGGCCGAAGGCAGCTTGGGGCGGCTGTTGGTAGACGGGGCCAAAAAAGTCAAGATCATGGGCGAAGAAATTGTGGTGGGAGCCAAGATCTACAATATGACCGGTTTCTCTGCCCACGCCGATAAGGAACAGCTGTTGGCCTGGTATAAGGGCATGAAAAATAAACCCAAGGCTTTCTTTGTGGTCCATGGGGAATACGATTCTGCCGATGCTTTTGCCCATACCCTGCGTACCGAATTGGGGACGGCGGCCTACATTCCCAACTATGGGGATAAGGCCATTATCGATGGCACCGACTGGCATATTGAAGAAACCCAGATTGTCCAAAGCGAAACTGCCGTCCAGAGCATGCGGGATTATATGCGGGGCTTCGAGAAGAATTACCTTACCTACAAGGGCAAGATTGAACGGATTGCCGCCCATGATCCCAAGAAGGTACCGGATGTACGCTCCAAGCTGGAAAAGATCAAGAAATACATCGACGATGTCATGAAGACCTTATAAAGAAATTTGGGTAAAGGAATTGCCACATATTTGACAGAGTGTGGAGAAAAGCATATAATTAGTAAGTCGAATTGATTTAGTTTATTTGGAGGATGCTTATTGACAAGCATCCTCTTGATTTATCTGTAATGTAAGAGGGGATTGGGCTTTTATGATTAGAAACGATTTACGTAACATCGCCATCATTGCTCACGTTGACCATGGCAAGACTACCTTGGTAGATGCTATGCTGAAACAGAGCGGTGTATTCCGTGCCAACGAACGGGTACAGGAAAGAGTCATGGACTCCAACGATCAGGAAAGAGAACGTGGGATTACCATCCTGGCCAAAAACACCGCTGTCATGCATGACGGCACCAAAATCAATATCCTGGATACTCCGGGCCATGCTGATTTCGGCGGCGAAGTAGAACGGGTATTGAACATGGTTGACGGCGTACTGCTGCTGGTAGACGCCTACGAAGGTCCTATGCCCCAGACCAAATACGTGCTGCGGAAAGCTTTGGAACACCATCTGAAACCCGTGGTGGTCATCAACAAGATTGACCGTCCGGACCAGAGAGTGGAAGAAGTGGTGGATGAAGTTCTGGATTTGTTCATTGAACTGAACGCCAGTGATGATCAGCTGGACTTCCCCGTAGTGTACGCTTCTGCCAAAAAGGGCGTTGCCAAACTGGCTATGGACGATGAAAGCACCAACCTGGAACCGCTGTTCCGCACCATTATCGAAAATATTCCGGCTCCCGATGTGGATACGGAAGCTCCCCTGCAAATGTTGGTCAATACCTTGGACTACGATGATTATGTAGGCCGTATCGTGATTGGCCGTATTGTCAGAGGTACCATCAAAAACGGTCAGAACATCTGCCTGATGCATGATGACAAGCGTTCCAACGCCAAGATTGGCCGTCTGTACACCTACGAAGGCTTAAAGAGAACGGAAGTGCCGGAAGCCAAAGCTGGGGACATCATTGCCCTGATTGGTCTGGCCAACGCTGAAATCGGGGATACCATTGCTGATGTGGACAACCCGGAACAGCTGCAGGGCATCAAGGTGGATGAACCCACCCTGTCCATGACCTTCTCTGTCAACGATTCTCCTTTTGCCGGCCAGGAAGGCGACTTTGTTACCAGCCGTCATCTGCGTGACCGTCTGTACAAGGAAATTGAAACCAACGTTAGTATGAAAGTGGAAGACACCGAATCTGCCGATACCTTCAAAGTATCCGGCCGTGGTGAACTGCATTTGTCCGTACTGATCGAAGCCATGAGAAGAGAAGGCTTCGAATTGCAGGTGGGCAAACCCAAGGTTATTATGCGCCGGGACGAAAATGGCAAGCTGCTGGAACCTATGGAAGCTTTGACCATCGACGTGCCCCAGGATTTCATGGGTGCTGTTATGGAAGCTTTGGGTATCCGCAAGGCTGAACTCCAGAACATGACCGAACTGGCTGGCTACCTGCGTATGGAATTCATTATCCCTGCCCGGGGTCTGATCGGTTTTCGGAACCAGTTCCTGACCGATACCAAGGGCAACGGTATCATGAACCACGTATTTGCCGGCTGGGGCGCTTACAAAGGCGATATCCCCGGCCGTACCAGAGGTTCCCTGGTTGCTTTTGAAGCTGGTGAAACCACTGCCTATGGTATTGATAAATGCCAGGCCAGAGGCACCATGTACATCAACCCGGGCGAACAGGTTTACGAAGGCCAAATCATCGGCGAAAACAGCCGTGAAGATGATATGGACGTAAACCCCTGCAAAAAGAAACACGTCAGCAATATGCGTGCTGCCGGTTCCGATGATGCAGTGCGCCTGATTCCGCCGCAAACCTTCTCCCTGGAACAAGCCCTGGAACACATCAACGACGATGAAACCGTTGAAGTGACTCCCAAGAGCATCCGGATGAGAAAGAAAATTCTGTCCCGTCTGGAACGTGCCCGCACCCGTGCGCGCAACGCCAAGGCATAAGAACGATAATGGCTTCGTAATGAGTATTTGTGGGTAGGGAGGAGCAGATTCCATGTTTTCTGGTTTCCATTCTGAAAAAAAGCATGAAGAAGAATACTTTGACCGGGATTTGACTTTGGTGCGTGCTCCGGCCCTGAAATTGATGCTCAGAACGCCTGCGGACCTGAAGGATATTGCTCACTACGGAAAGTTCCTCCTGGAAGGCAAGGGACTGCTTCTGGCTCTGGATCAGCTGGAGCCAGAGGATCAGACCCGGGCCAGGGACTACTTATCCGGCATCAGTTATACCCTGGGGGTTTCGGAAACGGAAGTTTCTCCGGACGTAATGCTGTATCTGCCCAGTGAGGTAGGAATTATCGAAGCATAAACCTAAAGCTGTGACCCCCTGGTCACAGCTTTTTTTAAAATGGGGGGAGCTGTGCCCCGGAAATTTGCAGGAAAGGAGCAGTTATGGCAGAGCAATTTGTGCATTTGCACACCCATACCCAATACAGCCTGCTGGATGGGTCCTGCCGGATTCCCGAGCTGGTCCGCTACGCCAAGGAGCTGGGCATGCCCGCCCTGGCGATTACGGACCATGGGGTTATGTACGGGGCCATCGAGTTCTATCAGGAATGTGTCAAGGCTGGCATCAAACCCATTATTGGCTGCGAAGTGTATATTACTTCCGGCTCCCGGTTGAAAAAGGACCTGGAAAGCCGGAGCAAAATGTATCATCTGATTCTTTTGGCAGAAAACAAGACCGGTTACCAAAACCTGATGAAACTGGTATCCATCGGGGAAGTGGAAGGGTTCTACTACAAACCCCGGATTGACATGGATGTGCTGCGCCAGTACAGCGAGGGGCTGATTTGCCTCAGCGCCTGCATAGCGGGGGAAGTGCCTCGGCATATCCTCCGGGGGGAATTGGAAACGGCAGAAAAGGTCATGCTGGAATACCTGGATATTTTTGGTCGGGACCGGTACTATTTGGAAATCCAAAATCATGACTTGCCGGAAGAAAAGACCGTCCGGGAAGAATTGCATAAACTGGCCAAAAAACACAATATCAAGCTGGTAGCCACCAACGACCTGCACTATATCCACCGGTCCGATGCTTCGGGGCAGGACATTCTGCTGTGCATCCAGACCAACGCCAATTACCTGGACCCCACACGTATGCGGTTCAACAACGATTCCTACTATCTGAAAAGCCGGGAGGAAATGGAGCAGTTGTTTCCTGAGGACCAGGAAGCTTTGGATAATACCCTGGAAATTGCGGAGCGGTGTAATCTGACTCTGGAATTTGGCCATTTGCTGCTGCCGGAATTTCCCCTGCCGGAAGGGGAAACCATGGATGGGTATCTCCGGAAGCTTTGTGAGGAAAGTTTTCCCAAACGCTATCCCAATGATGATGGAACGGCCCGGAAACGGTTGGAATATGAACTGGGCATCATCAAGCAGATGGGCTACTCCGGGTATTTTCTGATTGTATGGGATTTCATCAATTACAGTCGGACCCACGATATTCCGGTGGGCCCCGGCAGAGGCAGCGCCGCTGGTTCCATTGTGGCGTACCTTACCGGCATCACCAGTATTGATCCGCTGAAATATAATCTGATTTTTGAACGTTTCCTGAACCCGGAACGGGTAAGTATGCCCGATATTGATACGGATATCTGCTACGTGAAACGCCATCTGGTGGTGGATTATCTGGCCCGCAAGTACGGGGAAAGCCACGTTGCCCAGATTATTACCTTTGGTACCCTGGCAGCCAAGGCGGCCATCAAGGACGTGGGCCGGGCCATGGAGATACCGTTAAATGTAGTTAACCAGGTAAACAAGCTGATTCCCAATACGCCAGGCACTACCCTGGCAGGCGTATTGGAATCCAGCAAGGAACTGCGGGCCTTGCAGGAACAGGACCCTAATATCGCCCAATTGCTGGACTTTGCCCAAAAGGTGGAAGGCATGCCCCGGCACACCTCCACCCATGCGGCCGGCGTAGTCATTACGCCGGGGGAACTGACCAACTACGTGCCCCTGCAGATTACCTCCAGCAGTGACGATGAACACGAATACATCTGCACCCAGTACGACAAGGATCGTTCCGAGTCCCTGGGGCTTTTAAAGATGGATCTTTTGGGCCTGCGTACCCTGACGGTGATTGACGATGCGGTGAAAATGGTCCGGAAAAACCGGGGTATTGACCTGCATATTGAGGATATCGACCTGCACGACCCTAAAACCTGTCAGATGCTGTGCAGCGGGGATACGGCAGCCGTGTTCCAGATGGAATCGGACGGCATGACCCGGCTGATGAAGCAACTGGCGCCCGAGGGCATGGAGGACCTGATTCCCCTGGTGGCCCTGTACCGGCCCGGTCCCTTAGGCAGCGGCATGGCGGAAGACTTTATTGCCGGCCGTCACGGACACCGTACGGCCCAGGTACTCCACCCCCTGATGGAACCCATTGTGGCCGATACTTACGGGGTTATCCTCTACCAGGAACAGGTAATGCAGATCGCCTCCGCCCTGGCCGGTTTTACCCTGGGCGAAGCAGATATTCTGCGTCGGGCCATGGGCAAGAAGAAAGCCAGCGTACTGGACAGCATGAAGGAAAAATTTCTCCAGGGAGCAGAAAAGCTCCACGGCATCAGCCGGGAACTGGGGGATAAGATTTTCGCCTTGCTGCAGCACTTTGCAGGCTATGGGTTCAACAAATCCCACTCGGCAGCCTATGCCCTGGTAGCCTATCAGACGGCCTGGCTGAAGGCCAACTATCCGGTGGAATACATGGCGGCCTTCCTCAACAGTATTATCTCCACCGCCGACAAGGTCAGCTGGTATATCGGCGTTTGCAACGGCATGGGGGTAAAGGTGCTGCCGCCGGATATCAACAGCAGTGAAGCGGGCTTCTCTGTGGACGGTAAGAACATCCGCTTTGGCCTGGGGGCCATCAAAAGTGTCGGAGACGCAGCAGTATCCGTGATTTTGGAAGAACGGGAAAAACACGGCGTTTTTAAGGACTTTTTTGATTTTACCCGCCGGGTGGATCTCAGCAAGGTCAACAAGAGAGTGGTGGAAAATCTGATCAAGAGCGGTTCCATGGATACCTTCGGGCTGCGTCGGAGCCAGCTGCTGGCCATTATGGATCCGGCCCTGGATGTGGCTGCCAGCGAACAGCACGACCGGCTTACGGGCCAGCTGGGGCTGTTCGGGGAAGAAGATTTGGCCGGCAGCAATGCCATTCCCATTCCAGATCTGCCGGAAATTCCCCAGGCGGATATTCTCCGGCTGGAAAAGGAACTGATTGGCTTCTACGTTACCGGACACCCGCTGGATCGGTTCCGTAAGGTGCTGAGCCGGTATACACCGCTGTTAAAATGCACGGAAGAAAACTTCCGGGACGGGGAGAGAATTGCCGTAGGCGGCATTATTTCGGACCTGAAAATCCGCTCCACCAAAAATGGGGACCGCATGGCCACGTTTGTGCTGGAAGATTTGTCCAGCAGCCTGACGGTGATTGCTTTCCCCAGGGCTTATGCCAAGTGCCGGCAGAACATTGAAAAGGACCGGGTGGTGAGCATCCAGGGTGTTATCAAATTGGATGAGGAAGCCGTCCGAATCTTTGCCAATGCTGTGGAGCCTTTGCAGGAAATGGCCCAGGAAGTCCATCTCCACATTGGCAAGGGCATGAATACGTTCCAGGTCCAGCAGCAGCTGGGAGGCATTTTTATGGCCTTCCACGGGAAGAATCCCGTGTACCTGCACATTGCCGATACCCGGAAGGTTATCCGCACCGACCCCCGGTTCTGGGTGAATGCAGAGGAACCGGGCTTTGAGGATGCAGTGGTAAAAGTATTGGGCAGCGGCAGCCTGCACTATTAAATACTTGTTTATTTATCTATACCGACAGGAATTTTTCCCAGCTGAGGAAGAATTCCTGTTTTTTTGCGTTTGCGTGCTTGGGGAAAAGGGGGCTTTGGGTGTCTTTTGGAGAAAAACGGAAACAACTTTTTGCAGGCAGAGAAAAGCGGGGCTGGTACCCGGAAATTGAGATAATTCTTCTACAATTCTGTAGATATTTCTGTTACAGAAACCCCCATGACCAGGAAAGAGAATGCCAAAATCCGGCGAAAAATGAAGCTTCCAGGAGGAAATTTAACATTTGTGAAAAAGTGGGAAATAAGAAGAATCTTTTGCAAGGGATTAGCAATCTCTTGCAACAGGGGAAAACACGTGCTACAATGTGAAATGTGTGGTTTTGAACAATAAAGATTTTTAGGAGGTCGCTTTGTAATGAACATCGTTGTATGTGTAAAACAGGTGCCGGATACCGCAGAAATGAGAATTGACCCGGTTACCAACAACCTCGTTAGAGATGGTGTAACAAATATCATGAACCCGTATGACCAGTACGCTCTGGAAACGGCTTTGGAACTGAAAGATGAAATGGGTGCTAAGGTAACGGTTGTTACCATGGGACCTCCTCATGCAGAAGCTGTTTTGAAGGACTGCCTGGCAGTTGGCGCTGATGATGCCAAACTGATCAGTGACAGAGCTTTCGGCGGTGCAGATACCCTGGCCACCAGTGCTGCTATGGCTAACACCATTAAACATTTTGGCATTCCTGATCTGATCCTGTGCGGCCGTCAGGCTATCGATGGTGATACCGCTCAGGTTGGCCCTGAAATTGCAGAGCACTTAGACCTTCCGCAAGTTACCGGCGCTTTGAAAGTTAAGGTTGACGGCGATGAAGTAATCGTTGACAGAGATAACGAATACACTTCCCAAACCTTGGCTATGAAGATGCCTTGCGTAGTTACTGTAATGCGCAGCAAAGACCTGCGTTTTGCCAGCATCAAAGGCAAACTGAAAGCCAGAAAGACTGAAGTTCCCGTATATACCGCTGCTGATTTGCAGATTCCTCTGGACATCATTGGTAAACCCGGTTCCCCGACCCAGGTAATGAAGAGCTTTACTCCGAAAGTTACCCAGGTTCACGGCGAAATCTTCACCGATGAAGATCCTGCAGAAGCTGTAGATAAACTGGTTGCAAAACTGGTTGAAGACAAGATTATTACGAAATGAGGTTTGAAATAAATGGCTAACACGAAAGGTCTGAAGACCGGCAACGAAAAAGATTTATGGGTTTACGTTGAACATTATGATGGCAAACCCGTTCATGTAGTAAACGAACTGCTGGGTGAAGGCAGAACTTTGGCTGACAAATGCAACCAAAAACTGGCTGCTGTTTTGATCACCGATAAAGCAAATGACATTCCTCAACATCTGATTGCCCAAGGCGCTGACCTGGTATACGTAGTAGAAGATCCTTCCCTGAAGGAATATTCCACCGACCTGTACACCAACGCTTTCTGCGAACTGATTGCTGAATACCATCCTTCCGCTGTTCTGATCGGCGCTACCAACGACGGCCGTGACCTGGGTCCCCGCGTTGCTGCCCGTATGAACACTGGTCTGTGCGCTGACTGCACCATCCTGGATGTAGAAGAAAACGGCCTGGTTCATTGGACCCGTCCTGCTGCTGGTGGTAACATCATGGCTACCATCCTGTGCAAAGAACATACTCCGCAAATGGGTACCGTTCGTCCTAAGACCTTCAAGGCTCTGGCTCCCGATGCTTCCCGCAAAGGCGAAGTTATCAACTACACCCTGAAGAACCATGTAGAAGACCGCGTCAGAGTCATCAGAAAAGACCCTGTTGTGGTTGAAGGCGAAATGGCCATCGACGATGCAGAATACATTGCTTCCGGCGGCCGCGGCATGAAAGCCAAAGAAAACTTCGTTCTGCTGCAAGACCTGGCTCATGTACTGGGCGGCGCTGTAGGCGGTTCCCGTGCTGCAGTAGATGAAGGCTTCATTGAACATCCGCGTCAAGTAGGCCAATCCGGTAAAACCGTTACCCCGAAGATTTACTTCGCCTGCGGTATCTCCGGTTCCGTACAGCATAAAGCTGGTATGAGCAAATCCGATACCATCATTTGCATCAACAAGGATCCGGACGCTCCTATGTTCCAAATCTCTCGGTATGGTATCGTTGGCGATGCTTTGAAGATTCTGCCTCTGCTGACTGCAAAGATCAAAGCTTTCAAAGAATCCTAATTCCATATGGAAATCCAATAGTCCGGGCTGTTTCAGCCCGGGCTATTTTTAGAAGGGGATCAATATGAAAAAGACAAAAATTATCTGCACCCTGGGACCAGCTACGGACAACAAGGACCTGCTGGTCAAAATGATTCGGGCAGGGATGGATCTGGCCCGTTTCAACTTTTCCCATGGCTCCCACAGTGAATGCGAAACCCGCCTGAATCTGTTAAAGGAAGCTGTGAAGGAAACGGGAAAGGTCATTGGCTATGTAGCCGATACCAAGGGGCCTGAAATGCGGCTGGGTCTTTTCAAGGGGGATAAGACCACGCTAGTGCCTGGCAGCCACTTTACGCTGACGGTGGACGAGGTAGAAGGAACGGCAGAAAAGGCCCATGTAAATTATGCCGGCCTGCCTTCGGAAGTCCGCAAAGGGGATAAAATCCTCTTGAATGATGGGAAACTGTCCCTGGAAGTCCAATCCACCACCGACAAGGAAATTGATACCATCGTCATCAATGGTGGGGAAATCTCCTCCCGGAAACGGGTGGCAGTGCCTGGGGCTTTCCTGAAGCTGCCCTTTATGTCCAAACAGGACGAAGACGACATTACCTTCGCTGCCCAGCAGGGCATGGACTATGTGGCAGCGTCCTTTGTGCGGAATGCCCGGGACGTTATGGAAATCCGCCGCCTGCTGGAACGGATTGGCTCCTCCATGGGGATTATTGCCAAGATTGAAAACCAGGAAGGCGTGGACAACATCGACGAGATTCTCCAGGTGGCCGACGGCGTTATGGTGGCTCGGGGGGATCTGGGGGTAGAGATTCCCATGGAAGATGTGCCCATTGTCCAAAAACAGATTATTGCCAAGTGCAACCAGCTGGGGAAGCCGGTGGTTACGGCTACCCAGATGCTGGAAAGCATGATTACCAACTACCGGGCTACCCGGGCAGAAGCCAACGATGTGGCCAACTCCATCTTCGACGGTACCGACGCCATTATGCTCAGCGGGGAAACGGCCTCTGGGGCGTATCCTTTGGAAGCGGTGCAGACCATGGCCCGGATTGCTACCCGGACGGAGCAGGCTTTCGATTATGTGACCTTGTTCCAGCATAAGGGTATTGGCGCCCATGTGCAGATGACGGATGCCATCAGCCATGCTACCGTGCAGATTGCTACGGAACTGGAAGCCAACGCCATTTTGTCCATTACCGAGTCCGGCTATACCGCCCGGCTGGTGGCCAAATACCGGCCCAAAGCAACGGTGGTAGCCGTGTCACCGGTTCCTGCCAGCTTGCGCCGGATGACCCTGTATTGGGGCGTTACGCCGCTGATGGGGGACAACAGAACCAGCACGGATTCCCTGATTGAAACCTCCATTGAACGGGCTTTAGATGCAGACCTGCTGCACAAAGGGGATTCTGTGGTGGTAACGGCCGGCATGAACGTGGGCAAGGTGGGCAGCACCAACCTGATCCAAGTAATCCACGTTGGCCATAAGCTGGTGCAGGGCCAAGGCATTGGCAAGCGTGCTGCTACAGGCACCATTTGCAAGGTCCGGACCAAGTCCGACCTGGAAAACTTCCGCCCGGGCATGATCCTGGCAGTGGCCGCCCTGGAAAACGAAATGGGTACCACGGCAGCCCAGGCTGGCGGCATTATTGCAGAAGAAGGCGGTTTTACTTCTCCTGCGGCCATTATCGGCATCAACTATGGTATCCCTGTTATTGTAGGGGCTTCCGGCGTCATGGATGCTGTGAAGACCGGCGACGTGGTAACCCTGGATGTAGCTACGGGTTCCGTGTATGCTGGAAAAATCAACGTAAAATAAACCTGGTAACTTCCAGGCTGCAGAAAACCCCATCCGACCGGGTCGGATGGGGTTTGTTTTTGAGAAAGCTCAGGCTGCTTTGGCCTTGGGGCTGCGCAGCCGGTGCCACAGTACGGCAAACAGATAGGAAATGAACAAGATGACCACATAGAACAGGGCAATGGAAACGTGTTCCAGGGAGCCAAACGGTTTGTCCGTTACCAGTTCCAGTTGGTCGATGAAGAAGGGGTGGACCAGATAAATCAGGAAGGAACGGTCGGACATTTTCCGCAGGGCGGTTTTACAGGGATACCAGCCCTGTTTCAGCAGCAGGCTGAAGAACAGGATACAGGCAAGGGTGAACACCAGGCCAGGCAGGCTCAGCTGCTGCAGGTAATTGACTGTATCTTCATAGGGCATGCCCCACAGGTTGGTCCAGCGGTAGAACAGCCAGGTATTAAAGCTGGCGCTGAGTCCAAAAAACAGGGCTATGGGCAGCTTATGCCGGGTCAGCAGTCTGTCAAAGGCGCCGTAGTGCCGGGCAATGACTCCGCCCAGCATGAATACGAACAGATAGAAAAACGGAAAGTAGTTCAGCCGGTATTGGCACAGGTTCAGCAGTACGGGGTTGTCTGCAATCCAGTCTGGATAGGACCAGAACACAAAGCTGAATTGGTATAGGGCCACCTGTAAAACAAACAAAATAGCCATGCCCAGCTTCAGGCCTATTTTTTCCAGAACCCGCATCAGCCCCCGCCACAAGGGGAATAGGATGTAGAACCAGAGCAGAATCACCAGGAAATAGATGTGGTAGACGCCGGTGCCAAAGAAAAGACAGAACAAAATATTCTCTGGCAGCAATAGGTTAGGATTTTGTGAAGTAAAACTGTAATAACAGATGTATAATAGAGAGGTAACCACATAGGGTAGGGCTATGCTTTTTAGCCTTTTCTGAAGGAAGCGGCCATAGGAAAAGGGCTCTTCCAGGGGATGGGTGTAAAACAGCCCGTAGCCCGAAATGAAAAAGAAGGTGGGCACGCTGTAGCGGCTCAGGATATTAGTAATCAGAACCAAAAACGGGGTGGCAGCTTCCGCACTGACGGCCATACTGCCTACGTGGATGGCAATAACCCCCAGCATACAGATGCCCCGCAGATTGTCAAATATGGGATTGCGCTTTCTCACGAAAACCTCCAGGCTTACTCCCGGTGCCTGCAAACCAGGCAAAACCAGGAAATTTATGCTAACTTAATCATTATAAGTATCTCCGGAAAGAAGAACAAGAGGTTTTTCTGGTTTCTTACGGAGTATTTTCTTTTTCGCTGATTTTTCTCAGATTCTTGCAAGAAGGGAGACGGTTTTGTGGAAGTGAAACTATTGGTGCGGGGAGCCCTGCTGTTGGCAGTAGGGGCACTTTCCCAGCAGCTGCGGCTGGTACTGCCCCTACCGGTGCCGGTCTTGACTTTGCTGATAGGGACGCTGGTCAATACGGTACTGTTTCTCAGCAGCCGGTATACCTCCTCCCAGCTTGCCTGGGTCACTGCGCTGGCGCTGCCGGTGATTGCTTTTTTTCAGGGGCATATTCAGCCCTTTTTGATTCCAGTGATTTTTTTGGGCAACGGGATTTATGTGGAGCTGACAGGGCGCAGAAAGAGTTTGCGCTGGACCCTGTTTTGGGCTCCGGCGGTGAAAAGCCTGGTCCTGGGCCTGTGTCTTAGCCTGGGCCAATTGCTGGTGCTCCAGCTGCCGCCTGCCATGCTGCCGCCGGTCCTGGCTGCGTTTTTGCCCTTCCAATGGCTTACCGGTATGGCCGGGGTTCTTCTGGGCCAGCTGCTGGAAGGCCGGATTCATGACTAGCTAACATAGATTTATAAACTTTGTTACATTAATAGTCTAATATTCTCTAGCTTTTTTTATAGAGGTAGTGTATAGTATTTTCATAACAAGAAAAGTAGGAGTTTAGCGAAAATGCAGATTATTGTTGTGGGGTGCGGAAAAGTTGGGCGAACCATCACCACCCAGCTAATTCAAGAGAATAATAATGTAACGATAATCGATACCAATGCCAGCTTGATTCGTAATATTTCTACCAATTACGATGTCATGGGAATCGTGGGGAACGGTTCCAGTTTTACGGTGCTGAGCCAGGCGGATTTGGAACACGCGGATATGCTGATTGCCGTAACCGAAAGCGATGAAGTCAACCTGTTAACCTGCGTCATTGCCAAACTGAACAATACCCGATGCCATACCATTGCCCGGGTACGGAGTCCCCATTATTCGGCGGAGCGCCATTTTCTTCAGCGGGGGCTGAATCTGTCCATGACCATTAATCCGGAACTGGAAGCTGCTAAGGAAATTGCCCGGCTGCTGAATTTTCCCCAAGCTATTGAAATCTTTAGCTTTGCCAAGGATCGCATTGATATGCTGCGTTTTAGGGTCCCGCGCAATTCTCCCCTTTTGGGCAAATCCCTGAAGGCTTTGGCTCCTCTTACCACCAATCTATTGGTGTGCATTATCGAGCGGAACAATAAGATTATGGTCCCCCATGGGGATACGGTAATCCAGGCCGGGGATATTCTGACCATCATTGCCATGCCGGCGGACGCCCAGGAATTCTTCAAGAAAATCGGCGTGCGCACCAACAAGTGCAAGGACGTGATGATTGTAGGCGGCGGGGATATCACCTATTACCTGTCCAAAATCCTTCGGGACAACCGGATCAATGTGAAAATCATTGAAAAGGATATGGACCGCTGTGAAGAATTGGTGGAAGGCCTGCCGGGGGTTACCGTGGACTGCGGGGACGGCACCGAAGAAGAATTGTTAAAAGAAGAACATATTGAGAATATGGACGGCTTTGTGGCCTGTACCGGTATGGACGAAGTCAATGCCATCCTTTCCATGTATGCCTTGAAGCAGATGGAAGGAAAAGTGGTAACCAAGGTGAATCACGTGGACTTCGGGGACGTTATCGAAGGCTTGCAGCTGGACAGCGTGGTAAACCCCAAAAAACTTACAGCCCAGCAGATTGTCCAATACGTCCGGGCCGCCGGCAACAGCATGGAATCCAACGTGGAAACCTTGTATCGGCTGATGAACGGGCGGGTAGAGGCCTTGGAATTTTTGATTGACAAGGAGTCCATGATTATTGGGCAAAAGCTGGTGGATATGAAAATCAAGGAAGGGGTCCTGATTGCCGGTATTGTACGCAACGGGCGTCTGATTATTCCTGGCGGCCAAGATGAATTCCATGTGGGGGATACAGTCATTGTAGTGACCGTCCACCTGGGCTTCCATGACATCTATAACATTTTGGCCTAGCAAAGGAGCATCTTATCATGAATTATCCTGTCATTGGACAGGTGCTGTCCTGGATCCTCGCCACCGAGGGGATGATTATGCTCCTGCCCTGCATTATTTCCCTGATCTACCATGAAGACCAGGGAATGGTCTATTTTGCACTTTCTCTCATTGCCATGGTTCTGGGCTATACGGCCAGACGCCGGAAGGTGGAAAACCGGACCATTTACCAACGAGAAGGTTTTGTGGCGGTAGGCCTTTCCTGGGTAATCCTTTCTTTATATGGGGCTTTGCCCTTTGTATTGACGGGAGAGATTCCCAGTTATCTGGATGCCCTGTTTGAGATTGTTTCCGGCTTTACCACTACAGGCTCTTCCATCCTGCCGGATGTGGAGGCCCTGTCCCATACTTCGCTTTTTTGGCGGAGCTTTTCCCACTGGATAGGGGGCATGGGGGTGCTGGTCTTTATCCTGATGCTGGTGCCTTCCAGTACCGGCGGCACCCAAATGAATCTGATGAAGGCTGAAAGTCCCCGGACCGGACGTTTCCAAGTTTGTACCCCGGGTGAGAAACACGGCCATCGTGCTATACCGAATCTACCTGGGCATGACCTTACTTATGATTTGCCTTCTGGCCCTTACGGGGATGAACTGGTTCCATAACCTGTGCATTACCTTTGGCACTGCCGGCACCGGCGGCTTTGGCATTGTCAACAGCAGCTGCGCCGACTATACGCCCCTTCAACAGTGGATTATTACCATTTTTATGATTGCTTTTGGGGTCAACTTCAGCTACTATTACCTGATGCTCATTCGGAAGGCCAAGGAAGCCTTCCGCCTGGAAGAAGTACGGGCCTATCTTTCCATTGTTGCAGCTGCGGGACTCCTGGTGACCTGGCAGATCCACAGCTATTTCTCTACGTTGGAAGAAGCCCTGCGGGCTGCCTTTTTTCAGGTGGCCAGCATTATGACCACTACGGGTTTTAGCACGGTGGATTTTGACCTGTGGCCCAGCTTTGCCAAATGCATCCTGGTGCTGCTGATGATTGTGGGGGCCTGCGCCGGTTCCACTGGCGGCGGTGTGAAGGTTAGCCGGATTGTGCTGATTTTCAAATCCATTCATTTGGAAATGGAACAGCTGATTCACCCCCACGGAATCCAGCGGATTCGGATGGATGGCAAAGTGGTGGACAGCAAAGTATTGAACTCCATTTATATTTTTCTGGTCACCTACTGCCTGATTTTTGGCATTTCCGTGCTGCTGGTCAGTCTGGATAATTTTGATTTTGAAACCAACTTTACGGCGGTGGCCGCTACCTTGAACAATATCGGCCCTGGGCTAGCCGGTGTGGGACCTACCCAGAACTTCAGCGCTTATGCGCCTTTTTCCAAATTGGTGTTGATTTTTGATATGCTGGCAGGCAGATTGGAGCTGCTTCCCATGCTGATCCTGTTCTACCCCAAAACTTGGAATCGCAACTAAAAAGGGTAAAAAAAGGGATCTTCCTCTGTCTGCTGACAAAGAAAGATCCTTTTTTATGTAGCTGGAAACGAGCCGCTTACCGGTCCCGGTTCAGCCAGACATTGACCTGCTGGTTGTAATATTCGTTTTTCTTTTTTTCCACCCATTTGTCCCGTTCTTCGCAAATGGCCAGCATTTCATCGGCAATTTCTTCAGCACTGCTGGGCTGGACGTGAATCAGATACTGGGTGAGCCGGGTGATGGTGTTTTCCGTGCCCAGCTGGGCGGCCAGCAGCTGACCGAATTCGGCGGGGTAGCCCATCTGCACCAGAACCTCTAGCAGTTCGTTGGCAGCGGCTGCCGTAGTTTTAGTTGTCATGTGTTTTCCTCCTTGCAGCAAGGCCTTTGAGCCGCTGCAGCAGTTTGTAGAATAAAATGGCGGCAAGGACGCCCAGGCTGTCCAAAAGGACGTCGCTGACCTGGGTGCTGCGGCCTGGAGACAGAAGCTGAAGGGTTTCATCCAGGGCTGCGGCAAGAGCGCCGCAGAAAAAAGCCCAACGGGGGCCTCTGGGGGGCTGAAAGGTGCCGCCTGTAAGCCGCAGCAGCAGGCCCAAAAGGGCAAATTCGGTCAGGTGGGCCAACTTCCGGATGGTGTAGATGTTCAAATAGGCCAGTCCGGGGAGAAAACTCCCCAGGGACAAGGTCCAGTGGAGAACCGTTTCGCTTTCTGAGGCTGAGGCGGAAGCGTTCATCAGGGAATGGCCCCAGATAAAGGCCAGCATACCCAGGGTCAAACTGCGAAGCAGCCATTTGTACATGGAGGGACCTGCCTTTCTGGAGAAATTTTCACTCAGGCAGCCCAAGGCTGCGCCTGAACTATTGTACCATATCCCCAGAAAACTGTAAAAAGCAGGAATAGCCTGCCTGCGGGGATAATTTGACAAGTTCACCAAATTGCTAAAATAAAAACGTTTTCTTTGTATCAATTTTGGAAAACAGGAGGGAAGGCGAACTGTCGCGGTTTGACAGGGAGCTGGAAAATATGGTAGTGTAGAAATTAATAGTAAATGCGAATGATTCGCATAAAGATACAAGCTGGAGGAGGATACCCTTGCTGCGAAGAATCTTATCGATTTGGGGAATCTGTCTGCTGCTGCTTCTGGGAATGGGCAGGGTACAGGCGGCACCCCGTATTCAAGCGATTACGTATGGCGTAGTTCCCCAGGAGAGACTGCGCATTGTATTAGATACCGGCCGTCCTTTGGACTACGATGTGGACCTGGACGATGAGGAGATTACCATTTCTGTGGAGGGTCAGCTTGCCGGAGCCAGGCCAGACACCTATTACCCCAAAAATACCCCCTACATCCGGCGGGTACGGGTGGAAAGTGAGAGCCGTCGGACTCTCCTGCACGTCATCATGAAGCGGGAGCCGGACAAAAAGAGTGTCCATGGGTTTTACCTAAAGGCCAATGCGGAAGCAGGCCGGCCGGGACGAATGGTCTTTGATATTGTGGCGGGACCTGGAGAAAAGGCGGTCAACGGGTACCGGACCCGGGGCGGCATTAAGGGAAAAATCATTACCCTGGATCCTGGTCACGGCGGAACGGACCCGGGAACCCATGGCCTAGATACGGGCCTTACGGAAAAACAGGTCACCCTGCCGGTGGGACTCAAGGTCAAGGAGCTGCTGGAGGACAAAGGGGCCATTGTCCATATGACCCGTACCCGGGACGTAGATGTGTACGGTCCCAATGCTACGGACCGACAGGAATTGCAGGCTCGGGTGGACGTGGGAGAAAAATACCATTCTGATCTGTTTGTGAGCATCCACTGCAATGCCAGTACCAACCGGAGCGTGCAGGGATTTTCCAGCTATTATTATCCCAAGACCTGGTATGACCAGAAAATTGCCAGCTGCATCCAGCGCGAATTTATGAAGCTGGGGCACCACGAAAACCTGGGGGTGCGGCAGGCAGGTTTCTACGTGATGAAACATAGCTCCATGCCAGCCACCCTTGTGGAAATGCTGTTCATGACCAATCGCCGGGAGGAGCGGGAACTGAATTCCCGGAGCTTCCGGGATAAACTGGCCAAAGCTATTGCCAACGGTATCGAAAAATATTTCTCCTAAGGGTGCTTGTAATTTGAATTGTTTCGACTTTTTGCCCAAAATGTGCTACCATTTGAAGTAATGGACGTGCTGTGCACACGGCAGAGGTTTTCTTTTGAGAAAGAAGGCAGAAAATATGAAAATTGCAATTCCTTTTGCAGAAGGACAAATTTTTCAGCATTTTGGCAAAAGCACCCAATTTAAACTGGTAACGGTGGAAGAGGGGAAGATTACGGATCAGCGGCTTTTGGACGCTGAGGGTCATGGCCACGGGGCCCTGGCTGCTTTTCTGAAGGAGCAGGGCGTGGACACGGTAATCTGCGGCGGCATGGGAGAAGGTGCCAGAACGGGCCTGACCCAACTGGGTATTCAGATTTACGCAGGGGCCCAAGGCGATGTGGCAGCGGCCGTGCAGCAGCTGTTGGAAGGCAAGCTCACAGACGTTCCAGGGGGCTGCGGCCATCATCACGGTCATGAAGAAGGTCATGGCTGCGGCCATAAGCATGACCATGGAGAAGACGGTCACGACTGCGGTCACCATGAACATCAGGGGCATGAGGAAAAGGACCTGCGGGCGGTAGCCAAGGCCGAGCTGAAGGAAAAGCAGCACCAGGAGAAAAAGGCGGATAAGCATGCCGAAAAACACGCAGAGAAGCACGAAGAAAAGCACAAGGATAAACACGAAACTAAGCATGCCGATAAGCACGAAGGTAAACACGAAGACAAACACGAAGACAAACATGCCGATAAGCATGAAGATAAACACGCCGAAAAACACGAAGAAAAGCATGAAGACAAACACAAGGATAAGCACGGCGCAAAGGAAAAGAAAGCTGCCAAAGAAAACTAAGCGGCAGTTGGAAGAACCGGAGAAGATGGCACAAACATCTCCTCCGGTTTTGTTTTTTTATGGCTCCAAAACTGAAAAAAACGGTACAGTCTAATAGGGGAGATACAGACTTTGTGAATTTTTCTTGACAGGGTGGGAAAAGACAAGTATGATAGGCGGTACAGCAATACATACTATACAGATATGAATTAACAGATGGGAGAGATGCTTCATGAAGAAAAACAAATTGGCAGCCGTGCTGGCAGGCGTTTTGGCACTGGCTCTATTAGCCGCAGGCTGCGGCGGCAGTGATTCCAAAGCTGGCGGGACAAGCAGCAAGCCTATCAAAATTGGCGCTACGGCAGGGCCTCATGCGGACGTGGTCCATGCAGTGGCTGAGGAAGCCAAAAAACAGGGCATGAATGTGGAAGTGGTGGAATTCTCCGATTACATTACGCCGGATAAGGCCTTGGCGGAAGGCGATCTGGACCTGAACAGTTACCAGCACGCACCGTTCTTGAACAACTTCAATACCCAAAACAATACCAAACTGGTGCCCATTGGCAACACCATCCTGATGCGCATGGGTATCTACAGTGACAAGATTCATGACCTGAAGGCTGTGCCCGACGGCGCTGTAGTGGCCATTCCCAATGATCCCACCAATGGCGGCCGGGGACTGGTGCTCCTGGAAAAGGCTGGCCTGATTAAATTGAAGGCTGGGGTGGGCTTTAAGGCCACGGTCAACGATGTGGTGGAAAACCCCAAACATTTGCAGTTTAGAGAGCTGGAGGCTGCGCAGCTGCCCAGAAGCCTGGCAGATGTGGATCTGGCCGTGATTACCATGAACTATGTAATGAGTTCCGGTATGGACGTGAAGAAGCAGGGCCTGTTCTGGGAAGCAGACGATGAACCGTTAGCCGTTATGGTGCTGGCTGCCCGGGAAAAGGATAAGGACAAGCCGGAATATAAGAAGATTGCGGAAATCTTCCATTCTGCGGCAGTGAAAAAATTCATTGAAGACAAATTCAAGGGAACCATTGTTCCTGCCAAATAAGCTAGGGGCTGCAGCGTGGCTGCGGCCCTTTCTTTCTCCGGAAAACTTTCTAAAAGTAAAAAAAGTTCGTTGACAAAGGGATTGCTGCATGATAAAATAATCACTGTTGTGATACCTATCACGCTTTGCCGAAGTGGCGGAATTGGCAGACGCACTTGACTCAAAATCAAGCGCCCTCAAAGCGTGCCGGTTCGAGTCCGGCCTTCGGCACCAATCAAAAAGTGAGACTGTGAAATTTTCACAGTCTTTTTTTGTGCGCCAAAAAGCTTTTGGACAAAAGAAACCCGCTGGGATGCCCAGCGGGTACGCAGTTCACTTTGCTTTATTTCAGCTCTGCAGTTTTTTCTTCCCCAAATTCCACCAGACCACCCAGGTGCAGGGAAACCACCTTGCCGTCCTGGATATCGGCACCGGCGGTTAATTTGCCTCCGGGCATGGTCAGCTCTACTTCCAGGGAACGGCCTTGGCGCAAGGCCAGGGCTGCTGCCACGGAAGCCGCACCGGAACCGCAGCTGTTCTCCCAGTACAGGGTGCCGGTTTTGCACACATAGACTGCGGGAATTACCTCCAGACTGCCTGGATCTACCAGCATCAGCCCATAGGCCTCGGGTTCCGGCCACCGGGAAACTTCCCGCTGAAGGGATTGGAACAATTGTTCTTTGTCCACATAATCCAGGTTGGGGGTGAAATAAATGTAATGGTCGATGCCCGGCAGGGAAATCAGCTGGCACTCCACACTCTCCCGTTCATAGGACAGGGGAATGGTGCCGGTTTTCAGAGGGGGCTGGAGTTTGATGACCGTTTCGTAGGTGCGGTCCTTGATCTTTTTGGCACGGGCTGGCAGGGCTTCCGAGCAGCCAGAGCAGCTGACCATAAAATCGCCCTGGTCCTTATTTTGCAGCAGCAGGGCATAGGCTGCCGAGGAACGGGAAGCGTTCCCACAGAATTCGCCGCCCATCATGGTTACGGTAGTGTGGTTCCCGGCAACGGCAAAACAGCCTACCTGTTCCGCCGTTGGTTCCATTTCCAAAAGAAAACGATTGACAACCTTCCGCTGCTCAGGAGGGATGGGATCAAGGACAAAAAGCGTAATGTTGCCGCTGGGGTTAGCAGTGACGTAATGGATTTGCATATTCAAGGACCGCCTTTCTATGGAAACAAAGCATAATAAGCTTTTGATTTATGCCTTTATTATACAGACCTTATGGGAAATAAACAATATCAAAATTTCGATTTTTGCATGATTTCTGAAAATAAATCTGTGTATCCGATTTGTGCTACAATAAGGAACGTGCAAAACGTAAAAATAAGAACAACCCAATGGAGGGATAGTGTGAAAAAGAAAGTCAAATGGTTTGGTTTTTTGTGTATGGGGCTGGCGTCCCTGCTGCCCTGGCATATAGGGGCTGCAGCCGATGCTCCCAACTGGCAGGGGGGTGTTCCTGAATACCAGGAAGTTCAGGGTAAAATTACCCAGGATGGCCCCAAGCTGGTCTTTTCTGACAGCCCAGAAATGGTCAAGGAATGCGGCATCATGTACCGGGATACGGTGCAGGGTCCGGTGCGCTTGTTTTTTCATCATGTGAATGATATGAAAACCGATAAACGGCTGGCGGTGGTGCTGCGCCGGGTGTCCCTACGGCCCAGTTCGGTGTTGGTGGGGAAAAATGGCGTTTCCCGGCCTAATACGGACTGGCTGGAAGCGGGCAAGGAAGCCCAGGAACGCTACTATGGATCCGTCCCCAGCCGGAAGCCCTTTGCAGTTTTAGGGGTCAAGGATCTTTTGGGCAGCGGCAAAGGCCTGGTAGTAAAGCCCCAGCAGTTGGTTACGGGAATTGTGGACCTGGAAACAGACCAGCCCGTAGAAGTGTCCGTGCTCATGATGCCCATGAATGCGGACCTGAAAATTTCTACGGATCTGTTTTCCATTCTGCCCCCTGACGAAGGCGGCCATGTGCTGCGGGGGACCTTCAATACCTCCAACTGCCATGTAACCCTGGAGGAACCCTTTGATGCGGATAAGAACACCATCTGGGGCCTGGAACTGGCGGATAATGCCAAGAATCCCTACGTTACTGGGGTGGACGCCACCACCGGCCAAAAGGTCATCAATTACGGCAACTATGGGGTAATGTACGACGTAAATTTCCGGACCAAGGGCAAGCGCAATACCATTCTCCGGTTCAATCCCTACGGGGGACCCTATGCCGGGGAAGGGGTGCTGGACGTACAGGATAAGGCCGCCAAATACATCCGCCTGCCGGAAGACGCTACTTCCTTTGGCTGGAGCGGAGACGGGGAAAACATGGTGGTGGGCACCATTCCTGCGGACCGTCGGGCTACCTTCCATTTTTCGCCTCCTGGTTCTTCCAATCTGCCCATTCGGCTGTTCTGGCAGGGTGAGGAGAAAAACGATTTTAGAAATAGATTTAATGGAAAATAATTATCAAAAATACTTGCTTTTTTATTAAAAATGGCCTATAATAAACCTGTAATCGAGATGGATGCATGAAACGTTTTTATCCGCTCGAAATGCTAGAATATAGGGGGAATTGACAATGCCAGAATTAAAAGGTACTCAAACTGAAAAGAATTTACAAACTGCTTTTGCAGGTGAATCTCAAGCGTATAACAAGTATGGTTATTATGCTTCCGTAGCTAAAAAAGAAGGCTATGAAAGAGTAGCAGCCAACTTCCTGGAAACCTCCAACAACGAAAAAGAACACGCCAAGATTTGGTTCAAGGCTCTCCATGGCGGCTCCATTCCTGATACCGTTGCCAACCTGAAAGATGCGGCTGCCGGTGAACATTACGAATGGACCGATATGTACAAAGGCTTCGCTGAAACCGCTGAAAAAGAAGGCTTCACCGAATTGGCTTATAAATTCAGAGCTGTAGGTGCTATCGAAAAACATCATGAAGAAAGATACCAAGCTCTGCTGAAAAAGGTAGAAGATGGGACCATGTTCGAACGCAATGAAAAGACCGTTTGGATCTGCTCCAACTGCGGCCACATTGTTGAAGCTGAAAAAGCTCCTGAAATCTGCCCGGTTTGCGCTCATCCCAGATCCTACTTCATGGTCAACTGCGAATGCTTCTAAGCTGACACAAAAAAGGTGCCTCAAAAGTTACTTTTGAGACACCTTTTTTTAAAAGCAATTTTGGGTTGTAATTACCGGTTGGTGAGCCCCAATTCCGTCAGCATTTCCATATCTTCTGCAATGGTGGTGCCGGAGGTGGTGAGCATATTGCCGGTAATGGAAGCAGAAGCCCCGGTGAGCAGCGCAGACTTGCCGTTGTCCGGCAACAGTTTGCGGCCTGCAGCCAGGCGGATATTGGCTGTGGGGTTGATGAAGCGGAAAATGGCAATGGTGCGCAGGATATCTTCCGGCGGCAAGGAAGGACGACCTTCCATACCGGTGCCGGGGATGGGCATCAGGGCGTTGATGGGAATGGATTCAATTCCCAGGCCTTGCAGCTCAAAGGCCATATCCAGCCGGTCCTGCCAGGTTTCTCCCATGCCGATGATGCCGCCGGAGCACACGCACAGACCTTCTGCTTGGGCGGCCTTGATGGTCCGGATCCGGTCATCGTAGGTATGGGACGTGCAGATCTGGGGGAAGTAGCGCCGGGAGGTCTCGATGTTGTGGTGGTAGCTGGTAACTCCGGTTTGTACCAGCCGGTGGAATTGTTCCTGGCTGAGAATGCCGTGGGAGGCGCACAGGTCGATGGTCAGGGTTTTGTGCATTTCCTGGTAGGTGTCCAGGGCTTTCTCAAAATCCTTACCGGTCAAGGCCCGGCCGGAAGTTACCAGGGAAAAACGGTTGGCGCCGGCATCTTGGTCGGCCTTGGCCACTTTCATAATTTCTTCTTTGGGCAAAAAGCCGTATTCTTCACAGTCCGTATGATGGCAGGCGGCCTGGGCGCAGTATTTGCAGTTTTCGCCGCAGCGGCCGCTGCGGGCGTTGATGATGGTGCAGAAATCCACATGGTTGCCGCAGAAATGCTTTTGCAGGCGTCCAGCTTCCCGCTGCAGGTCTTCCAGGGGCAGGGTCAGCATTTCCTGTACAATGGCATCGTCCTTTTGCAGGCGGTACCCAGCCATAATCCGATCGGCAACAGCCGTTAGTGTTTCTTTCATGAAATTAGTCATCCCTTCTCCAATGGTCTATGAGTCATTATAGGGGACGGGAAAAGAACGGTCAACGCATATTACAAACAGGTTAACATAAAACTTTTTATTTCACTAGGAAAAGGAGTGTATCAAAATGGACAAAAAAGAATTGCTGTTCATCTATCTGGAAGGCTGTCCCTATTGCCAAAAGGCTTCCCATGCCTTGGAAGGCATTTTTGCAGAGCATCCGGAGTACAAGGAAATTCCCCTGGTCCGGGTCAGTGAGACCAAGGAACCGGAAAAACTCCAGGGCCGGAACTATTATTACTGCCCCACTTTCTTCTACGGGGACGAAAAGGTCTACGAGGCTGCGCCCGGAGATTCCGAGGAGAAAATGGACAAAATCCTCCGGGACTTCTACCAGAAGGCAATGCAAGGCTGAAACACTTATACAAAAAGCGGCTCCAGGCAATGGCTTGGAACCGCTTTTTTCGTGCGCTTAAAAATCAGCTATTGGCACCGGACAGGGCCTTGGCTTTCATTTCCTGATACTTCCGGGAGTAGAAAGGCTTCATTTGGGCTTCCCGGTGGTCGTAGCCGTAGGCCCGCTTGGAAATGGTCAGGATGGGAGGGGCCTGAATCCGTTTGGCTACTGCCAGGCCGCAGAAGTTTTTCCACCACCGCTCCAGGTCTGCAATAAAGGCTTGGGGAGTGGGGAACAGTTCCTTGACCAGCCCCGGGGCGCAGCCCAGGTGTTCTTCCAGGGTGCCTTCCAGGTACCAGCCCAGCAGGTCTTCTGGAGAAGTCTTGTACCAGTCCTCAATAAAGGAACGGAACAGAAAGTCGTGGTAGGGGTAGACCAGGGGGTCGCCGCCGTTTCCCACGGTTTGGGCTTCGGACAGTTCGGCACTGGGCTTAATAGTGAAAATCTGCTCTGGAATCACTTCTTTGTGGAAAACTTCTTCGTTCAGGTAGTGGCCCAGGGCGTAGACCTGGTGCTTCCACAAATCTCCCAAAAGGGCCAGGACGCCGGCAATGTCGCCGTAGAAGGTGGCGTAGCCCACGGTCATTTCCGCCTTGTTGGAGTTGCAGGAGAAGCCGCCCCCAAAGGAAGCTGCTAGTCCGGCAATTACCCGGGCACCCCGGTCCCGGGCCTGAATGTTTTCCGTAGCAAAGGGGGTAATGGTCAGCTTGGAATCTTCTCCCGTAGCGTAGTTGTGGATAGGGGTCTGGCCCAGCTGCTCAATGGTCTTGTCCACTACTTCCTGGATAGGAATGATTACGTAACGGGTACCCAGGGCCTGGGCCATTTGCTGGGCCAGGTTTTTGGTAACAGAGGAATTATAGCGGCTGGGAATGTTGGCCAACAGCACATTATCCGCTCCCAGAATGTCCACATAGAAGGCGGCCGTTACCGCAGAGTCAATGCCGCCGGAGACCCCGATGGTCATCTTTTGGAGGCCAATCTGCTTGAGAAATTGGGAAGCCCCATAGTGCAGGGCCGTATAAATTTCCTTGGCATCGGAAAATTCCGGTTCCGGTGCTTTGTTCAGTTCCAGCTGCCGGGCTGCCGGATCAAACTGGGCCGTAAGCAGGGTTTCCTGGAAGGCCGGGGCATCGGAGCGGCTTTGGCCGTCCGCACTGTAGAAGGTGCTGCAGCCATCGAAGGTAAAGATGTTTTTCCCGTTGTTTTGGACCCCTACACTGTTGCAGTAGACCAGGGGAATGCCGCATTCCTTGGCCTGGGCGGCAAAAATCCGGTGCCGTTTGACGTTTTTGTGGAAGGTGTAGGGAGAGCAGGAAATATTGCAGAGAAGCTGGGCTCCGTTTTGTTTGAGAAGCTGGGGAATATTATAGTAGTAGTTTTCCGTCCAGCCGTCTTCACAGAGCATGATGCCCAGCTTGACTTCCTGGCCCCTGATGGTTACCGCTACGGGCTGGAGCAGCTCTTTGAGCGACGGGGTCCCGGGCAGTTCCAACTGCAGCTTGGTGGTGCTGTGGAAATACCGGCCATCGTCAAATTCCCGGTAGTTGGGCAGGGCAGTTTTGCTGATAAAGGGGTAGGGCAGACCACCGTGGAGCAGTTTGCCGTTTTGGGCCACAAAGGCCGCGTTGTATTTGCGGATCCGGCCGTCTTCGTTGATTTTTTCAGGGTCAAGGGCAATATTGCCAAAAACAATGCAAAGGTCCTTGCTGGCGGCAATCAGTTCCTTGCCCCAGGCTTCACAGTCCCTGAGAAAAGCGTTCTGTTCCCAAAGGTCTCCCAAAAGGTAGCCGGGGATGGTCAATTCGGGGAACAGGACAATGTCCGCCTGCTGGGCTCTGGCTTTTTCCAAATAGGCCAGGGCCTTTTTTGTATTGGCTTCCGGATTGCCAGGTTCTACCTGGATCTGGGCACAAGCAATCGTGATCTTCATTTGTGTATCACTCCGTTACTTGATATAATATAAGCTTACAGATGGGCTTATCAAACCTGTATGCTTACCATTATAACAAAAGGAGCGGGGATATGAAAGTCAAGAAGACCAATGCGGCTCGTATTCTGGACGAAGCCCATATCAACTATGATCTGAAAAGCTATCCGGTAGATCCGGAACATTTGGACGCCGTCCATGTGGCAGAATCTGTAGGAATGCCCCCGGAACAGGTGTTTAAGACCCTGTGCTGCCGGGGAGATAAAACTGGCGTCCTGTTTGCCGTAATTCGGGGCAACGGAGAGCTGGACCTGAAGGCCCTGGCCAAGGCCAGCGGCAACAAGAAAACCGAATTGGTGCATCTGAAGGAAGTGCTGGGCCTTACCGGCTACATCCGGGGCGGGGTAAGCCCCATCGGCGCCAAGAAGCATTATCCGGTATACCTGGACGACACGGCCAAAAACTGGGAGATTATTGCGGTCAGTGCCGGGCACCGGGGACTGCAGCTGCTGTTAAAACCCGACGATTTATTGGCGGCAGTGGAAGGCAGCTACTTTACCAATCAATAAGAAAAGAAGAAGAAACGGCTGAAATAGAGCGAAAATTGCCGAGGTAGTTGCGCACAAGGGGCGCTTATGCTATGATACGATTGCGTAAAGCAGAAAGTAGGGGGACTATGTTATACATTAGTACAAGAGGGAAAACAGATATGGTAAGTTCAGCCCACGCCATTTCCAATGGCTTGGCAGCTGATGGAGGGTTATTTGTACCCAAAGAGTTTCCTGCAATCAGCCTGGCTGAAATTGATGCCATGCGGGGTACGCCCTACAGTGACCGGGCACTTACGGTACTGGCAAGGTTCTTGACAGATTATAGTGAAGAAGAATTGAAAACCTGTGTGGAAACTGCCTACAGCAAAGAACGCTTTGGGGATTTTCCTGCACCGCTCCACATGCTGAAGAAAGACCTGGATGTACTGGAATTGTGGCATGGACCTACTTGTGCGTTTAAGGATATGGCCCTGCAAATTCTGCCCCTGTTCCTGACCAAGGCTGTGGTAAAGACCGGGGAAGAGAAAAAACTGGTGATTCTGGTGGCTACCTCCGGGGATACGGGCAAGGCGGCTATGGCAGGCTTTGCTGATGTGCCGGAAACGGAAGTCATCGTGTTCTATCCCCAGGAAGGGGTTAGTGACATCCAGAAATTGCAGATGGTTACCCAAAAGGGCGACAACGTTCACGCCGTTGCGGTGGAAGGCAATTTCGACGATGCCCAGACCGGCGTAAAGAAACTCTTTGGCGATAAGAAACTGGCTGAAGAGCTGGATGAACACGCCTGCGCCTTCTCCTCTGCCAACTCCATCAACTGGGGCCGGCTGGTTCCCCAGATTGTATACTATTTCAGCGCTTATGCGGAAGCCGTCAACGGCGGCCGGATTGAAAACGGCGAACCCATCAACTTCTCCGTTCCTACCGGGAACTTTGGGGATATTTTGGCCGGGTTCTACGCCAAGCTCATGGGCCTGCCGGTGAACAAATTCATCTGCGCTTCCAACAGTAATAATGTGCTGACGGACTTTATCAATACGGGCGTCTACAACCGGAAACGTCCTTTCCATAAGACCATTTCTCCGTCCATGGATATCCTGGTTTCCAGCAACCTGGAACGGCTCCTGTTTGAGGAGACCGGTCATAATGCGGCCAAGGTGGCCGGCTGGATGCAGGAACTGGCGGACAAGGGAGAATACAGCATTGACAGTGAGCTGCAAAGCCGGATTCTCAAGGACTTTTTCGGTACCTGGGTGGACGAGGTGGAAACCCGGGAAACCATCGGGGATGTGTACAACAATTACGGGTATGTAATGGATCCCCATTCCGCAGTAGCCTACAAGGCACTGGAAAAATACCGGCTGATGACCAATGACCCCACGTACTCCATTGTGGTTTCTACGGCCAGCCCCTTCAAATTCAATGATGTGGTGCTGCAGTCCTTGAACCCTGATAAGTACGAACAAGCGGACCTGAATCCCTTTGAGGCCATGAAGACCCTGGCCGAGCTTACCAAGCTGACCATTCCGGCCAGCATGAGCGAACTGCCCTATTTGCAGGTGCGGCAGAGCCAGGTGATTGCCAAGGATCAGCTGGAAGCGGAAGTGAAAAAGACCCTGGGCCTGGAATAAGGCCTGGAAAGCATGGGGCCCGGCCCCGAACTTGTATATCGAGAGCTTTCTGTTCCCTGGGGACAGAAAGCTCTTCTTACGTGCAAAAAAAGCTTTTCCAGGGTAAAAAATGCGGTCACAAGTGGTGTCTAAGCTCCTGTAATAGGGGTCATAAGAAAAGTCGAATAAAGTGTTAAAAATGTTTCAGTTCAAACGTAAAATTTCGTGGGAACGCCCTATTTTTTTATAGGAAATATGGTATGATATCCAACGTAGATTACGCGATTCAGAGGGGAGAAAAAATGGAAGTAACAGAAATTACCAAGATCAGACGGAAAGTGCTGACCATGCTTGCCAAGATGACGTATGATGGGAATCTGCCGGACCACGTTTATGACGTGCTGCAGATCGTGAACGAAAACACGCCCAGACTGCGCTGCTGTGTGCACAAGGAAAGAGCCGTCCTGAAGGAACGGATCAACGTTGCCCTGGGTATGGATACGGATATGAACATTATCCAGGCATCCCAAAAAGCCTTGGAGGAACCGGTGGATCGGACCCAGCACGTGATTGCTGTATTGCCGGAAGCCTGCTCCGCCTGCCCTGTAAACAAATATATGATCACCGATATCTGCCGCCGCTGTCTGACCCACCGCTGCATGAACGGCTGCCCCAAAAAGGCCATTTCCGTTTACCAGGGCCGGGCCCACATCGACTATGATATGTGCGTGGAATGCGGTAACTGCAAACGGGCCTGCCCCTACGGCGCTGTAGCGGAAATTGCCCGTCCCTGCGAAAATGCCTGCAAGGTACACGCCCTGCATACCGGCAAGAACAAGAAAGCGGAAATTGACAAGAACATCTGCGTAGAATGCGGTGCCTGCCGGGCTGCCTGCCCCTTTGGCGCTATCGAAGAACGCAGCCATATTGTCCAATTGATCCAGGCCATCAAATCCGGCCAAAAAATCTATTGCCTGCTGGCACCTTCCTTCGTAGGCCAGTTCGGCCTGAAGGTACAGCCGGGCCAGATTGTGGCTGCCTGCAAGAAGCTGGGCTTCAAGGAAGTCCGGGAAGTGGCGGTAGGCGCCGATATGACCACTATTTCCGAAGCGGAAGAATATGTGGAAAAGGTGGAACACGGCACCCAGAAGCTGATGACCAGTTCCTGCTGCCCGGCCTTTGTGGCTACGGTAAAACGCCATGCACCGGCTTTGGCAGACTGCATTTCCGATACCGTATCTCCCATGGTGGCCCGCAGCAAGGCTGTAAAACATGACGATCCCGGTGCGCTGACGGTTTTTGTAGGTCCCTGCATTGCCAAAAAGGTAGAAGCCCGGGAACACCCCGAAGACATCGATTTTGTGCTGACCTTTGAAGAACTGAAATGCATGATGGACAGCATGGGCATCAACCCGGCGGACTGCGAAGCCGCTCCGTTCCACGCTGCTTCCTCTGCTGACGGCTGCAGCTTCCCGCAGGCAGCTGGGGTAAGCACCGCCGTCAATGACTACACCAAGGAAAAATACAACCTGGAAGTAAGCGGCCAGTACTGCAACGGTTTGGACCAGTGCTTGCAGGCACTGAAGGATTATCAGGACGGTAAGCTGGATGTGAAATATATTGAAGGCATGGCTTGCGAGAAGGGCTGCCTCAATGGACCGGGAGCCATGACGGAACCGGGCATTACCCGGGTACTGCTCAAACGCTTTGCCGCCACTACCGCCATGACCTGCGCAGGGGACAACGAATTGGCCCAGCAAGGCGTGAAAAACGTGGATATGGAACGGGTATATTTGCGCAAATAAGCGTAGTGTGATAAAATAGCCGAGTAGCTATATCAAGGTAGGAGGAGAATTTGTATGTCGGGACACTCTAAGTGGGCAAATATTAAATTCAAAAAAGGGAAAACAGATGCACTGCGTGGGAAGATTACCACGAAAATTGGCAGAGAAATTACTATTGCTGTCCGCATGGGAGGTTCTGATCCTACTGGCAACATGAAGCTGAAGTTGGCTCTGTCCAAGGCTAAAGCCAACAATATCCCTAAAGATAATATCAAAAGAGCCATTGCCAAGGGCGAAGGTACCACGGAAGGCTCTGATTACGAACAAATTACCTACGAAGGGTACGGCCCTGCAGGGGTGGCCATTATGGTCAGCGCCCTGACGGATAACCGGAACCGTACGGCTGCCGATGTGCGCCATGTCTTTTCCAAAGGCGGCAACATGGGTGAATCCGGCTGCGTAGGCTGGATGTTCAAAAACAAAGGTGTATTCACCGTGGAAAAAGAAGGCGCTCCCTCTGAAGACGAATTGATGGAAATCGCTTTGGACGCAGGCGCTGAAGACATGGAAACCACAGATGACAGCTATGTGATTACCACCGCTCCGGAAGACTACGATGCCGTGGAAAAAGCCCTGGCTGATCATAATATTGAGGTTGCCATGAGTGAGTTGTCCCTGATTCCTGACAACACCATCACCGTTACGGGTGAAGATGCAGTAAAGGTACAGAAGATGCTCGATAACTTCGAGGACCTGGACGACGTGCAGGACGTTTATACAAACGCTGACCTGCCTGAAGAATAACAAGAAGTATGGCCGGCCAGCTGGGGGTTTCCCCGCTTGGCCGGTTTTTCACTATCAGGAGGAATTTTATGCTGGTATTGGGCATCGACCCGGGAACGGCGATTTGCGGCTACGGGCTGGTTCGTCTGGAAAAAAGCCGGCTGATTCCTGTGCATTACGGAGCCGTTTTTACGGATAAGGATATGCTGCCGGAATTGCGGCTGAAGAAGATTTTTGAAGAATTGAATGGATTGATTGCGGATTATAAGCCGGATTTCATGTCGGTAGAAAAGCTGTACTTCAACCGGAACGTGAATACGGCTATTCCTGTGGGACAGGCCCGGGGCGTTATTGTGCTGACAGCAGCCCTGGCTGGGATTCCGGTGTTTGAATACACCCCCATCCAGGTAAAGCAGGCCATTACCGGTACCGGACGGGCGGACAAGAATCAGGTGACCTACATGGTCCAGAAGCTGCTGCACATCCAGGAGAAACCCAAACCGGATGATGTGGCGGACGCCCTGGCCATTGGCATCTGCGGCCTGAATTCCATTCGGGAAAAAGATTTGCTGGAGAGGTTATCATGATCGGATTTATTAACGGCAGAGTGGACCATATTGGGGTGAATTTTTGCCTTTTGGAAACCAGCAGTGGGGTAGGGTACCGGATTTTCATGAATACCGGGGACCTGGGCCGGCTGACGGTGGATCAGCGGACAAAGGTGTACACCTATCTGGCGGTCCGGGAGGACGCCCTCCAGCTGTATGGCTTTTTGACCTATGATGCCTACAATCTGTTTACCCAGTTGATTACCGTCAGCGGGATTGGCCCCAAGGTGGCACTGGGTATTTTGTCGGCCTCCAAGGTAGATGCCTTCTACCTAGCCCTAAAGAACCGGGACCTGAAGTATTTGACCAAGCTTCCCGGGATTGGAAAGAAAACGGCAGAACGGATGCTCCTGGAGCTGAAGGATATCCTGGGACCGGAAGGCACGGAAGAAGCCGGGGGCGGCGAAAATCTGGGAAGCCTGGAAGAAGGCACCGGCGTGCTGGGGGCGGTCTCTGACGGACTGACCTATCTGGGCTATACCCAAGCAGAAATTGCGGAGGTGCTGAAAAAGCTCCCCGTAACACCTGACAGTACGGCGGAAGAACTGCTGAAGGCAGCGCTGCGGCTTATGGCCAGGAGGAGCTAATGGAAGAAACCAATCGCGTGATTGCAGGACAGGAGCAGGAGCAGGACGGCTGGCAGTACAGCCTCCGGCCCCGGCGCCTGGCGGAATATATCGGACAAACCAAGGTGAAGAAGAACCTGGAGATTTTTATCCAGGCGGCGTTGAAACGGAAGGAAGCCCTGGACCATGTGCTGCTCTACGGGCCTCCGGGACTGGGGAAGACCACCCTGGCCAATATCATTGCCAACGAGCTGAATGTAAACATCCGCATTACCAGCGGCCCGGCCTTGGAACGGCAGGGGGATCTGGCGGCCATTCTTACCAATCTGAACGAAAGTGATGTGCTGTTTATTGATGAAATCCACCGGCTGCCCAAGACCGTAGAGGAAATCCTTTATTCGGCCATGGAAGACTACGCCCTGGACATTATCATCGGCAAGGGGCCGGCAGCCCGGAGCGTACGGCTGGATTTGCCCCGGTTTACCCTGATTGGGGCAACCACCCGGATGGGCTCCGTGGCGGCTCCCCTGCGGGACCGTTTTGGGGTCATCTGCCATTTGGAATTCTACACTCCGGAAGAATTGCAGATTATTGTGGAACGGGCTGCGGAAATTTTGCAGGTGAAGATAGACCCGGAAGGGGCCTACGAAATCGGCCGGCGGAGTCGGGGTACCCCCCGGGTAGCCAACCGGCTGCTCAAGCGGGTGCGGGACTTTGCCCAGGTGGCGGATCTGGACCATATTTCCACGGAAGTTTGCCGGGAAGCCATGCAGCGGCTGGAAATCGACGATTTGGGTCTGGACCGGAACGACCGCCGGCTGCTGCACAAGCTGGTGGTGGACTTTGGGGGACGGCCCGTGGGGGTGGATACCCTGGCGGCGTCCCTTAACGAAGAAACGGAAACCCTGGAAGATGTGTATGAACCCTACCTGATGCAGCTGGGAATGCTGCACCGGACGCCCAAGGGACGGCAGGCTACGGCTGTGGCGTACCAGTATTTGGGCGTACCCTATCCAGAAGAGAGGAATGTACCGTGAACCTATTGCTTCATGCCTGCTGCGGCCCCTGTTCCACCTATCCTGTAAAAACCTTGACGGAGCAGGGAAAGAGCTTTACAATTTATTACTTTAACCCCAACATCCATCCTTATAAAGAATTCAAGCGGCGGCTGAATACCCTGCGGGAATTCTGCGAAAAACGAAAATACAAACTGGTGGTGGACAAAAGCTATCCCCTGGAGCAGACCCTCCGGGGTATGTTGGACGAACCCACCGTGCGCTGTGCCTACTGCTACCGGGTGCGCCTGGAGGCGGCAGCCCGCTACGCCAAGGAAAACGGCTTTGATGCCTTTTCCACCACGCTGCTGGTGAGTCCCTACCAAAAGCATGAATTGATTAAGGAAATTGCCGAAGAAATCGCAGAGCGGGAGGGGATTCCCTTCTACTATGAAGATTTCCGGGTTGGCTACCAGGAAGGAGTGGACATCAGCCTGGAGCTGGAAATGTACCGGCAGCCCTACTGCGGCTGCATCTTCAGTGAGCGGGATCGGTATGAACGGGTGAAAAAGAAGAAGCACCCGGCGGCCCAGCCCCAGCAGGAAGGCAGCAGCCTATGAAGAAAAAGCTGACGATCATCGGAGTTGTATGTCTGGTTCTTCTGTTCCAGGGCCTTGCCCTGGCAGCAGGAGGCGGCCCGAAAATTCGGGTGGGCCTGGCAGTGGAGCAGTTTTCCGCCCAGGTGCAGTCCAAGGGCAAAATCAAGGTCATTGACGGAAGCGGGAAAACTACCGTGCTTTCACCGGGCCAGCATTTTGTCAGTGTAAAAAACGGCAGCCTATATGCAGATGATAAGAAGCTTTCCGGGGGTCAGCTTTCTCTGGTAGCTGACAACGCCAAGAACCCCATCTATATCAACCAGAAAAACTACCGGGGTGCCCTGACCGTGCTTTTAAACAGCGGCCGGAAAAACCTGACGGTGGTAAATACCCTGCCGGTGGAGCAGTATCTGTACGGGGTGGTTTCCAAGGAAGTGATTCCCCTGTGGCCCGACGAAGCCATCAAGGCCCAGGCTGTAGCTGCCCGCTCCTTTGCCCTGTACCACCTGGACAAGGACCAGTACCCCAACTTTGACATCAAAGCTACGGATATGGGCCAGGTCTACGGCGGGGCGGCGGCAGAACACGCCAACACCAACAAACTGGTGGACGCAACGGAAGGAATGGCGGCTACCTACAAGGGAGACCTGATTCAGGCCTTCTTTCACAGCAGCAGCGGCGGGTATACGGAATCCGCCTACAATGTCTGGGGAAAGGATATTCCCTATCTTCAGGCAGTGCCCGATGAGGACAAGGATTCCCCCCAGTACACCTGGACCAAAAGCTTTACCAAGGTCCAGCTGAACCGGCTGCTGAGCCAGAACGGCTACAATGTGGGGGACCTGGAGGGCATCCGGCTGTCCGCCCGGGCAGCGGCGCCCATGAAATGGACCCCGGACCGGGGAACCTCCGGCCGGGTGAAGCGCATGACCTTTATTGGCAAGCGGGGCTCTGTGACCATCCCCGGCAATAAGGTCCGCTCCATGCTGGGCCTTAGCAGCACCCTGTTTGAAATCCAGATTGGACCGGAACGGCCGGACAAGTTGGAAGTACCCATTACCAACCGGTATGGGTATCAGATTGGGGAAAAAACCATACCCATCCGGGAAAAGGACCAGGGCGGCACGGCCGTAGGGGATCTGCGGCTGTTTAGTGACGTACCCGGGGAAAAGGTGACCTTTACCGGAGGCGGCTGGGGCCACGGCGTTGGCCTAAGCCAGTGGGGCGCCCGGGGCATGGCCCTGTCCAGGGAAGCCCGGGGTAAGAAAGATTATTATAAAACCATCCTGGCCCATTATTATCCGGGCATTCGGGTGGAAAAAGAATATTAGGAGAAAAAATGGACGTTACAGATTTTGATTATGAGCTGCCTCAGGAATTGATTGCCCAGCATCCGGTGGAACCCCGTGATTCTTCCCGGCTGTTGGTGATGGATAAAAAAACGGGTGAACTGGAACACCGGCATTTCTACAACCTGCCGGAATACCTGAAACCCGGTGATGTACTGGTTTTTAACGATACCCGGGTAATCCCGGCCCGGCTCCACGGGGTGAAAACCACCGGAGCCCATGTGGAAGTTTTTCTGCTGACCCGGAAAAATGCCACGGACTGGGAAGTGCTGGTACGGCCCGGCAAGAAGCTGCAAAAGGGAGCCCAGATTAATTTCAGCGAGGAGCTGAGCTGTGAAATTCTGGAAACCACCGATTTTGGCGGCCGGATTGCCCGCTTCCACTATGACGGCGTCTTTGAGGAAATCCTGGACCGGCTGGGAGAAACGCCCCTGCCGCCCTACATCCACGAACCCCTGGCCGACAAGGAACGGTACCAGACCGTGTACAGCCGGGAACGGGGCAGCGCTGCGGCACCTACTGCCGGCCTGCACTTTACCAAGGAACTGCTGCAAAAAATCAAGGATATGGGCGTGGAAGAAGTTTTTGTAACCCTCCATGTGGGTCTTGGCACCTTCCGGCCGGTCAGCGAAAGCCGAATTGAAGACCACAAGATGCACAGCGAGTTCTACTCGGTGACCCCGGAGGCGGCGGAAGCCATCAACCGGGCCAAGCGGGAAGGCAGACGGGTCATTGCCGTAGGCACCACTTCCGTCCGGACCCTGGAATCTGCTGGGGCAGACGGGATTGTAAAGCCCGGCGGCAGCTGGACAAGCATCTTTATCTACCCGGGCTACCAATACAAGATTGTGGACGCCCTGGTCACCAATTTCCACCTGCCCCAAAGCACGCTGATTATGCTGGTGGCTGCCCTGACCAGTCGGGAAATGATCCTGAACGCCTACAAGGTGGCCGTTCAGGAAAAGTATCGTTTCTTCAGCTTTGGCGATGCCATGTTCATTCGGTAAAGGAGATTCCATGCGCCAAGTCTATTTCGAACTGATTAAAGAAGACCCCCGCAGCGGGGCCCGGCTGGGCAAGCTGCACACTCCCCACGGCACCTTTGACACCCCCATGTTCATGCCCGTAGGTACCCAGGCCACGGTAAAGACCCTGACCCCGGAAGAACTCTACGCCATGAACTCCCAGGTGATTTTGTCCAATACCTACCACCTGTTCCTCCGTCCTGGCACGGAGTTGGTGAAGAAGGCCGGGGGCCTGCACAAATTTATGAACTACAACCGGGGGATGCTTACGGACTCCGGCGGCTTCCAGGTCTTCAGCCTGGGAGAAATGCGGAAAATTACAGAAGAAGGGGTCATGTTCCGGTCCCATTTGGACGGCTCCAAGCAGTTCCTGAATCCTGAAGTGGCTACCAAAGCCCAGGAAGACCTGGGGGCCGACGTTATTATGGCCTTTGACGAATGCATTCCCTATCCTGCGGACCACGCCTACGCCAAGCAGTCCACCGAGCGGACCACCCGCTGGGCCAAGCGCTGCCTGGACGCCAAAACCCGGGATGACCAGGGCCTGTTCGGCATTATTCAGGGGGGCATGTATCCGGACCTGCGGGAATACAGTGCCAAAGCCATTACGTCCATGGATTTTGACGGCTTTGCCATCGGCGGCCTCAGCGTAGGGGAACCCCATCCTCTCATGTACGATATCCTGGGAAAAACCACCCAGTGGATGCCCAAGGACAAAGCCCGGTATCTGATGGGCGTTGGTACGCCGGACTGCCTGGTGGAAGGGGTCAACCTGGGGGTGGATATGTTTGACTGTGTGTATCCCACCCGGGTAGCCAGAAACGGTACGGCCATGCTGCCTACCGGCCGGCTGGTAGTGCGGAACGCTGCCTATATGGAGGACTTCCGCCCCATTGACGAAAACTGCGATTGTTATACCTGCCGCCACTTTAGCCGGGCCTATATCCGTCACCTGTTTAAGGCAGAAGAAATCCTGGCATTGCGGCTGCTGTCTATACATAATCTCCATTTTCTGTTAAAATTTGCAGAGAATATGCGCAAGGCAATTGCTAATGACACGTTCCCGGAATTTCGGGCAGCGTTCTTAGAGAATTACAACACTACAGGGAGGTAATCGAATGGAAAGTATGATTCAAATGGCCTGGCCTTTCATTCTGATGGCGGCGATCTTCTACATGATGATCTACCGTCCCCAGAAGAGAGATCAGAAAAAGAGAGCAGACATGCTCAACGCGCTGAAGGTCGGTACCCGGATTGTGACCATCGGGGGCATTTTCGGCGTTATCACCAAGGTGCAGGAAGACAAACTGCGCATTAAAGTGGCAGAAAACGTGGAATTCCATATCCGCCGTTCTGCTGTGGGCACTGTGCTGACCTCTGCTTTTGACAAGGACAACAGCCCCAAAGAAGAAACCAAGGAAGAAGTGAAGGAAGAAGCCAAGGCTCCGGAAGCTGCCAAGGCTGAAGCTCCTGCAGAAAACGCTGCCGATGCTGCCAAAGCTGAACCGGCTGCAGAAACCAGTGAGGAGTCTAAATAATGGAAAAAAAGACAGTTCGCCTGGAAATCAAAGAGAAACTCAAAAAATTGAATCAGCGGGAACTGCACAAATTCCATAAAGAAATCAACAGCCATATTTCCAACAGCCGTTTGTTCCTGGAAGGCAAAGTCATTATGGCCTACCTGGCAGTGCCAGGGGAAGCCAGCGTGGACGCCTCCATTTCTACGGCGCTCAGTATGGGCAAAACAGTCTGCGTCCCCTTCATCCTGGAGGAAGAAGGGCAGATGCAGGCTGTTCGGCTGGTTTCTTTAAAAAAATTGGGCACGGACCGCTTCGGCATCCGTACGCCCCAGGAACCGGTGGAAGTCATCGCTCCTGAAGATATTGACCTGGTGCTGGTTCCCGGTCTGGGCTTTACGGCCCAGGGCGACCGGCTGGGCAAGGGCAAGGGCTACTATGACCGCTTCCTGCCCAGATGCACCAAAGCAGTTACCATGGCTATAGGCTATGAAGCACAGGTATTGAAAGAACTGCCTGTGAATGCGCACGACGCAAAAATTCGTTACCTGTGTACAGAAAAGGGCCTGCGGGTCTGCCGGTAACGATGTCAAGGAGGAATCATCTTGAAGGGTAAAAATCGGGCCAAGCTGCTGATTTCGGTGCTGGCCATTTTGATTTCTTTTGCCGTATTCATCAAGCCGCTGGCTAGTACGGTAAAACAGGGCCTGGATTTGCAGGGCGGCACCCACGTGGTTTTGCAGGCCCAGGATACACCGGAGTCCAAGGTGGACGATGATGCCATCAACCGTTCCATCAAAATCATTGAACGCCGGGTCAATGAACTGGGTCTTACCGAACCGGTAATCCAGCGTCAGGGCCGGGACCGGATTATTGTGGAACTCCCCGGGGTCAAGGATCCTGAAAAAGCCATTGCCATGCTGGGCCGTACGGCCATGCTGGAATTTAAGGACATGAATGGCAACACGGTGCTTACCGGTAAGGATCTGAAGGATTCCAAAGCCAGCGTAGACCAAAGCGGTCAGCCTGTGGTTACCCTTCAGTTCAATGACGAGGGCGCCAAAAAGTTCGGTGAACTGACGGCGGCCAATGTAGGCAAACAGATTGCCATTTTGTTAGACGGGGAAGTGCTGACGGCTCCCCGGGTCAATGAACCCATTACCGGCGGCAACGCCCAGATTACCGGCTCCAAGGATGCCCAGGAAGCAGAACATCTGGCCATCTTGCTGCGCAGCGGCTCCCTGCCGGTGAAACTGGAAATCGTGGAAAACCGGACCGTAGGACCTACCCTGGGCCAGGATTCCAAGGATGCCAGCGTCAAGGCCTTTGCCATTGGCCTGGCCGGCGTATTCTTGTTCATGTTGCTGTACTATCGGCTGTCCGGACTGGTAGCCGACATTGTGCTGCTGCTCTATACCCTGCTGCTGCTGGCCGTGATGAAGGGGCTTAATGCAACCCTGACCCTGCCGGGCATTGCCGGTATCATCCTGTCCATTGGTATGGCCGTAGATGCCAACGTGCTGATCTTTGAAAGGTTTAAGGAAGAAATCGCGTCGGGCAAGACCCTCCGGGCTGCGCTCAATGCCGGTTTCTCCCGGGCCTTTGTGACCATCTTCGACTCCAACGTGACCACCCTGATGGCAGCTGCTGTGCTGTTCTATTTGGGTACCGGTCCTGTAAGAGGCTTTGCCGTTACCCTGGCACTAGGTACCTTGATCAGTATGTTTACGGCCATTACCGTAACCAAATTTATCCTGAAGGCACTGGTGGGCAGTGAATTCACCAAGAATCCTGCCGTATTTGGTGCCAAGGCACCGAAGAAAAAAGAGGAGGCGGCACAATGAAAAAGTTTTCCATTGTAAAACATGCCAAAATCTTCTTCTCTCTGACGGCCATTGTGTTGATTGTTGGTATTGTTTCCATGTTTACCCGGGGTTTTAACCTGGGCATCGACTTTACCGGCGGCAGCATCATTGATTTGAAGTTTGCCCAGCCGGTTTCCACTTCCCAGGTCCGGACGGTGTTGGATGACCATGATTTGGGCAGCAGCATTATCCAGCTGGGAACCAACGGCCAGAATACGGAAACCAGTGAATCCGTGCTGATCCGCACCGGCCTTATCAGCGACAGCCAGCGTAAGGCCGTTATGGACGACCTGACCGCCAAGCTGGGAGAAAACCAAGTGCTGAAGGTGGAGAACGTAGGCGCTACGGTGGGCAACGACCTGGTCAAACAGGCCATTGGCGCGGTGGTACTCAGCTGGGTGCTGATGATTGCCTATATTACCTTCCGTTTTGAACTGCGCTTTGCCCTGGCAGCCATCATCGCCCTGATTATCGACGTTATGGTGACCTTGAGCTACTTCTCCCTGCTGCATCTGGAAATCGATTCTTCCTTTGTAGCAGCCCTGCTGACGGTAGTAGGCTATTCCGTTAACGGTACCATCGTTATTTTCGACCGTATCCGGGAAAACCTGCATACCCACAGACGGAATGAAAGTATGGAAGATATGGTGGATAACAGTATTTGGCAGACCATGACCCGGTCCATCTACACCACCCTGACCACCCTGTTTGCTGTAGTAGCCATCTTCCTGTTTGGCGGGGAAACCATCCACAACTTCTCCTTCGCCATGCTGGTGGGCTTCTCCAGCGGTTTCTATACCTCTACTTTCCTGTCCGGGACCATGTGGCTGTTCCTGCGGAAAAAATTGAAAAAAGCGGCCTGAGTTTCAGGCTCCCTAAGCGGATGTGCCTTCGGGTGCATCCGTTTTGTTTTCCCTGGGGCAGGAGAGTTTTCTCAGAAAAGACTATTTTTCATCGGCCGCTTCTATGGTATTATATAAAGAGAACTTTGTTGCCAAGTACTAGGAGGTCGGAGCAAAAATGGGATATTTGGGAATTGAACTTGATGAACTCATCTGTTTATTATCTAGAGGACATGAAGCAGTATTTTCCCTGAACGGCAACCAATATATTATCCAGCCGGTACAGAGCGACTCTTTATACGGGGACCTGGTGATGTACCAGTTCAAGCCCCATTTGGTTTGGCTGTGCAGAATCCCCATCAGTCCGGACCATTCCATCGATAAGGCGCCATTTATCCGGTGGCCGGTGGGGGTTTCCATGGTGGAACAGCTGCTAAATGAACGCTGCCTGAACGGCAAGTCCTTTATGGACAGACTGCTGGAGATTCACGTGGACGAAGTGTTTTAGCGGTGAAACAAACCTGGCAGCAGCAGAAAATTAAGCCGGTGTGGTTTTCCCTGGAGGGACAGCCGGCTCCGAAAGATGGGTATATGCATTGTCATATATCCATTTTTTGTTACACTTTTATCAGTATTTGTATAAATACAAGAAATTTGGCGAACAAAGGAACAAGTATTTGAGTCATGGGCCGGAATCTTGTAAAATAAAATAGATAAAATGCAAAATAAATTCAATTGATAATCGTTTTCTTTTATTAGGAGAAAGGGTGAAGCATATGAAGATTGCAGTAACTATGCCGGTTTTGGCTTACCATAAAACAGAATTGGAAAAGGCGGCTCCTGAAGCAGCGTTTTATTATGGCAAGGACCTGGAAAAATTAAAGGAAGCGGAAGTGATTTTGGGCAATATTCGTCCGGAATGGGTGAACCAGCTGCCCAAGCTGCGCTGGCTGCAGCTGAATTCCGCTGGCGCAGATGCCTACTGCAAGCCCGGGGTGACGCCGGAAGACGTACAGCTCACCAATGCCACCGGTGCCTACGGTCAGGCCCTTTCTGAGCATATGCTGGCACTTACCTTGGCCATGCTGAAAAAACTCTACCGTTACTACGATAACCAAAAGCAAGGGCTGTGGCACGATGAAGGCACCGTTACCTCCCTAAAGAATGCCGTGGTGCTGGTGATTGGCTTTGGGGATATTGGCAAAGCCTACGCCAGATTGGTGAAGGCCATGGGCGCCTACGTAATCGGTGTGCGCCGCCGTCACGGGGAAAAACCGGCGGAAGCCGACGAAATGGGTCTGATGGAACATTTGCCGGAGCTGCTTGCCCGGGCCGATATTGTGGTTTCCGTTTTGCCGGGAACCCCTGCCACCACCCACCTGTATGACGCCAAGCTTTTTGGCGCCATGAAGCAGGGTGCCTATTTCATCAACGTAGGCCGGGGCAGTGCCGTGGTCCAAAAGGACCTTAGGGCCGCCCTAGAAAGCGGTCATTTGGCCGGCGCAGCGGTGGACGTAACGGAAGTGGAACCGCTGCCCCAGGACGACCCCCTGTGGCATACGCCCAATATGTACATTACGCCCCATATTGCCGGAGATTTCCATCTCCAGGCCACCCAGGACAACATTGTGCACATTGAAGCAGCAAATCTGCGGCGCTACGTGGCTGGCGAGCCTCTCCAGAACATCGTGGACCGGAAAACCGGCTACAAGAAGTAAGCAATGGAAAGTGCGGTGGGGACTTGCCTGAGGGCGGAAAGGAAGGGATGTAAATGCTGTATATTATTCTCATGGGAATCATTTCCCTGGCTGTAGCGATTTTTGCCATTCAAAATGCCGTATCGGTGGAAATCAGCTTTTTGTTCTGGCACTTTACCATGAGCTTGGCCCTGATTATCCTGGGGTGTTTGATTTTGGGCTTTATCATCGCCAGCCTGTGGACTTTAAAGGCCAAAACCAGTCATTTTATGAAAGAAAGAAAATATAAGGAGCAAATCCGCCAGCTGGAAGAAGAACTGGATGAAATGCAGGCTGCCGCACCACGGTTTACCGAAACCAAGGTGCCCCGGTCCGATTTCGCCGGAAAGGGCTATGACCCCAAAAAGGATCAGAATCCCATTATCAGACCCTTCCGGCCGGAGGACTAGAACGCTGTATGCTATATAGAAAAATCGAAGCCATACCGGAACAGGAACAGGACCAGGCCCGGCAGCTCAGCCGGGACACAGGAATTTCGCCGCTTTTGGCGGAAATCCTGGTACGCCGGAAAATTACGGAGCCCAATCAAATCAAGGAATTTCTGGAAGGAGTGGAGCAGCCCTACCTGGACCCCTTCCTGCTGCTCAATATGGACAAGGCTGTGGACCGGATTCTTAGGGCCCTGGAACAAAAGGAAACCATTACGGTCTACGGGGATTACGATGTGGACGGGACCACGGCCAGTTCCCTGCTATATCGCTATCTCACCGGGGAAGGGGCTAAAATCAAGGTGTATATTCCCCGGCGGGATACAGAAGGCTACGGCCTTAACAGCACCGCCCTGGAAACTCTTGCGGCAGGGGGCACTACCTTGCTGGTTACGGTGGATACGGGCATCAGCGGGTACCAGGAAGTAGCTGGGGCGCCCAGTTCCATGGACATTATTGTTACGGACCACCATCTGCCGCCGGCCCAATTGCCCCCGGCCTATGCAGTGGTAAATCCCAACCAGCCCGGAGACCAATATCCCAATAAGGGAATCTGCGGGGTAGGGGTGGCCCTAAAGCTTTGCCAGGCCCTGTACCAGCGGCTTCACCACACCCAGGAATACTGGGACGAACTGATAGAACTGGTGAGCCTGGGTACCGTGGCGGACATGGTTCCCCTCTTGGGAGAGAACCGGGAAATTGTCCGCCGGGGGCTTGCCAAAATGCGCAAGACGTCCCTGCCGGGACTAAAGGCGCTGTTAGACGTTTCCATCAGCCCGGACGCAGCTGTCAACGCGGGCACCATTGGCTTTGGCCTGGGCCCCAGAATCAACGCTGCTGGCCGGCTAGATGACGCCATGGCAGCGGTGCAGCTGCTCACCACCGATGACCCTAAGAAAGCCCAAAGCCTGGCCCAGAAGCTGAATACGGCCAACCAGGAACGGCAGGCCATCAGCCAGGAGATTTTCCAGGCAGCAGAAGAACAGCTGTCCCAGCTGGGCAGTCCGGAATGGGGCATTGTGCTGGGAGCCGAAGGGTGGCACCCAGGGGTTATCGGCATTGTGGCCTCCCGGATAACGGAAAAGTACCATTTGCCTTCGGTGCTGCTGTCCATCCAGGGGGAAACGGCCAAAGGCTCCTGCCGAGGCATACCGCCTCTGCAGCTGTACAATGCACTGCAAAGCTGCAAGGAATACCTGCTCCAGTTTGGCGGCCACGCCCAGGCGGCGGGACTGACTTTGGAAACCCGGCAATTGCCGGCCTTTCGGCAGGCTTTCCAGGCTGCCGTCAAGGAGCAGCTTCAGGGCATTCCCTACCAGCCCTCCCTCCAGCCCGATTATTTTGTGCCGGAAGGAATGCCGGTGGACGAACACCTGGTAGAAGAATTGGATCAGCTGGCACCGTTTGGCATGGGGAATCCTTCTCCTGTGCTGGGCTTTGCCAAGGCAAAAATTACGGAGGTTGCGCTGCTGGGCCGGGATAAAACCCATTTGAAACTCACGGTGGCCCACGGCAAAAGCAATTATAAGGGTCTTCTGTGGAAGGCAGGGGACCAGTACCATACGTTTTACGGCGGGGAACAGGCGGTGGTTGCCTTTTCACCCCGTCTCAATGTTTTTCGGGGCAAAACGTCGGTGGACCTAGAAGTATGCGGGGTTATGTCCCCCTATACCATCTTGGACTGGCGGCAGGACAATACGGACCGAAAAACACTTTTGCAGGGGATTTTACAAGAACACAAAAAAACGGTAGTATATGTCCAGGATATGGAGACCCAGGCTGCCCTCAGCGGCAAGGCCCAGGTCCTGATTTACGGGGAGCCCCTTCCCAAGGAAGCGGAGGCAGTGGTGTTTTACGACAGCGGGGCCCGGCGGGTGATGAACCCCAAGGACTTTCCCCTGGGCCCAGACCAGCCTGCCCTGCTGTACCTGCTCTACGACCGGGATGAACTGGTGGCAGAGGTGGAACAGCTGCGCCGGCAGTATCCGGATTTGAACGGTATGCGCCGCTGCTATGCAGCCCTTAGGGAAATGCTGCGGGAAAAGCCGGCGCTGCCGGTGGAGCAGGTGCTGGGGCAGACCACCCGGGAGGGGTACCTTCTGGGCTCCCAGGTCCTTGCCGTTTTTTGTGAACTCAATTTGCTGCACCAGGAAAAGGGGCTTCTTTCCATGGGGGAGACAACCCGGAAAAATATGCAGGATTCCGTGCGGTTCCAGGAAATGCGGGAACTGTACCGGGAAAAATTTGAGGAACTGAACCGTTTATGGAAGCTCCCCGCCGGGGAAATTGCGGAATTCTGGTCTCAAGGAAGGTGACATTGTGGAACAATTAGATGATAAGCCGGTCAGTGCGGAAGAATTTTATGCTATGATCGGAAAATATTTGACTCCCAGACAGGTGGAATTTGTCCGGGAAGCCTATAACTTTGCAGCAGAAGCCCACGCCAAGCAAAAAAGAGCCTCCGGAGAACCGTACATTATCCATCCCCTGGGAGTGGCCACCATTCTGGCCCAGCTCCAGATGGACGATGTTACCCTGGCAGCCGCTTTTCTCCATGATGTGGTGGAAGATACGGATGTGACCATGGAACAGCTTCAGGACATTTTTGGCCTGGAAGTGGCCATGCTGGTGGACGGCGTAACCAAATTGGGCCGGATTGAGTATATCTCCCGGGAAGAACAGCAGGTGGAGAACTACCGGAAAATGTTTTTGGCCATGGCCAAGGATATCCGGGTAGTGCTCATCAAACTGGCAGACCGGCTGCACAATATGCGGACCATGAAGTATATGCCGCCCAATAAACAAAAACGGATTTCCAGTGAAACCCTGGAAATCTACGCTCCTTTGGCCCACCGGCTGGGCATTTATGCCATCAAGTGGGAACTGGAGGATTTGGCCTTCCGCTACATGGAACCCCAGCATTACTACGAGCTGGTGGAACAGGTAAAGGTAAAGCGCCATGAGCGGGAAGCCATGGTCCAGGAGGCCATGGACGAGTTAAAGAAGCTGTGCGGCGAAGCCGGCATCAACTGCGAAATCCAGGGCCGTCCTAAGAGCTTCTACAGCATCTACAAAAAGATGCAGCGGGACAACAAGACCATCAACGAAATCTACGACCTTTTGGCCGTCCGGGTGCTGGTGGATACGGTAAAGGACTGCTACGGGGTTCTGGGGATTGTCCATGGCAAATGGAAACCCATTCCCGGCCGGTTCAAGGACTACATCGCCGTGCCCAAATCCAACGGCTACCAGTCCCTGCACACCACGGTGGTGGCCACCAGCGGCCAGCCCCTGGAAATCCAGATCCGCACCTTTGAGATGCACAAGATTTCCGAATACGGCGTGGCAGCCCACTGGCGCTACAAGGAATCCGGGGGCTCCAAAATGCCCAGCTCTTCCGACAAGAGTACCGATGCCAAAATGGCCTGGCTGCGCCAGCTGCTGGATTGGCATAAGGATATGCGGGATCCCCATGAATTTGTGAACACGGTAAAAATGGACGTGTTCTCCGATGAGGTGTTTGTGTTTACGCCCCAGGGGGACGTGCTGGACCTGCCGGAAGGCTCCGTGCCCATCGACTTTGCCTACCGGGTGCATACCGGGGTGGGCAACAGCTGCGTAGGGGCCAAGGTCAACGGAAAAATCGTGCCCCTGGACTACAAGCTGAAAAACGGGGATATTGTGGAGATTATCACCTCCAAGCAGTCTCCGGGACCCAGCCGGGACTGGCTGAACTTTGTAGGTTCCAGCCAGACCAAGAACAAGATCAAACAGTTCTTCAAAAAGGAAAGACGGGAAGAAAACATCGCTACTGGCCGGGAAATGCTGGAACGGGAATGCCGGCGCCTGGGCTACGACGTGAATACCATGCTGACTTCCGAAAATCTCAAGGAAGTAGCGGCCCGGAGCCATATGGACGGCAGTGAGGAAAACCTGCTGGCAGCCCTGGGCTACGGCGGCCTTACGGTAAACAACGTCATGGTCAAGCTGGTGGAAATCTACAAGAAGGCCCAGCGCCAGAACACCACCAAGAACCTGTCCCAGCTGCTGAACGAATTGAAGCCCCGGACCATCAAGGCCCATAAGGGCAGCCACGGCATCCTGGTCAAAGGGGAAGACGACATTATGGTCAAGCTGGCCAAGTGCTGCAACCCCATTCCTGGGGACGCCATTGTGGGCTACATTACCCGGGGCCACGGGGTTTCCGTCCATCGGGCCGACTGCCCCAACGTGCTGGCCAATAAGGAAGACGCGGACCGGATGATTGAAGTGTCCTGGAACGTGGCTACCGATGTGACCTACAAGGTGGTGCTGCGACTGACCTGCATGGACCAGACCGGGGTGATGGCCAATATTATGACGGTCACCAGCGAAACCAAGGTGAACATCAACTCCCTGAATGCCCATACGGACGCCAACCGTACGGCCTATGTGGATATGGGCCTGGACATTACCAGTCTGGAACAGCTCAACTACGTGATTGGCCGGCTGCGTCGGATTAAAGGCGTTATTCGGGTAGAGCGGAAAATTTCGGGGGTGTAGGATGAGAGCCGTAGTACAGCGGGTGACAAGAGCGTCCGTTACCGTGGAAGGCCGGGAAATCAGCGCCATTGGACCGGGCCTGATGGTACTTTTGGGTGTGGAAAAGGAAGACACCGAAAAAGATGCCGCCTATTTGGCAGAAAAAATCACCGGACTAAGGATTTTTGAAGACGAAAATGATAAAATGAATCTATCCCTGCTGCAATCGGGAGGAAGCCTCCTGTTGGTGAGCCAATTCACCCTTTTGGGAGATGTGCGCCACGGAAGACGCCCTTCCTTTACCCAGACAGCGCTTCCGGACGCAGCCAGGGAATTATACGAAAAGACAGCGGAGCTGATCCGCAGCCAGGGAGTAACGGTGGCTACCGGCCAGTTCCAAGCCCATATGCAGGTGGAGCTGGTAAATGACGGCCCGGTTACCCTGCTGCTGGACAGCCGTAAAACGTTTTAGGAGGAACCGATGAAGATTTATCGCGTAGTGGTGGGCCCCATCCAGGAAAACTGCTATATTATCAAAAACGACGAAAACAACGAAGGCATTATTGTGGATCCCGGTGATGAAGGCGACCGGATTATGGAAGCGGTGAAAAAGGCGGAAATCACCAAGATTGCAGCCATTTTCATTACCCATGGTCACGGCGACCACGTATCGGCCCTGGATGAAGTGAAAAAAGCCACGGGCGCTCCGGTGTACATGAGCGAGGCCGATGCGCCCATGCTCAGGGTCTGGAACAGCAGCCTGTCCTATTCCACGGACCGGAACAAAAGCTTTGATCCCCCGGATTATTATTTTAAGGACGAGGAAAAACTCACTGTGGCCGGGCTGGATTTCCGGATTGTGGCCACGCCGGGCCATACCCGGGGCGGTGTCTGCATCATTACGGACGGGGTGGCCTTTGTAGGGGACACCATCTTCCTGGAATCCATCGGCCGGACGGACCTGCCCGGGGGTTCCTACGATGCCCTGCTGAATTCCATCCATACCAAGCTGCTGACCCTGCCCGATGACACCAAGCTGCTGCCGGGTCACGGACCTGGCACGACGGTGGGCTGGGAAAGACGCAGAAATCCGTTCCTCCAATAAAAAAGGAGCATGAATTCCATGATGAGTTCTGGAAGAAAACCCCGGGGACTGATCAGCAAGCTGCTGATTGCGGTCCTGGCCTTTTTGGCCTTTTATCTGGCGGCCAGTATCTTTCTTCCGGTATTTCTAGCCATCGCCTTGAGCTTTCTTTTGTATCCCATTGTGAACCGACTGGAAAACACGGAAATCCTGGGCAGGCACCTGCCCAACACCCTTTCGGTGCTGATTGCCTTTCTGGTGTTTGGGCTGTTTCTGTACCTGGCCTCCCTGGTGCTGATTGTGCCCCTGGTCAATCAGGTGAACACCCTGATTAAGGCCATGCCTTTTCTGGCCTCCCGGGCCAACGAAAGCATTACCCTGTTTCTGGGGTCCGGAGCCCAGCAGCTGCCGCCCAATGTGCGGGACATGCTGCAGCAGGCTACCAGCACCTTGAGCACCAACCTGATGGCCGTGCTGCGGGATATGCTCAATTCCACCTTCAAGATGGCCAAAAGCCTGGTCAGCCTGGTACTGGTGCCGTTCCTGTCCTTCTATTTCCTGAAGGACTGGCGGACCTTAAAGGGCATGGTGGTACGGATTTTCTCCTACGACCAGCAGGCACTGGCGGACCAGGTATTCTCGGACATTGGCAAAATGCTCTGCGCCTACGTGGACAATATGTTCAAGCTGTGCTTTGTGGCAGCAGGCTGCCTGACCGTGGGCAACTATATCCTGGGTGTCCAGTACACCCTGGTATTGGGCTTTCTGGCCATGATTACAGAAATGATTCCCTTGGTAGGGTCCGTGGTGGGAACAGTTTCGGCGGTGTTTATCGCCCTGCTGCAGAATCCCCAGCTGGCCCTTAAAGTATTGATCTTATATTTGGTTTATTATCAGGTAGATGCCCAGATTATCATGCCCAACATGATGGGGCACAGTATTACCCTGCACCCTGTACTGATTATCCTGGCTGTCATGGTAGGCGGCCAGCTGGGCGGCGTGGCCGGCTTGATTTTTGCCGTGCCGGTGCTGACCATCATCAAGGTACTGTACCAGTATTTCTGGCATGCAGGGGAAAAAAAGGCCGGGACAGCACTTCCCTCAGAAACAAAACAGGGATAAAAGTACAGAATTAGCCCCATGCCGTTGAAAAATTGGTCGAAATTGTGTTACACTTATAAAGTTCAAACAATGTGTGGACGGAGGGATTTTTATGTTAACAGGTGCACCGCGTGGTACCAAGGATATTTTGCCAGGCACAATCAATGGCTGGCGGTATGCAGAACAGATTATCCGGGAAGTTTGCCGGGAATTCAACTACCAAGAAATCAGAACCCCGATTTTTGAACATACGGAACTCTTCCAAAGAGGCATTGGCGACGGCACGGACGTAGTGGATAAGGAAATGTACACGTTCAGCGACCGGAGCGGCCGCAGCCTGACGCTGCGCCCGGAAAACACGGCCTCCGTGGTCCGTTCTTTTGTAGAAAACAAATTGTATGCGGAACCCATGCCGTTAAAGGTCTATTACATTGGACCCATGTTCCGGTATGACCGTCCTCAGGCTGGCCGGATGAGACAATTCCACCAGTTTGGGGTAGAAGCCCTGGGCTCCCAGTCCCCGGTGGTGGACGCAGAAGTGATTCTGCTGGCCCTGACCGTGCTGCAGCGCTTCGGCCTGAAGGATCTGAAACTGAAAATCAACTCCGTGGGCTGCCCCAAGTGCCGCCCTCAGCACAGACAATTGCTGCAGGACTACTTCCGTCCGCATCTGGACGAATTGTGCGAGGACTGCCAGCACCGCTTTGACAGAAGCCCCCTGCGGATTTTGGACTGCAAGGAAGATGCAGCCAAACCGTTTATGGCAGGCGCTCCCAAAATTACCGACCACCTGTGCGACGAATGCAAAGAGCATTTCGAAATGGTCAAGAAGCTCCTGACCGAAGCCGGTGTGGACTACGAAGTGGACAGCAACCTGGTGCGCGGCCTGGACTACTACACCAAGACTGCTTTCGAAATCCAATATTCCCCGCTGGGTGCCCAAAGTGCTGTGGGCGGCGGCGGCCGGTATGACGGCCTGGTAGAAGAACTGGGCGGTCCGTCCACTCCGGGCGTAGGCTTTGCCATGGGTCTGGAGAGAATCCTCCTGGCCCTGGAAAAACAGAACCTGCTGCCGGTGGGCAAAGAATCCATCGACGTATTTGCCGTTATTCCTGATGAAGGCGGCGTAGCCGATGCCTTCCGGGTAATGCAACAGCTGCGGGCTCAAGGCCTGTCCTGTGACATGAACCTGGTAGAACACAGCCTGAAAGCCCAGATGAAGCAGGCCAACCGGGATCAGGCCAAATTTGCCCTGATCTTTGGGGAAGACGAACGGAGCCGGGGTGCTGTGACTGTCCGCAACATGGCAGACAGCAGCCAGACCGAAGTCAAAATGTCTGAGCTTGAAACATTTTTTAAATAAACCAGAGGTGTAAACGAATGAGTACAAAACGCAGCCATCATTGTGGTGACTTGAGAAAAACAGATGCCGGCAAACAGGTAACGTTGTGCGGCTGGGTAAGCAAACGCCGTGACCACGGCGGCATTATCTTCATTGATTTGCGGGATCGGTACGGTCTGGTCCAGGTCATCATTGACCCGGCCCATGACGAAAAGGACTTCCATGCTGCTGAAGCCGTCCGCAGCGAATACGTGCTGCAGGTTACCGGCGTAGTACGGGAACGTTCCGCCGAAACCGTCAATGCCAACCTGCCCACCGGCGAAGTAGAAGTAGTGGTCAAAGATCTGGAAGTATTGAACCCTTCCAAGACTCCTCCTTTCTACATCCAGGATGGGGTGGACGTGGACGAAAACGTACGGCTGCGCTACCGCTATCTGGACCTGCGCAGACCGGAAATGCAGAAGAACCTGATCCTGCGCCACAAAGTGACCAAGGCTGTCCGGGATTTCCTGGATAACCGTGATTTCCTGGAAATCGAAACTCCTATGCTGACCAAGAGCACGCCGGAAGGCGCCCGGGATTACCTGGTGCCCAGCCGTGTTAACCCTGGCAAATTCTACGCTCTGCCCCAGTCCCCTCAGCTGTTCAAACAGATTCTGATGATTGCCGGCATGGAACGGTATTTCCAGATTGCCCGCTGCTTCCGGGATGAAGACCTGCGTGCTGACCGCCAGCCGGAATTTACCCAGCTGGATATGGAAATGTCCTTCATTGATGAAGACGACATTATGACCCTGACGGAAAACCTGATTGCCTATGTCTTCAAGGAAACCCTGAACGTAGACCTGAAGGTTCCCTTTGGCCGGATGACCTGGGACGATGCCATGGACAAGTACGGCAGCGATAAGCCGGACCTGCGTTTTGATATGCCTCTGGTAAACATGAACCCTGCCCTGGAAGGCACCAGCTTTAAGGTCTTCAAGGATATCCTGGAAAAGGGCGGCCTGGTAAAAGCCATCAACGTCAAAGGCTACAGCGCCATTCCCAGACGTGAACTGGATGGTCTGGTAGACTTCGTAGGCATTTACGGTGCCAAGGGCCTGGCTTGGATTATCGTCAACGAAGATGGTTCCATCAAGTCTCCTATTGCCAAATTCTTCTCCGACGAAGAAATGAAGAAAATCCTGGAAGCCGGCAAAGCAGAAAACGGCGACGTGCTGCTGTTTGTGGCTGACCGGAAACCGCTGGTGGTTGCTGCTGCCCTGGGTGCCCTGCGTATCGAAATGGCCAAGAGACGCGGCCTGATTGATCCCAACAAGCTGGCCTTTACCTGGGTTGTGAAGTTCCCCATGTTCGAATACAGCGAAGAAGAACATCGCTATGTGGCTATGCACCATCCGTTCACCGCTCCCTGCGATGAAGACCTGGATAAGTTGCTTACCGATCCTGCCCACGTGTATGCCAAGGCCTACGATATGGTCCTGAACGGCGTGGAAATCGGCGGCGGTTCCATCCGTATCCACAGAGAAGATGTACAGAAGAAGGTCTTTGAAGCCATCGGCCTGACGGACGAACAAGCCCGTGAAAAATTTGGCTTCCTGATGACGGCCTTTGAATATGGTGCACCTCCCCATGGTGGTCTGGCCTTCGGTCTGGACCGGCTGGTGATGCTGATGGCCAAACGCCCGTCCATTCGTGACGTTATCGCCTTCCCCAAGACCCAGAGCGCTATGGACCTGATGTGTCAGGCACCTAACGTAGTTGAAGATAAGCAGATGCGTGAACTGCATATCCGCAGCACTGTGGTGAAAAAAGAAGAAGACAAGAAATAAAATTTTGAGACTGTGTACGCTTGTGTACAGTCTCATTTTGCATTCTCTGGGAAATCACAGCCCTTATAAAATTTCTTTGGGAAAAGAATACTTTACGGAAATTTTACATACAGGAAAAACAAGTAGTACAAAATAAAGAAATTTTGCTATAATCCCGGCGAATATGGTACACTATAGATTGAAAAAGTACAGGCAGAAGTACATAGGAATTCTTGTTCCGAGCACTTACCTGAAAACCTTTATAAGCAAGCTATAGCTTAGGGAGGGGAAACTTTCCCTTCCTAAAATCCTGGAAAAAAGCTGGTGAGACAGATGGCAGACACTCCTCTTGCAGTATTGACATTTTCCGTCCGTGCCTCCCATGTGCTGAAAGGCATGGGGATTGGCACCGTGGAGCAATTATTGGCCACACCCTCTAAAAGGATTGCGGTTCAAAAGAATGCCGGCCGTAAAACCCTGGAAGAAATTGAACGCATCCGGCAGGATATTCTGTCGGGTAAAATTGATTTGGCAGCCCTGGAACAAAAAGGCAGGGCTCCCGGGGCTGTTCCCAGGCAATTTTCCCAGGATCAGTTGTCCGAACTTTCCCGGCACTCCATTGGGGAGCTGGGGCTCTCGGCCCGGCCCTACCACGCCCTGATTCATCGGGAACTGGTGACCCTGGACCAGGTGGCGGTGCTGACTGTCGAAGAAATGGAAAAATGGACCGGCTTTGGTCATAAATCCCTGGTGGAGCTCCAGACCGTGCTGGGCCAGTGGCTTGCCAAGAACCTGGTACCCGCGGCTGCTGCCGAGGAGGAGCTGCCAGGGGAGGGGGAGATTTCTGAAGCCTGCCGGAGCTATTTTCAGAACCTGGCCCAGAACCTGAGACCCCTCCAGTGGGTGTCCTGGCACCAGTTAAAGGAGGCGGCGGACAAGGCCGGCCTAACCGAAGCTTTGGTGTATTATGGGGACCAGCTGCCCCGGCAGCTCCAAATGGATCTGCTGTCCATGCCCGTTTTGGCACCGGCGCTCAGAAAACTGTTTTTCCAGCTGGCACCGGAAGGGATTCTCAAAACGGAAGAACTGAAAAAAGAACTGGATCAGCTGGACCTGCCCATTGCCGGGGACGTGCTGTTTCAGGTATTTCTGCGCCGCCACGTGGGAGCCCTTTTGGGGAACGCCTGCTATTTTCCCCGGCCCAATCTCAGCCGGTACCTGCGGCGGCATGCCAAGGAGTGGGATGCCCGGGTGCTGTCCATGCTGCGGCTGCGGCTCCAGGGAGAAACCCTCCAGGCCATCGGCAACCGGTTTTCCGTAAGCCGGGAGCGGGTGCGGCAGATTACTTCCAAAATGGCTCGCAAATTCCCGCCCCTGTACGAAGACTACTATGAACGGCCCTTTACCTATTTCAAATTTACCAAGGAAGAATTCTGTCAGGCCTTTCCCCAGTGCGGCGGCCAGGGCTACGAGTTCCTGGCCCTTCGGTGGGAGCGGGGGACCCACAAGGTAAACCGGGAAAATATCGAGGCCTACCAGGATGTTTTCAGAGGCCAGCTGGTGCGCTGCCTGGTGGCCAAGGACAAGCAGAGCATTACCCGGACGGCCCTGGCTTACCGGGTGCTGCTCAGCAACAGTGAAAATGCCCTGACCATGGAAGAACTGGCCCAGGCCTACAACCGGTACCTGAAGGACAACGGCTACCCCAAGGAGCGGCTCCACCTGAACATCCATACCCTGACCAATACCCTGCGCAATTCTTCCCATGTGGTGTGGGACCAGAACAGCCGGGTGCGGTACTGCGAAGCGGACGGGGAGCGGCTGTGGGAGGAAATCGACTTCCAGCGGTACAAGGACAAGGTGATTTCCACAGAGCTCATCTACCGGGATTATCCGGACCTGATGGAAGCCCTGGACCTGCGGGATGGCTACGAGCTGTTCTATGCCCTAAAGACGTCCCAGCCCCAAGCTGCCCCAGGCGGCCTTTCCGTGGTATTTCGCCGGGTGCCGGTGGTGGTCATTGGGGACGGCCGGGAGGACCAGCAGGCCCTGGACCTGCTAAAGGAACTTTCCCCGGTAAGCTACCACGACTTTTACCAGGCCTACGAGGAGCGCTATGGGGTCAAGAAGGAAACGGCCCAGGGGAACGGGGAACTGAACCGGCCTCTGCTGCCCTATTATGCCCACGGGGAATATACCCTGGAAGTGCCCACCCTGGACCCCCGGGACCGGGAGCCCTTTCTCCATGCCCTGGGCCAGAAAAAGTTCTGGTTCTGGGATGATTTGAAGCGGGTGTTTGCCGCGGTCTGCATCCATTCGTCCCCGGATGCCTTAAACCGGGCAGCCTTTCAGCGGATTGGCTACGCTTTCCAGACCGGCTACGCCTACAAAAGCGAATACGGTACAGCCCTGCGGTTTTTCGACCAGGAAATCTTTAACGGCAAGGTGGTACAGCTCAGTCAGCTGGATCCCCGGCTTACTTCCCTGCCCACCTTCCAGTCCGCCCTGAACCATAAGCGGAACAAACTGGAATACATCGAAACCCGGCCCAAGGTCCTGGAACCGGCTGCCCAGGTGGAACGCAAGTACGGCATTAGCCGCCAGGAAATCAAGGCCTTCCAGAAATGGGTAAACAGCCAGTGCCGGGAACCCTATTTCAATGGCTACAGCCTGTGGTCCCAAATCCGGGACTACCCTTTGGTCCGGAAAATCCAGGGGAAAAAATGGCTGTACACGGCCCTGCTGCGGCAGCAGGCTGGGGTTTCCTCCCTGGTGGTTACCGGCGGCCTGGTGCTCAGCCGGGAAAACCAGACTCTCAATCTGAGAAAAATCTGCCTGTGGCTGGCGGACCGGTACGGCAAAAAGAGCCTGGAAGAAATGACCCGGTTGTTCAACAAACAATTCGGCACCCAGGTGCCTTCATACAAACTGGCGGAAAAACTGCGGGGCAAAGGGGTCTGGGAACAGGTGATTACCGATTCCCTGGAATCCTACCTGGATCAGCTGCTGCCGGAGTAAATTGTATAATTACGTAAAAATATACCGATATAGTGAATTAATATTCACAATAAGCGGGTTTTATGGTATAATGCGTGCATGCGCAGAAAGGTGGTTTTGTTGTGCATTGGAAGAAAATTCTCGGAATCTGTACGGCCGGCCTGCTGTCCCTGCCCGGGGCAGTGAGCGCTGGGGAAAAGCTGGTGTTTGTCCCCTTGGACAACCGGCCCGTTTCCCTGGCCTATACAGCGGACAGTTTCCGCAAAGCAGGGTATCAGGTGGTAACGCCTCCTGCAGAGCTTTTGGCCTCGGACCGGCAGCAGGGGAAACCGGAACAGCTGGAAAAATGGCTGGAGCAGGAAATTCCCGGGTCCATAGGGACCGTGGTTTCGGCAGATACCCTGATTTATGGGGGCCTTACCGGGTCCAGGACCCATGAGCTGCCGGCGGGGGTTCTGGCCAAACGGACCCAAAGCCTTTTGAACCTGAAAAAGAAATTTCCCTTGGTTCCGGTCTATGCTTTTGCAACCATTATGCGGTCTCCCCGCTACAGTGCAGCGCCGGCCGAACCGGCCTACTACGCCCAGTATGGGCCCCAGATTTTTCGCTGGGGGGAACTCCGGGACCGGCAGGAATTGCAGCTGCTGAACAAAAAGGAAACCCAGGAGCTGGAACAGTTGGAAAAGAGCCTGCCCCAGGAGGTTCAGACGGACGTTCTTTCCCGCAGAAGCAAGAACCTGCGGGTGCTGGAGCAGCTGGCCCAGGGGATTCCGGAAGGCCGGCTGGATTACCTGGTCATTGGCCGGGACGATTCGGCGCCTTTTTCGGAAGCCCACCGGGACGCCAGGGCCTTTTTCCTGACCACGGGAGATGTACCTTCCTATAAGCTGCGCTCCTTCTCCGGAACCGATGAACTTGGGATGCTGATGCTGAACCGGGCAGTGAACCGGAGCAAGGGGGTTACCCCCCTGGTGTACGCCTACTATACCGGCGGCACCGGCGGCAGGACCGTGCCCAGCTACGAGGACGGCACCATCCGCCAGAGCTATCGCCAGCACGTGCTGGCTGCCGGCGGGTACCCGGCCCTGCTGGATAAGAATGCGGACCTGGTGCTGGGGATTTACACCCCGGTCAACGGCATTACCGCCGGGGCCGATACGGACGCCAACACCAGTCGTTTGGATGACCGGCAGGAAAGTTTTTTGGCGAAAACCAGACGGTACGTGGACGCAGGCCGGAACGTGGGCCTGGCGGACATTAACGTCAGCAACGGGGGCAGCAATGGCCTGGTAAAGCATCTGCTTACCGCCCGCCAGGGCAAAACACCCCTGGGCTGGGAGCTGGGCTCCTACGCCGGCTGGAATACGGCCGGCAACTCCCTGGGCTATGCCCTGGGGCAGGGGCTGCTCCGCAAGCGCCTGTCCGACCAGAACCGGAAGGACCTGCTCACGGTCCGCTACCTGGACGACTGGCTGTACCAAAGCAAGGTGCGCCAGGAAGTGCGCCAGCAGCTGATCTACCCCAAAGGGTACCCGGATGGGGCCCTGACGGACCAGGAAACCCTGGAAGCACAGCAGTTTATTGCCAAAGCCATGCCAGAAGCTGGGAAAAAGTACTTTGTGCCCCAGGTCTGGCAGGCATATACCTTTACTTTGCCCTGGCACAGGACCTTTGAAGTCTATGTCAAGCCAGCGACAAAACCGGAAGCACGTAAGTAAAAGGAGGGAAAATCATGACATTATTGGAAGAAGCTATGGGACTGCGGGAGGAAATGGTAAAAAGACGACGGGACCTGCACGCCCACCCGGAAACAGCCTGGACGGAATTTCGCACCACCAGCATCATTGCCACGGAACTGAAGAAACTGGGGTATGAAGTGCTTATGGGAGCAGATATTATGAAAGCTTCCGAGAGAATGCTGGTACCTTCTGAAGCGGAGCTGGAAAAATGCGCCAAACGGGCCATTGCCGAAGGGGCGGACCCGGAGCTGGTGGCCAAAATGCAAGGCGGCATGACCGGCTGCGTGGGGGTCATGCATTTTGCCAAACCGGGTAATACCGTTGCCCTGCGCTTTGATATCGACTCGCTCTTTGTGGCAGAGGACCCGGACAAAAAGCACCGGCCCACTGCAGAGTGCTTTGCTTCCCAGCACCCCGGCCTGATGCACGCCTGCGGCCATGACGGTCACGCCACCATCGGCCTTGCGGTAGCCAAACTGGTGGCAGCCCACAAGGACGAAATGGCCGGCACCTTGAAAATCTGCTTCCAGCCCGGTGAAGAAGGGGTGGTAGGAGCCAAGGGCATGGTGGCCAGCGGTATCGTGGATGATGTGGACTACTTCCTCAGCGGCCATATCGGCCTGGGAGCTGAAAAGAACAACGCCCTGGTCTGCATGACTACGGGCTTTTTGGCCACGGATAAAATGGACGCGGTCTTTACCGGGGTTCCCGCCCATGCCGGCGCCGACCCGGAAAAAGGCCGCAATGCCTTGCTGGCAGCGGCCCAGGCGGCCATTTCCCTCCATACCATTGCCCGGCACAGCGAAGGGGTCTCCCGCATCAATGTGGGGGTCCTGGAAGCCGGTACCGGCCGGAACGTAATCCCGGCCAATGCCCGAATCAAATTTGAAACCCGGGGCTCCACGGCCAAAATCAACGATTATATGGCCAGCGAAGCCAAGCGCATGGTGAAGGCCGCTGCAGACCTGTACGGGGTCCAGGTGGAAATTCTCCCCATGGGCAGCGCCACTGCCTCCGGCTCCGACGCCGATATGGGCCAGGAAATCTATGACCTCATCAAACCTCTGAACGTTTACAAGGAACTCAAATTGGAAGACCAGGTAGGCGGCAGTGAAGATTGCTGCTACTTCATGAGCCGGGTACAAAGCCACGGCGGAAAAGCTGTCTACATGCTCTACGGAACGGAACTGGAAGCCGGACACCACCAAAGTGATTTTGACTTCAACGAAGATGTTTTGCCCCGCACAGCCTTTACCATTACCTATCTGGTCAAACACTTTGGCAATAAGGCGAAGTGAGCCGCGGTTTGACTTTTTAGGCCTCCCGTGGTAAACTTGTAGCAACTTCAAATGATTACCTTTAAATCTAGTCCTGTGAGACTAAGAAAGGGACTTTTATTTCAGGAGCTATTTAGAAGCCTTCTTGTCTTAGGACGAGAAGGCTTTATTTTGTTGATAAAAGCCTTTTTGGAAAGTTGAACAGTTGTGAAGCAGGATTGTGTAAAGCGTTTGCAGTCAATCAGTGAGGAGGCTATTCCATGACCAAAGCAGCAGTCAGCCTTTCCGGGCGGGATATTCTAGATCTGGCGTCCCTGTCCGTGGAGGAATATGAACTCATTATGCGCACCGCCGCAGAAATGAAAAAAATTATGAAGCGGGACATTAAAAAGGTTCCCTCCCTGCGAGGCAAGTCCATCATTAACCTGTTTTACGAAAACAGCACCCGTACCCGTTCGTCCTTTGAACTGGCCGGCAAGTACCTGGGAGCTGATGTCATCAACATTTCTACCGCAGGTTCCAGCGTGGCCAAGGGCGAATGCCTGAAGGACACCATCCTGACCGTACAGGCCATGGCCTGCGATGCCATCGTCATGCGGCACCCCATTGAAGGGGCTGCCAAATACGCAGCGGATATCGCAAGTCCCGTGGTCATCAACGCCGGGGACGGTGCCCATGCCCATCCCACCCAGGGCCTTTTGGATATGTTCACCATCCTGGAACACGGCAAAAAGTTTAAGGGCCTGAAGATGGCCATCATCGGCGATATCCTCTACAGCCGGGTAGCCCGCAGCAACATTGCGGCCTGGACCAAACTGGGCGCCGACGTCCATGTGGCCGGTCCCATGACCCTGATTCCCCATGACGCTGAGGCGCTGGGGGTCACCGTCCACAAACGGGTAGAAGACGCCATTGAGGGCGCCGACGTGGTGGACGTCCTGCGGATTCAGCTGGAACGCCAGGAAAAAGGCATGTTCCCCACACCCCGGGAATACGCCCGGATTTTTGGGGTAAACGAAGAAAAAATGAAACTGGCCAAACCCGACTGCCTGGTGATGCACCCGGGTCCCATGAACCGGGGACTGGAAATTTCCTGGGAAACCGGCTACTCTGACCAGGCCGTAATCCGGGAACAGGTAACCAACGGGGTTGCCGTACGGATGGCACTGTTATTCTTGACGCTGACGGGAGGTAAACAAGTTGAAAACGCTAATTAAGAATGGTCGCCTTGTAGATCCCAGCCAGAATCTGGATGCAGTGCTGGATCTGTTGATTGAAGACGGAAAAATCAAGGAAACGGCTCCCCACATTGATGTGGACGCCGACGAAGTCTACGATGCCACGGGCCTTGTGGTAGCCCCTGGCTTTATTGACCTGCACACCCATTTGCGGGAACCTGGCCTGGAAGCCAAGGAAGACCTGGTCACCGGGACCATGGCAGCCGCTGCCGGGGGCATTACCCGGGTAGCCTGTATGCCCAATACCAAACCGGTGATTGATTCCTCCATTATTGTCAGCGGCGTCAAAAAACGCGCGGAAGAAGAAGGTTATGTCCATGTGGAAGTCATTGGTGCCATCACCAAAGGCGAAAAGGGACAGGAAATCACCGAAATGGGGGATATGGCCATGCGGGGCGCTATGGCCTTCTCCGACGATGGTCACTATGTGGACAGTGCCCACATTATGCTGCTGGCTGCCAAATACGCCGGCATCTTTGATAAAGCACTCATCTGTCATGATATTGAAACGGAACTGAACCACGAAGGCTATATGCACGAAGGGGCTGTTTCCGCCCGCCTGGGGGTTCCTGGGGTACCGGCCATTGCAGAAGACATTGCCGTCGCCCGGGATGCCATCATCGCGGAATATACCGGCACCCACGTACACATTGCCCACATCGCCAGCAAGGGCGCCGTGGACATTGTACGCCAGGCCAAAAAGAAAGGCATTCCCATTACCTGCGAAGTGGCCGTCCATCACCTGACTTTGACGGACGAAATGTGCTCCTCCTACAGCACCGCCACCAGGGTATCTCCGCCTCTGCGGTCTTGGGACCATGTGGAAGCCCTGCGGGAAGCCCTGAAGGATGGCACCATCGATGCCATCGTTACCGACCATGCACCCCATGCGCCGGAAGAAAAGGATGTGGAATTCCGCTACGCCCCCAACGGCTTCTGCGGACTGGAAACGTCTGTTGGGGTGATTCTTACCGAGCTGTACCAAACCCATGAGTTCACCATCAACGAAATCGTGGACAAAATGAGCACCAGCCCGGCCAAGCTGTTCAACCTGGATGCAGGCACCTTGCAGGTGGGCAAAAATGCCGATATCACCCTGCTGGACCTGGACAAGGAATGGACTGTGGACAGCAATAAATTCTATACCCGGGGCAAAGTAACGCCCTTTAACGGGAAACATTGTAAAGGTAAAGCTGCGGCCACCATCGTAAATGGCCAATTCGTTATGAAAGACGGTGTAGTATGCAAAAAATGAAGGGTAAGTTAGTGTTGAAGGACGGCGGCGTCTACGAAGGCATCCTGTACGCCAATCGGAATGCTGTAGGCGAAGTAGTTTTCACTACCGGTATGAGCGGGTATCAAGAAACCCTCACCGATCCTTCTTTCTATGGACAAATTGTAGTCTTCACCTATCCGCTGATCGGAAACTATGGCTGCAATGACCTGTTTAAGCAATCCGAAGGCTGCTGCTATCAGGGCCTGATTGTGGATGAACTGTGCGACGAACCCAGCTCCTGGCGGGATGAAGGCACGGTACTGGATTTCCTGGACAAAAACGACATTCCGGTGCTTACCGGTGTGGATACCCGGGCCATTACCCGGAGAATCCGTTCCTACGGTACCCTCCAGGGAGTGCTGGTGCCCGCCGATATGCCGGACGCAGAAGTCCAGGCCCTGCTCGCCACCCCGGACCGGCACGACCAGGTAGCCCAGGTGACCACCAAAGAAGTGTACACCATGGGTGACGGTCCTTACCACGTAGCCGTTATGGACTACGGTATCAAGAGAAACATTCTGCTGTCCCTGGTACATTACGGCTGCCGTTTGACGGTATTCCCGGCAGAAACCCCTGCCGAAGACGTCCTGGCCATCAATCCCGACGGTATTTTCCTGTCCAACGGTCCTGGCGACCCGGCAGACCTGACGGTGGAAATCGAAAACCTGAAGAAAATGCTGGGCAAGAAACCCATTTTCGGCATCTGCATGGGACATCAGGTCATGGCCCTGGCCAACGGCGCCAAGACCAAAAAAATGCTCTTTGGCCACCGGGGCATCAACCAGCCCGTACGGGACCTGGTGGACCACAAAATTACCATTACCTCCCAAAACCATGGCTTCATGGTGGACGAGGATTCCTTAAAGGGCCTGCCTGTGGAAGTGACCAACCGCTCCCTGAATGACGGCACCATTGAAGGTCTCCGGTATCTGAATCATCCGACCTTCACCGTTCAGTATCACCCGGAAGCCTGCCCTGGACCCAGCGGCAACGCCTACTTGTTTGAACGGTTTATCAAAATGATGGGAGGGCATTGATATGCCAAAAAAAGAAAATATCAAGAAAGTCATGGTAATCGGTTCCGGTCCTATCATTATCGGCCAGGCTGCAGAGTTTGACTATGCAGGGACCCAGGCTTGCCGGGCCCTGAAAGAAGAAGGGCTGGAAGTGGTGCTGGTCAACAGCAACCCGGCCACCATTATGACCGACGTACACATTGCCGACCGGGTTTATGTAGAACCCCTGGATGTGGAATTTTTGGAAAGCGTTATTGCCAAGGAACGCCCGGATTCCCTGCTGGCCACCCTGGGCGGCCAAATGGGCCTGAACCTGGCCATTGAGCTGGATAAAAAAGGCATCCTGAAAAAATACAACGTGCAGCTGCTGGGCACCCAGATTGCCAGCATCATGAAAGCCGAGGACAGAGAACTGTTCAAGGAAACCATGGAAAAACTGCACCAGCCCATTCCTCCCAGCACCATTGTGGAAAGCGTGGCTGAGGCCAAGGAATTTGCCAAGACCGCAGGCTACCCCCTGATTGTGCGCCCGGCCTACACCCTGGGCGGCACCGGCGGCGGTATTGCCCACAACGACGAAGAACTGGACGATATCACCACCAAGGGTCTGATGTACTCCCTGATTGGCCAGGCCCTGATTGAACGCAGCGTGGCAGGCTGGAAAGAAATCGAATTCGAGGTTATCCGGGACAGCGCCGACAACTGCATCACCGTCTGCAACATGGAAAATATCGACCCGGTGGGCGTGCATACCGGCGACAGCATCGTGGTAGCGCCCTGCCAGACCCTGACGGATCGGGAAGTCCAGATGCTTCGTACCGCCGCCATCGACATCGTGCGGGAACTGGGCGTAGAAGGGGGCTGCAATGTGCAGTATGCCCTGAACCCGGAATCCGAAGAATACATTGTTATTGAAGTAAATCCCCGGGTCAGCCGTTCTTCTGCCCTGGCTTCCAAGGCAACGGGCTATCCCATTGCCAAAGTGGCCTCCAAGATTGCAGCCGGCTACACCCTGGACGAAATCGAAAATGCCGTTACCAAGAAGACCTCTGCCTGCTTCGAACCCACCCTGGACTATGTGGTCCTGAAGATTCCCCGCTGGCCCTTTGACAAGTTCGTTCATGCTGACCATACCCTGGGCACCCAGATGAAGGCCACCGGCGAAGTCATGGCCATTGAACGGAACATGGAAGCCGGCCTGCTGAAGGCAGTGCGGTCCCTGGAAATCGGCCTGATCCATATGGATATGCCCGAACTCCACAAGCTTACCGACGCCGAAGTGTTTGCAAAGGTAAAGAAAGTGGACGATGAGCGGCTGTTCACCATTGCTGAAGCGTTCCGCAGAGGCATGACCGTGGACCAAGCCCACGACATCACCAAGATTGACAAGTTCTTCCTGCGGAAGATTCGCCATATTACCGAAATCGAAAAGCAGCTGGCTGCCGGCCCCCTGACCCCGGAACTGCTCCGGGAAGCCAAGGTAAGAGGCTTTGCCGATGAGGCCATTGGCCACTTTACCGGCAAGAAGGGCCTGGAAATCCGCAGCCTGCGGAAAGAATGGAAGATCATTCCTACCTTCAAGATGGTAGATACCTGCGCCGCCGAGTTCGATGCGGAAACGCCCTACTACTATTCCACCTATGGGGTAGAGGACGAAGTGGAAGACACCGACAAGAAAAAGGTGGTTGTGCTGGGTTCCGGTCCTATCCGGATTGGCCAGGGCGTAGAATTCGACTACTGCTCCGTACACTCCGTGTGGGCCCTGAAGGACCTGGGCTACGAAACCATCATCATCAACAACAACCCAGAAACCGTCAGCACGGACTTTGATACCGCTGACCGGCTGTACTTTGAACCGCTGACCCTGGAAGACGTACTGAACGTGATCGACCGGGAGCAGCCGGAAGGGGTTATCGTCCAATTCGGCGGCCAGACCGCCATTAACCTGGCCGGCCCCCTGCACGAATGCGGCGTGAAGATTCTGGGTACCTCTGTAGACGATATTGACCGGGCAGAAGACCGGGAACGGTTTGAACAGCTGCTCACCGCCGTGAACATCGACCGTCCCAAAGGCTGCACCGTATTTGATATTGACGGCGCCCTGAAGGCTGCCGAAAAAGTCGGTTATCCTGTGATGGTGCGTCCTTCCTACGTACTGGGCGGCCGGGCCATGGAAATCGTCTACAACCCGGAAGAACTGCGCTACTATATGAACAACGCCGTTAAGGCTTCCCATGAACACCCTGTACTGGTGGACCATTACCTGATGGGCACCGAAGTGGAAGTGGACGCCATCTGCGACGGCAAGAACGTTCTGATTCCTGGGATTATGGAACACGTGGAAAGAGCCGGGGTCCACTCCGGGGACAGCATCGCGGTATATCCGCCCCGGACTCTCAGCCAGCACATCATTGACACCATCATTGACCATACCAACAAACTGGCCCTGGGCCTTTCTGTACACGGCCTGATCAATATCCAGTACATCGTCCGGGACGACCAGCTGTACGTCATTGAAGTGAACCCCAGATCCAGCCGTACCGTACCCTTCCTGAGCAAGGTTACCGGCATCTCCATGGTGGACGTGGCCACCAAATGCGCCATGGGCGTCAGCCTGCCGGAACAGGGCCTGAAGGCCGGCCTGAAACCTTTCCCGGATTACGTGGCGGTGAAGGCTCCGGTGTTCTCCTTCAACAAGATGACCGATGTGGACATCACCTTGGGACCTGAAATGAAATCCACCGGTGAAGTCATGTGCATCGATGACAAGTTCCCCAAAGCCCTGTACAAGGCCTGCATTGCTGCCGGCATCGAAGTAACGGAAAAAGGAACCATCCTCATTACCGTAGCCAACCAGGATAAGGAAGAAGTAGTACCCATTGCCAAGGGCTTTACAGACCTGGGCTATGACCTGGCTGCTACCAAGGGCACCGCAGAATACCTGAAGAGTCACGGGATTCCTGTAAGCCATGTGGAAAAAGCCAGCGCCGGCAAGCCCAACCTGCTGGACGATATCAAGGAAGGCCGCATCTGCATGGTAGTGAACACCTTCACCCATGGCCAGGATGCCACCCGGGATGGCTTCAAGATTCGTCGGTCCACGGTAGAACACGCCATTCCCTGCCTGACTTCCCTGGATACGGCCCGGGCTCTCCAGCACGCTATGGCGGCTATGGCCCACCAGCGGATCAACAGCGTCATTGCGCTGCAAGATCTGAAAACGGAGTAAGGTATGACTGCATATAAGGTTGAAGGGACCCTGCTGTTCAAGAAACAGCTGTCCCAGGATATACGCCTGATGGAAATCAAGGCACCGGAAATTGCCAAAACGGCACAGCCGGGACAATTTGTAACCCTCAAACTGAACCACCTTTCCGTTCCCCTGCTGCGCCGCCCCTTTGGGGTGGCCGGGGTGGACCGGGACCGGGGAACCCTGCAATTGATGTACCGGATTGTAGGGGAGACCACGGAACTGATGGACAAACTGGCCGTGGGCAGCCCCGTGGATCTTTTGGGGCCCCTGGGCCACGGCTTTGCTATGGAGGCCAAGCGGCCGCTATTAGTCGGCGGCGGCATGGGTCTTGCTCCCCTGCATTTTCTGGCAGCCGAGTACAAGGGCGCCAAGCCCGACGTGCTCATTGGCGGCCGGACCAAGGCGGAACTGTTCTGGGTGGACCTGTTCAAGGACAAGACGGGCCTCCAGTACGAAACCACCGATGACGGCTCCTGCGGCGTCATGGGTACGGTAAACGCTGTGCTGCCCCAGCTGCTGGCCAAGGGTCTGTATGACTGTGTGTACGTCTGCGGCCCCTCCAAAATGATGCGGGCAGTGGTGGCCGAAGTGGACAAGGCCGGCGTACCCTGCCAGATTTCCCTGGAAAAATACATGGGCTGCGGCTTGGGCGCCTGCCTGTCCTGCACCTGCAGCGGCATCGGCAAACGGGTAAAGGTCTGCAAGGACGGCCCGGTATTTTGGAGCGGGGAGGTGACAGAATGGTAAAACCCTGTGAGGATCCCAGAATGACGGTGAAAATCGCCGGCATGACTATGAAAACCCCGGTGACCACGGCTTCCGGCACCTTTGGCTTTGGCCTGGAATTTACGGATTTCCTGGACCTTGACCAGGTGGGGGCCATTACCGTAAAAGGCACCACCCTGGAACCCCGGGCGGGGAACAAGGGCCAGCGTATTGTGGAAACCCTTTCGGGTATCCTGAACTGCGTAGGCCTGGAAAACCCCGGCGTGGAAGTGTTCCTGAAGGAAACCCTGCCCCACCTGCGGCAGGTGACGAAAAGCCCCATCATCGTCAACATTGACGGCAATACCCCAGAAGAATACGGGGAGCTGGCGGCCATGCTGGACGTGGAAGGGGTAGATGCCATCGAACTGAACGTGTCCTGCCCCAACGTGGCCCAAGGCGGTCTGGCCTTTGGTACGGACTGCGGGGCTGCGGCCCAGGTGGTGAAAGCCGCCAAGGCCCGGACCAGCAAGGTGGTAATCACCAAACTGTCCCCCAATGTAACAGATATTACGGAAATTGCCCGGGCGGTGGAAGCTGCCGGTACCGATGCCATTTCTCTCATTAATACTTTGGTGGGAATGAAAATCGACATTACCACCCAAAAACCCGTTTTGGGCAATATTATGGGCGGGCTCTCGGGCCCGGCGGTGCGGCCGGTGGCCGTGCGGATGGTGTACCAGGTGGCCCAGGCTGTTAAGGTGCCTCTTATCGGCATGGGCGGCATTACCTGCTGGCAGGATGCAATAGAATTTATCCTGGCCGGCGCCACTGCGGTAGCTGTTGGTACGTCCAACTTTACGGATCCGGGCCTGGCCCAGCACATCAGTGAGGGGATTCAGGGCTATTTGGAAGCCCAGCAGCTTTCTTCCCTGGAAGAACTGAGGGGACGTGCCCTGCCCGGCAGAGGAGAAGCCTAATGGACCCTAAAGATCGCTTGATTACAGCTTTGGATTTCCCGTCCTTTGCTGAGGCCAAGGCCTTTGTGGAGGAACTGGGGGATTCCCTGAGCTTTTATAAAGTGGGTATGGAGCTGTTTTATGCAGCCGGCCCGGAAATCATTACCTATCTCAAAGAAAAGAACAAAAAGGTGTTCCTGGACCTGAAGCTCCAGGATATTCCCAATACGGTGGCCCATTCCTTGGCGGTACTTACCCGGCTGGGAGTGGACATCTTGAACGTCCACGCAGTGGGCGGCGCCAAAATGATGGCAGAGGGTGCCAAGGCGGTGCGGATTGCTGCGGCGGCCCTGCATAGACCCGCTCCCAAACTCATTGCCGTTACCGTGCTTACCAGCATGGATGACGCCCAGTGGGAGCAGCTCCATTATGCCCAGCCCATTGCCCAGCAGGTGCTGAGCCTGGCCCAGCTGGCCAAGGAAAGCGGCCTGGATGGGGTAGTGGCTTCTCCCCGGGAAGCTGGGGAAATCCGCAAGGCCTGCGGCAAGGATTTTCTCATTGTAACCCCGGGCGTTCGGCCGGCCTGGTCCGCAAAGAACGACCAAAGCCGGATTGCCACTCCTAAGGCAGCCCTGGAAAACGGTTCCACCCATTTGGTGGTGGGCCGGCCCATTACCCAGGCTGCGGATAAAAAGGCAGCGGCAGCAAAAATCTTGGAAGAAATGAAAGAGGCGGCAATATGAACGATAAGAATGTACTGCGTATGCTCGAAGAAACCCAGGCTGTCATGCACGGCCATTTCCTTTTGACCAGCGGCCTGCACAGCCCCATGTACGTGGAAAAATTTAACGTACTGCGGCAGCCCCGGTATACCGAAGCCCTGTGCAAGGAACTGGCCAGCCGCTTTATCAACGATAATGTGGAACTGGTGGTAGGCCCCATGACCGGCGGTATTCTCCTGGCCTATGAAGTGGCCAAGAACCTGGGCACCCAGTTCTTCTTTACGGAACGGGTCAACGGGAAAATGACCTTCAAACGGGGCTTCCACATTGAACCGGGCACCCGGGTGCTGATTGTGGAAGATATCGTAACCACCGGCGGCAGCGTCAAGGAAGTACTGGACGTGGTCAAGGGCGAAGGCGGCGTGCCGGTAGGCGTGGGCCTGTTGGTAGACCGGAGCGGCGGCAAGGTGGACTTTGGCGTGCGCACGGAACCCCTGCTGCAATTGGAAGTGGAAGCTTTCAAACCTGAGGACTGCCCCCTGTGCAAGGCCGGCGTACCGTTGACCCAACGGGGCCGTACCGGCAAATAAGCCGGCCCCTTCCTGGGAACGCTTCCCACGGGCGGCCTTATTGACAAATTATGGTATAATAGGGTTAGATAAATAGATTCTTGAGGAGGATTCCCATGGAAAAAGTTACTGCAGATTCCAGCATTATAGAAACGGTGCAGTTGCACCCCGAAATTATTGACATTTTCATGCAATATGGTTTGGGCTGCATCGGCTGCATGGCTGCCAACTTCGAAACCATCGGCCAAGGCGCCTCCGCCCATGGCATTGATGTAGAAGCCCTGATTGCAGACATCAACGACTGCATTGCCGCTGTGGAAGGCGGAGAAAACTAAGAGCTGGCTAGACTGGCTGCGTAAATCCCTTTACCGAGAGAAGTTCTTTCGGTAAAGGGATTTTTTTGCGTTTTGGGGGGAATAGAGCTGTACTGAAACTGATAACAGTTCGAAAACGGTACAGCCCAAATACCCTTGTAATGTACTAGCTATTGTTTATAGAACGTTTAAAACAAAGAAAATAAGTGAGTAAAAATAATTTTATGCATATTTTCGGCCATAAATGGCGAGAACACCGAAACTTCAGTTAAATTGTCACGATTCGGCGTGAATTCGTTGATTTTTTGCCGAAAAGGTTTTATAATGGTGAAAAATGGTGAAAAGTGGAGCGAAGGGGGTGAACAGATATGCTGATGGGAGAGTTCGAACATACCATTGATGCCAAAGGCCGTCTGTTCATGCCTGCAAAGCTTCGTGAAACCTTGGGCACACCGTTTGTAGTTACCAAAGGCGTGGATGGGTGTTTGGATGTGTATCCCATGGCAGCCTGGGAAAAACTGCAAGTTAGCTTTTCCCAAAAAATGATGCCCAAACATAAGGAAAGAGACGTTTCCCGTTTTATTTTCGGCGGCGCCGCAGAAGTGGAGCCGGACAAGCAGGGGAGAATCCTCCTGCCGTCCAACCTGCGTACCTATGCCAAAATCCAGGACCGGGTCCTGATTGTAGGGGTGGGGAGCAAGGCCGAAATATGGGATGCTGAGCGGTACGCCGCTTACACCAGTGCTGTAGAAGATGATGTAGCGCAATTGGTAGAAGAACTGGATTTTGAATCATTGTAAACGGGGACTGAATATGGAATTTGTACATAAAAGTGTGTTGTTAGAAGAAAGTGTCTCCTGGCTGGTTACCGACCCCCAGGGGATTTATGTGGACTGCACCCTGGGCGGGGCTGGCCATTCCAGCCGGATTGCCCAAAAGCTGGCTCCGGAAGGGCTGCTGATTGGCATCGACCAGGACGAGGACGCCATTGCCGCCGCCACTGAAAAGCTCAAGGGAGCACCCTGCCAGGTCCGGATTGTGCACAACAATTTTCGGAATCTGGGAGACATTCTGGACCAACTGGGACTTGCCGCCGTGGACGGTATTTTTTTTGACCTGGGGGTATCCTCCTATCAGCTGGATACGCCGGAGCGGGGCTTTTCCTATATGCATGACGGGCCCTTGGATATGCGCATGGACCAGGAACGGTCCCTGACCGCTGCCAAGGTGGTCAATACCTATTCAGAAGAAGCCCTGGCAGAGCTGATCTACAAGTACGGGGAAGAACGCTGGAGCCGCCGGATTGCCCAGTTTATTGTGGCTGCCCGGAAAGAAAAGCCGCTTGCGACCACCTTTGACCTGGTGCATGTGATCAAGGCAGCCATTCCCAAGGGCGCCCGGCAGGATGGACCCCACCCTGCCAAACGGACCTTCCAGGCCATTCGGATTGAGGTCAACGATGAACTGAAAATCCTGGACAAAACCATGGAAACAGCCGTGGCCCATCTGAAAAGCGGGGGACGGATTGGGGTTATTACCTTCCATTCCCTGGAAGACCGGATCATCAAGCAGGCTTTCAAGCGCATGGCCAAGGGCTGCATCTGCCCGCCGGAACTGCCGGTGTGCGTCTGCGGCCATAAGCCGGAACTCAAGAAACTGAAAGACTTTACCCCCTCGGAAGCAGAACTGGCCGATAACCCCCGGGCCAGAAGCGCCCGGCTAAGAGGCGCCATTAAGATTTGACTTGAGGAGAGAAGCGATGTATACTCGGAAGAATTCGCGCCATGAACTATGGTCTAAAGATATCAGCTATAATTACGGATCTTCCGCTGTACAGGAAGAGCCGGAAACTACCGAAGAAGAACCTTCGGAAAAAAATAAACAAAGGGAGACGAAGATTTTGCGTCGCCAGGTTGTGTTTTTGTTCTTGTTGGGTGTATTATGTTACTTCGGGAACGTGGTGCTGAGCCAGCAGTACATTGTGAAAAGCAATGAGCTGGTCCAGCTGAAAAAAGTTGAGGCGGAATGCCTGGACGAGAACGAAACCCTGAAAATTGATGTGGAGCGGCTGAAAAGTCCGGAACGGATTACCAGCATCGCCAGCAAAGAGCTGGGGATGAGCACAGCCCGAAGCAATATTTACGTGCGGGTGGATGGAACTGATAACGCGCCCGGGAAAAAATAACACGGCAGGCGGAGTACCGGACTCCCCCTTGCCGCGGTACATTACACAGAAGCAGCCGGAAAGGCTGCTTTTCTTATAATTGGAGGAATTGAACATGGAAAAAAAGCTGGCAGCCGTGCTGCAGCAGCTGCCCCAGGCAGTGGTGACAGGAACAGTAGAAAATCAGGTAATCACGGATTTGACCATTGATTCCCGTACGGCAGGTCCTGGCGGCCTGTTCATCTGTTTAAAAGGCGTGCATACCAATGGCCACGCCTACATTGGCAAGGCTGCGGCCCAAGGGGCTGCTGCCATTTTGGTGGAGGAGGACGTGCCCACTGTGCCCGGCGTGGTGCTGATCCGGGTAAAGGATACCACGGCCGCCATGACGGCCCTGGCCCCCTGGTTCTACGATTATCCCGCAGAGAAAATGCGGGTCATCGGGGTAACCGGCACCAACGGCAAGACCACCACCACGACGATTCTGCGCAATCTGCTGACCCGCTGCGGTCATAAGGTGGGCCTGATTGGCACCATCTCCATTATGATCGGCGAGGAAAGTGAAGTCAGCCATAATACCACCCCCGATGTGGTGGATTTGCAGCGGACCCTGTACCGCATGGAGCAGGCCGGCTGCGACTACGTGGTGATGGAAGTGTCTTCCCACGCTCTGGCCCTTAATCGGGTGGCCGGCATCGAATACGATACGGCGGTGCTCACCAATATTACCCAGGACCACCTGGATTTCCATAAGACCATGGAAAACTACCGGGAGGCCAAGGCCCTCTTGTTTACCCGGCTGCACCTGGGGAAGAAACCTGGCAAAACGGCCATCTTCAATAGCGATGACCCCAGCTCCCCGCTGATTATGAACCGGGTGAAAACCAAAATCCTGACCTACGGCAAGGGCCCGGAGAACGCTGTATATCCCCTGTCCTTCCACGTAGGTGCCCGTCATATGGAACTGAACCTCCAGACCCCTGCTGGGGAAATGGACCTGCAGCTCCATATTACCGGGGAATTTAACGTATATAATGTAATGGCGGCGGTTTGCGCCGCCCTGGCCGAAGGTCTCAGCCGGGAAGAAGTCATTCAGGGCCTGGACCAGTTCGGCGGGGTGCCTGGCCGCTTCCAGCTCATTGACGCCGGCCAGGACGCTACCGTGGTGGTGGACTATGCCCATACCCCGGACGGCCTGGAAAACGTGCTCCATACCGCCCGCCAGATTACCCAGGGCAAGCTGTGGGTGGTCTTTGGCTGCGGTGGGGACCGGGATGCCAAAAAGCGCCCTATTATGGGCAAATTGGCCTTGGATTTGGCCGACCAGATTGTGGTTACCACCGACAATCCCCGGAGCGAGGATCCGGAAGCTATTATCCGGGATATTGAAGCCGGTATGCAGGGCGCTGCCCCCGGCAAGGAAATCCACAAGATTACCGACCGGAAGGACGCCATTGAATTTGCCGTAGGCCACGCCCAAAAAGGCGACGTGGTGCTCATTGCCGGCAAAGGCCATGAGAATTACCAGATTTTGAAGGACCGCACCATCCATTTCGATGATGGGGAAGTAGTAAGAGACTTTGTACAAAAGGGGAAACTCCATGATTGATATAGCTTTAGTGACCCGCGCCCTGCCGGTGGAAACCAGTCTGCCGGCGGACACCGTATTTACCGATGTAACCACCGATTCCCGACAGCTTGCGCCGGGAACTCTTTTTGTCGCCCTCCGGGGAGAAAAGTTTGACGGCCACGCCTTTGTCAGCAAGGCCCTTGCCGCCGGTGCAGCTGCCGCCGTGGTGGACCATGTGCCGGAAGGGGTGGACCCGGGCAAATGCCTGGTGGTCAAAGACACCCTGGACGCCTACCAGAAGCTGGCCTCTGCCTACCGGCTCAGCAAGCCAAAGGTAACGGTGATTGCCATTACGGGTTCCAACGGAAAAACCTCCACCAAGGACCTGATTAGCGCCTGCCTGTCCGCCAAGTACCGGGTCATCAAGACCCAGGCCAACTTCAACAACGAAATCGGCCTGCCCAAGACCCTGTTCACCATCCAGGACGACACGGAATTTGCCGTAGTGGAAATGGGAATGCGGGGCCTGGGCCAGATTCGGGCCATGAAAAAACTGGCCCTGCCCGACGCAGCAGTGATTACCAATGTGGGGGACACCCATTTGGAGCTGCTGGGCAGCCTGGAAAATATTGCCAAGGCCAAAAGTGAAATCCTGGAAGACTTTACCCCAGCCAATCACGCCTTCCTGAACGGAGATGACCCCCGGGTGTCCGTGATGCCCACTGGCGCTAAGGTAACCACCTACGGCATCGACGCAGACTGCGACGTGAAAGCCCTCTCCCTTACGCCTACCGGCCTGGGCACGGACTTTACCTACCGCAGCCGGGTTACCGGCCAGACCCAGGCGGTGCACCTGCCCCTGGCCGGCCGGCACAACGTAATGAATGCCCTGGCGGCCATTGCCGTGGCTGAAGTCTACGGGGTGGCCGATGGAGCCATTGCTGGGGCTCTGGAGCACCCTGCCATGACGGGGATGCGCCAGGAAGTCCTGCACTTTGGGGACATTACGGTTATCAACGACGCCTATAACGCCAGCCCTGCCTCTATGAAGGCGGGCCTGGAAACCCTACGAGACCTGGTCAAAAACCAGGGCCGGGGCCGGGCGGTTGCCGTTCTGGCCGATATGCTGGAACTGGGAGCCCACTCCCAAAGCGGCCATACCCAGGTAGGGGAATGGGCTGCGGACTGCGGCGTGAAAGAGTTGATTGTCTACGGCACCGAAGCTAAATATATAGGTGAGGCTGCCGCCAAACGGGGCGTCATCGTTACCTATGCGGCAAACAAGGAAGAAGCCGCCCGGCTGCTCCAAAAAATTCTTCAGCCGGGGGATGTGGTCCTGTGCAAGGGCTCCCATTCCATGGCAGTGGACCAGGTGATTCCCCTGGTCTTTGGGAAAGAAGGCGCTGACGCATGAGTGCTCTTGGCATGCTGGTAACCTCCTTTGTCCTTACCGTACTTTTTGGCCGGCTGCTGCTGCCGCTGCTGCACAAATGGCATTTTGGCCAAAGCATCCGGGAATGCGGCCCCAAGGAACATTTGAAGAAAAGCGGGACCCCCACCATGGGCGGTCTCATGATGATTGCAGCCCTTTTGGTTTCCACCCTGGTGTGGATTCCCCTGAGCGGCCGGGTCTTTTTGGCCCTGTGGCTGTTCTTGGGCTATGCGGTCATTGGTTTTATTGACGATGGTCTGAAGATTTTCTTCCATCGGAATTTGGGCCTGACCTCCAAGCAGAAAATGCTGCTCCAGATTCTGGTAGCCGCCGTGTATCTGCTGTATCCGGGAGCCGTCAGCGTCTACAGCACCAGCGTGTGGATTCCCCTGGTCAACACCACGGTTTCCCTGGGTGCCGGTTACTATGCTTTCCTGCTCCTGCTGCTGGTGGGAACCACCAACGCAGTGAATTTGACCGATGGTCTGGATGGCCTGGCAGCCAGTGTTACGGTGCCGGTCATGCTGGCCTTTGCTTACATTGGGTATCTCAGCCACCTGCCGGCGGAAATGCTGTTTGCGCTGGGCGTTTGCGGCTGCTGCCTGGGTTTTTTGGTGTACAACCACCATCCTGCCCGGGTGTTCATGGGTGATACCGGTTCCTTGGCCCTGGGCGGCGCTGTAGCGGCCTGTGCCATTGCAACCCATACGGAACTGCTCCTGGTCCTGATTGGCGGCATTTACGTGCTGGAAGCCCTGTCAGTGATTATGCAGGTCACGTATTTCAAGCTGACCCATGGCAAGAGAATCTTCCGGATGAGCCCCCTGCATCACCATTTTGAGCTGGGCGGCTGGCCTGAAGTGCAGGTGGTCAAGAGATTTTTCCTGATCAGTTGCGTTTTCTCCCTTTTGGGAGTACTATTATTTATCTGTCGATAAATGAGGGGGTAATGTAAAATGGCAGACAATCGGGCAATTTTTGTATACGGAGCAGGTATTAGCGGGCAAGGTGTGGCCGAAGTCCTGGCAGACCAGGGCGAGGAGGTCGTTTTATATAATGATACGGACGTGGATCTGGAACCGGAATGGTGCACTGCCTTTGGGGCAGTGGGCGGCCTGTTTATGACCGAAGTGGATCCCACCGATGAACTGAAAAGAAGTAAGCTGATGATCATCTCCCCGGGGATTCCCTTTACCACCGATACGGTGAAAAAAGCCAGGGAACTGGGCGTAGAAATCATCGGGGAAGCAGAAGAAGCCAGCCGGCTGTACAAAGGCAAATGGATTGGCATTACCGGTACCAACGGCAAGACCACAACCACCACGCTGGTGGGGGAAATGCTGGATACCCTGCCGGTAAAGACGGCGGTGGCCGGCAACATTGGCCGCTCTCTGTCCAAAGAGGTCATCAATCTGGACGCAGATTCCTACGTGGCTGCCGAACTGTCCAGCTTCCAGCTGGAAGGCGTCACCACCATGCGGGTGAACATTGCCCTGATTGTGAACATTACGCCGGACCATTTTGAACGCCATGGCAACATGGAAAACTACATTAACGCCAAGGCCAATATTTTTGCTCACCAACAGCCGGAGGACGTACTGATTTTGAACGCTGACGATGCCAACTGCGTGGCTCTGGCTCCCCGTGCCAAGGGCCGGGTGGTGTTCTTCAGCACCCAAAAACAGCTGGATGAAGGCGCCTATATTGAAGACGGCTGGTTCGTCCTGAACCTGGACGGCAAGAAGCAGCGGATTCTCCAGGTTTCCGACATGAAGATTTTCGGTTCCCACAACGAACAAAACGTGCTGGGAGCCCTGTGCTGCGCCTACTTTGCCGGCGTTACCCCGGAAAACATGGCCAAGGTCCTGAAGAACTTCCAAGGCGTGGAACACCGGCTGGAATACGTAACCACCATCAAGGGCGTACCCTACTACAACGATTCCAAGGCCACCAATACGGACTCCGCCGTGAAGGCCATGGAAGCCTTTAAGAACGGCCACGTAATCCTTTTGGCCGGCGGCCATGATAAGCTGACGGACCTGACCGAATTTATGCAGGTGGCAGCCCGCCAGACCGATGCCCTGATTCTTTTGGGCGAAGCCCGGCAGCGTTTCTACGAAGCCGCGGTGAAAAACGGCGTAAAGAACATCTATATGATTGACGGCAGTTTTGACGATGCCGTGAATAAAGCAGCCAGCCTGGCCCAGCCGCCGGAAGTGGTCCTCCTTTCTCCTGCCTGCTCGTCCTATGATATGTTTGACAACTATCCGCAGCGGGGGAGATATTTCAAGGAACTGGTCCGGAAACTGGAAAAACAGCAGGAAAACGCGTAGGAGGCTAGATTGTGAAAGTAATCCTTTCAGGCGGCGGCACGGGCGGTCATATCTACCCGGCGCTGACCATTGCTGATGCCATACGAGATTTGGAGCCCTCTGCGGAAATCACCTTCGTGGGAACCCGGAAGGGCCTGGAAAAAGATATCATTCCCCGGTACGGCTATCCCCTGGAATTTATTGAAGTGGCCGGGTTTGAGCGCCATTTGGGGCTAGGTACCCTGAAAAGCGCCGGAAAGTTGGTGGTGGGTCTCAGCGAGGCCTACCAGCTGCTGAACCGGATTAACCCCGACCTGGTCATCGGTACCGGCGGCTACGTGTGCGGCCCCATTTTGTTTTGGGCCGCCCTGAAGCGGGTACCCACGGCCATTCAGGAGCAGAATGCCATGCCCGGGGTAACCAACAAGATTCTCTCCCGGTTTGTGGATGAAGTCTTTTTGGGTTACAAGGAAGGGGCCCGGTACTTTGCGTCCCACGCCAAGAAAATCTTTACCGGCAACCCGGTGCGCAAGGAAATCCTTGTGGCCGAACGGTCTGCGGGAATTGCCAAATTTCAGCTGGACCCCAGCCGGAAAACCCTGCTGGTGTTTGGCGGCAGCCGGGGCGCCCGTTCCATCAACCAAAGCATGATTGCGGTGGAAAAGGCCCTAGCCGGCGACCGGCATATCCAGATTCTCCATGCCACCGGCCAGCAGGGGTACCAGAGCCATATTGAAGCCCTGGGAGAAAACCTGCTCAAGGCGGACAACCTGCACATTGTGCCCTACCTGCACGATATGCCCCTGGCCCTGGCGGCTGCGGACGTAGCCGTTTCCCGGGCCGGGGCCATTGGCCTGGCGGAACTGATGGTCAAGGGAATCCCGTCCATCTTGATTCCCTATCCCTACGCCACGGCCAACCATCAGGAATTTAACGCCCGTGCCCTGGCAGCCCTGGGGGCAGCCAAGGTGGTCCTGGACAAGGACCTTAGCGGAGAAATTTTGCTGCGGGAAGTAGAAAGTCTGCTGAAAGATGAAGAAGTCTTAGCCATGATGCATCGCAGCGCCTGCAAAGCAGGTATGCCTCAGGCAGCTGAAACCATTGCCCAGGAGGCGCTGGCTTTGGCAGAACGTGATAGGAGGAACGCATAGTGCTGGATTTGGATAAAATCAAAAATATACATTTTATCGGTATCGGCGGCGCCGGTATGAGTGCCCTGTCGTATGTTATGATCAAACGGGGCTACCAGGTTTCCGGCTCAGATGCCAAACCGGGCTACATGGCCACCAACCTGGCCAAAGAAGGGGCCCTGGTTTTCATCGGCCATTCTGCCTGCCAGATTGAACGGGCGGAAGTGGTGGTGGTTTCTACCGCCATCCATCCGGACAACCCTGAACTGGTGGAAGCCAAAAAAAGACAGGTACCGGTAATCCACAGAAGTGATGTGCTGGCCTATCTCATGAACAAACACAAGGGCGTGGCCGTAGCCGGCGCCCATGGCAAGACCACCACCAGCTCCATGCTCTCCTGCATTACCTGTGAAGGGGGCCTGGATCCCACCATCGTGGTAGGGGGCATCGTTAACAACCTGGGCAGCAATGCCGTCAACGGCAAAAGCGATTATGTGGTGGCAGAAGCCGACGAAAGCGACGGCTCCTTCCTGAAATTCCATCCCTACCTGGCGGTGATTACCAATATCGAAAATGACCACCTGGACCATTACGGCAGCGAAGAAAACATCCAGGCAGCCTTTGCCAAATTTGTGGAGCAGATTAAGGAAGACGGCAAGGCCATCTTGTGCTACGATAACGCCAAGGTCCGGGCCCTGGGAGAAAAGACCGGCAAGACCGTAATCTCCTACGGCATCGACAGCAAGGACGCCGATTACCGGGCAGAAAATATCGAATACGGCAAAAACGGCACCACCTATGATATCCTGTATAAGAACGAAGTCATCGGCAAGGGGCAGCTCATTGTCCCCGGCCGTCATAACGTATTAAACTCCCTGGGGGCCATTGCCGCCGCCCGGGAACTGGGTATCCCCCTGGAAAGCATTCTGGCCTCCCTGGCCCATTTCAGCGGTGCCAAGCGCCGTTTTGAAACCAAGGGCAAGGTTGGCGGCGTTTGGGTAGTGGACGACTACGCCCACCATCCCACGGAAATTGCCGTGACCTTAAAGGCTGCCCGGCAGACCCAGCCGGAACGACTGGTCTGCGTGTTCCAGCCCCACCGCTATACCCGGACCCAGCTTCTCCTGGACCAGTTTGCGGTGGCCTTCAAGGACTGTGATGAGCTGATCATCACCGACATCTACGCTGCCAGCGAAGACCCCATTCCCGGCGTCAGCGGGGAAATGCTGGCCCACAAGATTGCCGAAACCACCGGACAAAAGGTCCGTTATATTTCTGGGCAGGATAAAATCGAAGAAACCCTGGAACGGGAAGTTCGGCCAGGCGACCTGGTGATTACCATGGGCGCCGGGGACATCTACCGGCTGGGGGAGCAGTTAGTGCAAGCATTAGAACGGAGTGAAGCAAATGCGTAAAGAAGACAAAGTCGCAGTGGTTATGGGCGGTCCGTCCAAAGAAAGAGAAATTTCCTTTTTGACTGGCAACGCCATTTTGGCCGCTTTGCAGGAAAAGGGCTACAACGCCGTAGCCATCGACCTGGATCCGGCTCATTTTGTAGAGCAGCTGAAGGAAAGCGGCGCCAAGGTGGTCTTTAACGCCGTTCATGGACTGTACGGGGAAGACGGCCGGCTCCAGGGCGTCCTGGAAATGCTGGGCATTCCCTATACCGGTTCCGGGGTGCTGGCCAGCGCCCTGGCCATGGACAAGGCTTATACCAAGCACCTGTTTGAAAACAACCATGTGCCCACGGCCCGCTGCCTGTACCTGAACAAGCACGATGCCGTCAGCCCCAAGGAACAGATTCTCAAGGAACTGGGCCTGCCGGTAGTGGTAAAGCCGGTGGCCCAGGGCTCCAGCATTGGTGTAGTTATCGTTAAAAGCGAGGCTGAACTGGACAGCGCCCTGGAAGAAGCCTTCTCCTACGGTGACCGGGTACTGGCCGAAGCCTTCTTTAAAGGCAAGGAAGTGGCTGCCGGCGTCATGATGGGCGAGGATGGCAAGGCCATTCCCATGCCCCTGGTGCTCATTGAGCCCCACTCCGGCTCCTACGATTTCCATTCCAAGTACACCAAGGGCGCAACCACCTATACCTGCCCGGCACCTTTTTCCGAAGAAACCACGCAGAAGCTCCAGCAGGTGGCAGTGGCTGCCTATAACGCCCTGGGTTGCCACGGGGTTGCCCGGGTGGACCTGATGCTGGCTGACGATGGCAGCTGCATTGCCCTGGAAGTCAACTCCATTCCGGGGATGACCGCTACCAGCCTGATTCCCAAGGCTGCGGCTGCCATGGGGATTTCCTTCCCCGACCTGTGTGAAAAAATTCTGCTGACGGCTCATTAAAATGAACAAGCCAAAGGTTTTTCGCCCCCGGCTTCACACCAGAAAAAGCGGTCAGGAGGAAGCCCGGGAGAAACAACGAGAGCAGGCTCCCGTCCAGGAAGAACGGGCTTTCCAGCGGCAGCTGCGGGAAGCCCGGGAGGCACGGGAAGCCCGGGAACGCTGGCAGGAAGTAGAGCAGCGGGAGCGGGAAAAGAAGGCGGAGGAGGCAAACGCGCCTCGTAGCCGGACCACCTACCATGAACGGCGCCGCAATAAGCGCAGTACTCCTCCGGAGGAAAACCTGGAGCATTTGACCACCCGGCAGAGAATCCGGAAAAGACGCCGGCTGAACAAGGTGAAGCTCTTTCTCATGCTGGGCTCCATTCTGCTGCTAGTGGCCTCCTACGTGCTGCTGCACCAGCCCTGGCTGGCCTTTGGACGGCTGGACGTCCAGGGCAACAGCCGGGTGACCCGGGAAGAAATCAACCAGTGGGGGAATGTGCCCACGCCCCTGAACATCTTTAACGTGGACAAAAAAAGCCTGGCCAAAGCGCTGCAAAACGATTACCGGGTGGAATCCTCCTCCGTGTCCTACGGCTGGCCCAACGTGCTCCGGGTAGTAATCAAGGAGCGGCAGCCGGCCCTGTACGTAGCCTGCGAAGGAGGAGAATACGCCAAGCTAGACCGTACCGGCCACGTCATCGATTTGCAGCCCGGCATTCCTGACGACAGTGCGCCCTATGTATCCGGGTGCTATGTGGGCCAGGTGCAAAAGGGCGACGTAATCAAGAACCAGGACGTGCTGGGGCTTCTGGATTTTCTCAGCAAGCTGAAGCCCGACCTGAAGAAACGGATTACGGAAATTGCCATGGACGACCAGAAAAGCATCAAGATTTTCCTAGAAGGCGGTGTTCCCATTATTATCGGAACCTACCAGAACGGGGAAGAAAAAATGGATACGTTCATTGCCATCTGCCAGGAACTGGAGTCCAAAAAAATCAAAGCAAAATATATTGATCTGACCTACGACAAACCCTACGTGAAACTGCAATAAAGAATGGGGGACTTATGTTACTAAATGGAAAACGGGAAAAGTTCTTCTTATTTTTGGTCTGCCTGATTCTGGGCACCATGATTTCCACCCAATTCCGCAGTGCAGAAAATGCCAGGCACAACACCCTGAACCAGCAGCGGGCTGAGGATTTGGCCGAAAAGCTGCAAAATACGGAAAAAGAAAACAAGGTGCTGACGGAACGGCTGGAAAAACTGGAAGCCCAGGGCTCGGGAACCGACGCGAAAGTCCTGCAAAGCCTGAAGCTCAAGGCTGGGGAAACCCAGGTGCAGGGCCCCGGGGTCCTGGTAACCCTGGACGACAGTAAGGTGACCCCCAAAAACGGGGAAAACCCCAACCTGTACATTATCCATGACGACGACCTGCTGCGGCTCTTGAACGAGCTCAGGGCCGCTGGGGCAGAAGCACTGTCCATCAACGACGAGCGGCTCCTGGACGTTTCCGAGGTGCGCTGTGCCGGTCCTACGGTATCGGTGAACAACACCCGCTTTACCCCGCCCTACGTCATCCGAGCCATTGGGGACCCCAAGACCCTGGAAGGAGCGCTCCGGATGCGGGGCGGCGTGGTGGAAACCCTGAAATTCTGGGGCATCCAGGTGGACGTAGCCCAGAAGAAGGAAATCATCATTCCGGCCTTTAAGGGCACCCGGCATTTTGAATATGCCAAAGCGGTGGAAGGAGGCAAGTCATGATTTATGCAGTGGCTGGCCTGGCTCTGGGCATCGCCATCGGCGTGTACCTGCCGGTCTTTCCCCAAGCCTACGCCAAACTGGTGGCGGTGGCCTTTATGGCCTGCCTGGACGCAGCCTTCGGCGGTTTTCGTTCCGCCAAGGAAGGCCATTACAACAACAGCATCTTCATCAGCGGCTTTTTCGCCAACGGACTTTTTGCGGTTTTTCTCTGCTACTTTGGCATGAGATTGGGCATAGACCTGTATTATGTGGCGCTTATTGCCTTTGGCCTGAGGATTTTCAACAATATTGCGATCATTCGCCGGCTCTTCATGAAAAAGTAACGGAAAAAGTTGGCGTTTTGCATGAAAAGTGCGTGAAATATTACCTGTCAGATGATATACTATACAGTATAGTGTTATTTTAGAACTACTCAATCTTAGAAAGAAAATAGATTAGGAGGACCATGGTATGATGTTTGAGGCAGATAAGGATAAGCTGGATCAGCCCCTGGAAAAAATAAAGGTTATCGGTGTAGGCGGGGGCGGCAATAACGCCGTTGATCGTATGATCGAAGCCGGGTTGCAGGGGGTGGAATTTGTTGCTGTCAACTGCGACGCTCAGGCTCTGCAAAAATCCAGTGCGCCCACCAAGATTCAAATTGGTGAAGACGAAACGAGAGGCCTGGGAGCCGGTGCCAATCCTGAAGTAGGTGAAAAATCTGCCGAGGAATCCAAGGATGTACTGGCAGAAGTTGTAAAAGGTGCAGACATGGTCTTCATTACCGCTGGCATGGGCGGCGGTACCGGTACCGGTGCTGCTCATGTAGTGGCTGAAATGGCCAAAAATGCTGGTGCCCTGACCGTGGGCGTTGTAACGAAACCCTTCTCCTTCGAAGGCCGTCGTCGTTACAATGTAGCTGAACAAGGGATTGCCAACCTGAAAGCAAAAGTAGATGCGCTGATCACCATCCCCAACGACCGTTTGCTGCAGGTTGTAGACAAGAGAACTTCCATGAAAGATGCCTTCAAACTGGCCGATGACGTACTGCGTCAGGGCGTACAGGGCATCAGTGATTTGATTTCCGTTCCTGGCCTGATCAACGTTGACTTCAACGACGTAAAAGCCGTTATGAGCAACGCTGGCAGTGCTATGATGGGTATTGGTTCTTCCAAGGGTGACGAAGGCGCTGCTGCCGCTGCAGAAGCTGCTGTAAAGAGCCCGCTGCTGGACAGCACCATCGAAGGCGCCAAGGGCGTACTGCTGAACATCACCGGCGGCCCTAACCTGTCCCTGATGGACGTGAACGAAGCCAGCAAGATTATTACCGACGTGGTAGACCAAGATGCCATCATCATCTTCGGTGCCAACATTGACGAAAGCATGGAAGACGAAATCCGGGTAACCGTGATTGCCACCGGTATTGACGAAGGCAAAGGCTCCACCTCTGCCAGACCCCAAAGCTTTGTAAAACCGGAAACCCAGCAAAGCCGTTTCACCCAAAAAGCTGAATCTGCGGCTTCTGCTAAGGTAAGCTCCTTCACTTCTCCTTCTTCGGAGATTCCACCCTGGATTCGCAACAAATAAGCAGTAGAAGGGGGTGTAAGTTATGAAATGTCCATTCTGTTCTTACGGCGACAGCCGGGTAGTCGATTCCCGTTCTATTGATAATGGGGCATCCATCAGACGCAGAAGAGAATGTCCCAAATGTGGACGGCGTTTCACCACTTACGAAAAGTATGAACAAGTTCCCCTGCTGGTCATCAAAAAGGACGGCCGCCGGGAAATGTTCGACAACAAGAAACTTCTGGCCGGATTATTGCGGGCCTTTGAAAAGAGACCCTTCTCCTATGAGCAGATCCAGTCCCTGGCTTCCCAAATCGAAGGGGAACTGCGGGCCAGCGGAGAAAACGAAATCAAGTCCACCCAGATTGGCGAAACTGTCATGAAGTATCTGGAAAAGATTGACCAGATTGCCTACGTACGGTTTGCCTCTGTTTACCGGCAGTTTGCCGATGTGAACAGCTTCATGCAGGAAATTCAAAACATGCTGAAAAAGGGCGGTCCCGATACGGACAAGAAATAATCCGCCGGCAGTGCGGACAACCTGACTGCAAAAAGGCACAGCGCTTAGCGCTGTGCCTTTTTCTCATATGCAGTTTGGAATTAGTACAGTCCGGTTTTCACGTGGGGCACATAGGGTGCCTCCAAAGCTTTGATTTCTTCTTCGTCCAGGTGGATGGACAGGGCGCTTACCGCTTCTTCCACGTGCTGTACCGTGGTGCAGCCCACAATGGGAGCTGTAATAGAGGGCTTGGACAGAAGCCAGGCCAGGGCTTCCTGGGCCATGGAGCGTCCGTGTTTTTGGGCGACGGCAGCCAGGTTATCCACCACTTTTTTATCCTGCTCCTTGGTGGCATCCCACACCAGAGGGGAGACCGTATCCACCTTGGTCCTGGGGGTTATGGTGCCCCAGGGATGGGCACAGCGGCCGCCGGCCAGGGGACTCCAGGGCACCACGGCCATTTTCCGGTCTTGGCACAGGGGCAGGATTTCCCGTTCTTCTTCCCGGTAGATTAAATTGTACTGGGGCTGCAAGGATACAAACTGGGTCCAGCCGTGCTGGGCGGCCAGGTTTTGCAGCCGTTCCAGCTGCCAGGCAAAAATGGTGGAAGCACCAAGGTACCGGGCCTTGCCGCTTTTTACCACGTCGTGGAGGGCTTCCTGGGTCTCCTCCATGGGGGTATTGGGGTCCAGCCGGTGAATCTGGTACACATCCACGTAATCCAGCCCCAGACGTTCCAGACTGTGGTCGATTTCTGCCAGAATGTTCTTCCGGGACAGGCCGCCGCCATTGGGACGGCCGGGCCGCATGGCAAAATTCACCTTGGTGGCCACCACGATTTCATCCCGGTTCAGGCCAAATTCCCGAATGTAGCGGCCGGTATTTTCTTCGCTGCTGCCCATTTGGTACACATTCGCGGTATCAAAGTAATTGATGCCCAGTTCAAGGGCCCGGTGGAACAGGGGCTTGCCGGCTTCGTAGTCCAGCGCCCAGGGAAACAAACCATTTTCCGCACCGGGCTTTCCGAAGCTCATCATACCTAGACAAATCCGGGAAACCTCCATGCCGGTATTGCCAAACTTAACGTAGTCCATAACTGATTCTCCTTTTTATAGTGCCTGCATTTTTGCAGGACTTTTTCTTTTTTGACTTGTTCCGGAGCGATGCCCCAGGTACAATAAAAGCAATAACAATCAATGAATTGACAGGGAGGGACGTGTGTGAATACCAAACAGATGGAATATATTCTGGAGCTGGCCCGAACCGGCAACTTTAACCGGGCGGCGGAAAACCTTTATATTTCCCAGCCCACCCTGACCTACCAGATTAAATTGGCAGAGCAAGAAATCCGTTTCCGGCTGTTTGACCGTTCCGGCCGAGGGGCAGCTCTGACCCCAGCCGGGGAGCAGTTTGTCACTACCTTGCAGAATGTGATGACAGAACTGCGGATTGCCGTAGAGCAGGGACAGAACTTTGCGGCCCGATTCCAGGAGAATCTCCGGCTGGTAATGCCCATCCGTTCGGCGCTGTACTTTTTGCCCCAGGCCCTGGAGCGTTTCGAACAGGAGCATCCGGGGATTTCTGTAACCCCTGGCTTTGATTGGCATCGGGGCATCGAAGCATTTCTTAAAGGCGAGTACGATATCTGCTTTGCCTACCAGGGGGATGTGCGCCATCTGCCAGATGTGCAGCTGCATCCTCTGTTTGACAGCAAGATTTATCTGGTGACCCGGCAGGATGACCCACTGGCCCAAAAAACGCGAATTACGGAGCAGGACCTGGCAGATCGGACCCTGATGGTGGGCGGCCCTTCCCAGGACCCCCTGCGTCAGGTCCAGCGCCGGGTGGTGGAGCATACCGGCTGCCAATATTTCAACAGTGAAAGCCACGACATGTCCCTGACCTATGTGGCCTCCCAGCGGGGAATCGTGCTGTCCCCAGGGTTTCTCAACGACCATACTGGGGCCTTTGCCTGGATACCCTTTGACTGTCCGGAAACCCTGCCCTGCGTGCTGTGTACCCACAAGGAGGACCGCCGCACCAGTGTCTGGCAGTTTGTTGCCCTGCTCCAGGAGCTGTACGCCGGGCAGCCGGATTTTCCCTGCTAAGCCTGTTTTAGGCCGCAGGCCCTGGCCCAGTCCAGCAGCTGCTTTTCTGAAGCATCTACGGCGGCTCCCTGAATAGCCAGGCTCTGGCCCAGACGGGCGCCCTTGCAGGCCTTTAGCAGATCCTTTGCGGCGTGGCCCAGGCCAGAGCCCTCGTGGGTCAGCAGGGGATAAATGGTTTTTCCGGTAAAGTCCAGCATTTCCACCTGGGTAAAGATTGCCATAGGGTAGGTGCCCCACCAGCAGGGCCCCGCAATTACCACCTTGTCGTAGGCGGAAATATCCGTCAGGGGCTGTAAAATCGCCGGCCGGGCGCCAGTGTGCAGCTCCTCCAGGGCCTGTTGGGTGCAGGTGTGATAATCCGTACTGTAGGGTTTCACCGTTTCCACCTGAAAGGTGTCGGCGCCGGTGGCCTTTGCCAGGTATTGGATGGCCTTTTTGGTCTGCCCAACCGGCAGGGAAACAATCCGGCCGTTCACGTAGTTTTCCCCTGACCGGGAATAGTAGAGAAGCAAGGTTTTACTCATAGGAATCATCCTTTCTTGGAACCGGCTAAGGGGCCGGGAATGGTTGGTTGTTTTTTGGATTACTTGTATTGTAGGCTAGTAGATACTTATAAATCAAATTGAAATATTGGATAATCAATTTAAAAATTTAATCGTAGTGCGGAAAATCATTTCTGCTGCACTGTCTAAGGAGGATATTATGCTGCTTCAGTTTTCCAAATCCGAGGAACGGGTTTTTTCAGCTATGAATGGGGGTACAGGAGAAGTGGCTGCCCAGCTATTGCCCTATCCGGGCGGCAAGGTCATTGCCTCCCGGCTGCTGCCGGGAGCGTCCATTGGGCTCCACCGCCACGAAACCAGTACGGATATCAACTTTGTCCTGTCCGGCACGGGCACCGCCCTGTGTGATGGAGTGGAGGAGCCCCTGACTCCGGGCTGCTGCCATATCTGCCCTAAGGGTTCTTCCCACAGCCTGACCAATACAGGGAGCCAGGACCTGGTGCTGCTGACAGTTGTTGTAGAAGGGTAAGAGAAGTACAGCCTGTATAGGCGCACCCGGTCATGCCCCTGCCAATTGAACCCCACGGCCTACCTCCCAAAGTACCCGGTTTTTCTTTTTCTTTCTTTTATATTGTTATGATATAATATACATAATAGGAAGTTGTCCTTGTTTTTTGTAAAGCGAGGTGATGGGTATGGGGAAGTTGTTCCGGGCTTTGGCGAGCTTCGTGTTTGTTCTAGGACTCATTGGCGGGGCTTTGATGGACCTCCTTTGTCTGCTGCCGCTGCTGCTTTTGGCGCTGGGGGTTGAATTAGTGGCGATGTATATTCTCGCCTCGATTTTTGTGTCTCCCGAGCATGCTGGGACAGTGGCCGTCGTCCTTACGGTACTCATGGTGGTTTTTGCACTCATCTACGCCTGGGCGGAGGACCATCAAGACCAGTTGTTTTGATAGCTGCTGTTGTTCCAACAGGTGCACTCTAAAACAAAACACCCCTGAAGAAATGCCAGGCATTTCTTCAGGGGTGTTTTGTTTTATTTTAACTTTGCGGTTCAAATTTTTCAAAAGCCTGGTTGGCTTCCAGCCAGTTCTTGGCCAGGGGCAGCAGCCGGCGGCCATTGTCCGTTAGATCCGCCCGGCGGATTCCCTTGCTGCGCAGCACCAGTTCTGCACCCACCTGCCGTTCCAGGGCTTTCAGCCGATAGCTCACCGTGGCTTGGGATACGTATAAAAGCTTGGAGGCCTTGCTGATATTCCGTACGGTTGCTACAGTCAAAAACGTTTCTACCAATTCCTTATCCATAAGGTGCGCCTCCTAGTATACTTTGTACCCGGTGGGAAGGAAGCCTTCTCCTGGCCCCAGATCAGCAACTGGAGATGCTTTGTGTGATTTGAACAGGACCAGGAAGTGCGCTTCATTCTTAAAACAGAGGGTAAAATGGATTTCAATTCCCCCTAATTTGGGGGATTGGGAACTATTATAGCGAAACGGCAATTTTTCTGCAAAAGACTGTAGGAATCAACAGCTTTCTTTAGAAATAATGTTAGTATAATGCGTACAGATAGCAGTGCTTATTGCCTGGCAGCAGGGGGCGTGAAGCGGCTATTTTGGGTTGGAAACGATTTGTTGTTTATCATTTGATGCGGAAGAGAAGGAAGAAATTTGGTATACCTATAGTGAAGCCTGGGGCAGGGTTTCCCCGGAGCAGAGCTGCATCAGGCGCTCCGGCTCCAGGATGGTGATGGTCTTTCGTTTGGTTTCGATAATGCCCAGGTGGCGCAGCTGGGTCAGCCCCCGGCTCACGTTGATCAGGCTGACGCCCAGGGTATCCGCCAGTTCTTCCTGGGTCAGGTCCTGGAGCATATTCCGCCGGCCCACTTCGCTGAGCTTTAGCAGGTACAGCAGGTTGCACAGCCGGACAAAGGAGCTGTTGTATTCCTGGTGGGCGCCATCGTAGATTAACAGGTTGGTGTAGGAGGAGAACCAGTCGATGACCCGGCGCACCAGGGCCGGATTGGCTTCAAACAGCTGGGCGAACTGGGCCTGGGTAAATTCGTAGGCCTGGACATGGGTCATGGCCCGGCTCAGCAGGGATTCTTCAATCTTGTAGTGCAGGTAATGGAAGCCAGGGAAAATAGTTCCCCCTGCATGAAAGGAGAGAATCTTCCGGTGGCCGTTTTCGTGGATCAGGTAGTTTTCCACTACGCCGCTTCTGATGTAGTGAATCCGGTCAAAGGGTTCGCCCGGTTCCCACAGGTAGTCCCCTTTGCGAAAGGAAACATCCTTGTGGGGCGCTGCGGCAAAATACCCTTCCAGGCTGCGAAAGTCATCAGCAAAAATGTATTTGGGAGTCCATTCCATCGTTGTTCACCTCAGTATATACTGAGATTTATTTTACCATTTTTGGAGGCGAAAAAATGAACGAAATTTTGGCGTGCATCAAACAGCGCCGGAGCATCCGGAAATTTAAACCGGACCTGATTCCCTGCGAGGACATGGATGCCATCATCGAGGCCGGCCTGTACGCCGCCAGCGGCATGGGCAAGCAGGCCACCAAGATTATTGCGGTCACCAATAAAAAGGTCCGGGATGAACTTAGCGACCTGAACCGGCAAATCGGAGGCTGGAAGCCGGGCTTTGATCCTTTCTACGGAGCCCCGGTGGTGCTTATTGTCCTGGGGGACAAAAGCTGGGTGAACCATGTGTACGACGGCAGCTTGGTAATGGGCAACCTGATGCTGGCTGCCCAGGCCCTGGGCATTGGCAGCTGCTGGATTCACCGGGCCAAGGAAGAATTTGAACTGCCCTACGGCCAGGAGCTTCTGCAAAAACTGGGTATCCAGGGGGAATGGGAAGGCATCGGCCACTGCGTGCTGGGCTATCCGGAAGGCCCCTTGCCTGAGGCCCCGGCCCGGAAACCGGACCGGGTGTATTATATTGAATAGGAGGCATTACGCATGAAGGTACTGGTGATTACCGGCAGCCCTCATCGGCAGGGCTGCTCGAATTGTCTGGCTGAGCAGGCCATGGCCGGCGCTCAGGCAGCAGGGCACAGCCTGGAACGGGTGGATGCGGCTTTTGCCAATATACATCCCTGTATTGGCTGCAATCATTGCGAAAGCGGCAAGCATCCCTGCATCTACCAAGATGATATGACGGCGATTTATCCCAAAATTGAAAGGGCGGAGGCTCTGATTTATGCTACACCCTTATATTACCATGCTGCATCGGCCCAGTTTCTTACCCTTATCGACCGTTACCATGGCATTGATGCCCATATTCGCGGAACCCACAAAAAATGCATTCTTCTGGTAACCGGTTCCAATCCGGACCCTTCCTATATGGATGGTATGCGTATCTGGTTCCAGACGGATATGCGCTATTTGGGGTGGCAGGCTGCCGGCGCTGTCTATGCCCACGGCTGCACAACTGCGGCCCAGCTGAAGGAAACGGCTTTTGCCCAGGAAGCCTATCGGTTAGGTTATACTTTATAAAAACGTTTTTTAGGGAAGCACAACGCAAGAGGAGGAATTTTCCATGCAGTACAAAGTAAAAGTCACGGTAATCGACAAGAAGCTGTACCCGGAGCTTCAGGAGGCCTATTGCGCAGACCCCCAGTCCGGGGCTTGTCCCTGCTACAATGTGGGGGATACCTTCGTATTTGAGCGATATGGCCTACAGGACGATTTCTGGCATATGGGGCTGAATACCTTGAAGGAAACCCAAGGAACGGCAGCCGGGGTGGCCGGCGGTCCGGCTATGCCCCATTGCTCCGAGGCTTGGGATGCCATCAGCCGGTACATCTACACCGGCCTGCAAGGGGGCTCCATTATGCGGGGCTGGATGCGGGACGAGCACCAGATGATTGCCTGCTGCTCCGATGGCACCCGTCCGGTTATCTTTAAAATCGAGCGTTTGGACTACAAGCTGGTGAAGCTGCCCCAGGGGGACCTGACAAAGGCAGCGGCTGCCCTGGGAAGCGTGCCCGGGGTACAGCAAGCCACGGTGCGGGAAGACCTGGGAGCCGTGGAAGTGTATATGGACCGGAACCAGGAAGTGGGCGATGAAGCCCTGCGTCAGGCTCTGGAGGGCAGATCCGTTACCATTGAATAACCTGCAAAAGAAAAACGACCTATTCTGCACTTGGCAGAACAGGCCGTTTTTCTTTTTGGCGGACAATTTAGCACTGCTTTTTTTAGTGGCGATTTCCCCGATTTTGCACCTTGAAAGTACTCCGTCAGTCCCTGCACTTGGCAGAACAGGCCGTTTTTCCTTCTGGTGGACAATTTAGCACTACTTTCTTTTTGGCGTTTCCCCCGATTCCGCACCCTGGAAGTACTCCGTCAGTTCCTTCAGGAGAATCTTCAGGGCGTAGGACTGGGTTTTGTGTTTTTTGGTCAGGCAGCAGATTTCACTGTCAAAATGGGGAATCTGCACCAGGGTAATGGGGGGCTGTTCCTTTTGCAGGGCCTGGTATTCCCGGTTCATCTGGGCGGCAAACTGGGCAAAGGAGAAGGAATAGCCTAGCCCCCGCAGGGTCAGCTTGGTGACGGTTTCCAGGTCGTGGATGGAGTACAGGGGCCGGGGGTTGATGCCCAGCTGATAAAAGAAGGAATCCCCGTTGTTTTTGATGGCCGAATGGATCATCTGGAGAAAGGGTTCCTGGACCAACAGGTCCATAAGCCGGCCCGGGTCCAGCTGCTCCACGGACAGTACGGCGGGCTTTTTGCCGGCGAGCTGCGGGAAGTAGCCTGTGAGCAGCTTTTGGGGCAGCAATAGGCAGAAGGGGTCCCGGTACAGCAGCTGCCGCTCTATATGGCTGGCGGCCGTCCGGGAGGTGGCTACCAGCACATCCAGGGTATCGTCCTGGAGCTGTTCTTCCAGCTGCCGGTAGCCGTCCACCAGGAGGGTCAGGTCAATATGGGGATACTTCTGGTAGAACTGGGGCAGAAAGTCCGGGAGAATCAGCCGGGAGCGGATAGGGGTGATGCCCAGGGTAATATGCCCCCGCAGGTTCTGGGCCACCTCATCCAGGGTATCGGTCAGCTTGTTTTCCAGGGCCAGCATTTCCCGGGCGTAGGTGACCATGCAGTGACCTGCATCTGTCAGCTGGAGATGGGGACCCCGGAGGAAAAACTGGGTATGGTATTCCTTTTCCAGCCGCTGGATGGCCGAGCTCAAGGTCTGCTGGGAAATAAACAGCTTTTTGGCGGCCTGGGTCATGTTCCGTTCTTCCGCCGTGGTCAAAAAATAAAGCAAACTCCGCTGGTTCATGGGTCCTCCTATCCACAGAATTTTATCTGTGATAATTGACTATAATTAACTGTTTTACACTGTAGCTTGCAAACAGTATACTAAATATATAGAAAAATCGCAAGACTTTCCACAAGAAGGAGCAGAACCATGGAATTACAAGAAAAGAATGGACAGGTAGGGTTTCGCTACCGGACTTGCAGCGGCACGTGCAGCAGCAAGGCACTGAAGGCCCTGGAACCCTACGGAGTATGCAATCTGGCAGACGGCACCCACGGTTTTTATGTGCTGACCCCGGCCATCCACAGCCTGGGGGTGTATCGGAAGGTCATTGGACCCGCAGTGACGGTGGAAATTCCCCCGGGAGATAACCTGATGGTCCACAAGGCCATGGCCCTGATTCAGCCGGGAGCGGTGCTGGTCATCAAGATTACCGGCGAGGGCTGTGCGTCCGCCTGCGGCGGCATTATGCTCCGGCGGATGCAGCGGCTGGGCATTCAGGCCGTCATTGTGGACGGCTACGTAAGAGACCTGGACGAGCTGCTGCAAACGGATATGCCGGTATTTGCCCGGGGGCTGATGCCTGCCGGCTGCAAAAAGAACGGCCTGGGGCAGATCAATTACCCCATTGCCTGCGGGGGCGTGGTTGTCCGGCCCGGGGATATCATCGTAGCAGACCGGGACGGAGTGATTTGCCTGCCGGAAGAAGATGTGCAGGAAGTGGCCCAACGGGCCGCCGAGAAGCTCCAAAAGGAAGCCCAGGCCCTGAAGAACATCGCAGAAGGACACCTGGTTATGGAGAACGTGGACGAAATCCTGGCCCAGCGGGGATTAAAACAGCTGGGAGGCAAGGAGGGGTAAGCATGGGCGTACTGGCGAACATAAAACAAGGAAAACCTTCTTTTGGCCTGAACCTGGCCCTGACGGACCCGGTGGTGCTGGAATATGCCAAGCTGGCCGGTTACGATTTTGTCCGGCTGGACTGTGAGCATATCCTCTACGACTACAGCACCCTTGGAGAAATGCTCCGGCTGGGCAGAGCCTTGAATATTGACGTGCAGCTGCGGCTGGCGGACCCGGCACAGGCGGGGCCTCTGCTGGATATGGGGGCCACAGCCCTGATGTTTCCCCATGTGAGCAGTGCCCTGGAGGCCAAACGGATTGTGGAGCTGACCAAGTTCCCACCCTTGGGGGACCGGGGCCTTACCGGGGCCAGCCGGGTGGTACAGCTCAGCGGGCTTACCACCAGCGCCTACCAGGCCCAGGCCAACACCAAGGTGTACAATATCATCCAAATTGAAAGCAAGGAAGCCCTGGAACGGATCGACGAAATCCTGTCCGTGCCGGGTATTGATTTGGTGGCCACCGGCCGCAACGACCTGTCCCAGTCCCTGGGGGTACCGGGGCAGAAGAACCATCCCAAGGTTTTGGACGCAGAAAACACCATCATCCGCAAGACCTTGGACTACGGCAAGACGCCCACCATTTTGTGCAAAAGCCAGAAGCGGTATGCAGAACTGCTGGAGCAGGGCGTGCGCTGCTTTTCCGTAGGCAGGGATGACAGCCTGCTGAAAACCGCCCTGGAAACCCAACTGCAAAAATTCACGCAGCCCTGTCAGGAATAACGGAGGAATCAATTATGGAAATTGGGATTGGCATCTGGGCCTTCTTGGCCTACATTGGATTTATCCTTATTTGGAACCTGGTGGTGAAACGGAAATTGGCGGAAGCCATGATGATTTCCTGGATCATCGTCTGCCTGCTCCACGGCCTGGACAAGGCACCGGCGGCCCTTTGGAGTTCCTTCCTGAGAGGCACCCGTACGTCTTCCTGTCTGTCGCCTATTTTGTTTGTAGGCATGGCAGCCCTGATGGAAGAAACCAATATCATCGGCCGGCTTATTGATATTTTGAACTCCCTGATTGGACGCCTGCGGGGCGGCCCGGCGTACATTTCCGTACTGGCCAGCGCCCTCATGGGGCTGATTTCCGGCTCCACCGCAGCCAACGCCGCCACCGTAGGGAGCATTACCATTCCCTGGATGATGGAAACCGGCTGGAGCGCCGACATGGCCGCCATCATGAACTCCGGCAATGCTGGCCTGGGGGTATCCCTGCCGCCCAGCACGTCCATGTTCCTGATGCTGGGCTTTGCAGATGTGGCGGCCTATACCACCACCGGGGACGTGTACATTGCCGTTCTCTGCACCGGCCTTTACGGGGTGCTGTACCGGCTGCTGTTGACCTCGTACTTCATCCGCCGGTACCACATTGAAGCCCTGAAAGAAGAAGACGTGCCCAACTTCTGGACCACCATCAAGGAAAAATGGGGCTCCCTGATTATCTTCGTAGGGGTTATGATTCCCCTGCTGCTGACCACCGGCCCCATTTCCCAAATGCTGCGGCACAGCCATTTTGGCGCCAAGGGCGTCAAAGCCATCGACATCATCATCTGGGTGCCGGTGCTGATCATCCTGGGGGTGCTGTTTGAAGGCAGAAAACACCTGCCCCACGACGCCGCCGGCTGGAAGGGCTTCTTTAAGCCCCTGGCCAAAAAGTTTTTCAACGTGGCCCCCATTATCATGTTCGCCATGTGCGGCTCCGAAGCCCTGAGCTCCATCGGCTTCGGCCACGACGTATCCGTTTTCATGAACGCTTTGGGCCTGAGCAAGGTACTGACCATTCTCCTGCTGGTAGTGGTGGTAGAATGCGTGGTAGGCCCCCTGAATGCCTCCGCCGCTACCATGGCTCTGGGCCCCATGTGCTTCCTGTGCCTGAAGGATGCAGGCGTAGCCCCGGCCACCGCCGTAGCCGTCTTCCTGATGCTGGTGTCCAACCAGGGCGCCATTCCTCCCAGCTCCTCGGCCATCTACATTTCCTGCGGCATTTCCGGCAGTGACGTCACCCGGACCTTCAGCAAGCTCATGTGTAACTACGCCATACCCATTGCCTGCATCGCTGCCCTGATCGCCCTGGGCATTCTGCCCGTTATCAGTTAGGAGGCTGCCATGAAAACCTTGAACCCGCTTTTACTCACCATATTTTATATCTTCCTGGCCCTGACCTTCGGCTGCGCCATCTTCATCGTAATGGGCCAAGCCGTGGCCATCGTTACCAGTAACCCTGGCCTGGCCGTCTGGTGCAAAAAACTCATTGCCTTGAACGCCCGCTTCGGTGCCGGCCTGTCCATTACTACCCTGATTATGGGGTATCTGAACGGCTGGATGAAGGGGAAGAAGGAAGGGTAAGGGAAAAAAGTAAATAGCAAGGACCTGTGGAAAAGAGGTAATCCTCTTCGCCACAGGTCCTTTTTTGTGTAGCGCATTACCGATGATGCAGCAAAAATTACCGATGGTTTGTCGGCAGCAGGATTCGGGAACATTACGGTTAAGTAGGATAGAAGTATTCCTGTCAAAGGAGGTGAATTCATGCAAAAATTTCGCTGGAAAACCTTGAACCAGGAAGGGCAGACGATAACCGGAGAAATGTATGCCGGCAGCCAGGCAGAAGCAGGGCAGAAATTGCTTTTGACCTATCCCTATGTACTGGAACTGAAGCCCGTTTTCCAATGGAAACTGGGGTTGGGCAGGCGGAGAAACCTTACCGACCTGGAACGGGAAACCCTGTACAGGCAATTGGCCATCCTTCTGGAAGGGGGTATTCCAATTCTGAGAGCGGTCCACGTACTGGGCCTGGGCAAAAGCCAGAAACTCCAGGATTTGTGCCAGGCCCTGGAACAGGATCTTCAGGCGGGCTTTTCCCTTTCCCAGACTTTGCAGAAACATTGGCAGCAGGCGGGAAGCTTGGCACCCAAGTTGGTGGCAGCGGGGGAAGAAAGTGGCAAGGTGCCGGAAACGCTTCAGGGTTTGGCAGATTTCTATGGGGAACAGCGGGAAAACAAGAAAGCGGTGATTCAGGCCTGTATGTATCCAGGACTGGTTTTTCTGCTTTCCTTATGCATTGCCCTGTATTTTGCCTGGGCTATATTGCCCATTTTTATGGACGTGTACCAGCTGATGCGGCTGGAACCAACACCGCTTCTTGTGGGAGTCCTGAACCTGCGGAATCTGGCGGCAGAGTATCCTCCCCTGGTTTTCCTCTTTCTAGCAGGACTGGGCTGGTGCGGCACCCAATTGCTGCAGGGAAAAGGCGGTTTTTGGCACAAACTGCCCATTTTGGCTTCCCTCTACCATGATCTGTGGGAAGTTCGCTACAGCCGGCTGCTTTCCCTGCTTTTGGCTAGCGGCTTGACGTTGGATAAGGCCCTTACCGCCGCAGGAGCTATCCTGCCGGAGGAGAAACTGCGCACTGTAAGCCGACAGCTGGAGCAGGAGGTCATTGCAGGTATGTCCCTTCATGGTGCCAGCGAAAATCATCCCCAATTTTTTGGGTCGTTGACCCGGGAATTTATTGCCATTGGGGAAGAAAGCGGCAAATTGCCGGAAATGCTGGGAGAGGCGGCAGCCCTTATGGAAAAAGAACTGCGGAGCCGGCTGAAGAACCTGAAGACATTGCTGGAACCCTGCTTGCTACTGCTGCTTGCAGGGGGGAGTGCCGCACTTTTGTATCTTGTACTGTCCCCCATGTACACCATTATGAATCGCTTGCCCGCTCAATTTTGAAAGGAGATTAAGAAACTTATGCTGCAGAACCAATTCGATTCCAAAGAAACCCAAAATTTTCAACAGACTACACTTGTAAATACACCCAAAAAGAAAAGAAAGAAATCTCCCGGTTTCACCCTGATTGAAGTCATTGCTGTAATGGCCATTATCGGGGTCATGGCGGCTGCCCTGATGCCCAGTGTAGAATCTGCCATGAACAAGTCCAAGGATACCCAGTTGGTGAGCAATCTGTCGCTGCTGGACAGCGGCGCCAAAATCTACACCATTGAGAACGGCAAGGCTCCCACTAGCCTTCAGGAATTGGTGGATAAAAAATATGTGCCCGACAAGAACTATGAAGGAATAACGTATTCCGCAGGTACAGAAGGTGGCAGTGCTTCCTTTACGGGCACGTTAAGCAGCGGGGAAAAGGTCAGCAGTACGGACCTGGGCCTGCGTACCCCCAGTGGCAATTCCCTATGAGCTGCGGTGCCCGGAAAAGCCCGGGCTTTGTGATGCTGGACCTGCTTTTGGGGCTAAGCCTGTACCTTACCCTGGCCTTTTTCTGCCTGCCTCTGTTTTCCAGCATCAGTGAATTGAGTAAGGCTGTCAAACTGAACTTGGCTTCTCAAGCTATGAGTACCTTTGCCTCTACTGCCCAGCAAAAGGTCATGTACCAGCACGAGGGAATTCTCTGGCTAAAGCGGAATTGGCAGAACCCGAAGGAGCTTCAAATTGGCCAGCAGTACCAGGTCCAGCGGCAGATTTCCATGGCAGAATTGGGGCTGGGAGACTTCGAAGCCAAGTCCTTTAACACGAGCTTTATCCGCAGCGGCAATGCCACTGGCTATATACATGTTGCCCACCGGACGGACCCGGGGTACAGCCGGATGCTGATTTTTCAGCCTGTAACAGGACGGATGGTTTATGCAGATCCATGAAAAAGCCGCAGGCTTTATCCTTTTGGATGTATTGTGGGCTACTGTGCTGGCAGGGCTTTTGGCTGTGCTGGGCCTGGAAACCTGGGCGGTAACTGCCAAAATGCTGGAGCGGTATCAGCGTCTCCAGGCGGCTGCCCGTTTGGCCCGGGAAGCGGTCTGGAATGTGGAAGACGGACTGCCGGTTCCGGCAGAACGGGAGGGCCTGACGCTGCAGGTGACCCAGCGCGCAATGGCGGGTTTTGACCAGCCCCAGGTGCTGTATCAGATTGACGTGCTGGAGCAGGACGGAAGGAGGTACTTCACCTATTATGCGTTTGGGAAAAAGTAGGGGCAGTCTCCTTTTGGAAAGCTATATTGCCCTGGGATTTTTTATGCTTATTACGGCGGGAATTCTTCAATTTGGCGGCCGGCTGGTGCAGCTGTTTGCTGCTCAATACGGTCAGTGGGAACTGGAACGGGCAGCCCAGGACCTGGAAGCACGAGTGGGTAGCCATTTAGAGTTTGCTGTGGACCGGGTGGAAATCCACCCTTCCTTGACTGGCTCTAGAAATGGGATTGCTACGTATGGCCATTTGCAGCCCCTGAAACGCAGCTATTACCTGAACCACCCCATGAAGAATCCCCAACAGCAGCTGCTGTATATGGCCTCCTGGGTGAATTCCACCCGGCCGGGGGCGAATCCGCTCTTGGCTCCTCAGCTGGAAATAGAAGACCTGAAGGTGGAAAAGACGGGGCCTAACCGGCTGCGGTGGCGTCTGTTGCTCAGCTATCCTGCCACCGGGCAGAAAAAGCAGGTGGAGGAGGTCTTTCGCTATGGCAATTACTAATGGAAAAAGTACCGGCATGGTGTCCCTGCTGTTCCTGTATCTGTTTGCGGCCTTTGCCGGCATTCTGTATGCCCTAAAGCAGGTTACCTTCCAGGAGGTGGATGCCCTGGTCTACCGGGAGCAAAGCCGGCAGTGGGCGGAGTTGCTCAGCAGTTTCTGCCGCAGCAGGAATGGACTTCCTCTGAATCGGGAGAACAGCATTAAGGAACTGCCGCCTATGGGGTTTCCGGGGTCTCCGGACCAATTCCAAATCCGGGTAAAAACCTGGCAGAGGGGCGTGCAGCTGCGTATGGAATATGCTAGCCTGCACCGGCTCAACCGGGGCCTTCTGATGGATGGAGCCCGGTATGAAATCCGGCCGGTGGGGAAAAACCTGGAGGTGGAGTATCCTGTGGGCCAGATTCGGGACAAAAATTCCGGGCTGGGTCTTTTGGGAATGTCCGCAGTGGATTTTGCCCACGCCATTACCAGTCCTATGCCGCCCCAGGCTAGGCTGGAACAGCCGCTGGAACCCTATCTGTACCAAACGCCCAGCCGTAAGCCCATTACGTATACCAAGGCGGTGCTGCGGGGCAGCGGGGTGCTGGTACCCCAGGGAGCTCTGACCTTTAGCAACGGCTTTCGGGTGGAAGGGGATTTTCGGATCTATTGCGGCGGCTCTCTGACTCTGGGTGAAGGAGTCTATATGGACAAGGTGCTGCTGTATTCGGCCGGGGCCATGAAAATCGGAAAAAATTCACATATCAATGGTATAATAGTCTCCGACGGCATTGTGGAGCTGGGGGAAAACGTCACCTACACGGAGGACCGCAGTGTTTTGCAGCCGTTTCTCACGAGATATTTATTATAACAGGAGGATTTTCATGAAAAAACTGTTGACGCTGTTTGCTGCTTTCTTATTCTGTCTGCCGGAAACGGTGCTGGCTTTTGGGCACACCACGGTGCTCCAGGAGCATTATGCCGACGGCAATGCAGAGGGCGTGGTTCCCTATGTGGACGGCCTGAAGGAGCAATATCTGGAAAACAATCTGAATCATGTGATCAAGGAAAAGGCCAATGCCCTGGGCAAGGAGGCCGGGGGCAAGGCGGTGCTGTCCTACCAGATTACGGTGAACCGGCCTACGCTGTTTAGTGTAATCCTGAAGGCGGAAGGGGACAAGACGGTCTACGACGGCCTGAATCTGGACACCACCAGCGGCAAGGAGGTGGAACCTCGGGATCTGCTCTATACCAATACGGCGGAGTATACGGAAAAGCTCCTGGGCAAGGATTTTGTCTTTGGGGAAAACGGGATTCTGCTGCCGGCGGCTCCGGGGGGCGCGTATACCACCAGTGTACCCTATGCGTCCCTGGTAAAATCCATCAATGTGGCGGAGGGGGCCCGGCTCCTGACCAGCTATAAGCTGACCCAGGACGCTGCGGACAAGACCCTGGTACTGCACCCGGGGGAATTGGTGGCGCTGTACCTGGATGCCAATCCTACCACGGGCAATACCTGGCAGCTCCTTGACCAAAGCAGCCAGGGGGGCTTTGCCAATCTGGGCCATTCCTTCTACCTGCCCATGGTGAACGAATCCGGCCAAAATGGTTCTCCCGGCAGCACAATTTTGTTCCTGAGCTTTACCCAGGCCGGGGACTACAAGATAAAGGCTGAGTATGCCAAAACGTTAAACCTGCCGTTGAAAGATATTGTATTCAATTTTAAGGTAATTTAAGAGCAATATAAGCAAAAGCTGTCCAGCCAATTGAAAATAGTTTACCAAGGCGCGTCTGCGGACGCGTCTTTTTGTATAAGGGGGATATTTCAGCATTGAACTTAATAAAAATACAAGAAACGGGGAAATATGTCCCAAACCGGGGTAAAATGAAAGATTCTGAAAAAATGAACTTCGTCAACCGTAATTGACAAAGGCACAGTTATAGGATAAAATTATACACATATTAATATATTTAATATTAAAATAACATGAAACTGTTGAATATCTGAAAATTCAGTGCTATACTAATGTTGTCGCTAAGAGATATAGCGAAGCATATTCGAAAATAAGCGTACATTAATTAAACGAAATCCATAGCCTACTGGGGTGACTGAATCCAAGGCTTACGGGGAGAAGCCTCCAGGGGATCCATGGACTCAGATTGAGGGAGGAATGATTTTATGACAAAAGCAGATATCCAAGAAACCTACGGTTTGTTTATTAACGGCGAATTTGTTCCTGCGTCCGACGGCGCTACTTTTGATGCCCATAACCCGGCCAACGGGGAGCATTTGGCTTACTTTGCCGAAGCTACCAAAGAAGACGTGGACAAGGCCGTCAAGGCTGCCAGAGCTGCCCTGCCTGCCTGGGGCAGAACTTCCCCCATTGAACGGCAGAACGTGCTGCTGAAGATTGCTGATATTATCGATGCCAACCTGGACCATCTGGCCCTGGTAGAAACCCTGGATAACGGCAAACCCATTCGGGAAACCAAGGCTGCCGATATTCCTCTGGGCTCCGACCACTTCCGGTATTTCGCCGGCTGCCTGAGAGCCTGGGAAGGTTCCGCCAATATGCTGGATGACAACACCATGTCCCTGATTCTCCACGAACCGGTAGGCGTGGTAGGCCAGGTCATTCCCTGGAACTTCCCGTTCACCATGGCCTGCTGGAAATTGGCTCCTGCCCTGGCCGCTGGTGACACGGTGGTCATCAAACCGTCCTCCCATACCTCTCTATCCCTGATGGAACTGGTACGGCTGATCAAGGACGTAGTACCCAAAGGCGTTATCAACGTTATCACCGGCAAGGGTTCCAAATCCGGCCAATGGATTCTGGACCACCCGGATCTGGACAAACTGGCCTTCACCGGTTCTACCGAAGTGGGCCGGGGCGTATACCAGGCTGCCTGCGACAAATTGATTCCGGCTACCCTGGAATTGGGCGGCAAATCCGCCAACATCGTCTTTGATGATGCGGATATGACCCAAGCCATTGACGGCGCCTGCAAGGGCATTCTGTTCAACCAAGGCCAGGTTTGCTGCGCTGGTTCCCGGCTGTTTGTACAGGAAGGCATTTTCGATGAATTCCTGAAACATTTGAAAGCCACCTTCGAAGCGGTGAAGATTGGCGATCCTACGGATCCTACCACCCAATTGGGTGCCCAAATCTATAAAGCCCAGCAGGATAAGGTCCTGAACTACGTGAAATTGGGCGTAGAAGAAGGCTGCCAGCTGATTACCGGCGGTGAAAAATACACCGAAAACGGCTGCGATAAGGGCTTCTTCATGAAACCCACCATCCTGGTGGCCAACTCCAACGCTGACCGGGTATGCCAGGAAGAAATCTTTGGACCTGTGGTTGTGGTACAAAAATTCAAGACCGTGGACGAAGTTATCAAACTGGCCAACGACAGCGATTATGGCCTGGGCGGCGCCGTATTCAGCAGCAACATCAATACGGCTTTGAAAGTAGCCCGCAGCGTACGCACCGGCCGTATGTGGGTCAACACCTACAATGACCTGCCTGCCGGCGCTCCCTTCGGCGGCTACAAACTGTCCGGTATCGGCAGAGAAACCCATAAGGTGATTTTGAACCACTACAGCCAGATCAAGAACATCCTGATCAACCTGCGGCCTGGCCCCAGCGGGATGTATGATGTGAAATAAAAGCCTTTAACAAACTGGTAAAGAACCCCATAAGAGCAGCACAGCCGTCCTTGGTTGTGCTGCCCCTTTTGTTTTGGGACAGGAACTGCTTCTCCGCCTTTAGATTGACACTGGCCTGTGGAAAGTTTATAATTTTTGTAGCAGGTCATGTAACTGACGGAAGTGGGTAAACCACAGGGAGCATGGCCCAAGACCGCCGACCGTCTGGGCAGAAAAGCTGACCCGGGATAGGTCGGTTTTTTCGTAAAAAAGGAGGAAAAGCATCTATGAAAGAATTGAAATTAAAGTACGGCTGCAACCCCAATCAGATTCCTGCCAGAATCTATATGGCTGGCGGTGAAGATCTGCCGATTACGGTGTTAAACGGCAACCCTGGCTATATCAACTTCCTGGATGCCTTCAACAGCTGGCAGCTGGTGCGGGAACTGAAAAAGGCCACGGGCCTGCCTTCTGCCGCTTCCTTTAAGCATGTGAGCCCGGCCGGTGCGGCTGTGGCCAGCCCGCTGAACGCAACCATGGAAAAGGTGTATGGGGTGGAGGGTTTGGAGCTGTCGCCTTTGGCTTCGGCCTATGTGCGGGCCAGAGGTGCTGACCGCATGTCCTCCTTTGGGGATTTTGTGGCGCTGTCCGACGTGTGCGACGTGGCTACGGCACGGGTGCTGAAGCACGAAGTGTCCGACGGGGTCATTGCCCCGGGCTACGAACCGGAAGCCCTGGAAATCCTGAAAAGCAAGAAAAAGGGCCGCTACAATGTAATTGAAATCGACCCGGATTATGAACCGGAAGAACTGGAAACCAAGCAGGTGTTTGGTATTACCTTTGAACAAAAACGCAACAATGACCAGATTACGGAAGCGCTGCTGCAAAACCGGCCGACCAAGAACAAGGAACTGCCGGAGGAAGCGGTCCGGGATCTGCTGATTGCCATGATTGCCCTGAAATACACCCAGTCCAACTCTGTGTGCTACGTCAAAGACGGCCAGACCATCGGCGTAGGCGCCGGCCAGCAGTCCCGGGTACACTGCACCCGGCTGGCAGGGGACAAGGCCGACAAATGGTGGCTGCGCCAAAGCCCCAAGGTCCTGGCGCTGCCCTTCAAACCGGGCCTCAGCCGTCCGGAAACGGACAACACCATTGACGTCTACACCTCTGACGAAGCGGAAGACGTGCTGGCCGACGGCAAGTGGCAACAATACTTTACGGAAAAACCGGAACCTATGACCCGGGAAGAACGGGCTGCCTGGATTGCCCAAAATACCGGGGTGTCCCTGGGTTCTGATGCCTTCTTCCCCTTCGGCGACAACATCGAACGGGCCTATAAGAGCGGCGTGGCCTATATTGCCCAAACTGGCGGCTCCATCCGGGACGACCTGGTGATTGCAGCCTGCGATGCCCACAACATCACCATGTGCATGACCGGCGTCCGTCTGTTCCATCATTAACACTTTTCGCCCGGCGTGGAGGTTTTTTAGGGAATTTGTTGACATCTGTTACTAAAAACCGTATAATTACCACCATAAACTATAAAGCTTGTAAACAATGACTATGACGGAAGAAAAGATGCGCAGTGAGATTTTCAGAGAGTCGGCGGCTGCTGTGAGCCGATAATCTGCTGGGCATGGATAACTGGTTCCTGAGTCGTCCGGGTGATACGTAGTCCGGAACGGGAGGTCCCGTTACAGACCTTAGCCTTAGCAGAGGTGAAAGGGTCAGCAGCGCTGACTGAAACAAGGGTGGTACCGCGTGGAAATTTTTCCCCGCCCCTAGACAATACCTGGGGGGCGGGGATTTTTGTTGCCCCCGGAAAACAAGGAGGAAACAAAAATGCAAAAACCCATTAAAAAATACATTCCTTTTCAGGGGGTATCCCTGCCGGACCGGACCTGGCCGGACAAAACCACTACCCAGCCGCCTATCTGGTGCAGCGTGGATCTGCGGGACGGGAACCAGGCCCTGGTAACCCCCATGCAGCTGGAAGAAAAGCTGCTGCTGTTTACCACCCTGGTGAAAATCGGCTTTAAGGAAATCGAGGTGGGATTTCCCTCAGCCTCCGAAACGGAATACGAAATCCTGCGCACCCTGATCGAGGACCACTATATCCCTGACGATGTAACCATCCAGGTGCTGGTCCAGGCCCGGCCGGAGCTGATTGAAAAGACCTTTGAGGCCGTAAGGGGCGCCAAGAACGTGATTATCCACTTCTACAATTCCACCTCCACCCTCCAGCGGAAAGTGGTGTTTGACAAGGAAATGGACGGCATCACCAAGATTGCCGTGGACGGGGCCAAGTTGATCCGGGAGCTGACGGAGAAGGAAGTGGCCAAAAGCGGCATGAACATCCGCTACGAGTACTCCCCGGAAAGCTTTACCGGCACGGAAACGGACTACGCTGTGGAAATCTGCGAAGCGGTGCTGGATACCCTGGGGGCCACGGCGGAAAAGCCGGTCATCATCAACCTGCCCTCCACGGTGGAAATGTCCACCCCCAATACGTATGCGGACCAGATTGAGTACTTCTGCCGGAAGCTGAAGGACCGCAGCCGGGCCATTATCAGTCTCCACCCCCACAACGACCGGGGCGAAGGGGTAGCCGCGGCAGAGCTGGCCCTGATGGCCGGCGGGGAACGGGTAGAGGGGACCCTGTTTGGCAACGGGGAACGGACCGGGAACGTGGATATTGTCACCCTGGCCCTGAATATGTACACCCACAATGTGGACCCCAAGCTGGACTTCTCCCATATCAACCGGATCAAGCGCATCTGCGAAAGTGTCACCAAAATGAAGGTCCACGAAAGACATCCCTACGCCGGGGAGCTGGTGTTCACCGCTTTCTCCGGGTCCCACCAGGACGCCATCCGCAAGGGCTTCAAGTACATGGCGGACACCAACAGCCGGTATTGGGAAGTGCCGTACCTGCCCATCAACCCGGCGGATATCCACCGGGAGTACGAACCGGTGATCCGCATCAACAGCCAGTCCGGCAAGGGGGGTGCCGCCTTTGTGATGCAGCAGGCGGTGGGCTACTACCTGCCCAAGGAAATGCACCCGGAATTTGGCCATATTGTTAAGGAAGCCGCCGACCAGTACGGGGACGAGCTGTCCGCCAGCCAGATTGTGGAGCTGTTCAACAAGGAATACGTGGATTTCCAGGGCAATTATCAGCTGGGCAAGCATCGGGTCTACGACAACCAGGAAGCCGCTGAGGACTCCAATACGGTGTTTGAGGGAGATGTGAAGGCCGGGGGCACCGACGTGCATATTATCGGCTCCGGCAACGGCCCCATCGATGCCTTCTTCAGCGCCCTCCACAAGATTGGGGTGGACGGCTACAGCTTCATCAACTACCACGAACACGCCATTTCCCAGGGCTCCAATTCCAAGGCCATTTCCTATATTGAGCTGGCCAAACCGGACGGCAAGCACATTTTTGGGGTAGGCATTCACCCCAATATCAACACCGCTTCCCTGTTAGGAATCATCAATGCCATCAACCGTTCAGAAAAATCTCTTGAGAAATGACTTGCACATTATGCCCAACCATGGTAGAATACTTTGGTAAAGCTTATTGGTGGAGGTGAAAACATGCCGAATATTAAGTCTTCCATTCGTAGTGTCAAGACTGATGCCGAACGACGCGCTGCCAATGGCCCGGTTAAAGCTGAAATCCGCAGCACCGCACGCAAGGTTGAAGCTTTTGCTGCTGCAGGATCCAAAGATGAGGCCCAGGCCACTTTGAAGGTAGCAACGAGCTTATTAGATAAAGCTGCTCGCAGAGGTACGGTGAATAAAAAAGCCGCAGCTCGCAAAAAGTCTCGTTTAGCAAAGAAAGTAAATGCAGTAAAATAAGATTGGCCAGGAAGGCTGACAACTCTTTACAGTTGCCGGCCTTTTTTGTCGTATAAAACAGGCAAAAGGCGCAGCCTTAGACAAGATGCGGCTTTTCATGATATAATAAACTATTCGATTGTAAATTCCAAAGCTTGAATTACCTTTTAGGGAGAGAAATAAGAATGGCCAAAAGCGATCATATCAGAAATTTTTCCATTATTGCCCATATTGACCATGGCAAGTCAACCTTGGCAGACCGGCTGATCGAGAAAACCGGAACCCTTTCCAAACGGGAAATGGAAGACCAGGTACTGGACTCCATGTCACTGGAAAGAGAACGGGGCATCACCATCAAGGATCAGGCTGTTCAGCTGCATTACCAGGCCAAAGACGGACAGGAGTATATGCTGAACTTGATCGACACCCCGGGGCATGTGGACTTTACCTACGAAGTATCCCGGGCCCTGGCTGCCTGCGAAGGGGCGCTGCTGGTGATTGACGCCACCCAGGGCATCGAAGCCCAAACCCTGGCCAATGTGTACCTGGCCATGGAGCACGACCTGGAAATCATTCCCGTCATCAACAAGGTGGACCTGCCCAGCGCAGATCCCCAGCGGGTGGAAAAGGAAGTAGAAGACGTGTTGGGTATTGACGCCAGCGACGCCGTCCTGTGCAGTGCCAAAACCGGCCTGGGCGTGGACGAAGTACTGGAAGCTGTGGTAAAGCGGGTACCGCCTCCCAAGGGCGACCCGGAAGCCCCTCTCCAGGCACTGATTTTCGACTCCAAGTTTGATGCCTACAAGGGCGTTATCCTCTACGTCCGGGTAATGAACGGGGTCCTGAAAACCGGTATGTCCATCCGGCTTATGGCTACCGGCAAGGTGTACGAGGTCACCGAGGTGGGCGTCTTCCGGCCGGCCATGGTGAATGTGGACCAGCTGGGCGAAGGCCAGGTAGGGTACCTGGCAGCCGCCATCAAGACCGTCAAGGACGCCCGGGTGGGCGACACGGTAACGGACAACAAACGGCCCGCCAAGGAGCCCCTGCCCGGCTACCGGAAAGCTACCCCCATGGTGTACTGCGGCCTGTACCCGGTGGACAACTCCGACTACGATAACCTGCGGGATGCCCTGGAAAAACTCCAGCTCAACGATGCGTCCCTGCTGTTTGAACCGGAAACCTCCTCGGCCCTGGGCTTTGGCTTCCGCTGCGGCTTTTTGGGCCTGCTGCACATGGACGTTATCAAGGAACGGCTGGAACGGGAGTACAATCTGACCCTCATTACCACCGCCCCCAACGTAATCTACGAAGTGGTGAAGACCAACGGGGACGTGGAAATGGTGGACAATCCGTCCCAGTTCCCCAATCCTACGGTGATTGAACACGTGGAAGAACCCTTTGTGAACGCCACCATCATTGTGCCCAAGGACTATGTGGGCGCAGTCATGGAACTGTCCCAGGAAAAACGGGGCGAATACGAGAATATGACCTACCTGGACGAAAACCGGGTGATGATCCATTACGCCCTGCCGCTTAGTGAAATCATTTTCGACTATTTTGACCGGCTGAAATCCGTATCCCGGGGCTACGCTTCCCTGGACTACGAACTCAGCGGCTACCGGCCTTCCGACATGGTGAAGGTGGATATTCTCCTGAACGGGGAAGGGGTGGACGCCCTGTCCGCCATTGTCCATCGGGACCGGGCCCAGGTCTGGGGCCGTGCCTTGGTAGAAAAGCTGCGGAAACTGATTCCCCGCCAGCTGTTTGAAATTCCCATCCAGGCAGCCATCGGCAGCAAGATTATCGCCCGGGAAAACGTCAGCGCCATGCGTAAGGACGTATTGGCCAAGTGCTACGGCGGCGATATTACCCGGAAACGGAAACTGCTGGAAAAACAGAAGGCTGGTAAGAAACGCATGAAGCAGGTGGGCTCTGTGGAACTGCCCCAGGAAGCCTTTATGGCCATCCTGAAGATGGATAAATAACCCAAAGCAGGAAAGCTCCTTGACCTGTGAACTACACTAGGAAATGCACCAAGGAAGAAGCTGCGAGATTGATACAGGCCCAAGGGGGCCGCGGGAGATGAGCAAACCAATGGAAATGTATAAACCCACCCAAGAGGTGATTTACGAATCCATCAGGAACCAGATTTGCAAGGGGGAGCTGCAGCCTGGTACGGAATTAAAACAAGTGGAATTGGCCCAGCAGTTTGGGGTATCTAGAATGCCCATCCGGGAGGCGCTGCAGAACCTGCTGGCCTCCGGGCTGGCTACCCGGCTGCAGAACCGGCACGTGGTCATTGCGGACGATGCCCGCAAGCTGGCCCTGGAGGAGCAGGGCACGGAAACGGGGGAAGTGGACCGGCCCCGGGTGAAGGCGGAACAGACGGCGAAAACCCAGGTTCCCATGAACAAGATTCATTTACTGCCTGCCCGGGAGCAGGTGGCTGCCTATTTGCGCAAAGCCATTCTGCGCCAGGAAATCCGGGAAGGCACCATCTTGAACCTGGCGGATACGGCCAGACAGATGGGGGTGTCCGTGACCCCCGTGCGGGAAGCCTTGCAGCTGCTGGCGGCCCAGGGACTGGTCCGGCTGCGGCCCAATAAGGGCGCCGTGGTCATGGGCATCAACGAAAAGGCCATTCGGGATCATTTTGCCGTCCGTACCCTTTTGGAAGGGGAGGCGGCCGCCCTGGCGGCCCGGCCGGGCAGCGATATTTCCGAGGTGGAGGAAGTGTACGCCGCCATGAAAAAGTGCATGGAAGAACAGCGCTACAGCGAGTACACCCACTACAACGAAAGCTTCCACATGGCCATTTGGCAGGCCTCGGACAATCCCAAGCTGGCCCAGATTCTGGCCAGCCTGTGGAACGGTTTATCCCTGGGCTTTCTGGTCAGCGAAAACGAATACGCCCAGATTTCCTTTGCGGAACATACCAAATTCATGGCTGCCCTTAGAGCCCACGATGCGGTAAAGGCCAAGAAGCTCATGCGGGCCCATATGGAACGGAGTATGGAAAACCTCCTGACCAACTATCGGAATACGGTTAATAAAGGATAAATGGATTTTTTTGGCTGCACAGGAAATGGGGAATGTCCTTGTGCGGTAGAATAATAGGAATAACAGGCACTGTTCTAGTTTGCAAGACTAGGGCGGTGCCTTTATTTGTACCCAATTATGAGAAAATTCAAATGTGCGTGTTGACAGGAGAAAAAATCAGCGGTATATTATGGCTATGAAATGGATACATTATCACATATCACATATGTATCCAAAATAAACAACGGAAATCAACACCCTGAAGGAGGAATTGTCATGACCCCGATTTCCATCACCTTGCTTCTCTTGCTTTTTGTCATCATCCTATTCGTTACCGAGAAACTCCCCCTGGCCGTAACATCCATGATTGCCCTGATCACCCTGGTGCTCACCGGCGTGCTTTCCCCCAAGGATGCTTTTGCCGGCTTTGTGGACAATAACCTGATCCTGTTCGTCGCCATGTTCATCATCGGCGGTGCCTTCTTTGAAACCGGCATGGCCAACAAGACCGGCGGCATTGTTACCAAGTTTGCCCATTCCGAACGGGAACTGATTGTAGCCGTGATGACCGTTACCGGTCTCATGAGCGGGTTCCTGTCCAACACCGGTACCGCTGCGGTATTGATTCCCGTGGTTATCGGTATTGCCGCCAAATCCGGTTTTGCCCGTTCCCGGCTGCTCCTGCCGTTAATCTTTGCAGCAGCCATGGGCGGCAACCTGAGCCTTATCGGCGCTCCCGGCAACCTGTTGGGTAAATCCGCCCTGCAAGCCATCGGCGCTGACATCGGCTTCTTCGAATACGGGTATGTAGGCCTGCCCATCCTGGTGGTTGGCATTGCCTTCTTCGCCACTGTAGGCTACAAATTCCTGCCCAACAAGAAACCTGGTTCTGAAGGCGAAAGCGTGTACGACGAAGCCCAAGACTTCTCCTCCGTACCGGCCTGGAAACAAAAAGCTTCCCTGATTATCATGGTACTCACCATCATCGCCATGATTTTCGAAAAACAAATCGGCATCAAATTCTATCTGTCCGGCTGCATCGGCGCCATCATCCTGGTAGCCACCGGCGTTATCTCTGAAAAACAAGCCTACAAATCCATCGACCTGCAAACCCTGTTCGTGTACGGCGGCACCCTGGCTCTGGCCAAGGCCCTGGAAAAAACCGGCGCCGGCGCCTACATTGCAGACTCCGTAATCGGCCTGTTGGGCTCCAACGCTTCTCCCTTCATGCTGCTGGCTGTAGTGCTGCTGCTGTCCTGCGTCATGACCAACTTCATGAGCAACTTTGCTACCGCAGCCCTCTTGATTCCCATCAGCCTGAACATCTCCGCTGCTATGGGCGCTGACCCCAAAGCTGTTATCGTAGCTACGGTTATCGGCAGCTCCCTGGCCTTTGCTACTCCCATCGGCATGCCGGCCAACATGATGGTCTTTGCCCCCGGCGGGTACAACTTCAACGACTACGTGAAAGCGGGCCTGCCCATGGTAATCGTAGGCTATGTAGTCTCCCTGATTCTGCTTCCCATCTTGTTCCCCTTCTACCATTAAGGAACAAGTACCTTAAATAGAGTATCCCAACCCATTTTGATTGTCCCAATAAGGAGGAAATGAACATGTCCAAAGAAGAACAAGTAAAACAGATGACCGACATTATGGCCAAATTTGTAGGCTATACGGCCAAGGTGCTGCCCGATGATGTAGCAGCCAAATTAAAGGAATTGGCATCCAAGGAAACGGTGCCCATTGCCAAGCTGCTGTATGAAACCTACGCCAAGAACCAGGAACTGGCCAAGGAACTGGATCGTCCTTCCTGCCAGGATACCGGCGTGCTGCAATACTTTGTAAAATGCGGCCAGAACTTCCCCCTGATCGGCCAACTGGAAGCCCTGCTGAAAGAAGCTACCGTACAGGCTACCTTTGCTACCCCGCTGCGCCACAACAGCGTAGAAACCTTTGACGAATACAACACCGGCAAGAACGTGGGCAAAGGCACTCCTACCGTATTCTGGGAAATCGTTCCGGACTCCGACACCTGCGAAATCGACACCTATATGGCTGGCGGCGGCTGCACCCTGCCGGGCCATGCCATGGTACTGATGCCGGGCGAAGGCTATGAAGGCGTTACCAAGTTCGTGCTGGAAAGAATGTACACCTATGGCCCCAATGCCTGCCCTCCTTTCCTGGTTGGCGTAGGCGTAGCCACCTCCGTGGAAACCGCTGCCCTGCTGTCCAAGAAAGCCCTGATGCGTCCTTTGGGCACCCACAACCCCAACCCCAGAGCTGCTGAAATGGAAGACCTGCTGGTGGACGGCATCAACAAGATTGGCCTGGGACCCCAAGGCATGACCGGTTCCGCTTCCGTATTGGGCGTGCACATCGAAAACACCGCCCGTCACCCGTCCGCTATCGGCGTAGCCATCAACATCGGCTGCTGGAACCATCGCCGCGGCCACATTATTTTCGATAAAGACCTGAACTACACCATCACTTCTCACAAGGGGGTACAATTATAATGGCTAATAAAATCGTTCTGCATACACCTATTAAATCCGAAGACCTGGTTGACCTGAAGATTGGCGATATCGTCTACCTGACCGGCAAGATTACCACCTGCCGGGATGTAGCCCACCGCCGGCTGATTGAAGAAAAGAGAGCCCTGCCCGTAAACCTGGAAGGCGGCGCTATTTTCCACGCAGGCCCCATCGTTCGCCCCATCCCTGGCAGCGAAGACCAATACGAAATGGTATCCATTGGACCTACCACTTCCATGCGTATGGAAAAGTTCGAAAAAGCCTTCATTGAACAAACTGGCGTAAAGCTGATTGTGGGCAAGGGTGGCATGGGCCAAGACACCATGGAAGCCTGCAAAGAACACAAAACCATTTTCTGCGTATTCCCTGCTGGCTGTGCTGTAGTTTCCGCTGTGCATTTCAAGAAAATCATTGATGCCCAATGGAAAGACCTGGGTATGCCGGAAACCCTGTGGACCAGCGAAGTAGAAGAATTGGGACCCTTGATCGTGGCTGTAGATACCCACGGCGGCAACCTGTTTGAAGAAAACAAGAAGCAATTCAAGGCCACCGCTGAGAAAGTCTATGAAGACATCAGCAAACACGTAGGTTTCATTAAATAAAGTAAGATGGGTACAAAAAAGTCATGCTGCGGCATGGCTTTTTTGTTTTACTGCCGCCGTTTTCTCCCCGGTCCCATTTGTGCTACAATAGGTAGGAACTTGCGAAATGTACAGAAAGAGGGGAGAACTCCATGCGGCCACGCTGGCAATTGTACCAAGGTATCTACATTCATATTCCTTTTTGCGTCCATAAATGCTGCTATTGTGATTTTGCTTCCTATCAGATCCAGTCTCCCCAGGTAATGGAAGCGTATACCCGGCGGCTGGTGGAGGAAATTCGCGCCTATGAGCCGGACCTGCCGCTGAGCCCTACGGCTACCATCTACTTTGGCGGTGGTACGCCCAGCGTCCTGCCCCCGGAGCTGCTGGCCCAAATTGTCCAGGCCCTGAAGGACCGGAGGTTCTGGCAGCACCCGGCAGAGGCTACCCTGGAAGCCAATCCGGGCACGGTAACCCTGGAAAGTCTCCGGGCCTATCGCCAGCTGGGCTTTGACCGGCTGAGTATGGGAATCCAATCCTTCCAGCCCGGGGAGCTGGCCCTGATGGGCCGTATCCACACGGCAGAGGAGGCGGCGGAGGCTGTGCAGCTGGCCCGGGAGGCCGGTTTTGCCCGGATTAGCGGGGACTTAATCTACGGGTATCCCACCCAGACCCTGGCGGGAGTCCAGGATTCCCTACAGAAGCTGATTGCCACCGGCGTGGACCATATTTCCGTCTACGGCCTGACTGTAGAGGAGGGGACCCAGCTGGAGCGGCAGCTGGCCAAGGGGCAGCTGAGCCTGCCCCCTGACGAGGCGGTGGACGCCATGTACGACTACCTGATGGACGCCCTGCCCCAGGCCGGGTACCAGCGCTACGAAATCGCCAACTTCGCCCGGCCCGGCCAGGAGTCCCTCCACAACCAGGTATACTGGCATTACCTGCCCTATATGGCCTTTGGCTGCGGGGCCTGCCGGTTTAATGGTAAGCGTCGGGAAACCAATCCTGCGGGTATCCGGGAATATATTGAAGGAAAACCCCTGGAAGTGGAAACCCTCACCCCGGAAATCCGTCGGGAGGAGCTGGTCTTTATGAGCCTGAGAACCCGGCAGGGGCTGAACCTGATGGAGTTTCAGGAGCGCACGGGAACGGCCTTCTTTCCCTTTTATGAAACAGCCTGGGAGGAGTGCCAATCCCGGGGCTGGCTGGAGCAGGAGGGGGACAATATCCACCTGACGCCCCAGGGCATGCGCTTTGGGAATCTGGCCTTTGAGACTTTTCTCACGGTGCCGCCGGAGGCTAAAAAAGAAAAAAATATTTAGTCAAAAGTATTGACAATTTGACTAAATAGGTGTATCTTTACCATTAGATGTTAGCACTCCAATGGTTTGAGTGCTAACAATCTAGAAAAGAGATGATTACAGTGCTAAGTGACCGCAAGAAAAAAATACTTCAACTCATCATTGAAGATTATATCGAAACGGCTGAGCCTGTAGGATCTCGCACCATCGCCAGAAAATACAACCTGGGAATCAGCCCCGCTACCATCAGGAACGAAATGTCCGACCTGGAGCTTTTGGGCTATTTGGAGCAGCCGCACACTTCGGCTGGCCGGATTCCCTCCGCAGCAGCCTACCGCTACTACGTGGATTCTCTGGTGAAACCGGACACCCTCTCACCCAATGATGTGGCGCTGATCAACAGCTGGTACCGGGAACGGGTACACAGCATCGACGACATTTTTCAGTCCACCGCCAAGATATTATCCAGGATGAGCAAGAACGTGTCCGTGGTGCTGGCCAACAAGGACCGGGAAAGTGCTTTTTCCTATATCCGGTTCCTGCCCCTGAATGAGCATCAAGCCATTTTGTGCATCGTAGAAGATGACGGGCAGATGGATAATGGTGTAATCCAAATCCCTGCCGGCATGAGCAAGATGGAAATGGATGCCCTGGCAGAACGGGTGACCAACAGACTTCATGGGATGAAGCTGAACGATATCACCGATGCGGTTCTGCAAGAAGTGCGCGACACCCTCCAAGGGGACAAAGCCCTGTACGTTTCCCTGATCAAGGGAATCCGGCAAATGCAGTCCGGACAAAGTGAGGACAAGATGTTCCTGGGAGGCACCAAGCAGCTGCTGAGCCAGCCGGAATTTCGGGATCCAGAACGGATCAAGGAGCTGCTCAGCGTCCTGGAAGAGGAGCAGATGCTCAAGGATATGCTGAAAGCGGACAGTGCCCATTCGGGCATGCGCGTGACCATTGGCAGCGAAAACAAATTCTCCGGCATTCAAGATTGCAGCATGATTCAGGCCACCTACCGGCTGAACGGACAGGTGATTGGAACCCTGGCCGTACTGGGGCCAACCCGCATGGAGTACAAGAAAGTAATTTCCGTTATGGATTACCTGCATGATTACCTACGGGTGGTTATGAGTAAAATAGACGAAAAGTAGGGAGGAACTATGGTAGAAGAACAGCAGAAGGTAAAAGAAGAAACTACTGCCGCAGCTGAAACTGAAGCACAGGCACAAGCCGCCGCACAGGCTGCTGAAAAGGCAGATGCCAAGGCCCAGACTGAGGACGGCAAAGCAGAAGCCGTGGATCCCAAGGATGCCAAGCTTGACGCACAGGCCAAGGAAATCCAGGACCTGCAAAACCGTCTTTTAAGATTGCAGGCAGATTTCGATAACTTCAGAAAGCGCAACAATGAAGAACGGGAACAGCTGAGCCAGTTTGTTACGGCCCAGGTTTCCAAGGAGTTTTTGAAGGTGCTGGACAACTTCGAACGGGCGGAAGAAAGCCTGAAGAACTCCACTGATACCAGCGCCATCCAAGTGGGGATGGAAAAAATCCACAAGCAGTTTGAAAAAGCCCTCAAGAATCTGTCCATCGAGGAAATTCCTGCGGAAGGAAAACCCTTCGATCCCAACATTCATGAGGCCGTTATGCAGGGCGGGAACCCTGACCTGCCGGATGAAAGCGTGGATCTGGTCCTGGAAAAGGGCTACAAGATCGGCGACAAGGTCATCCGCCATTCCAAGGTTCGTGTTGTGCGTAACTCTTAATCAATAGATAACCTTTGCGTAAAGCGTAAGAAGCGAGATTTGACAGGAGGAATTCATTATGTCTAAGATTATAGGTATTGACTTAGGTACCACCAACTCCGTTGTAGCCGTTATGGAAGGCGGCGAACCTACGGTAATCACCACCCAGGAAGGCGGCCGTCTGACTCCTTCCGTTGTAGGCTTCACCAAAAATGGTGAAAGACTGGTAGGCCAGCTGGCCAAACGCCAGGCTGTGTCCAACCCGGAACGGACCATCAGCTCCATCAAACGGCACATGGGCACCAAATACACCGTGACCATTGATGGCAAGGACTACACCCCGGAACAGATTTCTGCCATGATTCTGGAAAAGATGAAGGGCGATGCAGAACGCTACCTGGGCGAAAAAGTAACGGAAGCCGTTATTACGGTTCCTGCCTACTTCAACGACAGCCAACGGCAGGCCACCAAGGACGCTGGCCGGATTGCCGGTTTGGAAGTAAAACGGATTATCAACGAACCTACCGCAGCTGCACTGGCTTACGGCATTGATAAGACCGATGACCATACCATCCTGGTTTATGACCTGGGCGGCGGCACCTTCGATGTGTCCATTTTGGAACTGGGCGACGGCGTATTCGAAGTAAAATCCACCAACGGTGATACCCACCTGGGCGGCGATGACTTCGACCAGCGCATCATGAACTGGATGACCGACGAATTCAAGAAAGACACCGGCATTGACCTGACCGGCGACAAGATGGCTATGCAGCGGATTCGTGAAGCTGCTGAAAAGGCCAAGATTGAACTGTCCAACATGCTGACCACCAACATCAACCTGCCGTTCATTACCGCAGGCGCCAATGGCCCGCAGCATCTGGATATGGACCTGACCAGAGCCAAATTTGACGAAATGACCAGCGACCTGGTTGACCGGACCATCGACTGCACCCACAGAGCCCTGTCCGATGCTAACCTGAGCCCCAAAGACATCAACAAGATTCTGCTGGTAGGCGGTTCTTCCCGTATTCCTGCTGTTCAGGAAGCCATCAAGAGAACCCTGGGCCAGGATCCTGCTCACGGCGTAAACCCTGATGAATGCGTTGCTATGGGCGCTGCCATTCAGGCCGGCGTACTGGCAGGCGATGTAAAAGACGTTCTGCTGCTGGATGTTACTCCTCTGTCCCTGGGTATTGAAACCATGGGCGGCGTAATGACCAAGATCATTGACCGGAACACCACCATTCCTACCTCCAAGAAACAGGTATTCTCCACCGCTGCTGATAACCAGCCGGCTGTAGATATCCATGTACTGCAAGGCGAACGGGAAATGGCTGCCGACAACAAGACCCTGGGTCGTTTCGAACTGGGTGGCATTCCTGCTGCTCCCCGGGGAGTACCTCAAATCGAAGTTGCTTTCGATATCGATGCCAACGGTATCGTTAACGTAAGCGCCAAGGATTTGGGCACCGGCAAGGAACAAAAGATTACCATTACGTCTTCTGGCAGCCTGAGCAAGGAAGAAGTGGACAAGATGGTGAAGGAAGCTGCTGCCAACGAAGCAGCCGATAAGAAACGCAAGGAAGCCGTTGAAGCCAAGAACCAGGCTGATACCCTGATCTACCAGGCTGAAAAGACGGTAAAAGATATGAACGGCAAGGGTCATGACGACCTGGTGAAGAAGGTAGAAGACGCCATCGCTTCCCTGAAGGAAACCCTGAAGTCCGACGATACCGACAAGATTAAAGCTGGTACCGAAGCCCTGCAAAAACCGCTGTATGACCTGTCCGCAGAACTGTACAAACAAAACCAGAACACCGGTGCTGGTGCCGGCGCAGGCGCTAATGCTGGCGCAGGTGCAGGTGCCCAAGGCAGCGAAAGCAAGAAAGCCGACGACGATGTAGTTGACGCTGAAGTTGTGGACGACGACAAGAAATAAGCTTTCCTAGAGGGAGATACTGATGGCAGACAAGAGAGATTATTATGAAGTGCTGGGTGTGTCCAAAAACGCAACCGCAGATGAGCTGAAGAAGGCTTATCACAAACTGGCACGTAAGTATCATCCTGATCTGAACAAAGACAACCCCGAGGCAGCGGAGAAGTTCAAGGAAGCCAACGAAGCCTACAGCGTACTCAGCGATCCCCAAAAGAGAGCCGCCTATGACCAATACGGCCATGCGGCTTTCCAGAACGGGGGAGGCGCCGGGGCTGCTGGCGGGAACCCCTTCCAGGGTTTCCAGGGCTTTGGCGGCGGCTTTGGCGGCGAAGGCATGGACGACATCTTCAATATGTTCTTTGGCGGAGCAGGCGGCCGCAGCCGGAGTCAGGCTGACCGGGGCCCGCGCCAGGGTTCGGATTTGCGGATGGATATGCAGATTACCTTTGAGGAAGCTGCCTTTGGCACCGAAAAGAAGGTTCGCCTGAACCGGGAGGAGGAGTGCTCGGACTGTCATGGTACGGGTGCTGCTCCCGGCAGCGAGCCGGAGGTCTGCCCTCAATGCCATGGTACAGGGGAGATTCGGGTTACCCAGAATTCTCTCTTTGGCCAGGTGGTCAACGTGCATACCTGCCCCAAATGTAATGGTACGGGCAAGATTGTCACCAACCCCTGCAAGTCCTGCCATGGTACTGGCCGGGTAAAGAAGAAGAGAGAACTGAAGGTCAAGATTCCTGCGGGCGTGGATAATGGATCCCGGCTGCGGGTTGGCGGCGAAGGGGAAGCAGGCTTCCGGGGCGGACGCCCTGGGGATCTGTACGTATACCTGTACGTGAAACCCCACAAGTTCTTTGAACGAGATGGTACTACGGTCACTTGTGAAGTGCCTATCAGCATTGTCCAGGCAGCCCTGGGCGATGAAATCAAGGTACCGACCCTGTATGGCCAGGTTACGGTGAAGATTCCGGAAGGGACCCAGCCCAATAAGGTGCTGCGCCTGAAAGGAAAAGGGATTCCCAGCCTGCGTACAGGACAAAAAGGCGACCAGCTGGTACGGGTAAAGGTGGTTGTGCCTACGGGCCTCAGCGATGGACAAAAAGATGCACTGAAGAAGTTCGCAGAAGCCGGCGGCAGCAACATCAACCCGGAAGAAAAAAGCTTTATGAACAAAATAAGAGATTTGTTCAAATAGGATTGAAACAGGACCGTTCCTTGAGGAGCGGCCCTGTTTTTTTCTGGGTGCAAATGGAAAATGGGTAGCCAAACAAAACACAAAGCAATTAATTATAAAAACACTAAGAAGAATATTATGTGTTTGGACCGCAGAAATACAAGGAGTTTGACATATCGAGCGTTTTGTTATATTCATTTCACAATTAATTCAAAAAATAGGGGTTTATTTTTTGCGGCTAATGCGTTATACTTTAACTGTAACAGGGATTACCCCTCCTTGTTACATCTTCCCCATCAAATCATCATAAACAACTTCCTTTCGAAAAAGAGCTTTCTGCTTCCCCAGGCAGAAGGCTCTTTTTCTGTCCGGAGTTTGTCCGGGTGAGGTGTAGTGCAATCCGCGGACATTTTTGGGGGGATTTGAAAGGAAAAAATTAAACTTCCTTAGTGGTTCGCAGCTAGCTGTTCATCTGCACTCAAAGAGCTTGATTCACAGACTGCTATCACATGGTTCACATTAACCAAGAATCCCTTTGAAAAATTGTTGGACTCTTAGATGTGAGCGCAACGCTTTAAAGGGGGGGGGTGCCCAAACGGTTTTCAGTTCTTCTCAATACTAATACTACAGTTCAGTTAGCAGCTGATCAGTAGTGGCTTGAATGCCTTCTGCAAGCGTGGTGTGCTCCCCGTCAAGTAGACAGTTCCTAATAATATAAACCTCTACGCCGCCATTTGGTAGCTATTATGT
>PPYF01064692.1_pt1 | contig 165689 bp, 121 predicted proteins | sample 1559871 | NCBI WGS metagenome assembly PPYF01 (sample SAMN08240021, study PRJNA423297) | Human gut metagenome, whole genome shotgun sequencing project.
ACCGAGTGCCTCACTTGAAAACGATTATTTACTGAAAATAGAATAAAAACCATCCAACAGATTTGCGGATGAACCCAAATTGCAATGCAAAAGGCCGTCTTTTGCAAGCCAAAAGGCCACCTTTTAGCGTGTAAAAGACGGCCTTTTGGAATGGTGTTTGTAACATCCTGAATATCAAGATGTTATGTGTTGCTGTGTTACTTCTCGCCGGATGTCTCCTTGATGATGCCAACGCTCAGCGCGCCGAGCACGAGGAGTACGCCCGAAACGAGCATCATGCTGCTCTGATGGCTGCCCACAAGGCTCAGCACAACGCCGCCGAGAGCCGCCGCTATGATTTGAGGTATGCATATAGTGCCGTTGAACAGGCCGAGGTATGCGCCCATGTGGCTGCCGTTGAGGGCGTTGGTCACAATGGTGAAGGGCATAGCCAGCATGGCCGCCCATGCGCATCCGATAAGCAGGTAGGGCACGAAGAGCAGGTACTGGTCAGTGATGTAAGGCACCATCATGAAGCCCGCGCCGCCCAGCAGGAGGCTAAGCGCGTATGCAACCTTGCGCGCCTTGAAGCGCGGAAGCACCATCGCCCAGCACACACTGCCGATGGCCTGCACGGCGAAGAGTATTCCCACCCAGTTGCCTGCCGCCTGGAACTCCTTTGAAGCGGTGTTGGTAGTGTTCCAGCAGGTCTCGGCTATTGCGCCGTTGGTGTAGTTCCACATATAGAGGAACGCCGCCCAGCAGAAGAACTGCACAAGTCCTACCGTCCAGAATGCCGTCGGAGCGTTGCGCAGCAGCTTGAACCAGTTGGCCTTCTCCTCGTTGAGCGGCTTGTCGAGTCCGTGGTATTCGGCGTATTCCTTCGGCGGCATCTCCTTCACTTTCACCGTGGTGTAGATGACGCAGAGGATGAGTATGGCCGCGCCTATGTAGAAAGAGTAAATCACGGAGTCGGGTATCACACCCTCTGCGGCCACGTTGCTGATGCCGATGAACGTGAAGAAGAACGGGAACACGTAGCCCACGAGCGAGCCGGCGTTGCACAGGAAGCTCTGTATGGAGTAGGCCAGGGCCTTCTGCTTTTCGTTTACCATGTCGCCTACGAGCATCTTGAACGGCTGCATAGCCATGTTGATGCTTGTGTCGAGGAACATAAGCGAGACGAGGCCGAACACCATCGCCGTAGACACGGCCATGCCGAAAGAGCCTGCGTTGGGCAGGAGGCACATCACGAGGACAGCCACCAGCGCGCCCACGAAGAGGTAAGGGATGCGCCGTCCGAAGCGGCACCACGTCTTGTCGCTTAGCGTTCCCACGATGGGTTGCACCACTATGCCCATCAGCGGCGGCAGTATCCAGAAGTAACTAAGGTCGTGAGGGTCGGCGCCGAGCGTCGCGAAGATGCGGCTTATGTTGGCGCTCTGAAGGGCGTAGGCTATCTGTACGCCGAAAAAACCGAAGCTAAGATTCCATAGCTTTGCGAAACTCAAGTCGGGTTTCCTTTTTAATCCGTTATTCATTGTTTAAGGTAATTAAGTTTATCGACCAATACCCACCCCAGCCCTCCCCAAGGGAGGGAGCTTGATATGCATTCAAGGGTGTGGCAAGAGATTGTAATCCAACCCCCTCCCTTGGGGAGGGTAGGGGTGGGTGTCACATTGTTTTCGTTGTTCCCCTTACTATCAGGCGTGTCCTCACCACGCGTTTCTCCACCTTGTCCACGGGTATCCGCCCCTCGGCTTTGCCTATAAGGATGTCGGCTGCAAGCCGTCCCACCTCGTATCCGTTCTGCTCCACGGTGGTGAGCATAGGGTCGCAGGCCACCGCGCGCTGGCCGTTGGTGAAGCCGCATACGGAAATGTCGTCGGGCACCCGTAGCCCCATGCGCTTTGCGGTGTACATTATGCCGATGGCGGTGTCGTCGTTTATGGCGAAGAAAGCGTCGGGGCGGTTGTCTGACTCGAGCACGGCCGGGGTGACGCGCTCGGCCTCCTCGCGGTTGTCGCACTCCATGCGGACGCACTCTTCGGGGTTTATGCCGTGCTTGCGCAGGGCGTCGTGCCAGCCGTTATAGCGGTTCTTGGATATTTCCATCTTCATTGACGAGCCGTAGAAGGCTATGCGGCGGCAGCCCGTCTGTATCATGTACTCCACGGCGGAGTAAGCCCCCATGTAGTCGTCTACGGTGACGCGGCTGGCGTTCACGCCCGTGCAGATGCGGTCGTAGAATACGAGCGGCACGCCCTTGTCCATCAGTTCCTGGAAGTGGTCGTACCTGTATGTGTTCTTAGACTGCGATACTATGATGCCGCACACCTTGTTCTCGTAGAACGCGCGGCATGTTTCCACCTCGCGCTCGTAGTCTTCGTCGCTCTGCGCCACGAGCAGGCGGTAGCCGTATTTCAGCGCCTCGTCCTCTATCCCGGCAAGGATTGACGAGAAATAGAAGTGCGTGAACTGCGGTATGATGACCCCTATTATTTTCATCGTGCGCCTGTTGCGCAGCGATTCGGCCATAGGGTTGGGGCTGAACTTGTGTTCCCTGGCGTAGGCTACTATTGCCTCGCGCTTTTCGCGGCTTATGCGCGTGCTGCCTTTCAAGGCGCGTGACACCGTGGCTACCGACACCCCGAGTTCTCGGGCTATGTCTTTCATCGTCAGGACTGTGTTTTCCTTTGGCATACTTGTGGTTTATTTTGCAAGGATAATGCAGACGGGCCGGATGTGAGCTTGCCGCAATTTCCCGTGCGCTCCTTATCTTTTTGCAAAGATAATGCAAACGCGCGGAATGTGGAGCGTCGTCACTGCAATTCCTGTCTGCCACTACCGCTGCAAAATTACTCAAAGGCTTACAATGCTGTCTTTTACACCTTATATTATTTAAGGAAACAGATGCGCAAACGGTTGCATGCCAGCGGCTTTGCAAAAGGTGGCATATTGGCCTGCAAAAGGCCGTCTTTTGTCGTGTAAAAGGCCACCTTTCGTCTTGCAAAAGGCCGTCTTTCGCAAAACGGGCGGCCGCCGCCGGATGCAACCGTTTGCACAACACAGATTGTTCTTTTCTGTTAAATAAAGAACTACACATCATAATTAGGCTTAATTTTGCATTACCGAAACTTGAAAACTTACCTTTACGACTGCATTAGGGAATGTGACCGTGAAAACCAATTTAAATAGTATATGTTTGTATTTAATGTTAACTTTAAAAGTACAGAATGATGAAGCAGGTAAAATTCAAGACCCCTGTTAGGCTCATGTCCTTGTTGATTGGACTGTTCCTATCAGTAGGAGCCTTTGCGCAGAATGACGTCAAAGGTATCGTGAAAGATGCTTCCGGCGAACCGATTATCGGTGCCACCATCCGTGTCATAGGGCAGGACGGCGGAGCCATAACCGACTTTGACGGCAACTTTACAATCAAGGCCGCGCCAGGAGCGAAAATACAAGTGTCTTACATCGGCTACAAGACGGTGGAACTGCCCGTTTCGGCCAACATGGTCGTAACGTTGCAGGACGACACCCAGCTGCTCACCGACGTTGTGGTTATCGGTTACGGCCGCGCCAAGAAGGAAGACCTGACCGGCTCCGTGACGGCAATCAAGCCCGACGAGATGAGCAAGGGTATCACCAGCAGCGCCTCTGACATGCTCGTGGGCAAGGTGGCCGGTGTCGATGTTATCACAGCCGGAGGTTCGCCGGGTGCCGGAGCGCAAATCCGAATCCGTGGTGGCTCGTCGCTGAACGCGAGCAACGACCCGTTGCTCGTTGTCGACGGTCTGACCATCGACAATAATACGGCTAAAGGCATGAGCAACGTGATGGCGATGATTAACCCGAACGACATCGAGACCTTCACCGTGCTGAAGGACGCTTCGGCAACAGCCATCTACGGTTCGCGCGCGTCGAACGGTGTCATCATCATCACCACGAAGAAAGGACGCAAGGGCACGGGTCCCAAGTTCTCGTACAACGGCGACGTGACAATCTCTACCACGCAGAAGCGTTACGACGTGCTGAACGGCGACCAGTACCGCGCGCTCGTGGCTGACGTAATCGGCGAAGGAGCCGCAGCCCTCGGCACGGCCAACACCGACTGGCAGGACGAAATCTTCCGCACGGCTGTCAGCACAAGCCACAACCTCTCAATCACCGGCGGACTGAAGAACATGCCTTACCGTGTGTCGGCCGGATACCAGAGCGACAGCGGTATCATAAAGAACTCTTACATGAAGCGTTTTAACGCGTCGGTAAACCTCGCGCCGTCGTTCCTCGACGACCACTTGAACTTCAACGTGACGGCTAAGTTCATGGCCGAGAAAGACAGCTATGTTGACGCAGGTGCAGTTGTCGGCGGCGCACTGGCAATGGACCCCACACGTCCCGTCTACGACCACAGCGCAATAGGCGACGCGTTCTTCGGCGGATACTACCAGAACTACCAGGGAACTGACGCTTATCCTGACCCGAACTGGACTTACACGTCAAATACCAACACTCCGCAGAACCCCGTGGCCTACCTCAACCAAAAGAGCTGCATCGCCCATTCGAGCGACTTCACGGGTAACATCGAGATGGATTACAAGATTCACGGCTTCGAGGACCTGCACCTGCACGCAAGCTTCGGCGGACAGTACACTTCAAGTACGCAGGACGACTGGACATCGCCGTATTCTTACGACAACAACTACTACGGCTGGAACGGCGTGACGAAGTACTACAAGTACAGCATCACGGCCAACGCCTACGCACAGTACCAGCACACATTCGGCGCTCACAACATTGACGTAATGGTGGGCGGCGAGGAGTCACACTACCACCGCAACGGATGGGACGCCGGCAGCGGCTGGGACAGCTACAACGACGTGGCTTACAACGTTTCGTCGAAGGATGAGCAGGAGTGGGCTACGCACAACTCGCTCGTGTCTTACTTCGGCCGCGTGAACTATACGCTGCTCGACCGCTACATGCTTACCGCAACGTTCCGTGCCGACGGTTCTTCACGCTTCGCCAAAGGCCACAAGTGGGGCTACTTCCCCTCTGTAGCGTTGGCATGGCGCATCAACGACGAGAAGTTCATGAAGAACCTCAAGTGGTGGAACGAGTTTAAGCTCCGCCTCGGTTGGGGACAGACCGGTCAGCAGGACATCGGCTACGACTTCCTCTACTCGCTGCTTTACACCACCAGCAACTCGTATGCGCAGTACCCCTTCGGCGACACCTATTATTATACCGTGCGCCCGGACAAGTACAATCCCGAACTTACCTGGGAGACAACGACGACATGGAACGCCGGACTTGACTTCGCGTTCCTCAACAACCGCATCACCGCCAACATCGACGGATACTACCGCGAGACGACAGACCTTATCCAGGAGGTAACCATACCGGCGCTGATGAACTTCGCGCAGCGCATGGCGCAGAACATCGGTTCGCTCAAGAACTACGGTGTTGAATTCTCTATCGGCGCGAAACCAATCGTTACCAAGGACTTCACCTGGGACGTACAGTACAACGTTTCTTGGAACCACAACGAGATAACCGAACTCATCGGTGGCGACGACGGCTATATCGTTCAGTCTGGCGGAACAATATCAAGGGGTAACGTTACCCACGTACAGGCGCACACCGTAGGCCAGCCGGCCAACTCGTTCTGGGTTTACCAGCAGGTTTACGACGAGAACGGCAAACCCATCGAGGGAGCTTTCGTCGACCGCGACGGCAACGGCATCATCAACAGCGACGACCGTTACTTCTACCACAGTCCGGCAGCCGACGTTTACATGGGCCTCACCATGAAGTTCCTCTACAAGCGTTGGGACTTGAGCTTCGCGCTCCGCGCTTCTCTCGGCAACTACGTTTACTACGACTTCCTGTCAAACAAGGCGGCAGTAAGCTCAAGCGGACTTTACTCGAACAGCGCTTACAGCAACACGACACAGGCCGCCATCGACCTCGGATTTACCGGCACGGGCGGTTCGGAGTACTATCTTAGCGACTACTTCGTGCGCAACGCTTCTTACCTGAAGTGCCAGAACATAACTCTCGGATACTCGTTCCCGGCCCTGTTGAAGTACAACAACCAGGATTACTTCTCCGGACGTGTGTTCTTTACGGTACAAAACCCGTTCATAATAACGAAGTACAAAGGACTTGACCCGGAGGTTTCAAGCGGTATCGACAGCAACCCGTATCCGCGTCCTTTGAGCTTCCAGCTCGGACTTAACCTTAATTTCTAAGGTCTGCGTTAATGTTTTACATAACGAAATAAAAGGAAACAACAATGAAAAAGACATTCATAAAGACTATAGCGGCAGCCGTATTGACCGTAGGCCTTACCGGCTGTGTCAACGATTTGGACATAAGTTCAATCGACCCGCAGTCGTCTCCCAATGCTGACCCGATGGGCCTGCTGGCAAAATGCTACGCCACACTCGGCCTTACCGGCCAGGACGGAGGCGCAGGAAACGGTGACTTGAGCGACGACGAGGGCGAATCGGGCTTCTACCGTACCACGTTCAACCTCCAGGAGCTGCCTACCGACGAACTGATGTGGGCTTGGCAGACCGATACGGATATTCCGCAAATCACGATGATGAACTGGAACTCCAGCTCAATCCGTGTGCAGTGGGCATATACCCGTCTGACTTACGACATCACGCTGTTCAACAACTACCTTACAACCGTGGCCGACAACGAGGAGAACAGCCGCAACCGTGCGGAAGTCCGCTTCCTCCGCGCCCTGCATTACTGGTACATGCTCGACCTGTTCGGCAAGTCGCCGTTCAAGACCGAGTTCAACATCACCGAGCTTCCGGTGGAATACAGCGGAGCTGAACTCTACGACTGGCTTGACAAGGAGCTTACAGAGATAGAGCCGCTCATGGCCGAAGTGGGCGAATATAACAACTCTGAGAACTTCGGACGCGCTGACCGTGGTGCGGCATACATGCTCCATGCGCGCCTCGCCCTCAACTCCGAGGTGTACACGAAGGGTGCAGTGAGGGATTACCAGAAGGCCATCGACTACTGCGACTTGCTGATAAACAGCGGTGCTTACGACCTTGCACGCAACGAGAAGAGCGGCAACTCAGGCTACGCACAGCTGTTCATGGCCGACAACGACAGGAACTCAGAGGCCATGCAGGAAATCATCCTGCCCATACGTCAGGACGGTCTTAGGACGCGTTGCTATGGCGGTTCGGTCATGCTTGTTGCCGGTGCGCGCAGCAGCCAGATGCCGGTTTACGGAATGAAGGAGACCTGGACTTGTCTTTTCGCACGTGAGGCGTTGACCAAAAAGTTCTTCCCGTCACTCTCTGACGTGCCCCTCGCAACTGAAGCTGCCGATGACAGTCTTTCTCAGGCGGAAGTGGCACAGCTCGACGAACAGTACGGTACAACCGTGGCTGACGTCATCAGCCGTGCAGGAGACGACCGTGCGTTGCTTTACAGCGGATGTGCCAACGGCGTGCGCAAGACGGGAACCGATGAAATCAGCGGTTTCACTGACGGACTCTCGCCTGTTAAGTGGACCAACCTCAACAGCGACAATACCGCAGGCAGTGACCCGTCATGGGCCGATACGGACATTCCTCTGTTACGTTTCGCCGAGGCTTACCTGACACGCGCCGAGGCAAAGTGGCGCAAGAGCGGTCGTCTTGACGACGCTTTGGGCGACATCAACGAGCTGCGCAGGCGTGCCAACACACGTACCTTGCCGTCAATCACGTCGGAGATGGACATCCTCGACGAGTGGTGCCGCGAGTTCTACATGGAAGGACGCCGTCGTAGCGACCTCGTGCGCTTCGGCTGTTTCGCAGGCAGCAAGTACATTTGGGACTGGAAGGGCGGCGTAGCCGATGGTACAACCGTCGACTCTCACTTTAACGTTTACCCCATCCCGGCGGACGACATCAGGAACAACAAGAACCTGAAGCAGAACGAAGGTTATTAAAAAGACGGTGAATTATAATCAATTAAAACGACAATCATTATGAAGGACATTATAAAAAGCCTGTTCGTCGGAGCGTTGGCGTTGGCGGCAATGCCGCTCATGACATCGTGCGACAACGACGACGACAGCAATCCTACGCTGCATACGCCGGAAAGCTTCGTGCTCAACACGCCGGCATACGCGCAGAACAACACATACGACCTGTCCAAGGCGGAGAGCGTGAACCTCACGACTTCGCAGCCCGACTACGGCTTCCCGGCCGCCACGGAGTACCAAGTGGAGGTGTCGCTCGACCAGAACTTCACGTCGGTAACTACGCTCGAAGTGCCTGAAGGCATATCTTACAGGACTCTGGGCACTGTTTACAACCAGGCCAACATGGACGTTGACGGCGTAGAACTCAACAACGCCATCGTGGCATTGTACCAAGCCGCCCATAACGGCGAAGACCCCTCGGGCATCGTAATGCCGGCATACATACGCCTTACGGCACACATCAGCGGCACTGACGCTGGCTGGTGCGCGTCCAACGTAATTACGCTGCCCAAGGTGACGGTATCTTATATCGCAACCATTCCTACCGAAGTTTACGTTTCAGGCCCGTCAATCCGCAAGGGCGAGGAGGCCAAGCCTCTCGGCGTTGTCAGCGGAACGGAAGGCCAGTTCTGTGGAATGGTCTACATGGAGGCAGGCTCATCGCTGATGTGGGGCGACGCTTCGTCGCAGACCAACGGCTTCGCGCTCACTACGACTAAGGACGACCAGGCCGGAGCAGGCTTGACAGAGGCTGCCGACGGCGGCATTGCCTTCGCTAACGCAGGCTGGTACTCTATCTTGATGAAGTTTGAAGTTGACGCGGCTAACAACATATTGCTCTCCACATTGTCGGTTTATCCGGGTGAAGCTTACGTAACAGGCGCTGTTGCTTCATATGAAGGCGACTGGCCTACAGCCGACCCGGCTTGGGCTTTGACCGCACCTGCCGATGCAAGCGGCGAATGGGTTTCACCTGCGTTTGCAGGCAGCGGCGAGCTTCGCGCTTACATCTTGGTAGGTACGCTTGGATGGTATCAGACGGAGTTCACGCTTTACAACGACGCGATTTTCTGGCGTGCTACCTACGATATACCTGCCAACTGGGCAGAGAATGTAGGCTCGGCTTACTCCGTACAGTGCTCCGCAGGGCAGAAGCTCTACATTGACTTCGACTATGACAAGGGAGAAGTGAGATAAGGTCAAAAAACATAATTAAAAAAGAACAATCATGAAAAAGATAATGTTTTTAGGCGGCTTGCTGCTGTCGGCGATGACTTTCGTCGCTTGTACCGACGAGTATGACGACTGGGCCGAGCCGCAAAGCAATCCGCAGGAAGAGACGGCGGCTGCACTACCCGGCTATACGGCGACGGGCGTTGCTACTGTAATCGACCTTGAAACAATAACCGATGACAGCGTGCAGATTATCTCCTTGTCAAGCGCGCAACTGCCTGAAGGCGCAACTTTGGGCAACATCCGCGTAGAGTTCACGGAAGGAGCGACGAGCATGACGGTTGACCTTGATAACGAAGGCAAGGCAAGCAAGGCCGACATCCAGAGCCTCATCGAGACTTTGTACGGCAAGGCTGTCGAAACACGCACGCTCAACGGCCATGTGTACGCCAACGTAATAATCGGCGGACAGACGTTCCTTGTTGATGCGGGAACAGTCAGCGTGCAGGCAATACCGGAACTGGTGTTCGCAGATTACTATTACATCATAGGCTTATTGAACAACTGGGACACATCTTCAACAGACGTGCCGATGTACCGTGATGCCGAAGGCGTTTACTCTTACACGACGCAGTGGACGAGTGAAGTGTCTCCATACGGCATAAAGTTCACCGCCGATTACAACCTCGGAGGTTGGGACGGAGCCTATGGCAATGGTGACTACGGTGTATTGAGCGATGACGGCGGAGCAGGCAACCTCCAGCAGCCGACTACCGGTGACTACTATACTCTCACCGTAGACCTCAACCCCACGGCAATGTCTTACACATGGACAAGGCTTGACGCGCCGGCGTCTTACAGCACAATCGGCATTCTCGGCGACTTCAACAGCTGGGGTGACGATGTCAACATGACGGAGGTAGTGCCTCACAACTGGTTTGTCGAGACGACGCTTACCGCAGGTGCGTTCAAGTTCCGTGCCGACGACGATTGGGCCGACAGCTGGGGACAGGGCGAAGGCAGTCCTGACGAACGTTACGGCACAGCCGTTTACAATGCAGGAGACATGCAAGTATCTGACGGTACATATCGCATCTTCTTCAACGACATCACCGGCCAGTACATATTCATACCTGTAGAATAAGCATGTAATTGTAAACTGAAAGTCAATTCGAGGGCGCGCTCCAATCCGGGGCGCGCCCTTTATGTTTTTACGGTATAGGGTTATGGGGTATACGGTTATGAGGTTAATAGGGTTTTAGGGTTGTTCATATATTGGCGTATTTACAATCTGCCGATACGTTTGCCTCCTTTTGCACGCTAAAAGGCCTCCTTTTGCACGTCAATATGCCACCTTTTGCAGGCTAAAAGGTGGCATATTGCAAACGTGTTGACACTCAACGTATTACAGACTGTGCTGCGGCTGTGCTGGCAAAGTTGTTCAAGCTTCCTGCCTTCGGGAAGGAGCGGGGTGGAGCTATGCGTGTTCTTGCTGGTTGCCACGCATGTTTTTCAGTGATTTTCCTTGTTTTTATGACAATCGTTTGCGCGGAACTTTGTGCGTTTTGTGTCGCCGATTGTAGCCGCGAAAGGCGCGTAATGTGTAACTTCGTAAGGCCAAAACCTTTTTGAATAATCATGAGAAGATTTTTTACTTTTGCATTGTCACTGCTGGCAACAGCGGTGTTGATGGCCCAAGGATGGCCGTCAAAGTATCAGGGCGTTATGCTGCAAGGGTTTTACTGGGACTCTTACTCTGACACGCAGTGGACCAATCTCGAATCGCAGGCTGACGAACTGGCCGAGTTTTTCGACCTTATCTGGATACCGCAGAGCGGCAAGTCCAACAACACTGCCAACTCGATGGGCTACGACGACATGTGGTGGTTCAACGACTACAACAGCTCTTTCGGCAACGAGCAGGAGCTTCGCTCGATGATTAGCACGTTCAAGGACAAGGGGCTGGGCACGATTGCCGACGTGGTAATCAACCACCGCTTTTCCATGGAAGGCTGGTTCGGCTTCCCGGAGGAGACGTACAAGGGCGTGACATACACCATGTCGTCAACCGACGTGTGCTCAACCGACGATAACGGGGGCGCGCAGGCAGAGGCCGACAGGCTTGGTGTGAGCCTCGGCGCGGCCGACAGCGGCGACGATTTCGGCGGCGGACGCGACCTCGACCATTCAAGCCAGAACGTGCAGACGGTTGTCAAGGCCTACCTCGACTTCCTGCTCAACGACCTCGGCTACACGGGCTTCCGCTACGACATGGTGAAGGGCTATGCCCCAATGTACACCGGAATATACAACGTTGCGGCCAATCCGCAGTTCTCCGTAGGCGAGTACTGGGACGGCAATACGTCGGCGGTCAAGGGCTGGCTCGACGGCACCGCGTCCGGCGGCGCAATACAGTCGGCGGCGTTCGACTTCCCCCTCAAATACCTGCTCAACAACTGCTGCAACGGTAGTTCTAACTGGAACCAGCTTTCGGGCAGCAGCCTTATGTCTGACTTGAACTACAGGCGCTATTCCGTCACGTTCGTTGACAACCACGACACTTACCGCGACAACAACGCACTGACGGGCAACGTGCTGGCGGCCAACGCCTTCATACTTGCCGCTCCGGGCACACCGTGCGTGTTCCTGACCCACTGGAAGGAGTACAAGGAGCAGATTAAGCAGATGATTTACGCGCGCAACGTGGCCGGAATAAGCAACGAGAGCACCTTCAAGGCGCTCAACAACTCGGCTTCGCAGTACGCAATGCAGGTGAACGGAGACGGAGGCAAGTCGGTAGTGGTGCTCATGGGCGGCACGTCCTGGCCGAGGTCTACGGCTGACGAGGCCGACTACTTCCTCGTACAGACGGGCGACAACTTCGCCTACTACCTCTCGCGCAACGCCGAGACGGCATGGGCCAGCGTGCCGTCGGGCACGTATGACAACGCCTTCACCGTGACCCTCAACGCCGTAAGCGCGGCCGACGGAGTGCAGCTTGTCTACACCACCGACGGCAGCGAGCCTTCGGCAAGCAACGGAACGACCGTGGCCGACGGCGCTACGGTGACCGTCAGCGACGGCATGACGCTCAAGGTGGCCCTTCTGAAGGGCGGTGTGGTAAGCGGAACAGTCACACGCCAGTATGCCGTAACCCACTTCCAGCCATACGACATAACGGTTTACGTCAACGCTGACAACGTTGGATGGGCTGACATGAACTACCACTCATGGGGCACGCAGGCAGAATACAGCACGGATTGGCCCGGCAAGAAGATTGAGACAACAACCGAAATAGGCGGCAAGACGTGGTATTACAGCACCTACCGCATAAGCTCTTCCAGCGACATGGTTAACTTCGTGTTCAGCACGGGCACAGGTTCTCCGCAGACGGTAGACGTTGTCAACGTCAACACCGACAAGTATTTTGAAATCTCAACGGAACAGTCGGGCGGCAAGAACCTCGTCAACGACGTCACCGACCAATACCCTGCGGGCATCGGCGGCGTGTATGCCGGCACGCAGGAGCGGCCTGACAACATGAACGTATATACCATTGACGGCCGCCTTGTGCGCTCCCTCGGCACGGATGTCACCACAAGCGAGGCGCTTGACGGACTCGAAAAGGGCATCTATATAGTAGGAGGAAAGAAGGTGGTGAAGAACTAATGACCAGGAGCAAATAACCTGATGTCGGCGTTAAGCTGATTAATGAAAATACCGTTTGCAGAGAACACGTCTGCAAACGGTATTTTCATTAGCGCCCGGTTATGAATGCGGATTGCCTTGATTGGCTTGACGCTGACATTCGTTTCTTGGCTCCTGGCTCCTGGTTTACTTGCTCATGTCTATTTTCCAGTTGCCTTCGGCGTCTTTCTTGAGCTTGATGTCGTCGTCTGAAGTCTTCTTCTCGAACTCCATCTTGGCCTTTACCACGGCCTCGGTGCCGTCCTCTGATATTTCCTCTGACAGGATTTCGTATGACTTCAGTTCGCCGTTGTTCGCGTAAGTGGTGCTCACCTTGCTCTGCATCATTGCTGCAAGCTGCTCTTTCTCGGCATCGGTCTTCGGGGCTTTGTCCTCCTTGAAGTACACGAGTTCGGCCATTTTCTTGCCGTCCTGCTTCTGGATTGCCTTGATAAACTGCTCGGTTACGCCCTTGGGAGTATTGCCGCCGCCTCCGCATGAGGCCATTGCCATGATGGCAACGACGGCCACCACAAATCCAAATAGTTTCTTCATGTCGTTAATGTTTTAAGTTAATATAGGGTTAAAAAGTCACAATCGTAGCCAGCGCGGTGTTGTTGCAGATGTCCGACGGCAGTATGCAGCATATCGGGTCGAGTCCCGGCAGGTGGAAACGGTGCCTCTTCCGTCCGGCGAGAGGCCGTCCGGCCTTGCGGTAGGCGAAGTCAACCAGCTCGCAGCAGTACATCTTCGTGGTGTCGCTGTCGTCGTAGTCATGGTCAAACAGTGTGCCGCGGCGGTACACATCCATGGCGAAACGCGCAGCGCGTGCTGCCGTGACGGAATCTCCGCGGAGGCGTTTCACCTCGCCAATCCTTGCGTTCATCGACGAGAAAAACCGCCTCGGCGTGTCCATCTTCACGCGGTCGGGGTCGCCCTCGTAGTCAGGCTCGCCCGGAACGGCGTGCACCACCATCATTACTCCGCACGAGTCAACCACTATCCCTATATGAGAATACGCTCCATACCTGTCCGCTGCCAGTACGGCACGGCTCGTAAGGCCGCTGCCACGGCGGAAAACCACGTCACCGGCACGCAGCTCACACCCCTCGGGCAGTATGCTCCGCTGCTCCTTCTCGCCGCAAGACGCGAGCATGATGGTTGCAGTTATTATGGTGAAGAGCGTTTTCATGGCTTCGCAAAGGCATTGCGAAGCAAATATAGTGAAAAAGGTTTAAATAACAAAATGTTTGATAAAGTCTTTGCAGACAATACCGGGAAACCGTTATGTTAAAGTAAACAAGCAGACGAGTGACGAGCAAACAAGCAGACACCTACGACCCACCCCAGCCCTCCCGAAGGGAGGGAGCTTGGTATGCTGTAGCCAAATGGCTTTGTATTGGGCTTATCCGGCTTATCGCTCTTATGGGGCTTATATGCCGGATAGGGCTAATTTGGCTGATAAGGCTGGTGTTCCTTGCCTGAGGACAATAAGCAAAAGGTAGTCAAGCTCCCTCCCTTCGGGAGGGCTGGGGTGGGTGTTAGGTGTGGCTGGGGTGGGTCGTTAGTTGGTCGTAGTTAGTCGTTTATTTCTTCCTAATCAAAGTCAGCCCGTCCCTTAGCGGCAGAATGACTTTCTCTACGCGGCTGTCGGCGGCCACATAGTCGTTAAACGCCTCTATGCCGGCTGTCTGGCGGTCGGAGGGGCGCGGCTTTTCAAGCACGTGGCCGTCCCAAAGCGTGTTGTCGGCGAGGATGAAACCGCCGGGGCGCAGCACCTTGAGAGCCATCTCGTAAGTGTCGATGTAAGTGCGCTTGTCGCCGTCTATGAACGCCATGTCGAACTCCACGCCGAGTTTCGGGGCTTCCGTCAGTGCGTCGCCGATGATGAAGCGTATGCGGTCGGCCACGGGCGAGCCTTCAATCCACGGCCGGGTGAAGTCCTCCAGCTCGTCGTTTATCTCGTAGGTGTACACCATTCCGCCACGTTCAAGGCCCTCAGCCAGGCATATTGCGCTGTATCCGCTGAACGTCCCCACCTCAAGTATGTTCTTGGGGCGTATCATGCGCACGAGCATCTTCAGCAACCGGCCTTGCAGGTGGCCGCTGGCCATGCGCCCGTGCAGCAGGTGTATGTTGGTGGCGCGCCACAGGCGGTAGAGGTAGTCGCCCTCAGGGTCGGAATGGGCAAGGACATAATTCTCTAATTCAGGTGTCATATAAAAACAGTATTATAAATCAAATACCCACCCCAGTCCTCCCGAAGGGAGGGTGCCTGATGTGCTTTGCCGGCGGAATATGGCAGATAAGGCGGATGGGGTATTATAAAACGGCAGACCAGAACAGCGCACAAGGCTGTTAAAGCCCTTCCCCTCGGGAGGGGGTTGTGGCAGGTCCTAATAACGCGTTTACCGCCAGCCTGTACGAGTCAAGCCCGAAACCGCATATTACGCCGAGGCAGGCGGCGGAGAGCATAGACTTGTGGCGGAAGTCCTCTCGCGTGTGTACGTTGGATATGTGAACCTCGACGACGGGGCACTTGATGGCGCGTATGCAGTCGTGCAGCGCCACGCTGGTGTGCGTGTAGGCGCCGGCGTTGAGCACGATGCCGTCATACGTGAAGCCCACTTCCTGCATCTTGTCAATCATCACGCCCTCCACGTTGCTCTGGAAATAGTCTATCTCCACGCCGGGAAAGGCTTTGCGCAGCTGCGGCAGGTAGTCGTCGAACGACACTGAGCCGTACACGCCGGGTTCACGGCGGCCTAAAAGGTTGAGGTTGGGGCCGTTAAGTACGAGTATTTTCATAATCAGTCATTTTTTCTTAACTTTGCACCGAAGCGCCGCCAAACTGTAAACCAGGCGGCGCATCGCATTGCAAAAGTACAAAAATATATGGTAACTACGAACAAAAAAACGGCTAATATCGCCGACGCTTACCGCCGGTATATGAAACTGGAGCGCAATTTCACGCAGAATACGCTCGACGCTTACATGCACGACATTGACAAGCTGCTGCGTTTCCTCGCGTCCGCGTGCATCGAGCCGCAGGCCGCCAAGCTCGACGACTTGCGCGCCTTCGCCGCTTCGCTGCACGATGTCGGCGTGAGTCCGCGCACCCAGTGCCGCATACTTAGCGGCGTTAGGACGTTTTACCGCTTCCTCCTGATTGACGGCTACGTAACCGAAGACCCCACGGAACTGCTTGAGTCGCCGCAGATTGACGGCCACCTGCCCGAGGTGCTCACCACCGAAGAGGTTGACATGATGGAGCAGGCCATCGACCTTTCAAAGTGGGAAGGGCAAAGGAACAAGGCCATCATAGAGGTGCTTTTCAGCTGCGGACTGCGTGTGAGCGAGCTTGTTACGCTGCGCCTTTCAGACCTTTACCTTGACGAACGTTTCATCCGTGTGACCGGCAAGGGGCGGAAGGAGCGCCTTGTGCCCATATCCGAGAGCGCGATAAGGCAGCTCCGCCTGTGGTTTGACGACCGTTGCCGCATGGACATAAAGCCCGGCGAGGAGGATTACGTATTCCTCAACCGCCGCGGAGCGCACCTTACGCGCACCATGATACTGATTATTGTCAAGCGTCTCGGCACCGAAGCCGGCATAAAGAAGACCATCAGCCCCCACACCCTGCGCCACAGCTTCGCCACGGCGCTGCTCGAAGGCGGTGCCGACCTGCGCGCAATACAGGCCATGCTGGGGCACGAGAGCATCGGCACGACCGAGATTTACACCCACATCGACAGCCACACGCTGCGTCAGGAGATACTTGAGCATCATCCGCGAAACATCAACCATAAGCAGGACTGACAACAGCCACTATGCAAAAGGCCACCTTTTACCGCGTAAAAGGTGGCTTTTTGGCTTCCAATTTGCCGTGTTTTGCAACGCAAAACACGGCCTTTTGCAAAGCCGGTGGTAACATGTTGATTATCAATGTGTTGCTAATGGCATGATAAACGCCGCCTTACTTTCTACTTTTTTACCTTTTTACCTTTTCACCTTTTATCTAAGTTGTGCCGCCTCTGCGGCTTTTTTCAGAACAAGAGGAACGTAAGCAGGGGGATGGTGACGACCGAAAGTATTGTCGTTATGAGCGTGCCGCGCACCATTTCGCCCTCGTCGCGTCCGTATTTCAGGCAGAACATGGTGCCGTATGACGCCACGGGCATGCCTATCAGCACGGTGTTTATCCGGTTTACGGTCTCGTCAACGCCCACAGCCCGTGACAGCGCGTACACCGCTATGGGAATGACGAGCAGGCGCAACGCCGCCATTGCATACGTGCGCGGCGAGCCGAGGATGTGGTGGCGGCCAATCTGCGCCATCGAAGAGCCTATAACCAAGAGCGCGCCCGGCACGGTGATGTTGCCTAACAGGTGCAGAGGCTCGGCCACGACGCGCGGCACAGCCTCCCAGTCTAACGCCACTATGGCGATTGACAGGTATGACGCTATCATGGCTGGGCAGTACAGCGTGCGCGGATTGAAGCGCATTTTCTGCCCGTCGCCGAGCACGAACACCGTGCCCACAACAAAGATGAAGAGCGTGTTGGGGACGTTGAGCAGGCTGGCGTAGAACACCGCTTCGTGGCCAAATATCGACGCAACGACGGGATAGCCGATGAAACCCACGTTGCCGAACATCAGCATGAAGCTGTACATTCCCCTGATGTCGGCCTGCCTTACGAAGTACCGCGGCAGCAGCCACGACACTGCAAACAGCACCGCATAAGTCACGAAGCCGACCAGGAGCAGCGGAACGATGAGGCTGCTGTCGGGTATCGTGTCGCCCATCACCGATGAAAGGATGAGGCACGGGCATGAGACGTTGATGATGAAGTTTGACAGTTTGCGGTCGAAGTCTCCTCCTGTAAGGCCGCATTTGTTTGATATGAATCCCGCTACGACGAGCAGCAGCAGGATGAGCATCTGCGTAATGATGTTGTCCATTTCTTTTTAGGAAGTTAAAGGAGTTAAGGAATCTAACGGAGTTAAAGACAAATGCCTTTTCAGTCAGGGGTGTTAAAGACTGTCGGAATGTGTTTCCTATGCTGCTTCCTTAAAGACTGTCGCCCATAAAATAGAGTTTACAACTGGCAAATCTATTGTCTTTAACTCCTTTAACTTCCTTAACTCCTTTAACTTCTGAAGGTAAGTTACATACTCTCTAACATCCTCTTTATCACCACTTCGGCTGAAATCTCTCGGTTGGCGGCTTCGGGAATGACTAACGAGTCGGGGCTTTCTATCACGTCATCGGTTACAATCAAGCCGCGGCGTACTGGCAGGCAGTGCATGAACTTGCCGTTATCGGTCACGTCCATGTGCGCCTTGTCGATGGTCCACGACATGTCTTTGGACAGTATCTTGCCGTAGTCAGCCGGATTGGTTACGCCCGGACAGCTCCAGTTCTTCGCATAAACGAAGTCTGCTCCCTCAAGAGCTTTCATCTGGTTGTACTCGATGCGCGCCCCGGCGGTGAACTTCGGGTCAAGCTCGTAGCCCTCGGGGTGGGTTATTACAAAGTCAACGTCGGCGGCGTTCATCCACTGTGCGAACGAGTTTGGCACGGCCTGCGGCAGCGCGCGGCAGTGGGGTGCCCAAGTAAGGACGACCTTCGGGCGCGCCTTAGTCTTGTGTTCCTCTATCGTAATCAGGTCGGCGAACGCCTGAAGGGGGTGTACCGTGGCCGTCTCCATTGCGAAAACGGGTCGTCCGCTGTACCTGATGAACTGCTGGAGCACCGTCTCCGCATAGTCATATTCGCGGTCGGTCAGCCCGGCGAACGAGCGCACTCCTATGATGTCGCAGTAGCAGCCCATCACCGGAATAGCCTCGAGCAGGTGCTCGCTCTTGTCCCCGTCCATGATGACTCCGCGCTCCGTCTCTAACTTCCACGCACCGGCGTTCACGTCAAGCACGATTACGTTCATGCCAAGGTTTGTCGCGGCTTTCTGCGTGCTGAGGCGTGTGCGCAGGCTGTTGTTGAAGAATATCATCAGCAGAGTCTTGTTCTTGCCAAGCTGCTGGTACTTGTATCTGTCCTGTTTTATCTCTTTTGCCTCGGCCAAAGCCCCACTGAGGCCGCCAAGGTCTTCAACGTTGATGAATGTCCTCATTGTCGTTTGATGGTTAAAGCCTCCTCCCGGCTTCCCCGTGGGGCGGTCGGGAGGGGCTGCATTAATATGTTATTCCCTCACTTGTCCTTCTCCTTCTACGAGCCACTTGTAAGTAGTCAGTTCTTCAAGGCCCATCGGACCGCGCGGCCCGAGCTTCTGTGTGCTTATTCCTATCTCTGCTCCGAGGCCGAACTGGGCGCCGTCCGTGAAGCTCGTCGGCGCGTTCCAGTACACGCAGGCGGCGTCAACCTGAGCCTGGAATGTGTGCGCCCGGCCTTCGTCCTGTGTTATTATGCACTCGCTGTGGCCTGAACCGAAGCGTGCGATGTGCTCCAATGCCGCGCTGATTGACGGCACTGTCTTCACCGACATGGCATAATCCATGAACTCGGTGCCGTAACTTTCGGCGGTGGCATGGCGCAAGAGAGCCTGCGGATAGTGGCCGTCCAAGGCCGTGTAGGCGTCTTCGTCGGCGTAAATCACGACGTTGCTATTGCCCAATGGTGCGCACAAGGCGGGCAGGTCGGCCAGTCTTGCACGGTGGATGACGAGGCAGTCCAAGGCGTTGCATACGCTTACGCGTCGCGTCTTGGCGTTGTTTATGATGCGTGCGCCCATCTCCGTGTCGCCAAACTCGTCGAAGTAAGTGTTCACTACGCCTACGCCGGTCTCTATCACGGGCACTTTGGCCGTGTCGCGGACAAACTCAATGAGCCTTTTTCCGCCCCTTGGGATGCACAGGTCGACGTAACCCACGGCCGAGAGCAGTGCTCCCGTGGCCTCGTGGGTGGCCGGCAGCAGTTCCACTACCGACCTTCCGCACACTCCGCAACGCTCAAGCACGCTGTGGATAAGCTCCACTATGGCGCGGTTGGAGCAGTCGGCGTCGTGTCCTCCCTTAAGGATGCAGGCGTTGCCCGACTTGAAACAGAGGGAGAACACGTCGAAGCTGACGTTTGGACGGGCTTCGTATATCACGCCGACAACGCCGAACGGCACGCTGACGCGCCGCAGTCGGAGACCGTTAGGCAGCGTTCTTGCGCTGCTGGTTTTGCCTAACGGCGACGGCAGCGACGCCACATGGCGCATGTCCTGGGCAATGTCGGCGAGCCGTTTTTCGGTGAGTTGCAGGCGGTCATACAGCGGATTGGCGCGTTCCATGCGCTTCAGGTCATCGCCGTTGGCTGCCAGCAGGGCGTCCTTGTTTGCCATTATGGCATCTGCCAAGGCGCACAATACGGCGTTCCTCGCCTCGTCCGGCACGAGGGCAAGCTCGCGTCCGGCGGCCTTTACACGGCTGAATATGTCTTCGTATGCCATTGTCCTGATTGTTATTGTTGGTTGATGCCGAGGTTGTTGGCCGGCAGGAACTCAGTGTGCGGCGTGCCCTCGGGGTACAGTATCAGCTCTTTCAGAATGTTGTCGCGCCGTCCGTTGGCAATGATTACACGTATTCCGCTGTCGGCCGCACGCATGGCTATGCCGCATTTTGCCGCCATTCCGCCGCGTCCGAAGCTGCTTTTCTCGCTGCCTGCGTAGCCGCTAACGTCGCGTCCCGGCTCCACTTGGGCGATAAGCCGCGACGAGGGGTCGTCGGGTTTGCCGTCATATATGCCGTCAACGTTGGTTAGCAGTATGAGCATGTCGGCCTGAAGCATCTGCGCCATCAGTCCCGACAGCTCGTCGTTGTCGGTGAACATCAGTTCGGTAACGCTCACGGTGTCGTTCTCGTTGACAACAGGCAGCACGCCGTTCTCAAGCATCACCGCCATGCAGGCGCGCAGGTTGGAGTATTCCAGGGGTGAAGTGAAGTTCTCTTTCATCGTGAGAACCTGCCCCACCTTTATGCCGTATTCGCGGAAAAGGGTGTAATACATGTTCACGAGCTTCACCTGTCCCACGGCGGAATACAGCTGCCGCTGCTCCACACTGTCAAGATGCGGCTCGGCTCCAAGCTCTCCACGGCCTGACGCAACGGCTCCGCTCGACACCAAAATGACCTCGTGCCCCTGCCTGCGGAGCCACGCTATCTGGTCAACAAGCGCGGAGATGCGCGTTGTGTCGAGCTTGCCGTCGTCACGGGTGAGCACGTTGCTGCCCACCTTCACTACTATTTTTTCAGGCATGTCTTCTTGTTTGGAAGTTATAGAAGTTAAAGAATTTATAGGAGTTAAAGCCAAATGCCTTGTTGGATGATGAACAATTGTAATATTGCTTATATGTGATTGAAAATCAATGCATTACATGCTGCTTTGCAAAAGATGCCCTTTTGGCTTGCAAAAGATGGTCTTTTACAGGCTAAAAGACCGCCTTTTACAGCCTGAAAGACGGCCTTTCGCAAAGCGGCACATGAATTCTTCACTCTTCACTCTTAGTTCTTCACTTGCTCTTTAGTTTGTCCTTATCGCGTATTTCCACGCGGCGAATCTTGCCGCTGATGGTTTTCGGCAGTTCGTCAACAAACTCTATTATGCGCGGATACTTGTAGGGTGCGGTCTCGTGCTTCACGTGGTTTTGCAGTTCTTTTACCAGTTCGTCGCCAGCCTTGTCCTTCCAGTCCTTGTGGAGCACCACCGTAGCCTTGACAACCATGCCGCGGATGTCGTCGGGAACGCCTGTTATGGCACACTCAACGACTGCCGGATGGGTCATCAGCGCACTCTCGACCTCGAACGGCCCGATGCGGTAGCCGCTGCTCTTGATTACATCGTCGATGCGCCCTTCAAACCAGTAGTAGCCGTCTTCGTCGCGCCAAGCCATGTCGCCGGTGTGGTAAACGCCGTCGTGCCATACCTGTTTGTTCTTCTCCTCGTCGCGGTAATATCCCTTGAAAAGTCCTATGGGCTTGCCCTTGTCGGTATGTATCACAATCTCGCCCTTCTCTCCGTCCTCGCATGGTGAGCCGTCCGGGCGCACCAGGTCGATGTCATACTGCGGATTGGGCATGCCCATGCTGCCCGGCTTCGGCGTCATCCAAGGCATCGTTCCGAGCGTCATCGTCGTCTCGGTCTGGCCGAAGCCTTCCATCAGACGTATGCCCATGAGCTTCAGGAATTTGTCATACACCGCCGGGTTGAGTGCCTCTCCTGCCGTACAACAGTAGCGCAGGGATGACAGGTCATATTTGGAGAAGTCTTCGTGTATCATGAAGCGGTAAACCGTTGGCGGCGCGCAGAACGACGTTATGCGGTATTCCTCTATCTTGCGCATTATCTTTTCGGCGGTAAACTTCTGGTGTTCGAACACGAAAACCACCGCTCCCGCGAACCACTGTCCGTACAGTTTGCCCCACGCGGCCTTGCCCCAGCCCGTGTCGGCGACGGTCAGATGGATGCTGTCTTCAGCCAAGTTGTGCCAGAAAGCGCCCGTTGTTATGTGCCCGAGGGCGTAAAGATAATCGTGGGCTACCATCTTCGGCTCGCCGCTTGTACCGCTGGTGAAGTACATCAGCATGGTGTCGTCGTTGCTGTTGACGTGCTCCGGGCGCACAAACTGCGGCGCGTCAGTCCACTCCTTGTGCCAGTCGTGGAAGCCGTCGCGCGTCTCCGGCCCTATGCTTACAAGCGTCTTGAGCGTCGGACTGTCCTTCAGCGAGCCTTCAACCTGCGTCATCACATAGTCTTCTCCTACGCAGATGATGGCCTTCACGTCAGCCCTGTTGTTGCGGTAAACAATGTCGTGGGTGGTAAGCATGTGTGTTGCGGGCACCGCCACCGCACCAATCTTGTGCAGGGCGAGCATCGACAGCCAGAACTCATACCTGCGTTTGAGTATCAGCATCACAACGTCGCCGCGGCCGATGCCCAGCGTCTGGAAGTAAGAAGCGGCGCGGTCGCTCTGCTCCTTGAGGTCTTTGAAAGTGAAACGTATGCAGTTGTCTTCGTCGTCAGTCCATAAAAGGGCGAGCTTGTCGGGCTTTTCCTCCGCCCAAACGTCCATCACGTCGTAGGCGAAGTTGAAGTTGTCAGGCACTATGAAGTGCAGGTTTTCCTTGTAATCCTCGACAGACGTGAAGTGTGTTTGTGTCAAAAATCTTTCTATCATGTTACTATTACCTATATTATAAGCCCCCTCCCAACCTCCCCGAGGGGAGGGGACAGAATGTCTTTCTTGCTGATATTGCGAATGTCAAGCAGACTATTGCCAGCCAAACTCCTCCCCTCGGGGAGGTAGGGAGGGGGCTTCAAAAACTCAGAATATCACCGCCAGGAACTTCACTGCCTTGCCGTCGAGGGCGCGCATGCAGTGAGGCTGCGAGGCATCGAAGTATATGCTGTCGCCTTCTGACAGCTGAAGGGTCTTCTTGCCGATAGTTATTTCGAGTCGGCCTTCGGTCACCATGTCGAACTCTTGTCCCTGATGTGAGTTCTTTTCGAGAGGAGTGCCGTCGGGCTTAGGCTCTACGAGCACCATGAAAGGCTCTGCCGTGCGGCCGCGGAAGCCGCTTGCCAGGCTCTGATACTTGTACGCCTTGCGCCTTTCAACGCTCTTTCCCTGCCCCTTGCGGGTAAGGAAATACATGCTCATGTGAGGCTCTTCGCCGAACAGGAGCACGTCCAACGCTATGCCGTATTTCCTTGAAATCTTCTGCATTGAGCTGATAGAAAGCTCTGCTTCGCCGTCTTCAGCTTTCAGATATGCCTCAAGAGAGACGCCGCACAGGTCGGCAACGTCTTGCGCCGGTATGTCAAGCACGTCGCGTAACCCCTTCAACCGTTCGCCTATTTGCTTTATTGCATCTTCCATTTAGTAACTGTTTTAGTTATAATTGCGACAAAAGTACAAAGAAAATGCCAATAAACGAAATTTTTATAAGAAAAAGATTGGATATTGATTGTTGTTTAGGAATTAAAGAAGTTAAGGGAGTTATCGCTCGCTGCGCTCGCTAAGGAGTTAAAGACATTACCTTTGTTAGCAGACAAGTAACGAGGGACAAGCAGACAAGGCATTTGTCTTTAACTCCTTAGCGAGCGCAGCGAGCGATAACTCCCTTAACTTCTTTAACTCATAAATAATAACTCCTTTAATTCCTGAATATCTCTAACTGCTTTCTAATCAACCAACCCCCTAATCACGGCATTGGTAAATCCGGCGCGTTCCATGGCGTTAAGTCCGCGTATGGTGATGCCTCCGGGCGTAGTCACTTTGTCTATTTCGGCCTCGGGGTGGCCGCCGCTTTCCTGCAACAAGGCCACCGCTCCCTTGACCGTTTGCAGCACTATGTCGCGCGCCGCGGCAGCCTTGAAGCCTAACTGCACGCCGCCTTCCGTCGAAGCCCTTACGTAACGCATGGCGTAAGCTATGCCGCAAGAGGCTAAGGCGGTGCCGGCCGGCAGCAGCCGCTCCTCAATGAGCATTGTGCTGCCTACATGTGAAAACAGGTTTTCTATGCTTTCAGTGCTTTCCTTGTCGCCGTTTACGCTGACAATGAATGTCATCGAGCAGCCCAAAGCCGCCGCGATGTTCGGCATTGCGATGAAGATTGAGGGGCAAGTGCCGTCCTCGCGCACGAACATTGCCTCCAAATCTTTGCCCGAAACGCCTGCCGCCACTGATACAACGGCCTGCGCCGCATAGTCGAGCGATGGCATAATACCGTCAACAACCTGCTTTACGAGCCACGGTTTCACGGCCAGTATAACCACGTCGGCACCCTTTACGGCCTCCGCATTGTCAGTAGTGGCGTTGCATCCGAGCTGCCTGAACCTGTCGAGCGTTGCCTCGTGACAGGCCGTAACCGTAATGTCGGTGGCGCTGAACGCACCGCTTTTCACAAAGCCTTCGGCCAAAGCGCCGCCCATCGAGCCGCCGCCTATAACTGTTATCTTCATATCCCAAAGCGTATTTTCACGCCGCCGCACTGTGCAGCGGCATCTGCAAAAATACGGAAAAATCAAGAATTAAGAGTTAAGAATTGAGAAAATATGATTTGCTACATGTTCACGGGCTATTTCAATCGAGGCTCTCGGTAACTGTCATGCCGCGCTCCGACGCGTCATCCATTGTATGCAATCATTCTCATTCGGCATTCTTGGTGTATTCTGGATGCCGCGTCGGAGCGCGGCATGACGGTTACCGAGTGCCTCGATAGCGGTTAGTAGAAATGTATAATGTTATTAAGCAAACAAGGGTAATCAAGCTCCCTCCCTTCGGGAGGGCTGGGGTGGGTCTGTTTTTTAATTAAAAATGAACAATGAAAAATTATGATTACTTTCAAGGCTGTCTGTCAACAAGGCAAATCATAATTATCAATTCCCCATTATCAATTCTCAATTCAAAACACGGCAAATTGGAATGCAAAAGGCCACCTTTTACCATCTAAAAGGCCGTCTTTTGCACTGCAAAAGACGGTCTTTTGTAACTCTTTGAATGCCAGGGTGTTACATCGTTGGTTAAAATACGGCTTATTCCCGCTTGTTCTTGCCTTTGATGAAGCGCACAAGTTCGAGCACGTCGAGACCTATTTTCACTGACGACGAGAATGCCTTTGTGCCGTCGGCGGTCTTGAATATGGGCGTAAGTCCTGCCGTGGCGGACAGCACAATGGGTCCGAAGCCCAATGAATACTCCAGGTTCAGGCCGAAGCGGCGCAGCTTAAGGCCGTCGGGAGTGTGTACATTGCCGGTAGCGTCGGTCGCCTTGAAGCGGTATTCGGCGTTCGTCCTGACCTCCGCCGAGAGACCCAATGCCATGTGAAGGTCCTCGTAGTCACGCTGCAACGACAGCATTACGGGTATTCGCAGCGCACCGTAGTTGATGTTGTTGCCGCCCGCGTCGCCGCCAAGTTTCGTGTAGGCGATGCGCCCTCCGTCGTTATACATGGCGTAGTTGCGCCTGAAACACTGGTGAACCCATGCCAGCTGAACCGCCACAGTGAGACCGAACGTGCGCGCCTTGTTGAACGGTACGGCGATGGAATACGGCGTTATGCCAAGTTCGAACGACCCTGTGCGGCGGCTGTGCAGGCCGTCTGATGAGTTGCTGGACACGCCCTTGGTCAGGAAGTTCATGCCGAACCACACCATGGGGAAGTGCGGACGGAAGCTCATGTTCTGCAAGTTCTCCGACGGAATGAGCGGAGAGCCTACGAATACGCGCTCAACCTCCTGCCCGTCGACAAACTCCATCTCGCGCGTTTTCGACAGCTGGTAGCCGTCTTTGTTGTAAACCTTCACCACGGTCTTGCCGCTGTCCACGTCAACCACAATCTTCTTGTCCTTCACAGTGAACGTAGTGTCGTTCTTTTCTGCGGCAAACGCCAGCGCAGGCAGCAGCGCCGCCAATAATAAAATAAGGTGTTTCATATCTTTGTATGTTTGTTCTTACATGCTTGAATAGCACAGTTTCATGATGTCTTCGGGCGAAAGCGCGCCCTCGATGTAGATTACCGCGCCGGCGTTTCCCCTCGGGTTGCCGAACAGTATATAGCGGTTGGTGCCCTTGCTGAGCGTCGGCATCATGTAATATCCGCTCACAATGCGGCCGTTCTCCACCACTTCGCGTATCTTCCTGGCCGTCTTTCGGTCGGCTTTCAGGTACGGGGCGATGGCCGGTTGCAGGTTCTTGTACGTCAGGCTCTTGTACAGTTTCATCTCGTAGCCGTGCAGTTTGGCGTCGTGCATCTCCACCATCTTGCAGCCTTTGGCGTGCCCGTACAGCCTGAACACGTCGGCCACGTGCAGCCCTTCCTGTCCTGCTGCAGGCAGGGCGAGTGTCAATGCCGCCGCGAAAGCCAGCGCGATGCGCTTCAGCAGGTTGTGTCTCATGCCGTGTATAGTTGTTTTTGTCGTCATAATATCGTTCTCCTTTCATTGCATTAGTTCAAGTGCGTCGAAGGTGTCGTCGCAGTCCGAGGCCACTATTTGCAGCGCGTCGAGCGCCTCTTCGTTGACAGTCTGGCGGTCGGTGTACACCTTTCCGTCTATAACGGCGTAGCTGTTGTCCTGCCGGTTGATGTAAGTCACCACGGCGAACACCACCGCAGCCGCTGCGGCAGCCGACGTTATGAAGAACCGCAGGCGCGCCTTTGTGCTGCGTCTCGGTGCTTCCGGGGCGGTAGCGGCTTGCCTTTCTTCCCCTATATATGCGGCCAACGCCTTCAGCGGAGCAAGCTCTTGAGGCACCGGGTTGCCGTCGTCGGCCAGATAGTCCATCAGCCAGCGTTCCTCGTCGGCGGTCGTAAGGCCGTCAAGATACTTGTCGGCCAAAGCCTTTGCACGTTTCTCCTTGTCCATAGCCAAGTTCTCCTTATATTATTTTATATGAATGTTCGCAACCGCCCTGCATAGTAGGCATTTGTCTTTAACTCCTTAGCGACCGCAGGGAGCGTTAACTCCTTTAACTTCTTTAACTCCCGATGAATGGGAGCTTTGCGGACATTCATCTTGTTTCATTTGTTTCTTTTCATCCTTTCCCGTGTCAGTTTGGCGTAGTCGGCTACTATTTTCCGCCTCGCCCTCGACAGGTTTTGCCGCAGGCTTTCAGCCGTGCAGCCTGTTATCTGCATTATTTCGCGGCTGTCGTAGCCCTCAATTTCCTTCATCCTGAACAGCTTTTGCTGCAACGGAGGCAGGTGTTCCACGATGCGCCTTATCAGTTCAACCTCGTCGGCATGCTCCGTTTCAAGGTCTTCAATGGCCGCTTCGCCGTCGTCGGCAGCCGTTCCCTGTTCCATCTTGTCGTGCCTCCATAAGTCCCGGGCCTTGTTTTTCAGTATGGCTACGGCCAGTGCCTCCTTGCTGTCATAGCGCTCTAAGGTGTCGCGTATGCTCCACATCTTGAGCATGACTTCCTGCACCAAGTCCTCGGCACGGCTGTCGTTGCCGGTCATCTTGCGTGCAAGCTGTTCGAGCGAGGCGCGCATCGGTATTATGATATGGTTGAACTCTTCTGGTTTCATGCCTTTTCATACAGAAGACGTTTCAAACGGTGAAACGTGACATCGGCATCGAAAATTTTTTATTTGGAGGGAGTTAAAGGATTCAATGGGAGTTAGGCTTCCTGCCGGTCGCCGGGAGTTAAAGGACATTACCCTGCAAAGCATTTGTCCGTTGACTCCCAGAGTGAGCGCAGCGGGCGATAAGTCCTGTTAGCTCCCTATAACTCCAATATAATAATTCTATATAAGATTGATTAAAAGAAAACCCTGCCGTACAAGACGGACAGGGCCAATGAAAGGAGGAATATCTGTAAATGTATATTTTACGGCTACAAAAGTACAAATAATTTGGTTCCCTGCAAAATTTGAAAGGATGTTTTTTATTGGAGAAGTGACGATGGGAAGTTAAAGGAGTTAACAGGAGTTAGGCTCCCTTACGGTCGCCGGGAGTTAAAGGACAAATGCCTTGTGGGGTAATGTCTTTTAACTTCCAGAGCGAACACAGTGAGCGATAACTCCCGTTAACTCCATGTAACTCCTTACTAAAAAACGCTTTCTTTTTGATTTCCGTTGGCGCATGAGAAGGCCGTTGCTCTGCAAAAACGCGCCGCCGGACGGAAATACGCCTGTTGTCCGTGTGCAAACGTAACTGCCGTTAATAACGGATTTTACGGCGTTTCGGCATGAATGTGTGCATGAAATACAACTGAAAAGCAATGGAAAAACGGTGGAAAGTGATGCAAAAGACCGCCTTTTGCAACGTTGAAGACGGCCTTTCGCATTGCGGTTGACGGCTTTTTGCACTGTAAAAGGCCACCTTTTGCAGAACGAAAGGCCGTGAAGTGTAATGGGAAAGGCCACTAACGGAGGTGAAAATGGCGGTTGGCCGCCGTGCCGCCATTCTGGTTCGGCAAAACAGCCGTACATTTTCCGTTTGACGTTTTGTTATATTGCGCCGTGTCAGTGCAGTCAAAACGTCAAATCGTGGTGCAATGTCATTTTTTCAGTATGCCGTTTGCGTGTTTTCCGGTGCTCGTCCGTATTACTATAAAAAACATAACGATGAAACGGAAACTGATATTGATGTTTTTCATGCTGGCGGTGTTCGTTGGCGCAAATGCGGCTCCAAGCGAGACCGAAAAGCTGAAAGCCAAGGTTGACAAGTACGTGGAACGTGTGGAGAAACAGCCCGACTGGCTCTACTCGCGCCTGCAGATGTACTGGGCGACGCATGCCACCGATGTGTTCGTTGACGGCGAGAAGTTCAGCCGTCCGGGCGGAAGCAAGGCGCCTGTGCCCACCGTCAAGTTCACCGGCACGCGCGGAACGGAGTCGGCATACAACGCTCCGGCTACCGAAGACCTTGTGCCTTACGATGACGACGAGACCGGCAGCGTGACATATATAAGCAAGTTGACCGGCAAGATGGAAAAGACGCACCCCTCGAAGACGGGATGCAACATCTCAAGCGTCAACCGCCGCATCGTCTCCATAGCGCGCGACGCGGCCCGGCTGTACAAGGCCACGGGCGACGAACGCTATGCAAGGACGGCCTTCGGCGTGTTCGACGTGTACATGAAGGGCATATACTACCGAAACGTTCCCCAAGACCTGAACCGCGGCCACGGACTGACAATTGTCGGAATGCAGACGTTCGAGGTAATCCACGAGGACATAATATACGAGCTTACGGAGACTTACACCCTGCTCGGAGACTACATAAAGGATGGCCGCGACATGTATGAGGCGGCCTTCAAGAAGTGGGCCGACAACATTGTAGACAACGGAGTCCCCCACAACAACTGGGACTTGTTCCAGGCAAGGTTCATCACTGAAATCGCGCTTGTGCTGCAGCCTGACGCCGACTATGCCGACAAGAAGGGCCGGGAGTACTATCTTAGTTGCGTGACCGACCGCAACAGCGTGCGCCAGTGGAGCATGAAGAAACTGGCAGACTTCGGCTTCGACGCGCAGACGGGCATCTGGTACGAGTCGCCCGGATACAGCATTACCGTGCTGAACGAGTTTGCCGCCTTCGCCGACGACCTCGAACAGCGTACCGGCATCGACCTTTTCAAGCAGCTGCCGGTGCTTTATAAGGCAATACTTGCATCGCCGCAGTACCTCTTTCCCAACCGTATGTTCGCGGGATTTGGCGACACACATCCCACATATCTCAGCACTTCGGCCATGGAAAGCGTGCTGAACTATGCCCGCAGGCACGGCGACCGCGCACTTGAAGCGCAGTTCAACGCACTGAAGGAGGCCGTGGCTCCAGGCGCGCCCGACGACGTTATCGGCCGCTATGTGTCGCCCTCGTTCTACGCTCCGAACGTCTCATGGCTCGTGCAACGCACCGGCATGAACCCCAAGCACGACCTTATGGTGTCGCTCAACGGCAGTCTCGGCAACCACCAACACGCCAACGGAATATCAATGGAGCTGTACGGCAAGGGATATGTGCTGGCTCCCGACGGCGGCATAGGCAAGTACCTGTACAGCGGACTGGACTACCTGGAGTATTATTCGCAGTTCCCAGCGCACAACACTGTCTGCGTAGACGGCATCTCGGCCTATCCCGTAATGATGTCAAACCACGCCTTCAAGGTGGACGAACGCTATCCATCGACCAACGACCTCACGGAGTTCAGCCCCGTTACGTTCTCGCAGGTGTCGTTCGTCGAGCCTGAATCGCAGAGCCGCCAGGTGCGTGTCAATGGCATAGTGAAGACCTCCGACACCGGCGGATATTACGTCGACATATTCAGGAGCCGCAAAATGGAGGGCGGAGACAAGACACATGACTACTTCTACCACAACCTCGGACAGGACATGACGCTGACCCGTGCCGACGGATCGTCCCTCAACCTGCGCCCGACCAACGAAATAGCCTTTGCCGGAGGGCATCTCTACGCCTACTCGTACATATACGACCAGATGTGCGCCGACTATGGCGGAGATGTTAAGGCGACGTTCACCGTCAACAAAGACATACGCATGACGATGTGGATGCAGGGCCAGCCGGAGCGCAAGGTGATACAGGCGTTGTCGCCCGTGAACCTCGAATACGAGCGCATGCCTGGTCAGCCATACGACATAGAGAAGCAACCTGTCCTCACGTTCGTGGCCCGTCAGCGCGGCGAAGCATGGACACGGCCCTTCGTCGCGGTGCTCGAACCGTCATCGAAGGACGAGCCTTCCGAAATAGAAAGCGTCGGATATTTCAAGCCGGAGAGTGTCGACAGCACGGCGGTGGGCATCGTCGTTACGCTGAAAAGCGGCCGCAAGGACTATATCTTCTCGTGTGTCGGCGGTGCTGAGATGAGCTATCATGGCATGACCGTAAGCGGACGGTATGCCATTGTAAGCGACAATTTCACCTTCGAGAACGGAGTCTATAAGCAAACAAGTCACGAGTGAGGAGTTGACAAGGGACGAGTTGACAAGTAACAAGGGACGAGTAGACGAGTGACAAGTAATGAGTAAACAAGCGATATGATGAAAAGAAACCTTCTTTTGGCGTTAGCCTTGGCGGTAATGGCAGGCGCATGGGCGGCCGGTTTGGGCGGAGTTGTTACATCGCCCGGCGGCAATCTGGCCTTCAGCATGGAACAACGGGGCGGCAAACTACTTTACAACATAACATATAAGGGCAAGGCCGTGGTGACTGGAGGCCAGCTCGGAGTGAGCATTGACAACCATCTGGTGGAGTCGGCGATGGGCATTCCCACCGACACCGCAGCCCTTTGGACGGAGCATTTGCGGCTTACCGGCATCGACACCTTGTCGGTTGACACGGCGTGGACGCCCGTCTACGGCGAGAACGGCCGCATACGCGACCGCTACCGCCAGTGTACTTACCACTTCATAAAGGGCGGCGACGAGGGCGAAGACACCGGAGGATACAACAGGAGGCGGCAATATCTGTTCGATATTGTGGTGAGAGCTTACGAAGAAGGCATCGCCCTGCGCTACCATTTCCCCGAAGCAAGCAACGGACTCTTCATGCACATAACCGACGATTTGACGTCGTTCGCATTTGCACCGGGCGCGAAAGCCCTGCACTCCGCATGGGCGCAAGGGCCTTGTTCGTGGGTGAACCTTGAGCCGGAGGCATGGAGCGATGAGAGCGAAAGGCCGCTTTACATGGAGTTGGAGAACGGACTGAAGGTGGTGTTGGCCGAAGCCGGGCTTCACGATTTTGTGCGCGGAAAGCTCAAGTTGCAGCGTGACAACGTGTTGCAGATGGCGATGTACGGCAGCGCCGACATCATAACGCCCTACGACATGCCGTGGCGTGTCGTCATGGTGGGCGAAAAGGCTGTTGACTTAATCAACAACAAGCAGTTAATACTCAACCTCAACGAGCCTTGCCGGATAGCGGACACAAGCTTCATCAAGCCCGGCAAGGCTTTCCGTTCGGGTCAGCTTGACGACAGGAGCATACGTGCGAGCATAGATTTCGCCGCCGATTTCGGCATTGAATACGTCGAGTTGGATGCCGGATGGTACGGCCCGGAGATGAAAGTAAGCTCGTCTGCGCTTGAAGTGGCGGCCAACCGCGACTTCTCAATGCCTGACTTGTGCCGCTATGCGGCGTCGAAGGGTGTCGGAATATGGGTGTATGTAAACCAGCGCGCGCTGTACAACCAGATAGACAGCATTCTGCCGCTGTATAAAAAGTGGGGAGTCAAGGGACTGAAGTTCGGCTTTGTGCAGGTGGGCGGCCAGAAGTGGACAGACTGGCTGCACCGCGCGGTGGAGAAATGCGCCGCCTACGGGCTGATGGTTGACATCCACGACGAGTACCGCCCGACGGGATGGAGACGCACTTACCCAAACCTTATGACGCAGGAGGGCGTGCGCGGCAACGAGGAAATGCCCGACGCATGGAGCAACACCGTGCTGCCGTTCACGCGGTATGTGGCCGGGCCGGCCGACTATACGCTGTGTTACTTCAACACGAGGGTGAAAAACACCAAGGCACACCAGCTTGCCATGGCCGTGGTTTACTACAGTCCGTTGCAGTTCTTGTTCTGGTATGACAAGCCCGACGCCTACCGCGGCGAGGCGGAACTCGACTTCTGGAAGCACTGCCCCACAGTGTGGGACGAGAGCATAGCCCTCGACGGCGCGCCGGGAGAATACATCGTGCAGGCGCGCAGGAGCGGAACGGAGTGGTATGTGGGCGCGATGAACGGCACGGAAGGCCGCGACATTGTGCTTGACACGTCGGCGTTTACTGAAAAAGGAAAGAAATACAAGGTAGAGATTTACACAGACGACCCGTCGCTGAAGACGCGCACCAACGTTCGTTCAATGGTCAAGACCATGAAGGGAGGCAAGCCGGTAAGGCTCAGTTTGCTGCCTTCTGGTGGGGCTGCGCTGCGCTTTGTGCCAACAGACTGATATCCAACGAGTTATAAAAGGCCGTCTTTTGCACTGCAAAAGGTGGCCTTTTAGCTTGTAAAAGATGGCCTTTTACCTTCCAATTTGCCGTGTTTTGAATTGAGAATTGATAATGGGGAATTGATAATTATGATTTGCCTTGTTGGCAGACAGCCTTGAAGGAAATCATAATTTTTCATTTTTCATTGTTCATTTTTAATTAAAAAACAGACCCGCCCCAGCCCTCCCGAAAGGAGGGAGCTTGATATGCTTTTGACAATTGGCCTTATTTGTCTTATCAGTCTTGTCTGTCCTATTCAGCAGATAGGCCAAATCAACTATCCAAATATGCACAACCAAATCCTCATTTTGTTCTTTTTTTCTAATGCGTAATGCCTCTTTTTACATTTTTTTTGTATTTTTGCTACGTATGAAATTAGTAAATGTCTCATTGCGGTTAGCCGTCCTGCTGCTTTCATTATTCCTCTTGCCCCTGCCGCGTATGTGGGCCGACATATACAGCGGAGAGGTGATGGAGTATGTCAACAAGGAGAAAGGGCTGTACGGCGAGACGGTGTCGAAAATCATGGCGGACACCGACGGACGCATCTGGATTGCCACCAACGACGGCGTTTGCCTTTATAACGGCATGAAAATCACCGCGTTTCCCATTCCCGGCAGCGGCGAGGGGCACAACTATACATACGACCTTACCATACACGGAGGCAAGGCCATATACGCCGCTACGGGGCAAGGCGTGTTCAGGATGAGGCCCGAAGACAACGGGTTTATCCGCGTGCTGCCGTCAATAAAGCGCGCCGAGGCGGTGCTCTCGGCCGGAGGCGTGCTCTTCGTAGGCAACCGCGACGGCCTCCACATCAGCCGTGGCGGCCAGGTAAAGACTGTTACCGTAGGCTCGACTCCGCTCGGAATAGAGAACGGAGTGCGTGACATCAGGCAGGGCGGAGACGGCGGAATATGGTTCATAAGCCGCTACGCGCTCAACCGTTACGACGTGAAGACGGCCAAGGTGAAAAGCTACAACCTGCAACCCATGCTGCCGCCGCGCGCCGCACTGTCGCACTTGGCCGTCAGCGGAGACAGGTTTTTCATAGGAACAAAGAACAACGGACTGTACATTTTCACCCCTAAGACAAACGAGATGACGAAGGTAGAAGGCGTGGGCAACATCGTAACGTCGCTCTACAATGCGCCGCAGGGACGCATCACGGCCAGCTGCGACGGCACCGGGGCTTTCCTCATAGACGGCAGGACGGGGCAGGTAATCGACCGCTACGGCACGCGCGGCGACAAGGCTCACCGACTGCCTACCAACGCAGTGTACTGTTTCATGCGCGACAGGAACGGCGTTGACTGGTTCGGTTTTTACCGTTACGGCATGGCTTACACCTATCACAGCGGCGACTTGTTCAAGACCTACTCCACAGAGGGCTTCACCACCGAGGGGCTTGACGTGCGCAGTGTGCTCGTAAGGGGGCGGCACAAGGTGATAGGAACCACCGACGGCCTGTACATAGCCGACGAGGACAACGGCCGGGTGAGCCACTTTACGCCCGAAGAGATGGGCGGCGCGCACATAATATCGACCCTGGCTTACTTCAACGGCTACTATTACGCAGGCTCGTATGACGCCGGGCTGCACCGCATCAACGCCGCCACGCTGACTGCGGAACCTATTCCGGGCGAGCCGCTGCTGGCCTATACCACCATAGGAGTGCTGCAAGTGAACGACAAGGAAAACCGGCTGTGGATAGGAACAAGCGAGGGTGCGTTCGTGATTGACGGTCAGGGGCGCATCACCCGGTACACGGAGGACAACTCGCGCATTGTGAGCAACACCATCTCGAGCGCCTGTTTCCTTGACAACGGGGCAGGATGGCTGGGCGGGCCGGGCGGCCTTTGCCTCTACACTTCGGCCTCGGGACTGTTTGAGAAGGCCAACTTCCCGGCTGATTTCTTCAACAAGGAGAACATGCGGGAAATCAGGCAGGGGCACGGCGGATTGTATTTCTTCAACACGACGGCGGCCGTTTATTATTCAGACTGGGCATTGCGGCGCTACGGACGGCTCGAACTGCCGCGCTATCTCGCACTGGTTGACAAGGTTTCGTTCCTCGACGACCTTACGGGCAACTACTGGATAGTGACCGACGAGGGGCTGTTCTGCTACGACTACAAGGCCGGCAACCTGTTCCACTTCGGTTACGGAGAAGGTTTCAGGTGCCAGCTTGTGTTCGGAAAGGTTGTATTCGACGGTAAGGACACCATCTACTTGGGCACTTCAAACGGGCTGATGTATGTCAGTTTGAAGGACTTTCGCAGCTGGCAGAAGCGTTCCAACTACACCGTGTCGCTGTTCGACGTGACCATAAACGGCGTTCCCGTGACGAGCGGTTACGAGAAGAACCTGAACGACGGCACGCCAGCCACGCTGCCGTGGAACATTTTTTCGGCCACGCTTGCCGTGAAACCGTGCCTCAACGACTACTCGCGCCACTACGGGAGGATGTACGAATACCGAGTTGACGGCGAAGGAGAGTGGAATGTTGTGAAGTCGGGCGAGGGCATATCGGTAAGCGGACTGTCGCTTGGCAACCACACCTTGCAGTTGAGGCTGGCAGGAGTGGCGGCCACGATGAGGACATATAACATAAAGGTGGTGCCCTCGTGGGCGGCCATTGCCGAGCTTTTTATGCTCCTATTGGCCGCAGGCGGCATGGTTTGGCGGTACAGATGGCGGCGTAGGGCGCGCTTGATTGCCGCACAACAGGCTGCGGACGGAACCGCAATCCCGTCTTCAGGACAGCCGGCCAGGGGTGATGCGCACAAGTATGAGCGCGTAAAACTCGACGAGGAGGAGTGCGAACGCATAGTGCGCCGCATGAAGGGGCTGATTGAAAAGAACAAGATGTTCACCAACCCCGACCTCAAGATGAGCGAGGTGGCCGACCGCCTGCACCTCTCGGCCAGCAAACTGTCGCAGGTGTTCAACCTGTATATGAAGGAAAACTACTACGACTTCATCAACCGTTACCGCATAGAGGAGTTCAAGCGGCTCATCGCCGCAGGGGAGTATGAGCGTTACACGCTGACGGCTTTGAGCGAGAAGTGCGGCTTCAAGAAGTCGACCTTCTTCACGTCGTTCCGCAAGTTTGAGGGCATGACGCCTACAGAATACCTTAAAAAGAAGGGCATCGGCGTATAGTCCGGCCGCCGTTCTTTGCCCATTCCGCGCCTTCCGGCATAGTGGCTTGTGTGGGTTCGGTATAAGAGAACGCTTTGTAGGAACGTTATTTTAATTGAAAATTGAGAATGGGGAATTGAGAATTATGATTTGCCTTGTTGGCAGACAACCTAAGATAATCATTATTCTCACGTGAATTCGGTATAGGCACCCACTTTTTGTATGGACATAATTTATTATGTCCGCACGTTCTGAAAGAACGTATCTGCTTGGCATTACTTGCTTTATACGCCTCTTCGCGGCGTTCGGACATAATGAGCCGAAGGTCAGCGAAAGCTAATTATGTCCCTACAAAGGGTATGTGTTTATACCGAACTCACGTTAGTTCTCAATTCCATATTCTCCATTCTCAATTTAAAAGGCGGCAAATTGCAATGTAAAAGGCCGTCTTTTACACGCCAAAAGGCCACCTTTTGCAACGCAAAAGGTGGCCTTTTGGATTTCCATTGAAAACTTTTCATTCAGCCGTCGGTTGCCGGTCTTTGCAGCGGAGAAGCTTCGGAAGCTTCACAACGGCCGCAAACCGCTTAAAATCTTACGCCCTTTCATTCTGTCTAATTTAGACAAACATGGCACATATTGTTGATAATCAGATAATTATCGCGTTTTAAGCGGAAGTCTAAAACAGGTGGCTGCATACACTTAAAAATCATTTGACATATATCAATTTTCGCAATAACTTTGCCGCCGAAGACAATTCACCATGAAAACTTTACCGTGAATGGAAACAACAGTCAAATGTATCAATCATGAAGTTGTAGCCTCTATATATAAGAGGTGTTATGGCAAGCTGCTGGCATACTTGGCAGGCTGCACTCACGACACGATGGATGCGGAGGACATGGCGCAGGACATTTTTGTCAAGATGCTTTCCATCGGCGTCGTCACAGAAGCCACTGCGGAGGCCCTGCTGTTCGTCATGGCGCGGCGCATGGTCATCGACGACGCGCGCCACAAGGCTTTCGTGCGTCAGGGAATGAAGCAACTGGCCTGCACGGTGTCGCAGTATGACACGCACTCCGTGGCGAGGCGGCTCGAGGTGGACGAACTGCTGGAACGCGAGCGCGCCGTACTGGCCCGCATGGCGCCCAAGCGCGCCCGTGTGTACGAGATGTACAGGCACGAGGAACTGTCGGCCAAGGAGATTGCGGCGCGCCTCGACATAAGCCGCCGCACAGTGGAGACGCACATCTATCTGTCTACAAAGGAGATGAAGCGGCAGATGCACGGCATCGTATGAAAATCGGAATTACAAGCCTAAATCAATTTAATCAAGTTTTAATAGTAGCATCTATGAAACGTAATCTTATCAAAATCTGTCTGCTTACAGGGCTTATGGCCCCATGCGCGCCACTGTACGCCGCGCCTAGCGCAAGTCCTGTGGTAAACCAACAGCAGACGGTCAAGGGACATGTTGTCGACGAGACGGGTGAGCCTTTGATTGGAGTCACAGTACAAGTAGTAGGTAAAACGGGAGGCGCGGTGACCGACCTTGACGGCAATTTTACCGTCAGCGCCTCGAATGGCGACCAGCTCAAGGTGTCGTACATCGGCTATGCCGAGCAGACGGTCACCGTGAACGGGCCTACCGTAAATATCCAGATGAAGGCCGAGGACACCGCGCTCGACGAGCTTGTGGTTGTCGGTTTCGGTGTTCAGAAGAAGGAGTCGCTCACCGGTGCCGTTACGGTTGTAGACTCAAAGGCGTTTGAGAGCAAGGGCGGACTGTCCTCTCCGTTGCAGGCTTTGCAGGGACAGGTGCCCGGCGTGATGATTACACGTTCGTCAAGCGCCCCCGGTGACGAGAGCTGGAGCATGAGCCTGCGCGGTGCCTCGTCAATGAACTCAACCGAGCCGCTCATCGTCATCGACGGCGTTGCCTACAACAGCGTCAACGACATGCGCCTGCTCAACCCCGACGACATCGAGAGCATCAACTTCCTCAAGGACGGTTCGGCCGCCATCTACGGTAGCCGTGCGGCAGGAGGTGTCGTGCTCATCACCACAAAGAAAGGCCAGTCAGGCAAGCTCCGCGTGGAATACAGCGGCAGCGCGACGCTCAAGACCGTCGGACTTATGCCCGAACTGATGAACATCGACCAGTGGGCCACGGGCATACGCCAGGCCATCGTCAACGACAACTATACCATGGGCGGATGGCAGAACTGGTGGGCTTACACCACATTGGCGCAGCAATACAAGGGACATTACATCGACCTGGCTACCCAGCCCAACCCGTTTGGCAGCTCGGCGTTCACCGATGTGGCCGATTTCGTGTTCGATGACACGACCGACTGGCTCGGAACGCTCTTCGGAAGCAGCTGGAGCACCAACCAAAGCCTCTCGCTCTCGGGCGGCAACGACAAGATGTCATACCGTGTGTCGGGCAGTTTCCTCTACGACGGAAGCCCCTTGCAGTACGGCAAGAACAACAACCGCCGCTTCAACCTGCGCTTCAACAATACTTACAAGTTGAATAAAATCTTCACACTTGAGAGCAGCATAGCCTACAGCAGGCAGGAACAGGTTGCCCCGACGCAAATCGGCGCGGCGCTCACAGTGAACCTGCCGCAGCCCGGTCTGCCGCTCCAGACGCTTGACGGAAAGCCCTACGGATGGGGTACATGGGGTTCGCCGTTGGCAAAAATACAGTATGGCGGCGACAACAAGCTCAGCGTTACCTCAATCAACATCAGCGAAACGCTGCGTGCAAACATCACAGACTGGCTCGACGCGAGCGTCAACATCGGTTACAACAGCTCTGACGCACGCCGCAGTACCGTGCAGAACGCCATCACATATTATAATTATACGGGCACGACTGAAATCATGAGCGACCCCACTCAGGACGAGTCTTACTTCCGTCAGACCTCTACACGCACCGACTTCTACAGCTTCTCAGGCTATGTCAACGCACACAAGACCTTCTGGGACAAGCACAACACGAGCCTCATGCTCGGTGTCCAGTACGAGCTGAAGGACATGGAGGGCTTCGGAGCGGAGTACTCTGACATCCTCAAAGGCGTGGACGTAATCAACGGTAACGGCAACCTTATCCTTTATACAAAGGACAATTGGCTGCCCAACAACAACTACCGCAACGCCATACTGTCATACTTCGGCCGCTTCAACTACGACTATGACGGCAAATACCTATTGGAATTCAACGGACGTTACGACGGAAGCTCGAAGTTCCTGCCTGAAAACCGCTGGGATTTCTTCTGGGGTGTGTCTGCCGGATGGCGCATAAACCAAGAAAGCTGGCTAAAAGACGTGAAGTGGTTGAGCAACTTGAAGCTCCGTGCGTCATACGCCGAGATGGGTTCTCAAAGCGGAATAGACAACTATGACGGCTACCAGTTCTATAATTTGAATACCAACAGCGGCGCATACGTAGGCAGCGGACTGCTCACTTACATTGCTACCAACGGCAAGTTCGCCTCCACTACACGTCAGTGGGAGCGCATAAAGAACTACAACATCGCGTTGGACTTCGGCTTCTTCGACAACCATTTGACCGGTACAGTTGAGGCTTTCTTGAAGAAGAACGACAACATGCTTGTCGCAATAACATATCCCGCAGTGCTCGGCGACTCTGCTCCGACGGCAAACAGCGGCAAGTTCAAGGACTGGGGATTTGAGGCCAGCCTCAATTACAACTTCAAGGTGGGGCAGGTTGAGGCCCATGTAGGCGGCGACATCACCTTCGCGCGCAACGAGCTGACCGACTACGGCGGCACAAGCGTGATGAGTTCGGGCTACACCAGCACGCAGCAGGGCTATCCGCTCAACTCCATCTTCGGCATGCGCTACGGCGGAAAGATACAGAACGAGGAGCAGCTTGAGGCTTACCTGGCCAAGTATTATCCGAACAACGGCATCGGAATGCCCAACAACCTGCGCGTAGGTGACAACATGTTCTGCGACGAGAACGGCGACGGACGCCTTGACTACAAGGACTACATCTACCTCGGAAGCGACACTCCGGAAATCTCTTACTCGTTCAACTTCGGTGCGCAATGGAAGGGAATTGACGTGAATGTTGTGTTCCAAGGCTCTGGCAACCGCTTCGTTTACCGTGGAATAAACAACTGGACGGTGCCGTTCCGCAACATGTACCAGAACTTTACGACGTCATGTCTGGGCAATACGTGGAGTGTTGACAACCCCAACGCTTACTACGCGCCCTACACTACGGACAGCAACATCAACAATTACAACTACCAGGCAAGCTCGCTTACCGCACAGGACGCGCGCTACATCCGACTGAAGAACATAACCGTAGGTTACAACCTGCCGAAGTCCCTGCTTCAGAAGATAGGCTTCATCGAGTCGGCACGCATCTATTTCACGGGTGAAGACCTGTGGGAGAGCACCAAGATTTCAGACGGCTGGGACCCCGAGGCCAAGCGCGACGCCAGCGGAGTGCAGCGTTATCCGTTCACGCGTAACTTCACATTCGGACTTAACCTGACATTTTAAACGAGCAGACAAGTAACAAGGAACGAGCAGACAAGTCAAATCACCTTGTCAACTTGTATCTCGTCACTCGTCAACTGAACGGGAAATACCTCATCAACTCGTATCTCGTAACTTGTCAACTAAAAAATAAAAAACAATGACAACATACAAAAACATCATAAGCCGTTCGGCAAAAGCCGCCTGCATGGGGCTTGCCCTGCTGTGCACATCGTGCCTCGACTTCGCGCCGGAGGCGCAGATGAACGACGAAAGCGTGTGGAGCGAAGCAAACAACTTCCAGCTCTTCGCCAACCAGTTCTACGGATGGACGAGCGACCTCCAGGCCGGTGAGACCACAAACTACCGCGCTCGCGTGAACGACGGGCCTCACAGTGACTTCCGCAGTGACATCATGACCGGGCCGAACGTCAACGTCTACAGTGCCGGAACGAACTCCATACCGTCTGAGGACGGCAACTACAACAACCTGTACAAGCAGATTTACTACACCAACCTGCTGCTCAAGAACGCCGAGGGCTTTGGCCGGCAGGACGAGATTGCGGTGCCGGTGGCCGAGGCCAAGTTCTTCCGTGCCTACTGCTATTTCGAGCTTGTGCAGCTCTACGGTGACTGCATACTGCTTACCGAGCCTGCCGACATGGACAGCCCGGCCATGAACGCCGAGCGCAACGACCGCGGCGAGGTGATAGACCAGTGCATTAAGGACCTGACAGAGGCCGCCGAAGGCCTGCCCGACAGGCCGACAGAGGCCGGCCGCCTGTGCAAGGACGCGGCTTGGGCTTACCTCTCACGCGTGGCCCTTTACGAGGGAACATGGCAGAAGTTCCACAACGGCGGTGCCGGCGCTACAACCAACTCGGAGCGCGTAACGTCGCTGCTCACCACGGCGAAGAACGCCGCCAACGAGGTAATCACGCGCGGAAACTACACCCTGTTCTACAACAGCCAGCTCGGAACGGAGAGCTACCGCTACATGTTCATACTTGAAGACGTTACCTGCAACCCGGCCGGACTTACCACGTCTGACAACACCGAGTACATCTTCTCGCGCCGCCACCGCGTTGAGGACGGCTGCGGCTACAACATCTCCCACGCCATGCTCGTAAGCGGAATATCGCCTACGCGCAAGCTCGCCAACATGTACCGCTGCCAGGACGGCCTGCCAATAGACAAGAGTCCGCTGTTCCAAGGCTACTCTACAACCACATCAGAGTACACCAACCGTGACAACCGCATGCTCACTACGCTTATACGTCCGGGCACGATGACGTGGAACGGCAGCGACGCAAACAACTGCCGCGTGTCGTGGGACGACAGCGACCTTGAGCGCGCCCGTGAGCAGACATGCGCCACCGGCAGCGGATATATGGGTCACAAGTGGGCCGTTGAGCGCAGCGTCAACCCCGGCAGCGAGGCCATGGACTTCCCGATAATACGCTACGCCGAGGTTCTGCTCAACTACGCCGAGGCAACATACGAGCTTGACAACGCCATATCCGACGAGGACCTCGACAAGAGTCTCAACGTAGTCCGCCTGCGCGTGAACCCCAACATGACGAAGCTGAGCAACGCCCTTGTGAACAACAACGGTCTCAGCATGCGCGAGGAGATACGCGCCGAGCGCACCGTAGAGCTGGCATTCGAGGGCTTCCGCATCGACGACCTGAAGCGCTGGTACACCGCAAGCACCGAGATGCCGCAGGATTTGCTCGGCATCCAGTACGGCGGAACACAGTGGGAGAGCGTCTGGACAGACCAGAGCAACCAGCTCAATGCCGACGGCTGCATCGTAATCTTCAGCAACCGCCAGTGGGGAGAGAAGAATTATCTCTATCCTCTGCCCAGCGACCAGACACAGCTCAACCCCAACATAGGGCAGAACCCTGAGTGGAATTAAGCCTGCGGAAATGAAAAATAAATAATGAAAAATGAATAATATGTAACGGCTTGATAATCAGCGGTTTTGCGAAAGACGGCCTTTTACCCTCCAAAAGGCCACCTTTTACCCGGCAAAAGGCCGTCTTTCGCAAGCCAAAAGGCCACCTCTTGCAAGACAGGGGGAAACGGCACGCAACGCCGGTACACGTATAACAAGCAACAACAATAATGATTATGAAAACAATATCACAGCATAACCGCACGTCAAGGCCGCGCTTCCGCGCCATGAGGAAGGCCGCCACGATACTCGTTGGCTCGCTGGCAGCCGTGGCTGCGATGACGCTCGCGGCATGCGATGACGACGACCTGAACTCAAGCACCATAGCGGCCATAACACCGTCGTCGGTGGAGTTCAACCTGCCAGCCGAGCTGCAAAGGCTCATTTACACCGACAACACAGGCTCGCAGTGCCTCCCGCTCATCAAGGGTGAGGCCGTGCAGCTGGATTACACGCTGCTGCCCGACACGGCAACGTTCACCGACGTGGAGTGGACTTCGTCCAACGAAGCCGTCGCTACGGTTGACCAGGAAGGCAACGTGTCGGCCCTCAGCGGCGACGGTACAGGCTTCTCCGTCGTCAACGTCACGCCCCTCGGCTTCCTTTCGAGCAGCGGCATCAGCGCGTCGCTTAAGGTAGTTGTGTCAAACGAGCTTGTCGAGGCGCAGTCAATCGCAATCAACGCCGAGGCCGACGAACTTTACGGAGGCGACCAGATGCAGCTTTCCGTTGCCATCTCGCCTGAAAACGCCACATACAAGACCGTGGAATGGACATCGTCTGACCCGGCCGCAGCCACCGTCGATGCAAACGGAGTGCTCACGGCGCAGATGACCGAGGAGAACGAAGTGCCCGTAACAATCACCGCTACGGCGCTCGACGGTTCGGGCGTAACGGCTACGAAGCAACTCACCATACGTCAAATCGTACAGCCAGAAGAAGTGACCATCGACCCGTCGTTCGACAATACAACGTGGGCTTTCAATGAAGGAGGCGTCAACCTTGCCTACACCACCGTGCCCGAGCAGTGTACAACCTCGCTCATACAGTGGACAACGTCCAACCCGTTGGTGGCAACCGTCGATAACGGAGTGGTTACATTTACAGGCCGCGGCGACGTTACAATCACCGCTACATGCCCCGAGACAGGACAGAGCAGCTCGGTTACGCTCCACATCCCGTCCGGTTTAGTGCGCGAGACGTACGGCAATCCCGACCACTTCGTATTCGCAAGCACCGGCAACGGCAGCCACGAGTGGCACGACGGATACCTTACGATGATAACATACGCAAGCAACGCAACCAACCAACGCGGCGACCTTAGGAACACGGAGAACATCTATCTGCACGCAGGCGACTACCCGATAATAGCCGTCCGCATGGAAGACGTGCTTGACAAGTACGCATCTGAAGGCGTGACATCACGCAACATAACCCTCGACGCTTCGGGCGACGGCTACAGCGGAGGACTCGACGGCAACAACAACAAATGGCTGCACGACTACAAGTGCAGTGACGGCAGCCACGTGTTCATCTACGACCTTACCCAGCAGTCATGGGCTAACGGCGGAGTGATGGATGCAAGCACGGAAGTAGAGTTCCGCACCTTCCAGTTCAAGTACGCCGACATCAGGACCATAGACCACACCCTTGAGTACAACGTTTACTGGTTGCAGACGTTCAAGACCATCGAAGAAGTACAGGAATACATCGCCGGTGAAGGTCTTACTTACGAGATAATCAAATAACATTAAAAGCATTCGATATGAAACTTAGCAAAATAATGCTCACCGCAGGATTTGCAGCGCTCATCGCGCTGCAGACCTCCTGCCGCGAGAACGAATACGGCACGGTTGACCTCACCATGCCTGACGACAACCCGACAGACGAACCAATCGAGGCGCAGTACACCTACGACCATCCCTGCGCAATGTTCTCAGAAGATGACTTCACACGTGTGAGGGAGTCATTGGCCGACGGAAGTGCTCCGCAAGCAGTGAAAGACGAGTTTGAGCAGCTGAAGAACAGCCAGTATTCACGGCTCACATATCAGGCAGAACCGCAGGAGTGGATTGTCCGCGGCGACGCAACGGGCACCGAACCGGGCGTTGAGAACTACGCATACGCCATGCGTGACGCCGCTTCCGCTTACCAGCAGGCGCTCATCTACAAGGTTAATCCTGATGCGGACGAGGCCAACCAGTATGCCGCAGCTGCCGTAAAGACGCTCAATGCGTGGGCAGCAACCTGCGTGGGCATCACCTCTAACGACGCAAACCAGGTGCTCGCAGCCGGTGCGCAGGGCTATACCTTCGCCTGTGCGGCTGAGATGCTGCTCGATTATGAGGGCTGGAACGAGGCCGATAAAAACACTTTCAAGCAGTGGATGATTGACGTGTTCGCATCGAAAAACATCGACTTCCTTGAAAACCACGGCGGTGCTAACAACTGTTCGCTGCACTACTGGAGCAACTGGGACTTGGTTAACATGTGCTCTTACCTCTCAATCGGCATCCTGACGGAGAACGACGAGATGGTGAACTACGTCGTCAACTACTTCTACAACGGAGCAGGCAACGGCTGCATCGAGAACCTTATACAGGGAACTTTTGACGACCCGCTCGGCACCGGAGAGCAAATCTGCCAGAACCAGGAGAGCGGACGCGACCAGGGACACGCCCAAATGTCGGCCATGGTGGCCGCCAACCTCGCACAGATGGCTTACACTTTGTACACCAAGAACCCGTCAGTCAGCCAGCTTGACTTCTTCTCCGCCAACGACAACGCACTGCTGAAGATGGGCGAGTACGTGGCTTTGAGCAACTTGCGCAGCGGCGACGACAATGCCAACGCTAACGGACAGTGGATAATCGCGGCAACGGAGATGCCTTTCAATACCTATGAATATTGCATCGACTGCGACTGCCGTGACAAGAACCACGGTGCAACCCACACGCAGCTGGCCAACGATGAAGGCCGCGGCAGCGTCCGTCCGGGATGGGAGATATACCTCAACCATTACAGGAGGATAAAAGGCTTGTCGTCAGGCTTCACCTACGTAAAGCAGTTTGCTGACAAGCTGCGCCCCGAATGCGGCGCAGGCGAGGCGCAGAACCGCTACGGAACAAACTCTGGAGCGTTCGACCAGCTCGGCTGGGGCACTCTGATGCTTTATACGGAATAACACTATGACAGGGCGTGCGCCGCACTGAAAAAGGCCAATCGCAAGGCAACGGCGCAACCCATTGACATTCAATATGTTACAAAAGGCCGTCTTTTGCAGTGCAAAAGACGGCTTTTTACATTGCAATTGACGGCCTTTTGGCGTGTAAAAGGTGGCCTTTTACAGCCCAATTGGCCGTGTTTTGAATTGAGAGTTGAGAATTGTGAATTGATAATTATGATTTGCCTTGCTAACAGATGGCCTTAAAGGTAATCATAATTTTTCATTTTTAAATTTTCATTATTAATTAAAAAACAGCCCCATCCCAACCCTCCCGAAGGGAGGGAGCTAGATTACCATTTTTTAATTAGTGACATTATGTATTTCAATTAGTCACAATCGAGGCACTCAGTAATTGTCATGCCGCACTGTGATGCGGCATCCATAAAACACAAAGAATGACAAATGGCGTTGCCTGCATGTACTGGATGCCGCATCGGCGTGCGGCATGACAATTACCAACCGACCGCTTGCGGCAGGATTATTACCGCATTATCATTATACCGACCTTGTCCTTTATATACCAAAACGGCATACACTTAACCTGCGGATGAACCCCTTTTGAAGGCCGTCAGCCGGCCTTTCGCATCCGTGGCGGTATCGCCCCACATTGCAAGCAGCCGTGAAAAATATTCCCATGTGCTTACGTATTCGCCGCGCCCGATGCGTATTTATTATAAAAAACGACTTAATATAAGTATCAATTAAAACCAAAAAAATCATGAAAAAGAATTTACTTATAGCCGCGCTTGCTGTTTTCGGCTGCGCAAGCGCATTTGCCCAAGAGGCTGGTGAGTCCGTAACTGAGCGGCTTGTGCCCACCGCTGACACGTACCTGCGCATGAACAATACCGGCGATAACGGCGGAAAAAGCACCATGGAGATATGGACGGCTACTGACGAGGCCGGTGAAATAACCCAGGATTTTGTCGGACTGATGGCTTTCAGCGTGCCTGAAAAGGCCGGATATGACGTTGCCAAGGCTACGCTCGTGCTCCACGCGGACATGGTTAAGGGCGACCCGAAGTTCGTCGTTTATCCGTTTGACTACGAGTTTGCCGAGAACGACACATACGAAACGCACGCGGCAAATGTTGAAAGCGCACGCGGCGAGGAAGCGATAGCTTCTGAAATCGACCTGAACGGCTGGCGCGGACACGCCGTAGGGGATGTGAACGAGAGCGCGGATGAAGTGTACCGTACCGCCGACGGCTGGAAGACGGAAATCGATGTTACGGATTATGTGCTTTCAAAGGCCGGAGGCTATGTTGGACTTCTGTTCTATCAGGACGCCGGAGTGGGAGGAACCAATGGCCGTTCGGTGAAAATATACACGAAGGAAGCTGAAGACGTGGTGAATGAAAAGGTTGGTTTCACGCTGAATGCGGACGACATCAAGCCTTACCTTCTTGTCGAATACGCTCCCAACGGAGATGCCGTTGAAAGCCAGACCGTGTACGTAACGAGCGACGTGACGCTCAACACGAACAACAGGGACAAGGCTGACCCGAGCCAGGCGGCCATCGAGATGTACACCCAACGCGACGAACAGGGCGCGATAACGAAAGAATATCTCGGTCTGATGTCGTTCGACGTGACGCTGCCTGACAACGCGGAGATTGACAACGCAACGCTTGTGCTCTACACTGAGCGTGCCAAGGGAACGCTGGCTATACATCCGTTCGGCAATGAAATATCCGACGAGGACACTTACAACACGCAGGAAAGCTACCTGACTGCCGCCCGTGAGAATGAGCCTGTTGCAACGGTAAGGCTTGCCGGGACGAACAACAAGGCCGTAACTGACAACGGGGCGTCGAACAACATCAACGACTGGAGAAACGAGATTGACGTTACCGAATATGTGAAAAGCGTTGACGGAGCGGTAAGGTTGATGTTGTGCAACAATGCAACCAGCACTACTACTTCAATCAAAGTGTATTCAAGCGACGTGGAGGACGTAACCCTTAAGGATGGCACCGTATTCAAGGCAGACGACCTTAAGCCGCGCCTTGTGGTTGCTTACACCGTGCAGACTCCTTCCGGCATCAGCGAAGTTGTGACCGACGAGACCGTCAACAAGGGTAAGGAAGGCATCTACACGCTGTCTGGTGTGCGCGTTGCCAAGGCCGACCGTCCGGGCATTTACATCATCAACGGCAAGAAAGTTCTTGTAAGGAACAGATAATGGTACGACAGGTTTTAGTTTTATTTTCAATACTCTTTGCCATCTCCCCTCGCGCTTTAGGCGGCGAGGGGAGTGGTGTTTACGGGTGGAGTGTTGGGCTGAAGGGCTGCGTTTCCGGCGAGACGGGCCGTGCCCCGTCGGCTTATATGTGGCTTCCCGATGGGTGCAAAGAGGTCAAGGCGGTGGTTCTTGCGCAGCAGAACATGACGGAGGAGGCGCTCTTCCGCATGCCGATGTTCCGTGAACGGCTGGCTGAAATGGGCGTAGGCCTGGTGTGGGTTGCGCCTGCCTTCACCGACAACTGGGAGCCGGAGAGCGGTTGCCAGCAGGTGTTCGAGCGCATGATGGCCGACCTTGCCGCGGCAAGCGGCCATGGCGAGATAACCAATGTGCCCGTAGTACCGTTCGGACATTCGGCCCAGGCCACGTTCCCTTGGAACTTCGCGGCGTGGAATCCGCAGCGGACGCTGTGCATAATATCGTTCCACGGCGACGCGCCGCGCACCAACCTGTGCGGCTATGGCAGGGCAAACGTGGAGTGGGGGCGCACCCGCAACATCGACGGAATACCCGGACTGATGGTCGAGGGGGAGTTTGAATGGTGGGAAGCGCGCGTCCGTCCGGCCTTGGCTTTCCGCATGATGTATCCCGAAAGCTGCGTGTCGTTCCTCTGCGACACGGGTCGCGGCCACTTCGATTGCTCGCCGCGCACGGCCGAATACATTGCACTGTTCATACGCAAGGCCATCGAGCGGCGGCTTTGCGGCGACGGAAGCCTGCGCAAGATTGACCCTAAGGACGGCTGGCTGGCACCGCGTTACAGCCTCGATCTGCCCCAGAACGACGGCGACGGCCGCGGACAGCCTACGTATGTGGCACCGGCTGAATGGCCTGCCGCGCCCTACGGCGAGTACAAGGGCGACCCGCACGACGCTTTCTGGTACTTCGACGTGGAGATGGCGCGGCTCACCGAGGCACGCCACAGCGAGAGCCGGGGCAAGCGTATGCAGTATGTGGGCGTGAGGCTCGGCGGCAGTCTTGTGCCGTATGACGAACGGCTGCAGGGCGGCATGGCTGCGGAAATAGTCGTTGACAGCGTAGGCAGCGAGTTCACCGTTGAGGCCGTGTACACCGACTCCACGCATATCGCCATTACCGACGCACACGGAACGGCGCAGCCGTACATGGAAGTGGTGAGCGGTCCGGTGCGCAAGGTGGGCGAACGGACGTTCCGCTTCGTGGAGTATGAGGCCGGATGGGACAATCCCCGGCGGTCAATGACGATATGGCTCGCTGCCGTTGCCGATGCCGACGGCCTGTACCGCGGATGCGTGCAGCCGGTGAAGATAACTGTGAAAGTGAAGAGTGAAGAATGAAGAGTGGAGAATTAATTTGCCTTTTACACTTTACCCAGATACTCACAGTTTTCCCATTAGTCCTATTTCTCCCATAAGTATTATTGCAATGGGAGCTTTTTTGCTGTTTAGGGATAATAGTATTTAGTATTCAATCGAGGCACTCGGTAACCGTCATGCCGCACGCCGATGCGGCATCCAGTGAATGCAGCCAACGCCATTTGACGCTATTTGCGTATTCTGGATGCCGCATCGGCGTGCGGCATGACGGTTACCGAGTGCCTCGATTGTAGTTAATTGAAATGTATGATGTTATTAAGCAAACAGTGGTAATTAAGCTCCCTCCCTTCGGGAGGGTTGGGGTGGGTGTCTAATAGACGGCCTTTTGCAAGGCAAAAGGCCGTCTATTGTACGCTAAAAGGCCACCTTTTACACTGTAAAAGGTGGCCTTTTGCAAACCCGTTGATTATCAGGTAATTATAAAGGGCTGCAAGATTGACTTGCAGCCCTTGCTTTTTTGCTATATGTTTTACTTCACCGTGATGGGCAGTACAGCGTCGGGCAGGCCGTCGGCGCTTACCGTCAGTGTGGCCGTGCCGGGCTGTTTGCCTTCTACGATGACAACTAACTGGCCGTTGAACAGCGGCATGCGGCGCGAGTTGAACGTAACAAGAGACGTTGCGTCGCCGTTGCATACAGCGCGGAACGTGCCTGCGCCCTCAACGTTGAACGACAGTTCGTTGTCCGCCGTGAGGCATGGCGTGCCGTCCTTGTCAACCATCGTCACCGTGACGAATGACAGGTCGTGCCCCTGTGAGGATATAGTCTGCCTGTCGGCCTTCAGCTCAAGGCGTGCCGGTGCGCCTGCCGTCTTCACCGTAAGGGTGTCGGCTGCGCGTCCCTTGGCGTCATACGCCACTACGGTAACTTCTCCCGGCTGGTACACTACGTCGTTCCAGCGCAGGCGGAAGCGGTCGAGGCGCGACTTCTTGTCGTGCTTCTTGCGGCCCTGGCTCTCGCCGTTTACAAAGAGTTCGGCCTCCGGGTATGACGTGTAACAGTACACGGGAGTAACCTCTCCCTCACGTCCCGGCCACGTCCAGTGGGGCACAAGGTGCAGCGTAGGCGCGTCTTTGCGCCAGTGGCTGCGGTAAAGCCAGTAGCGGTCCTTGGGAAGTCCGGCCAAATCGCATATCCCGAAGTAGCTCGAACGCGAAGGCCAGTACTCGTTATAGGGCGACGGTTCGCCCAAGTAATCAAACCCCGTCCACACAAACTCGCCGATAGTCCACTTGCGGTCTTCCTGCATCGCCCAGTCGTCATCGGGCAAGTTGCTCCACGGGCAGCTCTCCGTGTCGTAGCCGTTGCACTGCCCGTCGGCGTAGGTCGTGTCGTTTGACGCTATGACGGGGAACTTGTAAACGCCTCGCGAGCTTACCGTCGAGGCCGTCTCGCTGCCCAAGAGGAAGCCCTGCGGCAGCTGTTTGAACGAGCTGTCGTACTTGTGCAGGCGGTAGTTTAGTCCGGGCACGTCCATCACTTGCAGGAAGCCTGACTTCAGCGCGTCGTCGGGCTTGTCGACACCCTGCGTCACCGGGCGCGTAGGGTCAAGCTTGTGGCACAGGTCTTGCAGGTGTCTGGCTATCTCGCGGCCCTCTTCGCTCCACTGTTCGGGTATCTCGTTGCCGATGCTCCACATTATTATGGAGGGGTGGTTGCGGTGGTTGAGCACGAGGTTGGTTATGTCACGGTCGCTCCATTCCTTGAAGAAGCGCGCATATCCGTTCTTGCATTTGGGGTAAATCCACATGTCAAAGCTCTCGGCCATCACCATAACGCCCATCGAGTCGCACACGTCCATCTGCATTGTCGAGGGCATGTTGTGGGCGGTACGTATGGCGTCGCAGCCCATTTCCTTCATTATGCGGATTTGGCGGATGAACGCCGTCTTGTTCTCTGCCGCTCCGAGAGGGCCGAGGTCGTGGTGAAGGCACACGCCCTTTATCTTCCTGCTCTGGCCGTTAAGGCGGAAGCCATGCTTCGCCGACACGTCAACGGTGCGTATGCCCACGCGCTTTGTTACCGCGTCAACTTGCCTGCCGCCTGCCGATACGGCGGTTGTGAGGGTATAGAGATAAGGCGATTCGGGCGACCAAAGCTGCGGATTGTTAACCTCGCCGGTCACGGTCGCGCGTCCGTCTGAGGCGTTTACGGGCTGCGTCGCCTCGTAAACGGTGTTGCCCGACTTGTCTTTCAGGGTGAACGTTACGGTCAGTCCGTCGGCGTTGTCATATCCTGTGACCTGAGCCGAGATGCCCACCGTGGCTTTCTTTCCTGATATTTTGTCGGTGCGGAACCATCCGCCCCAGTCGTCCAAGCGCGTTTTCGGGGTTATGATGAGCTTCACGGGGCGGTATATTCCGCCGCCGGGATACCAGCGGCTGCTCTCCTCCACGTTGTTGAGGTCAACCTCGAGGATGTTGCGTCCGGGCTTTACGAAGGGCGTTGCGTCCACCCGGAAGGCGTTGTAACCATACGCCCAGCGGCCTGCCTCCTTGCCGTTCACCTTGACAACGGGTTCGCTCATCGCGCCGTCGAAGCGCAGCTCAACGTGGCCGTAGCCTTCGGGAATGTCGATGTATGTCTTGTAGTGGCCTTCGCCTATCCACGGCAGCGCGCCCGAACGGCCCGACTTCTCGGTGGCTTCGGTCTCTCCGTCCTGCTCGATGGCTACGGTCTGGAGGTCCCATTTCTTGTCAAACGGCCCGTTGATGGCCCAGTCGTGCGGCACGCTTACCATCTGCCAGGTAAGCCTGTCGCGCGTGAACAGCCAGTCGTCGGCCAACACGGTCTCGCTCCTCTGCTGCGCGTTGCATGTTGCCGCGCCTGCGAGGAGCATGGTGAATAACAGTTTTCTCATGTTCATGTATGTTTGTTGATAATGTATTCCGAATTTGTTGTGGCAAAGTTTCATTGTCAGCGCAACCGCGCTTTCTGCTCACAAAGTTACGCTTTTTTGCCGGAATAATAAAGTTAACGGGCGAAAACAATTGTCAAAAGGCTGTTTGCCGGTGGTTTTGTGGCATATTGTTTGATTTTCAATCGAGGCGCTTGTTAACCGTCATGCCGCGCGCTGACGCGGTATCCAGTGAATGTAGCCAGCGTCATTTGCCGCTATTTGCGTATTCTGGATGCCGTATCGGCGTGCGGCATGACGGTTACCGAGAGCCTCGATTGCAGTTAAAAGGGAGAAAACTTATAGCTAATTGGAAATATGATTGATACCTATTAAAATAAGGTAATTAAGCTCCCTCCCTTCGGGAGGGTTGGGGTGGGTATTTAATTGATGGCCTTTCGCATTGCAAAAGGCCATCAATTGCACGCTAAAAGGCCACCTTTTACAGCGTAAAAGGTGGCCTTTTGTAACCCCATTGATTATCAGGCAGTTACCATTTGGCTTTAACTTCTAAGCGAACGGAGTGAAGCCCCTCCCTAACCCTCCCGAGGGAGGGAATATAGATAGGGACTAATAATAAAGGTAATGGCTTTAACTTCTAAGCGAACGGAGTGAGCGTTGACTTCTTTAACTTCTCTAACTCCTAATAAACTCACTTCGTGATTTTGACCGTTCCCGACCCTGCGACTGACTGTTCGCACTCGCCGACGTGTCCGCTGATGGCGATGTCGCCCGAGCCTGCTATCGCACAGTTAGCCTTACCGATGTCGGCGCGTGTCACGCTGATGTCGCCCGACCCGGCGATGCTGCCGGTGAAGTTGGCTGACTTGATGCCGTCAATGGCGACACCGCCGCTCCCTGCGATGCTGAACTCCGCCTTCTTGGCTTCAACCCCGATAGTTTGCGCGTCGCCAGAACCGGCAATGCTCACGCCTAATGCGTCTGTCTTGATGCCGTTCACCTTGATGTCGCCGCTCCCGGCGATGTTCAGCGCCAGCGTCTGCGAGCTGATGCCGCGCTCTGCGGTGAAGTCGCCTGAGCCTTTAAGGTTCACTTCGGCAAGCGTCGGGGCGGTTATGTACACGTCGATGTCATACGTGCTTTCGGTCTTAAGACCCTTGTTGTTTGCCATATACAAGTTCAGCGTGGTACCGTCGCCTTTCACAATGGTGCGCCTTATACTGGCCGTGTCGCCCTTGAGGGCAATCGTGAAGGTGTCGCCCGGCGTGTAGTAGACGTCCATGCTGCCGTTGGCGGTCACCTTGGTGAAGCCTTTTGCCGCCGCGCTGTCGGCCGCCTTGACTGCCGCCTCGACGCTTTCCGCAGGTTCAAAACTGTTGTCTGTTCCGTTGATTCTGAATATGCACGACGACAGAAGCATGGCCGCCGCTGCAAAGATTGATAAGTTTCGTTTCATTGCTTTATTTGTTTTGTTAGTTGACGAGATACAAGGGACGAGTTGACAAGGTGATTTTTGTTTAGTTGACAAGATACAAGGGACGAGTCAACAAGGTGATTTGCCTCGTCTGCTTGTGTCTTGTTGCTTGTTCACTTGTATCTTGTTACTTGTTCACTTGTATCTTGTTACTTGTTCACTTGTGTCTTGTTCCTCGTCCCCTCGTCTCTCGTTCCTTGTCCACTTGTCCCTTGTTCCTCGTTGACTCGTTTCTAATTCCTCGTTGACTTGTCTGCTCGTCCCTTGTCACTGAACTCAAAAATTGAGTTCGCGGCCACGGTAGAAGTCGATGAGACTTGTGTCATACATGTATTCGTACTTGGCCCGTGCAAGGTCGCTCTCGGCCTTCAGCCAGTTGTTCTTGGCCTCGTTGAACTCCGTAATGTTCGCTTTGCCGTACTCGTATTTGGCCGCCGTAAGGTCAAAGGCCGCCTTGTTGCTGCGTGCCGCCTCGCTGCTGCTGGTGTATTGGGCGCGCGCCGCCACGGCGTTATAGTACGCCTGCTGTATCTCCTGGTACAGGTTCTTCTTTACGTTGTCCAGCTGAAGCTGCTGCGATTCGCGGTTCAGGCGCGCCGTGCGGATGCTGTTGCGCGTCTCAAGTCGGTTGAATATGGGAATGTTCAGGCTCAGACCGATGTATTGGCTGAAGTTGTTGCGCATCTGCCGGGCGAAGCTTTCGTTGTCAATTCCGCTCATTGTGTAATAGTTAGAGCCTATTCCGGCGTTGAAAGAGAGCGTCGGCCACAGTGCGCTTTGCGCGAGCTTGATGTTTGTCTCGGCACCTTTCAGGCGCAGGGTCTCGGCCTTTACCTCGGGTTTGAACGTCAGCGCTTCCTGAAAAATCTCGTCGGGCAGGGGCAGGGCGGTGGCGTTGCCTATGGCGATTGCCGCCGTGTCGGGGCGCACGATGGCAAAGCCCTCGGGCGTGTCGAGTTCCAACAGCTGGGCGAGCGACAGCAAGGCAAGGCGGTAGTCGTTGTCGGCCTGCGTCAGGGTGAGGCGGCTTTGGGCGAGAGTGGCCTCTTGCTGCGCCACTTCCACGCCGCTGGCTTTGCCCGTGCGGTATATCTCGCGCAGGCGTTCCACCTGCATCGAGTCGATGTCAATCTGCCTCTGGGCCACGTCGCGCAGCTCAAGGTTGTAAAGAATCTGCACGTATGCCTGCGCCACCTGCACGCTTACATCGTCGCGGGCCTTGTCAAGGTCGGCTGTGGCGGCCTCGAGGTTCAGCTTGTTCAGCTCTATTGTGCGCGGTATGCGGAAGCCGGTGAACAGCGGAACGGTTGTGCCCAGCGAGAGTGAAGTGCTGCTTGTGTTCTGGTTTGAGTATGTGTTTTCTGCCGTAAGGCCGCGTCCGAACGACCAGTTTTGCGCCGCCGAGGCGTTCAGGTCGGGCAGACGGCTGTTCCTGGCGGTGCTCAGTTCCACCTCGCTTTGCCGTCTCGTAACGTCCTGTTGCTTAACGGTTATGTTGTTTTCCAGCGCGTAGTCGATGCACTGTCGCAACGTCCATTCCTTCGGTTGCTGTGCCGATGCGGCCAAAGAGCCGAGAAGGAACGATAAGGTAAATATGATGCGATACATTGTTTTATTTGGTGTTTGTAAGTGGTTGATAGCCAAGGCATTTCCAATATGCCGCCTTTTGGCTTGCAATTGATGGCCTTTTGCGTTGCAATTGATGGCCTTTTGCATTGCAATTTGCCACCTTTTACATTCTCCCTCCCCACGGGGAAGGGCATGGAGGGGGCTTATTCGCTTATTTTCTGCGGCCCTCTTACCTTTTCGGTCTTCTTCAGTCCGCTCTTTATTTCTATGTTCACGCCGTCGCTGAGACCCGTAGTCACCTTCCGCCGCTCGTAAGTCTTGTCCTCGCCGGTGCCTTTCACTATATAAATATATGTGTCCTCGCCGCTGAACTCGATGGCGCTCTCAGGCACGGTGAGCACGTTTTTAGCGCTTTCAAGCACTATTTCGGCATTCGCGCTGTAGCCTGAGCGGATTTCATTGCCCGTAGGAACGGTGACGGCGGCTTTTATCTCAAACTGGTTCGCGCCGTTGTTGTCGGTGGCTTTGGGCGATATGTATTCCAGGGAAGCATTGAACTTGAGGTTTTGCAGCGCGCCGATGGTTATCTTCATGGCCATCCCCGGCACCAATTGTCCTACCTCCGTCTCGTCTATGTTGCCCTTGAATATAAGGTCGCCCATGTCCGCAACCGTCGCGATTGTCGTTCCGTCGTTGAACGTGTTGCTTAGGATTACCGAGTTTCCGACTTTCACCGGGACGTCCAATATGAGTCCGCTGATGGTCGAACGGATGAGCGTGCTGCTTGCGCTTGCATTGCTCCGTGACACTCCGTCGCGCACAACTTCGAGAGCATCGATGGCCGCCGCCTTCTCCTCCTGTGCCTGTTCGAGAGCTTGGCGCACGTTGTCGTACTCTTCGGCGCTCACCAACTGCTTGTCGTACAGCTGCTTTTCGCGCCCGTGGTTCACCTCGGCCTGTTTCAGGTTGATGTCCGCCAGGCGCACGCGAGCTTCCGCAGAGCTGAGCTGTCCCATGTCAGGAATGACCTTGACCTTGGCAATCACCTCGCCGGCCTGCACCGTTTCGCCGGCTTCCTTGTAGATTTCGGTGATGATGCCGCTGATTTGCGGCTTCACTTCCACTTCGTCGCGAGGTTCTATCGAGCCTGTTATCACCGTGGTCTTGCTGATGTCCGACACCTTCGGTGTGAACTCGTCGTAAGTCACAGGCTGCGGTTTCGACTTCTGGTAGAGGAACACGAACGTGCCGATAAACACCAGGGCGATTAACGCCGCGACAATGATTTTCAAGTACTTTTTCATGTTTTGTTAGTTGACAAGTTACGGGCAGACAAGTAGACAAGGTGATTTCCTCATGTCGTTTGTATTCATCCGCCCAATTATGAATTATTAATTATGAATTATGCATTGGTTATTCGTCTCTCATTGCATCGACGGGCTTTATGCTCATTGCCCTCAATGCCGGGGCGAGACCTGCCAGAACGCCGAGCACTGCGAGCAGGGCTGTAGCGCCGACGGCCGTCCAGAACTGCACCTGGAAGTGCGCCGCGACTATCCCGTCGGTAGTATTTCCAAGCTCAAGCATCTCGAGTATCATCACGGCAAACAGTATTCCGCTCATTCCGGCGACCGCAGTGAGCATCACGCTTTCGGCTATTATCTGTCCGAGGATGTTCTTCGGCGTTGCGCCTATTGCTCGGCGGATGCCTATCTCGGTAGTCCTTTCACGCACGGTCACCATCATTATGTTGCTCACTCCTATGGCTCCGGCCAGCAATGTGCCGATGCCTACGAGCAGGATGAGGAAGTTCACGCCCGTGAAAAGGTTGTCGAGCATGCCGAAAAGCACCTCGGTGTTGAACACGGTGACGGCCTTTTCGTCCGTCGGGTCAATGTTGTGGGCCTTCGCTATCACGCCGCGCATCTTCTGAGTGATGCTGCTCATGGTTACACCGGGCTTCGCAGTGACGCATATCAGGTGGACGCTGTCGCCCAAGGCGTAGGCCTGCTGCATCATCGTCAGCGGCACCATGACCGACGTTTCGTTCTTTCCGTTGACGCTCATGTTGCCTGCGCTGTAGTCAACTCCCACCACATCGTAGTATATGTCGTCAATGCAGATGCGCTTGCCGCACGGGTCTCCGCCTCCCGGAAACAGCTCCTTGTACACTCGTTTGCCTATAACGCACACCTTGCGGTTCTGCTTTACGTCCATGTCGTTTATGTAACGGCCATAGAAAAGCTGCGGAGTCTCTACGTTCTGGTAGTCGGGCAGCAGTCCCTTCATCGTGCAGTTGGTCTTCCGGTCGTCGTAAGTGGCGCTTCCACCCCAGTGTGACAGCATGGGGGAGACTGTCTCCAGCTCGGGCACATAGTGCTTCAGGCGCTCCACGTCGTTGTAAACCATGCTCCACTGGCGTTCCTTTCGGAAGCCGGCATACGGCTTTGTGGTGGGCTGGGCGAAGATTATCGCCGAGTTGGTGGCAAAGCCTTCAAAGTTGTTTTGCAGCAGTTGCTTCAGTCCCTGGCCGCCGCCGAGCAGCGCGACGAGCATGAACACGCCCCAGAACACGCCGAAGCCGGTGAGGAAGCTGCGTGTCTTGTTCCTCGACAGGGTGTCAAGTATCTCGCGAAATCTGTCAATGTCGAATTTCATTGGTTGTTGTTTTTATGAAACAATGGGCCTAATAAGGCCAATAAGACCGATAATTCTTCCTGCTTATTGGGCTTATAGGGCATATCAGTCCTATTTGCCTTATCGGCAGTTCTACTCCGCCCTCAACGCCTCTATCGGCCTTATGCGTGCCGCCTTGCGAGCAGGTATCAGTCCGGCGAGCGTCCCTGCCACAATCATCACTACCGTTGCGGCCACGCAGACGTCGATGCCGACGGTGGGGTTGTAGAACATCGTGGCCTCGAACAGGCCGCTGTTCACTTTCATCTGGCCTATTGTGGCGTCCATGTATTCGTTCGCCGCCACGCCGAGCACCATGCCGATGTAGCCGAAGAAGGTTGTGATAACCACGCTTTCCGTGATGATTAGCCGCAGGATTGACCGCGGCTTGGCGCCTATGGCCTTGCGTATGCCGAACTCGCGAGTGCGTTCCTTGACGGTGATTAGCATGATGTTGCTCACGCCCACTATGCCGCTGAGCAGCGTGAAGAGGCCGACTATCCACAGCGCGGTGCGGATGATGCCTATGCCGGTGTTCATCTGGAGGTTCTGCGTAAAGCGGTTCCATATCCATACGGAGCGTTCGTCGTCGGGGGCGGCGCGGTGATTGCCGTTGATGCGCGCCCGGTACTGCTGCTCGAAGGCGTCGTTGGCCTCCTGCGTGTCAAGTCCCTTGAACGAGAACAGTATCGTTCCGACCTTGTCGCCCTTGCCGTATATGGCGCGTATGGTGGTGAACGCCGTGTAGGCCGACGTGTTCATGCCGCTGCGGTCGGCCTTGTAGATGCCCACCACGCGGAAGGCTATGCTGTCAACGTTGACATACTGGCCTATGAGCCGTTCCGTTCCGCGCGGCATCAGCTCCTTGGCGTCGTCCTCGCCGAGCACCAACACCTTGCGTTTCTGTTCTATGTCGATGTCGTTGATGAAGCGTCCGCACATCATCTCCTTCTTGTTTATCTCTATTTCGTTGGGATATACGCCCGTAAGCGAGCTGCTTACATAGTTCGTCCCGTGGCTAAGCGTCAGTCCGCTCTGGTCGAACGTGCCGCCGGTCTCCTCCACATTGGCTGAGAAGTTGTTGCCCGTCACGGCCATGTCCTTGTCGTTCAGCTCGATTGAGCGTCCCTCCTTCAGGCCGTCGTAAGGCTTCGACGTGTATCCGCCGCCCACCATCATCGAGTTGTCCAGGAACCTTCCGCTTTGCAGCATCATGGCGTTGATGAGTCCGTTGCCCGCTCCCAAGAGGAAGATTAGCATGAAGATGCCCCACGCAACGGCAAAACCCGTGAGGGCGGTGCGCAGCTTGTTGCGGCGGACTGTACTCATTATTTCCACAAATACGTCTCTCATAAAGCCCCCTCCCGGCCTCCCCGTGGGGAGGTTTTAAGTTCCCGTTGCCGGTTGTTTTTGGTTATATAGTCCTTAATTGTCATTATTTCCGGTATTGTTTTGTAAACTATTGATAATCAATGGGTTATATCTTGCCTTGCAAAAGGCCGTCTTTTAGCCTGCAAAAGGTGGCCTTTTGGCGTGTAAAAGGTGGTCTTTTAGCGTGTAAGAGATGACCTTTTGGAAATAAGCCCCCTCCCAACCTCCCCGAGGGGAGGCGTTTGATTACCTCACGACTGCCTTTCCCCTCCCCTCGGGGAGGTTGGGAGGGGGCTTTCCCTTGGGGTTCGTGGGGCTTCTATTTCATCACCCCTCCACTTCCGAACGGCGATGCGTGGTGGTCGAAGTTCACCTCTATCTCGCCTATCAGCCCGTCTTTGATGTGTACAATCTTGTTGGTTTCGTTGGCAACGCCGCTCTCGTGGGTAACGACAACTATTGTCATGCCATCCTGTTCGTTGAGCTGCTTCAGCAGTTTCATCACCTCCACGCTGGTCTTCGAGTCCAGTGCGCCCGTCGGTTCGTCGGCGAGTATGATTTGTGGGTGCGTTATCAGTGCGCGCGCTATCGCCACACGCTGTTTCTGTCCGCCCGACATCTCGTTGGGATAGTGCCCGGCCCAGTCCTTCAGTCCCAAGCGTTCGAGGTATTCCATGGCCTTGCGGTGGCGCTCGCGGCGGCGCACTCCCTGATAAAACAGCGGCAGCTCGACGTTCTCTACGGCTGTTTTGAACGATATGAGGTTGAACGACTGGAAGATGAAACCTATCATCCTGTTGCGGTATTCGGCCGCCTTTGTCTCCGAAAGGTCCTTGATGAGCGTACCGGCCAGCGTGTATTCGCCCGAGTCGTAGTTGTCGAGTATGCCCAATATGTTCAATAACGTGGACTTGCCCGAACCTGACGCGCCCATGATTGATACGAACTCGCCCTGCTCAATGTCCAGGTTGATGCCCTTGAGCACGTGCAGCGGCTGTCCGTTGTCGTATGTCTTGTTGATGTCGTGAAGGTGAATCATTGTAAGTTCAAGAATTAATAGAATTTAGGGAAGTCATAGAAGTTAAAGCCATTACCTTTGTCTTTAGAGGTGTTTGGAATTGGAGAAGTCATAGAGTATAAAGCTTTGGTGTTATGAGTTGTCAAATACGTTTGCGCTGATAAGCCAACAAGGCATTTGGCTTTAACTTCTATAACTTCTCTAACTCCTTTAACTTCCGTCACCGTTCCACTCCCTTTCCACTTCCTCCATGCCTATTCCGAGCAGCCGCATCTGGCGGAACATCTCGGGAAGCTTCTGCTCCATGAACTCCTTTCGGCGTTCTTCGAGTATCTTCTCCTTTGCTCCGGCGGTGACGAAGTAGCCTAATCCGCGCTTGTTGTATATTATTCCCTGCTGCGCCAAGAGGTCGTATGACTTGACGGTTGTGTTCGTGTTCACCTCAAGCAGCACGGCATACTCGCGCACCGAGGGTATTCTCGCGTCGTCGGAGTATTTCCCCGTAAGTATCTCGTCGCACAGCCGGTCGGCTATCTGCACGTAAATCGCTTTCTCTGTCGTAAAGTTCATAAGTTAATCCATTTGTTGTTGATAACCTGCATACGCTTGAATATCCTGTAAGAGAACCACCAGTTGAGCACCGCAATGGCTGTAAGCACGGTGCCGATGGCGTAGAACGCGGGGGCAAGGCCTTCGTCCATGACCGTCGTTTCAACGTTTCCGCCTCCGTAAGACACGACTATCGCAAATGCGATGAACAGCAGGACGTGCACCGCCGAAGTTATGACGAACTGGTAACGGCGCAGCACCGTGCCGCCAAGAACATACAGAGACTGCGCCCAGAGGCACCATCCTAAGGCTGTAAAGTTCACCGCCGTGGGGAATATTCTGCCTGCGTTTATGCTGCTTCCGGCGAAGTCCGTATCGGTGAAAAGCATCTGGAGGAAGTACGGCAGGCCGATGGCTACGTGGTCGATGCCGAATATCAGGCATACCACTATGCGCACAATGTCGGCAATGCAGAATGCCACTATCGCCATGACGGCGGCTCCCAAGGTAACGGCGAGGAAGTTGACGAGGAACTTTTCAAGGTCGGTGGCAGGCAGGAGCTTCACCGTTGTGCGTTGCGCCTTTGTCTGCATGTTGGCGAAAATCCATGTTCCGCTGATGATGACGACTATGAGGTAAATCACGGTACACATGCTAATGCTGTTCACCAGGCGGCCTTCGCCGTCGGCTGGCATGCCTTTCAGGTAAGGATATATCCACCCGATGTAAGGGCCGAGGTAACCTATCGACAGGCCGGCGGCGAACGACAGCACGCCTTTGAAGTTCATCCTCCACGTCCACTGCGCCACCCTTGTGAAGCGTTTAATATCGAAGTTGCTCATTGTTCGTTGTTTTTTATTTTCAGAAGTTAAAGGAGTTAAAGAAGTTATCGCTCCCTTTCGGTCGCTCGGAAGTTAAAGCCGTTACCTTATATTATCAGTTTCCATCTGCGTTCCCTCCCTCGGGAGGGTTAGGGAGGGGCTTCCCTTTGGTTAGGGAGGGGCTTCTCTCTTTCGGTGTTCTGTATGTTACTGACTGTCAGTGTGTTACATTCGGCGTTGCAAAAGGTGGCCTTTTAGCCTGCAAAAGGTGGCCTTTTGCGTTGTAAAACACGGCCTTTTGGAAGGCGAAAGACGGCCTTTTGCAAACCGGGCGGTTTCCGGTGACATTTTCATTCACGTCTTTTGCTTTTTACCTTTTTACTTTTTTACCCTTTTACTTTTTTACTTTTTCACCTTTTCACCTCTCACAGGTTCAGCCATTTGTTGTTGATTACCTGCATGCGGCGGAATATCTTGTAGGACAAAATCCAGTCGGCTATGCCCCATGCGGTGAACACCGCCGCGCCAGTCCACGCCAATGGTACCATTAAATGGCGTGCCGTATCGTGGTCTATGCCGTCAACATGGCTTACAAACAGCGGTGTGAAGACCATGCAGAGAACGAAGTGCACAAGCGTGGTGAGCACGAACTGGCGCCTGCGGAACAACGCTCCGCCAAGTATGTAGAATGAATACATCCAGAAACCCCATGCGTATGCCAGCGCGAGAACAGCGTATGTCTCGTCCGCACGCATGCTGTTTACGGTGAAGCTGGTGTGCTCGCTTGTGCCGATAAGTATCGAGGTGAACTCCGGGATGACGCTTCTCACCACGTCGATGCCTGCTATCAGGCTTACGAGCATGCGGAAAACGTCGGCTAAGCAGAATGCAACGTAAGCCATGAGCCACCACACCACCGTTACGTAAAGTGCGCGGGCGATGAACTTCTCAAGGTCTGTCGCAGGCAGCATCTTGAACATTATGCGCTGCTCTTTTGTCTTCATGTTGCTGAAAAGCCAGCATCCGCCAATCACTGTGATGATGATATAGATTAAGATATTTAGCTGCATGGCTGTTGTGAGGTTTGATGCCGTGTGCATCTCGGAGCCTTTATAGCTTGAAAGCAGATGTATGATGAACGGCACTGCGAATGCGAAGAACATGGCGGCGACGTTCGTCAGTATTTCCTTTTGTGTCATCTTGGCCGACCAGAGCAGGGTCTTGCCGAAGCGGTTTATGTTGAATTTTGACATGGTTGATTGTTGTTAAATAATTGGATGTATAGGCCGGATAGGGCGGATGGGGCTGATATGGATGGTGAACGGGTGTGGGCAAGGGGTTTGCCACATAGCATTCAAGGCATTTCAAGCCCCCTCCCTTCGGGAGGGTTGGGGTGGGTGCCGGGGTCTGTCGTGGCAGTTGTCATTTTATCGCGCGCTTTGTCACGGCGTTGAACAGCAGTTCGAGGTTGAGCGTTGTGTCCCCGTCGCCCTCGCGTTTGCGTGTTATTACGGCGTTGCCCTGCACCGACGGCTCGGCGTAAAGCACGTCGTCGCTCGGCTCTCCGAGTGAACGGAACTCGAAGTTGTACTTGTCGCAGATGTCGGCTACTGACGCATCGAGCAGGATTTGCGAGCGGTCGAGCATCACGATGTGGTCGAGCAGCGACTCGACGTCGTGTACCTGATGGGTTGAAATTACCATTGTGCGGTCGTCGGCCATGTTGTTTGCAATGACTTTGCGGAACTGGCTCTTCGACGGAATGTCCAGTCCGTTGGTCGGTTCGTCCATAAGCAGCAGCTTGGTGTTGGCCGCCAGCGCGAAGCTCATGTACACTTTCTTCTTCTGTCCCATGGAAAGCTCCTTCAGGTGGATGTCCGGTGTCAGCTCGAAGTCGCGCAGACAGCTCTCCAATACCTCGCGGCTGAAGCGCGGATAGAACGGCCGGTTGAGCTTCACGTATGCCTCGAGGGTCATCGGGGCGAGGTCGAACTCCTCGGGAACGAGGAATATCTCCTCAAGCGTTTCCGCCTGATGGCGGCCCGTGTCAACGCCGTCTACGGTGATGGTGCCTGCCGTCCGGCGCAGCAGTCCGCTGATAAGGTAAAGCAATGTAGACTTTCCCGTGCCGTTCTTTCCCAGCAGTCCGTAGATGTTATTGTCCTCAAGGTTGAGGCTGAAGCCGTCGAAGACGTACTGCTTCGCGCCTTGGTACTTGTATTTCAGGTTCTCGATGTGTATCATTTTATTGTTGTTTTTAGGTTCTTATTTTATCGGAAGTTAAATGAGTCAGGGGAGTTAAAGGAGTTAAGGACAATACCCTTGCTGTTTGTTGGTGAGAGAGAGTATGATGAAGTAAAACGTTTGGCAAAGCTATTGTCTTTAACTTCTTTAACTCCCCCTGACTCCTTTAATTTCTAAAAGTCCGCCATCAGCCCTTCGTCTTTCGTCATTATAATCAGGAAGTTGTCGGTAACTGAGTTTGTCGAGCCGTCCTTGTCCAGGCTGTAGGCTGTCACTGACATTATGCCTGATGTCTCTTTGCGGTAATCGGTGCGGCTGTCGGCGCGGTCGAATGTCTTTGTCGTGCCGTTCCAGAGGCTGCGCTCAAGGGTGTAACCGTCGGCAGTATAGGTGAAGGTCAGGCGGCTTTCGGGTGTCATGCGGCCGGTGCGTGCGTTGCGGCGGTAGGTCTCTTTCACTGTGACGCGGCCCTGGTTGTCATACTCGTAGCGGTATTCCAGTTTGCCGGAGAGGCTTTCTCCCACCTTGTCATACACGTACATGGTCTTTATTCTGCCGTTTTCCATTTCTGCGTTGTAGCAGTACTGCGAGTTGAGGTTACTTGATGAGTTGATGTACATTGCCATGATTGTGGCGGCTGTGATGATAGTTCCCATAATTGTTAAAGTCGTTAAATTGTCAATATTTGTATTTCTGTTTTCTTGTTTCTTAGTGTACTAATGTTGTAGTACACTGCAAATGTACGGCAATAACACATTGCTTGCAAGTTTTTCGGCAAAAAAATGCAAGAAAAGGCGCGATTTTAACTTGTGTTTACAATAATCGGTTGAATGTCGGTTGTTCGTAAACAGATTTTAAGAATGTGGTTAGTTGTTTGTTGTGTGATAAGCCGAATAGGACTGATGTGGCTGATAAGGTCAATGGGGTGTCGGCACAATGGCAGACGGTGATTAAGCTCCCTCCCTTCTTTTAATTGAGAGTTGAGAAATGAAAATGGATAATTATGATTTGCCTTAGTTGACAGATGGCCTCAAAGGAAATCATAATTATCCATTCCCCATTATCCATCCTCAATTTAAAAGGTGGCAAATTGGAAGCTAAAAGGCCGTCTTTTACCCTCTAAAAGGCCACCTTTTACAACGCAAAAGGTGGCCTTTTAGAAACGCTTTGATAATCAATGAGTTACAAATGGGGCAAAGACTGCCCTGCAAACGGCCTTATTGTAGTGCGGAAAACGTGTGCAGGCACGGCTTTGGATGCCGTCGGAAAAAGGCCGGAATGTAAAAAACATTGCATGAAAAGCGTTTTTTGGGCGCGACTGTTAATATCTCGGAAAAAATTAGTAAGTTTGCACCTATTATATAATAATGCTACTTGCAAACAACAATAAAAACGACATAAAGGTATGATTCTTTTTTTCAAGACCCCCACGGAAAGTGTGATAGCAACCGAAGTTGACCATCAGCTTTCGCAAGAAGAAGTCAATGAACTGTGCTGGCTCTATGGCGACGCCACGCTGGTAGAGGCCGACCACATGGACGGTTATTTCGTAGGCCCGCGCCGCGAGATGATAACCCCGTGGAGCACGAACGCCGTCGAGATTACCCAGAACATGAACCTGAAGGGCGTTTCGCGCATAGAGGAGTACTTCCCCGTAAGCTCGAAGGACGCAGAGCACGACCCGATGCTGCAACGCATGTATGAAGGGCTTGACCAGCAGGTGTTTACAGTGAACCATAAGCCCGAGCCAATCAAGCACGTTGACAACCTTGAGGAGTACAACGAGCAGGAAGGCCTCGCCCTTTCGCCCGAGGAAATAGACTACCTTCACAACGTGGAGAAGCAGCTGGGACGGCCTTTGACCGACTCGGAGATATTCGGCTTCGCCCAGATTAACTCCGAACACTGCCGCCACAAGATATTTGGCGGTGTGTTCATCATCGACGGAAAGGAGATGGAATCGTCGCTCTTCAGCATGATTAAGAAGACAACGAAGGAAAATCCGCACAAGATACTCAGCGCATACAAGGACAACGTGGCCTTCAGCGAAGGCCCTGTCGTTGAGCAGTTTGCGCCCGAAGACCAGTCTACTTCCGACTGGTTCCGCGTCAAGGACATCGAGAGCGTCATCTCGCTGAAGGCCGAAACGCACAACTTCCCTACCACAGTAGAGCCTTTCAACGGCGCTGCCACCGGCACGGGAGGCGAGATACGCGACCGCATGGGCGGCGGAACAGGCTCTTGGCCGATAGCCGGCACGGCGGTGTATATGACGGCTTATCCGAGATTAAGTGAAGAACGAGGAGGGAAGAGTGAAGAATTGAATGATCAGGAGGATATGAATTCTCCACTCTCCACTCTCCACTCTTCACTCAAAAGAGACTGGGAAAACATCCTTCCCGTGCGCAAATGGCTGTACCAGACGCCCGAACAGATATTGATAAAGGCGTCGAACGGTGCTTCAGACTTCGGCAACAAGTTCGGCCAACCGTTGATTTGCGGCTCGGTGTTGACCTTCGAACACAAGGAAGGCAACGAAAAGTACGCATACGACAAGGTGATAATGCTGGCTGGAGGAGTGGGCTACGGCACGAAGCGCGACTGCCTGAAGAAAGAGCCGAAGAAAGGAAACAAGATTGTGGTTGTCGGCGGCGACAACTATAGGATTGGCCTCGGAGGCGGCAGCGTGTCGTCGGTTGACACCGGAAGGTACTCCAACGGCATAGAACTGAACGCCGTACAGCGTGCAAATCCCGAGATGCAGAAGCGTGCCTACAACCTTGTGCGCGCCCTGTGTGAGGAAGATACGAACCCCGTTGTCAGTATTCACGACCACGGTTCGGCAGGACACGTCAACTGTCTGTCCGAACTTGTCGAGGAATGCGGCGGCCAGATAGACATGACAAAGCTGCCAATAGGCGACAAGACGCTGTCGAGCAAGGAAATCATCGCCAACGAGAGCCAGGAGCGAATGGGTCTTCTCATCGACGAGAAGCACATCGAACACGTGCGCAAGATTGCCGAACGCGAGCGTGCTCCGCTGTATGTCGTGGGTGAAACCACGGGCGACGCCCACTTCAGTTTTGTGCAGGGAGACGGTGTAAGGCCGTTCGACCTCGACGTGGCGCAGATGTTCGGCCACTCGCCTAAGACCTACATGAGGGACAAAACGGTGGAAAGGCACTATGAAAATGTGTCGTACACAGGGAAGAACGAAGAACGAAGAACGAAGAACAAAAAATCAAATAGTCAAGAGGAAATGAATTCTTCACTCTCCACTCTTCATTCTTCACTCGACGAATACGTCGGCCGCGTGCTTCAGCTTGAGGCCGTTGCCTGCAAGGATTGGCTCACCAACAAGGTTGACCGCAGCGTGACGGGCAAGATAGCACGCCAGCAATGCCAGGGCGAATTGCAGTTGCCGCTGTCTGACTGCGGCGTTGTCGCACTCGATTACCGCGGCAAGAAGGGCATCGCTACTGCCCTCGGACACGCTCCGCAGGCAGGACTGGCGTCGCCGGAGGCCGGCAGTGTGCTCTCCGTTGCAGAGTCATTGACCAACATTGTGTGGGCACCGCTTGAGGAAGGGCTTGACAGTGTGAGCCTCTCGGCTAACTGGATGTGGCCCTGCCGTTCGCAGGAGGGCGAGGACGCACGCCTTTACAGTGCGGTGAAAGCTCTCTCCGACTTCTGCTGCGCGATAAAAGTCAATGTGCCGACAGGCAAGGACTCGCTCTCGATGAGCCAGCAATATCCCGACGGACAGAAGATAATCAGCCCGGGAACGGTCATCGTTAGCAGTGGCGGACAGGTGTCGGACATCCGCAAAGTGGTGTCTCCCGTGCTTGTGAATGACAAGAAGTCATGGCTTTACCACGTAGATTTCTCATACGATGAGCTGCGCCTCGGCGGCAGCGCTTTTGCCCAGTCGTTGGGCAAAGTGGGTGATGACGTGCCCACGGTGAAGAACCCCGACTACTTCCGCACGGCCTTCAACGCGCTTCAGGAGCAGATAAAGAACGGCTGGATAATGGCCGGTCACGACATCAGCGCAGGCGGTATGGTGACCACTTTGCTTGAGATGTGCTTCGCAAACACCACCGGCGGACTGGACATCAGCCTCGACAAGTTCGACTGCGAGGACATAGTGAAGATGCTTCTGGCCGAGAACCCCGGCGTGATAGTACAGGTGTCGGAACGCCACAGGCTTGACTTCGAGGACTTGATGGACGACTACGGCGTTTGCTACGCTTGCATAGGACAGCCCGATACGTCGTCGCGCAAGCTCAAGATAACCAAAGGCAAGTTCACGCATGAGTTCGACATTGACGCGATGCGCGACGTTTGGTACAAGACTTCATACCTGCTCGACCGCGACCAGAGCATGAACGGATGCGCCGAAGCACGCCGCGACAACTACAAGAAGCAGCCGGTTGTGATGAAATTCAACGACTCTTTCACCGGCAAACTGTCGCAGTTCGGCATCTCGGCAGACCGCCGCGAGCCGACAGGAGTCAAGGCGGCGATTATCCGCGAGAAAGGAACCAACGGCGAAAGGGAGATGGCTTACTCGTTGTATCTTGCCGGGTTCGACGTCAAGGACGTGATGATGACCGACCTGATTACGGGCCGCGAGACGCTGGAAGACATCAACATGATTGTTTTCTGCGGAGGTTTCTCCAACTCAGACGTGCTCGGAAGCGCGAAGGGATGGGCCGGAGCGTTTCTCTTCAACCCGAAAGCCAAGGAGGCGTTGGACAAGTTCTACGCCCGTGAAGACACCCTCTCGCTCGGCATTTGCAACGGTTGTCAGCTTATGGTTGAGCTTAACCTTATCAATCCGGAGCACGAGAAGCGCGCCAAGATGCTGCATAACAACTCGCATAAGTTCGAGAGTGCCTTCCTCGGTCTTGACATTCCGCAGAACAACAGCGTGATGTTCGGCTCGCTGTCGGGCAGCAGTCTCGGCATCTGGGTGGCTCACGGAGAAGGCAAGTTCTACCTGCCGGAGGGCGAGGACAAGTACAACGTCGTGGCGAAATACCACTACGCAGACTATCCAGGCAATCCTAACGGGTCAGACTTTGCCGTTGCCGGCATCTGCTCGGCTGACGGACGGCACCTCGCAATGATGCCTCACTTGGAGCGTGCAATCTTCCCTTGGCAGAACGGATGTTATCCGTCAGACCGCCTCAAGGATGACATTACGCCGTGGATGGAGGCGTTTGTCAACGCGAGGAAGTGGATAGAAAGCAAGAAATAATAATGTTTTAGGAGGGAAGGAGTAAGGAGAGAAGGAGCAAGTGGAAATGACTTGAATACGAAAGACCGTGTTTTGCATTGCAAAAGGGCACCTTTTGCCGTCCAAAAGACGGCCTTTTAGACGGTAAAAGGTGGCCTTTTGGAAAACCGCTGATTTCCAGGCATTTAGCGACAGGATGTTTGCGCTTGTCTCAACGCGCGTGAAACGGCGGCCGGCAGATTGCTTCTTTACTTTCGGCGGATGGCGTAACCCCCTTGCTCCTTTCCTCCTTTTCTCCTTTATTACTTATAAAATAAACCATGTCCAACTTCTACATAGACAGTTTCAAGACGTTTTTCAAAATCGGCTTGTTTACTTTCGGCGGCGGATATGCCATGATACCGCTTATCGAACAGGAAGTGGTTGACAGGCACAAGTGGATGGGCAAGGAAGAGTTCATCGACATGATAGCCGTAGCCCAGAGCTGTCCGGGCGTGATGGCAATCAACATCAGCGCGTTCATCGGCTACCGTCTGCGCCGTCTGAAAGGGGCTTTGTGCATGGCAGTGGGTACGGCTCTGCCGTCGTTTCTTGTCATTCTGGCCATCGCCATGTTCTTCCATCAGTTTGAAGACAACAAGGTCGTGGCGGCCATCTTCCGCGGAATACGCCCTGCTGTGGTGGCACTGATAGCCGTGCCGACGTTCAACATGGCGAAGAGCGCCCGTATAACGCTCACCAACTGCTGGATTCCCATAGTCTGTGCGCTTGCCATCTGGATGCTCGGAGTATCGCCAATTTACGTCATTCTGATTGCCGGCATAGGCGGATTTGTCTACGGGAAGTATATAAAACCAACAGAATGAAATGAATAATGTAAAATGAATAATGAAAAATCATTGGTTGTGGTGGAGTTTGACAAGAAGGAGTCTTTAATCAACAGCAAGAGTTTGGCATTTGCTTTACGTATAATTGAAATGGTAAAGTATGTCAGGAAGAAAGACAATGAGACTGTTTTGACCAAGCAAGTTCTACGTTCTGGAACGTCAATAGGTGCTTCAGTTCGCGAGTCGGAGTTTGCCCAAAGTCCGTCAGACTTCATCCATAAGCTAAGTATTTCTTTGAAAGAAGCCAATGAAACAGAGTATTGGCTATGCTTATTGAACAGAGCAGGCTACATAGATGGTAATTCTTATGAAAGTATGAGGAAAGATTGTGATGAGATAATGGCGATATTAATCGCTTCCATTAAAACTGCAAAGTCTCATAATCAATAACTTGCTTCAATACATACTTTATTCTCTCATTATCAAATTTTTCATTATTCATTTTTCATTCTTCATTAAATAAATATGATTTTCCTTGAGCTTTTCATAACGTTTTTCCAAATAGGGCTGTTCGGTTTCGGCGGAGGTTACGGCATGTTGTCGTTAATCCAGGGCGAGGTTGTGCACAACCACGGGTGGCTTACCACGTCAGAGTTCACCGACATTGTGGCTATCAGCCAGATGACTCCCGGCCCGATAGGCATCAATTCGGCCACTTACTGCGGATATACCGCCGTTCACAACGCCGGGTTCGGCTACGGAATGTCCGTCCTTGGCAGTTTTACGGCCACGGTTGCGCTTGTGTTGCCGTCGTTCATACTGATGGTTCTGATAGTGAAGATGCTCATGAAGTACATGCAGACGCAGACCGTTCAGAGTGTGTTTATCGGTCTCCGGCCGGCGGTTGTCGGCCTCTTGGCCGCTGCCACGCTGCTGCTTATGACGCAGGAGAACTTCTCCGCGCCCGACGTTAACCCCTGGCAGTTCTGGATTAGCTGCTTCCTTTTCGTTGCGTCGTTCGTCGGAACAAAGTATTTCAAGATAAACCCCATCCGCATGATATGCTACGCGGGGGTGGCAGGGCTGCTGTTGCTTTATTGAGAAAACCACAGACACCCAACCATCGCACAGCTGACACCCACCCCAGCCCTCCCGAAGGGAGGGAGCTTAATATGCTTTTCCACATTATTTATATATAGAAAGGTAATCAAGCTCCCTCCCTTCGGGAGGGCTGGGGTGGGTGTCAGCTGTGCGGTGGTTGGGTGTCAGCAGTGCTGGTTTTACTCCCACTTGATTGGAACGTTCTTCAGCTTGATGGCGTATTGCATCCAGTTGGTGCCGCCGGGGCATCTTGCTTCCGTGTCGAGATACCATCCTGCGGTGACGATGACGAACTTGTCGACCGTGGCAGGTACTTTCATGAACTTGGCAAACTCGAATTTCACGGGTACGCCAACCATCATGTTTTTCTTTTCCGGATAGTATCCGGTCTTGTACTCGTTGCCGTCGGCGTCGGTGGCGCGGCCGTCATTGCCGCCGATAGCGGCGTTCTGGTAGTTCAGTTTCTTTGCCGTCGCCTTCACGTAGATGGTCACCTCGTTGCTGGCGGCATTGCCTACGGCCTCGACAAATTCAAGGTCAAAGTGCTCCGAGCCGGGATTTCCCACCTCAACTCCCGATGCCGACATTACAAAGTTGGTGGCCGTTTCGGCTGCGTTTGTCGCCGCCGTTGTGCTGTTTGCTGTGCTCTCGGTCGTCGTTTCGCCCGTTATCGTCTCCTTGACAACGTTCTCCGCAGCTTTCTTCAGCTTCTTGAAAAACTGCGCGTCGGCCTGTTGCGGTATTGCGAAGAAGGCTATCGCCACTGCGCAAAGCGTTCTAATCATTCTTTTCATAATCACTGATTGGTTTTAGTTGTACAATAATATATAATGTCATTGGTTTTCGGCCTTGCGCTCCGCAATCTTCCTGTTGGCCTCGTCTCGCGCCCCGGTGGTGTAATGCAAGCCGCCACTGTCGTCGTAGAACACCTGCCTTGGCTGCTGCTTTGACGCTTCTTTCGACGTTATGCCGAAAGCATATATGCCGCCGACTATTATCGCGGCCACCATCAGCAGCTGCAAAAACAGCTCGAACAGGGCTACTAAGAACAGGAACACGGCTATGCACACGGCCACCACGCACACTACGGAGAAAGCCGTGAACACCGCTCCCTGCCGCCAGCCTGCCGAGCGCACGTTGCGCATCAAAGCCCAGCCGATGCCGCCAAGCACGAGTCCCCAGAAGATGATGTGCATCACAACAGTGCCGGCCGTGCCTGTAAATCCAATCATGCCGAACACTATCGACACGACCAACGCCACCGGGAACGTCAGCAAAAGGCAGATGAACGTAGACTTCATCGACAGCTCCTTGCCGATATGTTCTTCCACCGCGCCCTTGAAAAAGTAAACTTGCAGGATTTGGAACGCCACGAACAGTGCGAAGGGCACAAGCCGCAGCAGCTTCGAGAAGAAGCCATACTTGTCGGATGTGCACCACCACAGGCTGTTGCCGCCTAATACAGCGTAGATAACAATCTCCAGAATGGTGGCCGCAAGCATACATCCGGCGGCGGTCATAAGCAGCGCGCGCGGCTTGGTTTCGCTCTTCATGTAGAGCAGTGTGGCGGCGAAGGCCGCAGCTACGATTATGAACACGAGCCAGAAGGGCAGGGTGGTGGACATCAGAAATTCTTTCATGGCATTATTTTTTATAACGTTTTTGACAATACCCGATGCACTGTTGCGATGCGCTACTGTGGCAAAAGTAATGAAATCCGCAATCCTTGCAATAACGGAAATCCGTGAAATTGCACACGTCCGGCCACCGCCTGCGTAACATCTTGACATTCAACGCCTTGCAAAAGGCCGTCTTTTGCCTTGCAAAACGTGGCCTTTTGCACGCTGAAAGGTGGCCTTTTGGAAGGTAAAAGGCCACCTCTTGGTTTTCATTGCGGTATTCTTTATCGTGAAGAAAGCGAAAAACCTGCTTACAAGAGCGTTTTTCGGGCAGGCCCGTTAATGTCTCGAAAATATTTTGTAAGTTTGCAATGTACAATCAAACCATTACGATAGATGAGTAAATTCACAGCAAAGCCATTCGTCAAGTGGGCCGGCGGCAAGGGCAGTCTTATACCTACGCTTGAAAAGCTGTTGCCGGTTGACATCTCCCGTGTTGACGACCTGACATATATAGAGCCGTTCATCGGGGGTGGGGCGATGCTGTTTTTCATGTTGCAAAAGTTCGGAAATATACGCAAAGCCGTAATAAACGACCTGAACCCGGACTTGGTGAACGCATATAAAATGGTAAGGGATTGCCCTGACGAGCTTGTCGGCAGTCTGGCGGCCATACAGAAATCATACTTTGATATAGCTGAAGAAGCTGGCCGGAAAGAGTTTTACCTTGCCATGCGCAGGCGGTTTAACGCAAGCGGTTTGTCGGCAGTAGACAGGGCGTCATGCCTGATATTCCTGAACAGGACGTGTTTTAACGGATTGTACCGGGTCAATTCAAAGGGCGAGTTCAACGTCCCTTTCGGCAGATACAAGAACCCGAAAATATGCGATGCCGATACCATTTACGCCAACAGCAGGCTTTTGCAGGGAGTTGAAATAATCTGTGGGGATTTTGAAAAGGTGGCCGAATATGTTTCAGGCAACACGTTCGTTTACCTTGATCCGCCTTACAGGCCGGTGGATGCGACGTCGAGTTTCACTTCATATACAAAGGAAGGCTTTGACGACAGCGAACAAATCAGGCTGAAAAAGTTTTTCGACAGGCTGACCGCTTCGGGCTGTCTTGCCATGCTAAGCAATTCGGACAGTAGTTGCAGAAACCCTGAAGATACGTTTTTTTACGACCTTTACAAGGATTATAGGATAAGGCGCGTCTACGCTTCACGCTCCGTAAGCGCGAAGGCGGATAAGCGTGGAAAGCTTGCCGAACTGCTTGTCTGCAATTATGCGGACAACGGTTTCAGTACGATAAGCCATGACAAGAGTCTTAAATTCAGCCTAAATATCAATGATTATGGACAAGGCGCATACAAAAGAACAGTTTGACGTATTCATGTCTCAACTCATAGAGACCAACGTTACGTTAGGTTTCTTCTCTGATTTTGCCAAAATCTTATCAAATGTAGATGCCGTTTCAATGAAGCTCAACCAGCTTAACTACCTCATTGGAAAGGATGACATGGATGCTACAGTTGTTTGGTAAGTATATCACAAAGATGTCTTTATCGGTATTATAAAGGGCAATACTTGCGTCAACGCGCAGGAATGCGTGGATACTTGATCCTTTTACGGGGAGCAGCACCACAGGCATAGCTGCGAATTTGGCCGGCAGGAGGTTTCTCGGCATAGATGAGGAAGCGGACTTTTTGTCTTTGAGTGAGCGCCGGAAGCATGAGATTGAAAACCTTGAAAAGGCTTCTGAATACAGGAAGAAGATAGCGGACATCGCTTTTTCTGAAAGCATTGCCAGCCCGATGTTGGGCGAAACGGAGCCTGAAGGGTATGACTTGCCTTTTTGATACGGTGCGGTTTTATTGTCATATCATGTCTTTGTGCCGCAGCAAAGAGGCTTGACGGCTAACCCGTTGATAATCAGCGGCCTTGCAAAAGGCCGTCTTTCGCCTCGTAAAACGTGGTCTTTTGCATGCTGAAAGGTGGCCTTTTGGAAGGTAAAAGGTGGCATATTGCGGGACGGGGGACGGCTGATTTTGCGCTTTCGGGATTTTTACGTACCTTTGTCGGGTTGATATTCATGGCATGAAAACTTGTTAGGTATGAAGATTTTTGCAGTAGGGATGAATTACATCCAGCACAATAAAGAGCTTGACGGAACGTTATATAAACCGGAAGAGCCTGTGATTTTCACCAAGGCCGACTCTTCGTTGCTGAAAGACGGGAAGCCGTTTTTTCCGCCTGACGACCTCGGGCGCATCGACTACGAGGGTGAACTGGTGGTGCGTATATGCCGGTTGGGCAAGAATATTCCCGTGAGGTTCGCCCACAGGTATTATGATGCGGTGACCGTCGGAGTTGACTTCACGGCGCGCGAGCTACAGCGCCGCCTGCGCTCCGAGGGCAAGCCGTGGGAGCTTTGCAAGGGGTTCGACGGGGCTGCGACAATCGGCGAATGGGTCGGTGTTGAGAAGTTGCGCGACGTTCAGTCGCTGCGCTTCCGTCTGAATGTGAACGGCGAGGTTGTACAGGAAGGCTGCTCGGCCGACATGCTGTTCAAGGTTGACGAGCTGATAGCCTACATCAGCCGCTGGTTTACACTGAAGACGGGTGACATCCTCTATACGGGCACGCCGCAGGGCGTAGGCCCCGTAAGCGTGGGCGACCATATCACGGGCTGGATAGAAGACCGCAAGGTGTTGGATTTCAACGTAAGATGACATATAAGAAAGTACTCTGTTTTTTGTTTGCGCTGTTTTTTCTTTGCGCGACAGAAGCCGCTGGAAAGGCGCAACGCTTTTTCAACCTCACCGCAGACGAGGTGAGGATTGACAGCGTGTTGCCGTTTTTCTCGTGCCGGGTGCTGCTCGACGGTGCGTGGGAAGACTCCGTATATACCGCCGCAATAGAATATCCCGAGTTCATGGAGATGTGCGCTGCCGACGTGGCGCGGTATGAGCGGATAAGCGGCGAGCCGCTGCCGGAGCTGCCGGAGGTTGAGGCGAACGTCGTTGTAGAGCGCCGCCGTGGACGCTTGGAGGTGTCTTTCGTTCCGCTGGTGATGCGTGGCGGCAAGTATATGAAGCTTGTCAGCTTCATGCTCGACGTCAAGTCAAGCCCCCTGCCGCGTGTAAAGGTGGCCGCGAGGATGGCCAGTGCCGCGTCGCGTGCCGACAGGTATGCCGCCCACTCGGTGCTGCGCGAGGGGCGTTGGGCGAAAATCCGTGTGCCTGAGACCGGCGTTTATGAGATTACGCAGTCGCTGGTGCGCAGCGCGGGGCTGACAGACTTGAGCCGCGTCAAGGTGTACGGCTACGGCGGAGCGTTGCAGGACGAGGTATTGGATGAGGAGTACCTTGTCGAGCATGACGACCTGCAAGAAGTTCCTACGTGTACGGTGGGCGGCCGCCGGCTGTTCCATGCCGAAGGACCGGTGACGTGGAGCAGTGCTACGGCAAACAGGCGCACGCGCAATCCGTATTCAGACTATGGCTATTATTTCCTGACCGAAAGCGACGGCGAACCGCTTACGGTTGACAGCACAACGTTCGTCGATTCATTCAGGGAGCATCCTTACTACTACCATACAATCCGCGAGGTTGACAACTACGCCTGGTATCAAGGCGGACGAAACCTGTTTGAGAACGACCCGATAAGCGCCGGAAGTTCGAAAAGCTATCTAATAACGCGCGAGGCGGCGCAGGCCGGGGAGCATTGGATAGACGTATGCGTAACCGCAGGGCAGGCAACCACGGGGCAAATCAGCATCAACGGCAATGCCGTAGGCTCTTTTTCAATGAGCGGTTTTGGTGACTACGACTACGCAAAGACATACGCGCGTGTGTTCAGTGTGACGTCTTCCACGCTTACCGACACGGTCACCATATCAACCACTTCAGGCGGCCCGGTGCGCCTTGACTACATTTCGGCACGCTTTGACACGCCGCGCAGCGTTCCAAGCCTTGCCTCTACGTCGTTCCCCTCGCCTGAATACGTCTACAACATAACCAACCAGGACCACCACGCCGACCCTCAGGCTGACATGGTAATCATCGTGCCTACGTCGGCGAAGCTCACCGCCCAGGCCCAAAGGCTTAAGGAACACCATGAGCAGCAGGACGGACTCAGGGTGACAATAGTTCCGGCAGACGAGCTTTACAACGAGTTTTCAAGCGGTACTCCCGATGCAAACGCCTACAGGAGGTACTTGAAAATGCTGTACGACCGTGCCGAAACAGAAGCCGACATGCCAAAATACCTGCTGCTGTTCGGCGACTGCGTATGGGACAACCGTCTGCTTACGCCTGAGTGTGAGGCTCTTTCGGCCGATGACTTGCTGCTCTGCCATGAGAGCGAAAACTCCTACAACAGGGTGTATTGCTACGTTGACGACGGCTTTTTCTGCTGTCTTGACGACGGAGAGGGCGGCAGTCCGACGCAAAGGGACAAGCTCGACGTGGCCGTTGGCCGCTTCCCGGTGCGCACCGAGGCTGAAGCCAAGGTCATGGTGGACAAGACCATAAACTACGTCGGCAACGACAACGCCGGCAGTTGGCAGAACCTCTTGGTGTTCATGGGCGACGACGGCAACGATAATGTACACATGACCGACGCCGACGAGATGGCGGAGACCGTTGAAGGCATCAACCCCGCATTCCAGGTTGAACGCATAATGTGGGATGCCTACAAGCGTGAGACATCATCTACGGGCAACCGCTATCCTGACGTTACACGCCAGATAAAGCAACGACAGGAATCAGGCGCGCTTGTGATGAACTACAGCGGGCACGGCGCACAGACCAGCATATCGCACGAAATGGTGCTTACCATTAACGATTTCGCCACTTTTACCAACAGTAACCTTCCGCTTTGGATTACCGCATCGTGCGACATCATGCCCTTTGACGCCCAGGAAGACAACATCGGCGAGACCGCAGTGCTTAATGAAAACGGTGGAGCCGTGGCCTTTTTCGGCACCACGCGTACTGTCTACGTTGACCGCAACAACGCCATAAACAAGGCTTATCTGCGCTCGCTGTTCACATCTGGCGACGACGGTTACGTCACAATAGGCGAAGCGCAGCGGCTTGCGAAGAACGAACTCATTACATCCCGGCGTGACACAACAGTCAACAAATTGCAGTATTCGCTGCTCGGCGACCCGGCGTTGCACCTCAACATACCGTACCAAAGGGCTGTAATCGACAGCATAAACGGCGTTGAACTCGCTTCGGCAGACACTCTTCCGCAAATCTCGGCAGGCTCTGTTGTAAGGGTGTCAGGGCATGTTGAAACCGCCGACGGCGGTAAAGATGCGTCGTTTACGGGCGTAGTCTCCGCCTTGGTAAGGGATGCCGAGAAGCTGGTTGTATGCCGTTTGAACAACACTTCGGATGAAGGTGCGAGCACGGCGTTCGAGTATTACGACCGAACTACGACCCTGTTTAACGGCAGCGACAGTGTGCGCGGCGGCGAGTTCGCCTTCTCATTCGCCGTACCTATGGACATAGATTACAGCAACGAGACAGGACTAATCAACGTTTTGGCAGTCAATTCTTCGACGAAAGAGGCCGTCAACGGGGTTAACGGCGACTTTACCGTAGGCGGAACGGCGGCTGAAGGCACTGACGGAATAGGCCCGTCAGTCTACTGCTATCTTAATACCCCGTCGTTTGTGAACGGCGGAAAGGTGAACACTACGCCTTACTTCGTGGCTGAAATATCAGACAAGGACGGACTGAACACCACAGGCAGCGGCATAGGTCATGACCTGCAGCTGACAATCGACGGCGAAATGTCGAAGACATACGTGCTTAACGACAACTTCCAATACGACTTCGGCAGCTTCACGAGCGGCCGGACGTATTACAGCATACCGGCGCTTGAGCCGGGGCAGCACACCCTGCGCTTCCGTGCATGGGACATAATGAACAATTCTACGACAACGGAGCTGACGTTCAATGTTGTCGAGGGGCTTTCGCCCAACATCCTGAGCATCGACTGTACGTCTAATCCGGCTACGACGAGCACCACATTCATCATCGCGCATGACCGTTCAGGGAACAACCTCGACGTTGAAATCGAAGTGTTCGACATCAGCGGACGACCCGTGTGGACGCACTCCGAAAGCGGCGTGGCAACATCAGGCACGTACACAGTGGACTGGGATTTGACCGGCGACGGCGGCGGACGGCTCTCTACCGGCGTGTACATCTACCGCGTGAAACTCGGTGGTGACGGCAGCGGAATGGTGTCGAAGGCGAAGAAACTTATAATAATGACAAGATAAGCCTGCACTTCCGTGCTTGCAATTAACAATCAATAATTAACAATCAAACAACCGTTGGAACATCAAAAGACATGACAATGAAGCACCTTAAGATATGTATTGCGGTGGTGTTGGCCGCCGTCGCACTCGGAGCACATGCGCAGGAAAAGACCGACATCTTCAATCCTGAACGCAACTCGGTAACATCCCAGACCATCGCGCCTGACGCGCGTGCCGCCGGTATGGGCGATGTCGGCGCGGCGACCGACCCCGACGTGAACTCGCAATACTGGAATCCGGCCAAGTATCCGTTCTGTATCAGCCGCGCCGGAGTAGCTTTGAACTACACGCCGTGGCTCCGCCAGCTTGTCAACGACATGGACCTGGCATACCTTGCAGGCTATTACCGCATAGGCGACCATAGTGCCGTGTCGGCTTCGCTGCGCTATTTCTCGCTCGGAGAGGTGATGATGAATGGCGATGACGGCATGACAATCAATCCTTACGAGATGTCCATCGACGTGGCTTACTCGCTGATGCTTAGCGAAAAGTTCTCACTTGCCGCGGCGGTGAGGTGGATTTACTCAGACATTACTTACGACTATACCGAAGACACGAAGGCGGCGAGCGCTTTCGGAGCGGACATCGCCTGCTATTATCAGGACTACATCATGATAGGCCAGCGCGAATGCCAGCTCGGCTTGGGACTGAATATCAGCAACATTGGTAGCAAAATCACCTTCGGAGGCGATGACAACAGCGAGTTCATACCGACAAACATGCGCCTCGGAGCGTCGCTCATGGTGCCCATCGACGAATACAACCGCTTCACAATAGCCGCCGACGCCAATAAACTGCTCATACCTACATATCCGTTGCAGGAGGACGGCGAGTCGACCGAGGATTACCAGCAGCGTGTGCAGCGCGATTATTACGACATATCGAGCATCAGCGGCATCTTCAAGAGCTTCGGCGACGCGCCCGGAGGCTTCAAGGAGGAGTTGCAGGAGATACGCTGGAGCGTCGGTGCGGAGTATGTTTACAATGACAAGTTCAGCCTTCGCGCGGGCTATCATCATGAATCCGAGAACAAGGGAAACCGCAAATACTTCACCTTCGGTGCCGGTTTCCGCATGAGCGCCTTCTCGCTTGACTGCGGATACGTGTGGGCTACGGCAAAGAGCAACCCCTTGGACCAGACCCTGCGCTTCACTCTTGCGTTCGACATGGACGGAATAAAGGAATTGTTTAGGAGATAGTGATTCACCCCAATCAAAGGAACGACCCACCCCAACCCTCCCGAAGGGAGGGAGCTTGATGTGCTTTAGAGGGTGTGTTTCATTGCGGTTAGGGTGTGGAACAATGTGAAAACGGTGTTAATCTTGAAGTAATAGAGTTTCAATACATATCCAAACAATAAACAAGTAATACATAAACCACAACCAACAAAGCATTCCAAGCTCCCTCCCTTCGGGAGGGTTGGGGTGGATTGTCCCTTAGGTTGGGATGGGTTCTCCCTTTGGTTAGGGTTGGTTGTATGTTGTATTACTAAATGCTTTCACATGAAATACAATTACTATACCAACGACGCAGCTACCTATCAGATTTTGCTTGAAAAGGCAAAGGCGATGAGAAGCAACCCGACCGAGGCCGAGTCGGTGCTTTGGCGTTACATTTCAGGTGGCCGATTAGGCGTTCATTTCCGCCGTCAGCATCCCGTTTTCGACTATATTCCCGATTTTGTTTGCTTGGCTTACCGCCTTATCATCGAGATAGACGGCGGCTACCACCTTGACGGCGAACAGCCGGAGAAGGATGCGGAGCGCACTAACCGTCAGGCCGAACAAGGCTTTACTGTTCTAAGATTTACCAATGAAGAGGTGCTGCATGATACCGACGAGGTTGTCGATGCCATAGGAGATGCCATAGACCGGCAGCAATTGGAGCTGTCTGGCGTCACAGGCAAAAGCATGTCAAGCCCCCTCCCTTCGGGAGGGTTGGGGTGGGTCGGGCGTGAATCTGTTACCCGTGTAGGTTTAGGTTACGATGTCCACCGCCTCGTCGAAGGGCGTGATTTGTGGCTCGGAGGCATAAAGATAGAGCACACTATGGGTTTGTTGGGCCACAGCGACGCTGATGTGCTTATCCATGCGATATGCGACGCGCTGCTGGGAGCGGCCAACATGCGCGACATAGGCTACCATTTCCCCGACACGTCGGCGGACACTCTGAACGTTGACAGCAAGATTTTGCTGCGCAAGACGGTAGAGCTTATCGCCACCGAGGGCTACACTGTGGGCAACATCGACGCCACGGTGTGCGCCGAGCGGCCTAAAATCAATCCGCACGTGCCGGCCATGAAGGCGTGCCTTGCACGTGTGATGGGCATTGCCGAAGACCAGATTTCAATCAAGGCCACTACGACCGAGCGCCTCGGCTTTACCGGACGCGAGGAGGGAATGAGCGCATACGCGGTGGCGTTGATTGAGAGATGACGCGCCGGTCAGGGGCGATTGAAAACGAAAATACAGCAAACCGACATGCGGTTTGCTGTATTTTCGTTTTTCAAGTATGCTTTTCCTATTTTTCAAATGAGGCTCTCGGTAACCGTCATGCCGCACGCCGATGCGGCATCCAGTGTTTTTAATCAGCGTCATTTGGTGTTCTTGCTGTTTTCTGGATGCCGCATCGGCGTGCGGCATGACGGTTACCGAGAGCCTCATTTTTAGTCAATTTAAATACATAATGTTATTAGGCAAACAGTGGTAATCAAGCTCTCTCCCTTCGGGAGGGCTGTGGTGGGCCTTTTGTTTAATTGAAAATGAAAAATTAAAAATGAATAATTATGATTACCTTTAAGGCAGTCTGCCAACAAAACTAATCATAATTATCAATTCCACATTCTCAATTCTCAATTTAAAACACGGCAAATTGGAATGCAAAAGGCCGTCTTTTACATCGCAAAAGGTGCCCTTTTGGCGTGTAAAAGGTGGCCTTTTGCAACGCGTTGAGTGTCAGTGCGTTACGCGGACGGTTGGCGGCGGCTCCATGTGAGGCGGCCGGTGGAGGTGCCGATGGGTTAAAAATAGGGCGATTTATTTTGTTTTACACGGCAAAAACCGTAACTTTGCACGGTATTATACGCGCGCCGGGCGGAAGCCGCAGGGCGCAAACCGATGTAACAAACCGATAAAAACAAAGGAATATGGACTCACTGAAAAGAGCATTGGCATCAAAACTGCTGAAGATAAAGGCTATCAAGCTGCAGCCCGACAACCCCTTTACGTGGGCTTCGGGATGGAAGTCGCCGTTTTATTGTGACAACCGCAAGACGCTGTCTTACCCCGACCTGCGCGGCTTTGTGAAGCTCGAGCTGGCGCATGCCGTGCTCCAGCACTTCCCCGAAGCTACGGCCGTGGCCGGCGTTGCGACGGGTGCCATAGCGCAGGGCGCGCTCGTGGCCGACGAGCTTGGTATGCCGTTCGCCTACGTTCGCAGCAAGGCGAAGGACCACGGAATGGGCAACCTCATAGAGGGAGAGCTGCCCGAGGGCGCGAAGGTTGTTGTCATTGAAGACCTGATTTCCACCGGCGGAAGCAGCCTGAAGGCTGTCGAGGCATTGCGCGCGGCAGGCTTCGAGGTTGTGGGCATGGTGGCATCATACACCTACGGCTTCCCCGTGGCGCAAAAGGCGTTCGAGGATGCAGGCGTGACGCTCGTCACACTGACCGACTACGAGCACGTGGTGGAAGAGGCCGTGGCGACAGGCTACATCACCGAGAAGGACGTAGAGCTGCTGCACGAGTGGCGCAAGGACCCGGCAAACTGGATGAAGTAAAAGCCCCCTCCCGTCCTCTCCGAGGGGAGGACGGCGGCGGACGATTGACATTTATATAAATATTATTAACCGAAAGCATCCTTTCCCCTCCCCTCGGGGAGGTTGGGTGGGGGCTTATACATCCCTTATCGCCTCCCCTCGGGGAGGTTGGGAGGGGGCTTACATTTATGAGCAAATACGAAAGCGGAATAAAACAGATTCCACATCCGCAAGGCGTGGTGTTCAGCACGCTTAGCGACCTCAACAACATTGAACGCGTGAAAGACCGCATTCCGGCCGACAAGGCCGGGCAACTGTCGTTCGACCACGACACGGTGAGCGTGAGCGTGCCGCCCGTCGGCGCGATAACGCTGCGCATTGTGGAGCGCGACGAGCCTAAGTGCATCAAGTTCGAGACCGAGAACTCGCCCGTGCCGATGAACATCTGGGTGCAGCTGTTGCCCGTAACCGACGCTACATGCAAGATGCGCGTTACGCTGAAGGCCGACATCCCTCTGTTCCTCAAGCCGATGGTGGGCGGAAAATTGCAGGAAGGTGTCGACAAGATAGCCGACGCACTGGCAATGCTGCCGTACTGATTTTTTTAGCAGACAAGATACAAGGGACAAGCAGACAAGACTGTCTTTAGTGCTTGTTTGCTTGTCAACTTGTCACTCGTAACTGAAAAAAGAATGAAACTTTGGGAAAAAAACTTCTCCATAAACAAGGAGATTGAGCGCTTTACGGTGGGACGCGACCGCGAGATGGACATGTATCTTGCCAGGTACGACGTGCTCGGAAGCATGGCGCACATCACCATGCTGGAGTCAATCGGCCTGCTGGAAAAGGCGGAGCTTGAGCAGCTTCTCGCAGAGCTGAAGCGCATCTACGCCGCCTGCGAGAGCGGAGAGTTCGCCATAGAGGACGACGTTGAGGACGTTCACTCGCAGGTCGAGCTGATGCTTACGCGCCGGCTCGGCGACATGGGCAAGAAGATACATAGCGGACGGTCGAGGAACGACCAGGTGCTTGTTGACCTGAAGCTGTTTATACGCAACGAGATAAAGGAAATAGTGGAGCTTGTGAAGGCTCTCTTCGACGAACTGTTGCAGAAGAGCGACGAGTACAAAAACGTGCTCATGCCCGGCTACACGCATCTGCAAGTGGCGATGCCAAGCTCGTTCGGCCTGTGGTTCGGCGCTTACGCGGAGAGCCTTGCCGACGACATGCTGTTCCTTCAGGCCGCATGGCGCATGGCCAACCGCAACCCCTTGGGCAGCGCGGCAGGCTATGGCTCGTCGTTTCCGCTCGACCGCGGCATGACGACACGCCTGTTGGGCTTCGACACTATGGACTACAACGTGGTGTACGCGCAGATGGGACGCGGCAAGACCGAGCGCAACACGGCCTTCGCTATGGCGTCAGTCGCCGGCACTCTGGCCAAGATGGCCTTCGACGCCTGCCTGTTCAACAGCCAGAACTTCGGCTTTGTCCGTCTGCCGAAAGAATGCACGACGGGCAGCAGCATCATGCCGCACAAGAAGAACCCCGACGTGTTCGAGCTGATACGCGCCAAGTGCAACAAGCTGCAGTCGCTGCCCCAGCAAATCACGCTGATAATGAACAACCTGCCTTCGGGATATTTCCGTGACCTGCAAATAATAAAGGAGGAGTTCCTTCCGGCGTTCGGCGAGCTGAAGGATTGCCTGCGCATGGCGGCTTACATCGTGAATAAGATGGAGGTGAACGAGAGCATCCTTGACGATTCGCGTTACGACCTGATGTTCTCCGTTGAGGAAGTCAACCGCCTTGCAGCAGAAGGAATGCCCTTCCGCGACGCTTACAAGAAGGTGGGACTTGACATCGAGGCGGGCCGCTTCACGCCTAATAAGGACATCCGCCACACCCATGAAGGCTCTATCGGCAACCTGTGCAACGACAAAATCAGCGCGTTGATGGACAATATCATCGCCGGTTTCACGTTTGATAGGGTGGAACAGGCCGAGAAAACGCTGCTCGGGCGGTGACGCACGGGCGTTCGCCATTATGGCGTACAGCCCTTACCGGCCATATAAGTCTTATTTGTCCTATTTTATCAAACAAAAAGATGAAACGTTACACCTATTATATAATAGCACTGCTGGCAACCGTCTTATTCTCAGGCTGCGGCGAGACGGAGTATGAATACAGCCGTTACCCGTGCCGTCTGGTGTTTGACAATACTGCAAACAGGAGTCCGGCGTTGGCTTCGGCGATGAATGTGATGTCGCCGGGAGTATTCTGCCGCATAACAATGGCAGGCAATTATTTTAGCTTCTCGACAAATCAGGGACTGTCAGACCAAGTGGCTTTGACCGCAATCGACCAGCAAGTGTCAATCGCTCTCGGTGTTTATAATGGAACGGGCATCATCGTCGGCTATGGCAATTTGAACAATCCGGCAACATTTTATGCCTATGACAGCCAATGTCCGAACTGTTACCATGATAGTGGATTGCCGCGTTATTCATTGACAATGAACACTGACGGCACGGCGGAATGCGGCAGTTGCCATCGTAAATACGACATGAATAATGGAGGCATTGTGTCAAGCGGTGACGGCGGCGACAAAATGATACGTTACAGGGCAGGCGTTGCCGGGAATGTTCTAAATGTAAACAATTGACACGTTTTAACATTAAAATGTGTAAATTAATTTGCGCTTTCGAGAAATAGACTTATCTTTGCAATGCTTTATGCGGCAATAGCTCAGTTGGTAGAGCGCAACCTTGCCAAGGTTGAGGTCGCGGGTCCGAGTCCCGTTTGCCGCTCAGTGCTGCCGCAATGGTGGAATTGGTAGACACGAGGGACTTAAAATCCCTTGGCCAGAAATGGCTGTGCGGGTTCGAGTCCCGCTCGCGGCACAACAATCTAAAAACCTTTCATTATGAAAAAAAATCTTATCTTATTGTTCTCGGCGGCTTCAGTGCTTGCGCTGTCGTCTTGTTCTACCAAGTTGGGGGAACTCTCTGCCGACAATTTTAAAGTAACTCCTAATCCCCTTGAGTCAAGAGGCGGACAGGTGGCTGTTACCATCGACGGGACTTTCCCCGAGAAGTACCTGAAGAAGAAGGCCGTTGTTACTGTTGTTCCGGAGTTGCGTTACGGCGACGGACAGGTGGCACAGGGACAGGCTGCGACATTCCAGGGCGAAAAGGTGGAAGGCAACGACCAGACCATTTCTTACAAGATGGGCGGCAACTACACAATGAAGGCCAACTACAAGTATGTTCCTGACATGCAGAAGAGCGACCTCTACATGACATTCGACGCATATTATGGCAAGAAGAAAAAGAAGATAGAAGTTCCTGCCGTTAAGGTTGCAGAAGGTGTAATCGCTACATCTGAACTTTATACAAAGACTCTCGCAGGCAGTGGAGCTTGCATCGCTCCTGACACTTTCCAGCGTGTACGCGCCCAGAGGCAGGAATCTCAAATCAAGTTCCTCATCAACCAGGCCAACCTTCGCAAGAGCGAGCTGAAGAACAACTCTGTTCAGGAGTTCGTGAAGCTGCTTAAGGACATCAACGACAACCAGGAGAAGCTGAACCTGAAGAACGTAGAGGTTCTCGCTTACGCATCTCCCGATGGTGGCGTTGAATTCAACGACAAGCTTGCAAGCAAGCGTCAGGACGTGTCTGTTGACTATGCGGAGAAGCAACTCAAGGATGCTGAACTTGCAGGCGACGTTACCGGCAAGTACACTGCACAGGACTGGGACGGCTTCCAGAAACTTGTTGCTGCTTCAAACATCCAGGACAAGGACGTAATACTCCGCGTTCTCTCTATGTATCAGGACCCCGAAGAGCGCGAGCAGCAAATCCGCAACATGTCTGCCGGCTTCCGCGAGCTTGCTGACGGCATCCTTCCTGAACTCCGTCGTTCACGCCTCATCATCAACTATGAGACAATCGGACGCAGCGACGACCAAATCAAGGAGCAGTACAAGAGCGACGCTACACAGCTGAGCGTTGACGAAATGCTGTACGCTGCTACTCTTGAGAACAACCTCGACGCTAAGGAAGCTATCTACAAGAAGACAATTGAAGTTTATCCTAACGACTACCGCGCATACAACAATGTTGCAGCAATCGAGTTTGCAAAGGGCAACGACGCAGAGGCTAAGAACTATCTGTCAAAGGCTCAGAGCATCAACGGAAATGCAGCAGAGGTTAACGCAAACCTCGGTCTGCTGGCTTTGAAGAGCGGCAACATTGCAGAGGCTGAGAACTACATCGCAAAGGGCAACACTGTAAGCGATTACAACAAGGTGCTTGGCACGCTCAACCTTGCAAAGGGTGACTATGCAACAGCAGAGCAGAACCTCAACGGCATCAACTGCAATACTACTGCTTTGGCACAGATTCTTAACAAGAACTACGCTGGCGCGGCTACAACTCTCGGCAACATCGAGAACAAGGACGCTATGACAGACTATCTGCAGGCTATCCTGAACGCACGTCAGGGCAACAACGACGCAGCTTCTTCTTACCTGAAGAGCGCGCTGCAGAAGGATTCTTCACTCTCAACTTACGCTAACAACGACCTTGAGCTGTCAAACGTCAGCAAATAAACAAGGCTGACGCATGAAGCGGCTTATACATATCTTTATACTCACCTTGGTTCTGGTTGCCTGCGGTTCACGCAGGGGTTACTTCAGCTTGGAGGGCCGACTACTCAACCTGAACCAAGGTGAGTTTTATGTTTACAGTCCCGACGGTGTTTTCGATGGTGTCGATACGATAAAAGTCGAGGGCGGACGTTTCACTTTTGAAACGCCATGCAAGGAGAGTGGCACCATAATGATTGTCTTTCCGAACTTTTCGGAGCAGCCTGTGTTTGTTGAACCGGGCAAATCTGTCACGATAAAGGGAGACGCTTCACACCTTCGGGAGATAGAAATCGAGGGCACGGATGAAAACAAACTGATGAACGGTTTTCGTCAGCAGATAGCCAAGGCTTCGCCTCCTGAAGTGCTGGAATATGCTGAAAGGTTTGTCAAGAACAATCCGGAGTCGCCCGTGAGTGTTTATATCCTGCGGAAATATTTTGTCGGTGGCAGCGGTGTTCCAAGCCGTAATGAAATAGAGAAGGCCGAGCAACTCGTGTCGATTGTTTACAAGGCGCAGCCGAAGAACGGACAGGTAGCCCGTATGTCGCGTTATGTGAAGGATGCGAAAAACGGCGTAGTAGGTGCCGGGCTGCCGCAGTTTACGGCGAAAGACATTTATGGTGAAAATGTTTCCAACGCCCAATTGAAAGGCCATGTAGCCGTAGTGTACACATGGGCGAACTGGAATTACGAGAGCCGGACTGTCCGTGACCGCCTGAGTCGCATGAAAAAAGACTATGGCGACCGTCTTGCCGTGCTGGGCGTGAGCCTCGACGCAGGCATTGACGAGTGCAAACGTTCGCTCCGCAACGATTCAACAGGCACTATGTTCGTGTGCGACCAGATGATGTTTGAAAGTCCGCTTATGGACGCTTTCGGTTTTGGCGGAGTGAATGAAAACATCTTGTACAACGCCCAAGGACGCGTAATCGAGCGCAACTTGAAGGCGGAAGACATTGAATCTAAGCTGAAAACACTGTTAAATTAACTTGTTACATGCTTGTAAAGACGTTTTGCGCGGCTGTAAACGGTCTCGATGTGACTACCGTTACGGTCGAGGTAAGTATGTCGAAAGGCGTGATGTTCCATCTTTCCGGGCTTGCTGACACGGCTGTGAAGGAGAGCCGCGACCGCATTGTCGCCGCATTGAAGAACAACGGAATACGCCTTCCCATAGCCGACATCACAATCAACATGGCGCCGGCCGACCTGCGCAAGGAGGGCAGTTCGTATGACCTTCCCATTGCGGTAGGGCTTCTTGCTGCCATGGGAAAGGTTAAGGCCGACAGTCTTTCGCAGTATATGCTCGTCGGAGAGCTTGGCCTTGACGGCAACATCCAGCCCGTGCGAGGTGCTTTGCCGATAGCCATCCGTGCCCGGAAAGAAGGCTTTAAGGGGCTGATAGTGCCCCGGCAGAACATCCGCGAGGCCGCCGTTGTCAACAAGCTTGATGTCTATGGCATGGACTCTATCCTCGACGTTGTGCGTTTCCTCAACGGAGAGGCAGGCTTCGAGCCTACCGTCATCGACACGCGCCGCGAGTTTTACGAGCAGCAGAGCAAGTTCGACTTGGACTTTGCCGACGTCCGCGGTCAGGAAAGTGTCAAGCGTGCTATGGAAGTTGCGGCGGCAGGCGGCCACAACATTATAATGATAGGCCCTCCGGGCAGCGGCAAGTCGATGATGGCCAAGCGGCTTCCTTCCATTCTTCCGCCGCTCTCTTTGGCTGAAAGTCTTGAAACAACACAGATACATTCCGTCGCAGGAAAGCTTGGCCGTGACATGTCTTTGATTTCCCAAAGGCCGTTCCGCGCTCCCCATCACACCATTTCCCAGGTTGCCTTGGTAGGCGGAGGAGCCAGTCCGCAGCCGGGAGAAATATCCCTTGCACACAACGGAGTGCTATTCGCCGACGAGCTGCCGGAGTTCAACAAGACGACACTTGAGGTTTTGCGGCAGCCTTTGGAAGACCGTAAAATCACCATCTCGCGCGCCAAGTACACCGTTGAGTACCCCTGTTCGTTCATGTTTGTGGCGTCGATGAACCCCTGTCCGTGCGGTTATCACAACGACCCTACCCACAAGTGCGTGTGTACGCCGGGGCAAATACAGCGTTATTTGAACAAAATCAGCGGTCCGTTGCTCGACCGCATAGACATACAGGTAGAGATAACGCCCGTGCCTTTCAAGGACATTTCGCGCACGGCGCAGGGCGAAAGCAGCGCAAGCATCCGCGAACGCGTAATCAAGGCAAGGCAGATACAGGAGCAGCGGTTCCGCGAATGCCGCGGAGTCCACTGCAACGCGCAGATGTCCGAGCGCATGATTCACCAGTATGCCGAGCCTGATTCTGCAGGAATAGAACTGCTGCGCATGGCTATGGAGCGGCTCAACCTGTCCGCCCGGGCATATAACCGCATTCTGAAGGTGGCGCGCACAATAGCCGACCTTGACGCTTCGTCCGACGTTCAGGCGCAGCATTTGGCCGAAGCCATAAGCTACAGGAACTTAGACAGGGGCGACTGGGCGGAAAGGTGATTCTTTCAGAAGTTAAAGGAGTTAAAAGAAGTTATCGCTCACTTCGTTCGCTAAGAAGTTAAAGACACATGCTTTTTTGCTTGTCTGCATTAAGTGCTGGCTATCAATGCGAAGCAAAAAGAAGCAAACTAAGGTAATGTCTTTAACTTCTTAGCGAACGAAGTGAGCGATAACTTCTTTTAACTCCTTTAACTTCTCAAAGATTACAACAGCCTCTTTGCGAAGTACCTCACAGGATACCACACCGAGACGAAGCCTACGGCAACCACCGTAAGGAACACAACAATGATGTCTTCGGGGTGTACGCTCACCGGGTAAGCGTCTACAACGAACGAGCCGCTGCTCTGTCCCAAAGCCACGAGTCCGTACTCCTGTTGCAGCCAGCACAGCAGCAGGCCCAGCAGAATGCCTATGACGGCGCCGATGACTGAAATCATGCGTCCCTCAAAAAGGAATATGCGCGTTATCTGTTTGTCAGTTGCGCCCATGTTGCGCAGCGTCGTCACGTCTTCCTTCTTGTCGATGATGAGCATTGACAGCGAGCCTATTATGTTGAAGCAGGCCACGGCCAGAATGAACGTAAGGAATATGTAGGCTATGAACTTCTCTATTTTCATTATCCTGAACGTGTCGGCCTGCTGCTCCATGCGGTCAAGCACGCGGTACTTTTCGCCTGCAATCTCCCTCATCTCCGCCTTAACCGCGTCAAGGTTGCTGCCCGGTTTCAGCCTCAGTTCGAGCTGTGACAGCATGCCCTGCTGGTTGAACAGGCGGCGCGCGAAGCCTATCGAGGTCACTATGTAGTTGGCGTCATACTTCGCGTTCCTCACCATGAACACCGCGCCCGGCGATATCAGCGAGTCCTCCACGAAGCCTTCCGTCGGGTTCATCATGTCGAGCTGCCCCTCGCGTTGTGGCGCATATATATTAAGGTAACCGTCCCAGTCGGCCGTCATGCCTAACTGGTCGGCCAGCCGTATGCCCACAGTGCCGTATTCAAGGTTGGCCGCGTGCAGTGAAAACTCGCCGTCGCCGTACAGTATGTCGTTGATGTGGGTCAGCTGGTCGAAGTTGTCGTCAACGCCCTTCACCGTCACCATGGCCTGCTTGCCTTGGTACACGGCCAGTGCCTGGTCCTCTACGCTCTCCGTAGCCACGTCCACTTCGGGCAGCGTGCGTATCTTTTGCAACACAGGGTCGTCCGCAGGGGCTGTCTTTCCCTGTGTCGGAACGACCTGAATTTGAGGGTCGAAGGCCGTGAGGAACGTCGCCACGAGGTCATGGAAACCGTTGAACACGCTCAGCGTCACCACCAGCGCCATCGTTGCCACGGCCACTCCTACGGCGCTTATGCCGCTTATCAGGTTGATAACGTGCGTGCTCTTCTTCGAGAACAGATACCGGCGTGCTATGTAAAACGGGAAGTTCATTTCTTCAGCAGCTCGTCAATGTGCTCTATGTAGTCAAGCGAGTCGTCAACGAAGAAGCGCAGTTCGGGTATTATGCGCAGCTGGTTGCGCACGCGCGTGCCCAGTTCGTAGCGTATGGTCTTCTCGTTTGCGGTGACGTTCTTTATTATTTCGTCCGCCTTGCCGGATGGGAATATGCTCAGGTAGGCCGTGCAGATGCTCAGGTCGGGGCTTACGCGGCAGCGCGTCACGCTTACCAATACGCCGTGCATCGAGCGCGTCTGCGACTGGAAAATCAGGCTAAGCTCCTTTTGCAGCAGCCTTGCTATTCGGTTTTGCCTTGTCTCTTGCATAGTTTTTCGTTTTGTTTTATGTTTGTTCCAAATCAACTGCAAACTTACTAAAAATCATTTGAATAAACGAAGAAAACCCGAATAATGCGGAAACGTTGGCCTAATAATGCCTGCCTGCTTGCCGTTGTTGGCGGAATTTCCTATTTTTGGCGCAGTGACTGAAAAGCCTTGTGCTATTATGTCGACATTAACTAACAAACAAAAGCATTGATATGAAAATCAGGACATTGTTGTTTGCGGTGCTTATTGCGGCCGCATTGCCGTTGCAGGCGCAGACCGACGGACGTTATGTAGAGGTTACGGGCACGTCGGAAATCGAGATTGTACCCGACAAAATCCATTATCTTATCGAAATCCGCGAGTACTTCAAAGAGGAGTTCGACGGCAAGTCGAAGCCTGAAGACTACCGTACCAAGGTGCCTTTGGCTGAGATTGAGCAGGGCCTGCGCAAGTCTTTGGCCGAGGCTGGCGTGCCTCAGAACGCCGTCCGCACTCAGGAGATAGGCGACTATTGGCGGCGGCAGGGGCAGGACTTCCTTGTTTCCAAGAAGTTCGACGTTACCCTTACCGACTTCAATCAGATAAACGAGATTGTCAAGCGCATCGACACCCGGGGCGTCCACTCCATGCGCATAGGCCAATTGGAGAACAAGGACATACTTACGTATCACCAGCAGGGAAAGATTGAAGCCTTGAAGGCGGCGCAGCGCAAGGCGGCCTATCTCGTGGAAGCCTTGGGCAAGAAGTTAGGCAATGTCATGCGAATTGTCGAGGAAAATGGCGGCATGTACCCGTTGGCGCAAAGCAACGTGATGTCGTCTGACGCCTCGTTGTTCGACGGCTTCCGCACAATCAAGAAGCGTTACTCCATGCTTGTGCGCTTTGAAATAGTGGATTGAGAGCCGTGTTTGCATTAAAATGAAAAACAGGTTCCCATTAATTATAAATTTTCAGTTCTCAACTCTCAATGTAAAACATGGCCTTTTACCTTCCAATAGGTCATGTTTTACCTTCCAAAAGGTCACCTTTTGCAAGCCGAAAGACGGCCTTTTCAGATTGTAACTTGCACGCCCTGTCTTGTTACGGGTTGTAATTTCGTGCGGCGTTGTTTGCCGCTGTCGCCTAAAATGCTTATCTTTGAAGCCGTGAAAGGCCGTTTGAGGTGGGGAATGTGAGCAGGACTTAACTCTCAAGCTAATGTCCTTAACTCCTAAAGTCGCGTCAGTTCGGTATAAGAATCATTTTCCCTCGAAATGAAAGAGTTTATATATTTTTGTATTTCAAATAGTCGGTTGGTATCTGTCATTCCGCGTCGTAGCGCGGAATGACAGATACCAACCGACCGCTTGAAGTAGGGTTATTCCACATCATCATTATACCGGACTCACGTTAAAATCAACTTCCTTAACTCCTTAAAATAATATGTACAAGTTCATTGTTGCAGTTCTTCTGGCTTTTTCATTGCCGTCGGTATGTGCCGCGCAGCACAAGCCTTACCATGGCGACGGCATTGACGATTATCTACGCTTTGTGCCCATCGTGTCGGCATACGCCATGAAGGCAGCCGGCGTTGACAGCCGCAGCCCGTGGAAGCGGCTGCTGGTCAACACCGCCACGTCGTTTGCCATCGACGCGGCGTTCACCTACGGGCTGAAGTACACCGTGAAATCGACCCGTCCCGACGGCACCGACAACCACTCGTTCCCCTCCGGGCACACGTCGTTCGCCTTTTTCGGCGCCGCTATCCTGGACAAGGAGTTCCGCCGTGTAAGCCCATGGATAAGCGTGGCCGGCTACACTGTGGCCGCCGCCACTGCGGTTGACCGCGTGCGGCGCAACCGCCATCATTGGGCCGACGTGCTTGCAGGGGCGGCAATAGGCGTGCTTTCGGTTGAAGCCGGCTATTGGCTTGGCGATAAAATCACCGGCTGGGATGATGACGTAAGTCTTGCCGTAAGCCCCGTCGGGCTTAGTCTTGTCGTTGATTTGTAGGCGTGTCTTTTGTTTCTTCATGGGCGTTTGCGTGCAAGAAAATTTTTGCTGGATGATCATTTATTTTAACTGCTTGTCATCGTCGGCGTGCAGTTTGAGCCGTAACGGCGGTGATGGCGTTTGCATGTTAACCGCAAAAGAAATAACTTTGCATTGTTCCCGGTAGGGGAAAACGTACAAATCATCTATAAAAAAGACGTATTATGAAGATTGCAAAGTTTTTGGCCATGATGCTCATGGCGATGACGGTAGGCACGTTTTGTGCGTGCAGTGACGACGATGACGATGACAACGGCGGCAGCGGCAAGGTTACTCTTGACCTTGGAGGCTATGAGGCCGACCTGAACACCGTGTACTGGACTGTTGACGAAGACAATGCAGGCGGTGACGGCAGCAAGTTCTACCAGCTGGAGTTCTATTCTTACGACTTTTACAACCCCGGTTCGTCATATCCGAGTTCGTTTTCAGCCGTTTATATCTCGTTCATGGCAAACGGCAGTGACAGCGAAATACCCGCCGGCACATACAGTTATGGCTCTTATGAGGTGTCGGGAGCGGTAGGCGCGAGCGTAAGCAATCCCGAGGGCAGGTATTATGTTGAGGAGGCCCCGGGCAGCGGCAGCCTCGTGATAAGCAAGAACGGCAGCGACTATACGGTTACGATAAATCCCTTGGTGTGCGCCTATGCTGAACCGCAAGACGATGGCAGCGTCGACGGTTACGCCACTGCCATGATGAACTTCAGCTATACCGGGCGGATAAACAGGGCGCCGGCAATGGAATAACGGTGCGGTTATAATATAAAGGTATGAAGATATTTGCATCGGAAAGGCCGTCTTCCACGATAGGGAAGACGGCCTTTCGCAATGTGTTGATTATTAGGTTGTTGTATGGTTGACGGCGAACGATGTAAACGTTTGCGCATTGGAAAGTTGAAAACGGTGCTTTTTTTACATCCGTCTGAATTGTTTTTATGCGTATCTTTGACGCGTATTTTAAGACTTGTTACCTATGAATATACTATTGAATGTCATTTATGGCACGAGTTTCGGAGAGGAACTCGTATTGAATCTGATAACAGGAACGGACGATGAAACAAGGCAGTCAACACCTTACCGTATGCGGACCGTTGACGGCCGCGAGTGGACGTGCAACCTGAAGTTCGACCTTAAAAAAGGCACTCATATCGATTATTACTACAGCGTGGTGCGTGGCGAGGACAATGTCGTCAGGCGCGAGTGGCTTGTAGAGCCTCACCGCCTTGAAATCAATGCGCTGCGCGGCGACAGTGTCACCGTGTACGACCATTGGCTCGACATGCCCGACGACGCTTACTTGTACACGTCGGCCTTCACCGACTGCATCCGCCGCCGGCATACGAGGCTTGTTCCGCTGAGCGATTATCCCGTAACGGTGCGCCTGAAGGTGCGCGCGCCGCAGCTGTCGGGCCGTCAGGTGCTCAAGATTGTGGGCAACGACGAGTCGCTTGGGGCGTGGGACGTGCAGAAGGCCATTCCCATGGTGGAGCACAATTATAACGAGTGGATTGTAGATATAGACGCTACGCGGCTCGCAGCGTCAACGTTCTTCTTCAAGTTCATCGCCGTCAACGTGGCCGACTGCGCCGATGTTGTTTGGGAAAACTGCGACAACCGCCGCGTAGAACTGCCCATGTCGCTCAAAGAGGGGTGCGTGGTGGTTTACGAGTTGGACAAGGCATGCTTCCCCGTATATAATGTAAGGTGTGCCGGTACTCAGGTGCCTGTGTTCTCGTTGCGCTCCAAGGCGAGCTTCGGAGTTGGCGACTTCGGCGACCTGAAGAAAATGATTGACTGGATGGCGATGACGCAACAGCGCGTGCTACAGCTCCTGCCAATCAATGATACGACGACAACACACACGTGGACAGACTCTTATCCGTACAGCAGCATAAGCATATTCGCCCTGCATCCGCAGTATGCCGACCTCAATGCGCTGCCGCAGATTGAGGACGAGGCGCTTAGAGAGAAGTTTGAAAGCCTGCGCCAAGAGCTTAACGCCCTGCCGAAGATTGACTACGAGCGCGTCAACGCCGCAAAGACAGAGTATCTGAAAGAACTTTACAGGCAGGAAGGCAAGACGGTTCTGGCCTCTTCGGCCTTCAAGGTTTTCTTCGAGGAGGCAGGCCATTGGCTTGTGCCTTACGCCCAGTACTGCACCCTGCGCGAGAAATACGGCACGGCCGACTTCGCCACTTGGCCTGACCACAACCTCTTTGACGAGGCCGAGCGCAAGGCGTTGTCAAACCCGCGCACGGCCGCATACAAGGAAGTGGCGTTCTATTATTACGTGCAGTTCATTCTCAACCGCCAGATGGCCGACGCCCATGCATACGCACGTTCAAAGGGAGTGGTGCTCAAGGGCGACATACCCATCGGTGTTGACCGCCACGGAGCGGACGTATGGCAGGAGCCGCGGTACTTCAACCTTAACGGACAGGCTGGCGCACCGCCCGACGATTTCTCCGTAAACGGCCAGAACTGGGGCTTACCCACATACAACTGGGACGAGATGCTGAAGGACGGATGCCGCTGGTGGATACGCCGTTTCGCCAACATGGCAAAGTTCTTTGACGCTTACCGCATAGACCATGTGCTCGGTTTCTTCCGCATTTGGGAAATCCCCGTCAACTCCGTTCACGGCCTCTTGGGGCAGTTCTCGCCGGCCCTCGGCATGACGAAAGAGGAGATAGAGGCTTACGGACTGCACTTCCAGGAGGAACTGTTTACCGAGCCTTTCATCACGGATTGGGTGCTCGACCGCATGTTCGGAGAGCGTGCCGCAATGGTGCGTGACACATATCTCGTGCCAACACACGACGGCCGTTACCGCATGAAGCCTGAGTTTGACACCCAGCGCAAGATAGAAGCCGCGTTCGCAGGCAAGACAGAGCAGGACGAACTCAACCTGCGCGACGGTCTGTACGCCCTCGTCAGCGACGTGCTTTTTGTCCGCGACCACCGCGATTCGCACAAGTTCCACCCGAGGATATCCGTCCAGTTCGACTTCATTTACGAGTCCCTGTACGACAGCGACAAGTATCTTTTCAATAAAATCTACAACGATTACTACTACCGCCGCAACAACCAGTTCTGGTATCGTGAGGCAATGAACAAGCTGCCGAAAATCGTTGAGGCCACACGTATGCTCGTTTGCGCCGAAGACTTGGGCATGGTGCCCGACTGTGTGTCGTGGGTTATGGACGAGCTTAAAATCCTAAGTCTCGAAATCCAGTCGATGCCTAAAGACCCGAACGTGCGCTTCGGCGTGCTTTCACGCAATCCGTACCGCTCTGTCTGCACAATTTCCAGCCACGATACGCCTACTATGCGCCAGTGGTGGGACGAGGACTGGACGCGCACGCAGGACTATTTCAACAACGTGTTGCAGAAGTACGGCGCCGCTCCTCATCCCCTGCCGGGATGGCTTGCGCGCGACATCGTATCGCGGCATCTGCTCTGTCCGTCGATGCTTTGCATCCTGGCATTGCAGGACTGGCTTGCAATCGACGAGAATGTGCGCCTTGCCGACGCCGACGCGGAGCGCATAAACGTGCCCTCGAACCCACGTCATTACTGGCGTTACAGGATGCACGTTAACATTGAAGACCTCATTGACAACCACGAATTCAGCCAGAACATCACCGATTTGATTAGGGAAAGCGGGAGGATGTGACAATTTTTAAGAAGTTAAAGAAGTTAGGGGAAGTTATAGAAGTTAAAGACTAATGCCTTGTCTGCTTGTCTCTCGTATCTTGTCAACTAACGAGAGTGATGGCTTTGACTTCTTAGTGGGCGCAGCGAGCGCTAACTTCTTTAACTCCTTTAACTTCCGAATGACATTCATGAAACAAGATAAAAACCTTACAACTATGCGAAAAGTAAAAATGTTATTGGCCGCTATGCTGATGCCGTTGGCTGCTTTGGCGCAGACGGTGACATCGCCCGACGGCAACGTAGTGCTTAATTTCTCGCTTGACAACGGGCGTCCTACGTATCAATTGGATTACAAGGGCAAGGCCGTAGTGAAGCCGAGCCACCTCGGACTGGAGCTTGCGAAAGACAAGCACGCCAGCAAGGGATTGGAGGAAACCGACCTTATGGACGGTTTCACCATTGTGAAGACCGACACGTCGTCGTTCGACGAGACGTGGAAACCTGTATGGGGAGAGACTGCAACCATACGCAACAACTACAAGGAGATGGCCGTTACTCTCAACCAACCAGCCACAAAGCGCAACATCGTCATACGTTTCCGCGTGTACAATGACGGCATGGGCTTGCGCTACGAGTTCCCACAACAGAACGAACTCAACTATTTCATAATAAAAGAGGAGCACACACAGTTTGCAATGGCCGGCGACCATAAGGCTTGGTGGATACCCGGCGACTATGACACGCAGGAGTATGACTACACCGAGTCGCGCCTTTCAGAGATACGCGGACTGATGAAGGGGGCGATAACTCCCAACTCGTCGCAGACCCCATTCTCGCCTACCGGCGTGCAGACGTCGCTCCAGATGAAGACCGACGACGGCCTTTACATCAACCTGCACGAGGCGGCGTGCGTAAATTACGCCACGATGCACCTCAACCTCGATGACAAGACGATGACCTTCGAGTCATGGCTTACACCCGACGCAACAGGCATGAAGGGCTACATCCAGACACCGTTCAACACGCCGTGGCGCACCGTTATCGTTAGCGACGACGCCCGCGACATGCTCGCATCTAACCTTATCCTCAACCTGAACGAGCCTTGCGCCCTTGACGACGTTAGCTGGATACACCCCGTGAAGTACTGCGGCGTGTGGTGGGAACTCATCGTCGGCCGCAACACTTGGAGCTACACGAACGACTATCCGTCGGTTCGCTTGGGCAAGACCGACTACAGCAAGTGTACGCCTAACGGCACACACGGAGCCAACAACGAGAATGTGAAGAAGTATATCGACTTCGCCGCCGCCAACGGACTCGACCAAGTGCTTGTCGAGGGATGGAACGAAGGCTGGGAAGACTGGATTGGACACTCTAAGTTTGACGTGTTCGACTTCATCACTCCGTATCCCGATTTCGACATAAAGATGCTCAACGACTATGCGCACTCAAAGGGAGTGAAGCTCATGATGCACCACGAGACCTCGGCGTCGGTGATGAACTACGAGCGTTGGATGGACAAGGCGTACAAGCTGATGAACCAATATGGCTACGACGCGGTTAAGAGCGGATACGTAGGCGACATGATTCCGAGGGGCGAGCATCATTACAGCCAGACAATGAACAACCACTACCTGCACGCCGTAAAGGAAGCGGCCAAGCACCACATCATGGTGAACGCCCACGAGGCTACGCGCCCGACGGGACTCTGCCGCACATATCCCAACCTTATAGGCAACGAGAGTGCGCGCGGTACGGAGTACGAGTCGTTTGGCGGAAGCAAGCCTTTCCACACCGTAGTGCTGCCCTTCACGCGCCTGCAAGGCGGCCCGATGGACTACACTCCGGGCATTCTTGAGACGCAACTTGGCACGTGGAGCAAGAACACTTCATACGTCCGCACCACGCTCGTAGGCCAGCTGGCGCTTTACTGCACAATGTACAGTCCGTTGCAGATGGCCGCCGACCTGCCCGAACACTACGAGAAATACGCCGACGCGTTCCAGTTTATAAAGGACGTTGCCGTTGACTGGGACGACTCGAAATATCTTGAGGCCGAGCCGGGCGACTACATCACCGTGGCGCGCAAGGCCAAGGGAACCGACAACTGGTTCATAGGCGGCAAGTGCGACGAGAACGGACACAAGTCAACCATAAAGCTCGACTTCCTCGACAAGGGCAAGAAATACGAGTGTACAATCTACGCCGACGCGAAGGACGCACACTACGAGAAGAACCCCAAGGCGTACACCATAACGAAGAAGACCGTCAAGAAAGGTGACACCCTGAAGCTGACTGAGGCTCCCGGCGGCGGTTTCGCTGTGTCGCTCATTGCGAAGTGACGGAAGTTCTATTGTATGTCGGACATGAGATTACAGATTTGCAGTCAAAAAAAATGATTGCAAACAGTGACAAGAGCTGTGTCCCTCGAAGGTTCTTATTGCAAATGGGCTGTATAGTTTTTGCCGATGTGCACCAGAACCTTACTCTTAGGAAATTAAAAAGACGGCTCTTCTGACATTGTGTGTAATAGCTTTAGTCCTAATTTATAGTACACTATCGCTTTCAAATGAGGCTCTCGGTAATTGTCATTCCGCGCTTCGACGCGGAATCCAGAAAACACCGGGAATGCCCAATGATTCAGGTCGCATACAATGGATTCCGCGTCGAAGCGCGGAATGACAATTACCGAGAGCCTCGTTTGAAAATAGATGAACAGTCGGTTATAATCCAATGTTCATTACGCGGAACTGAAAGTTGCTGTTAAGCAATATCACATGAACATAAAAGACGGTCTTTCGCCTTGCAAAAGGCCGTCTTTCACCCTCTAAAAGGCCACCTTTTACAATGTAAAAGACGGTCTTTTGCAAGGCATTGGAAATCAAGATGTTACGAAACTGATAAATGATGACAAACATGAAGATGACAAACCTGTTGCTCGCAGGCGTCCTGTCGTTGGCTACGGCGCAGGAAGCCGCAGGACAGAATTACATGAAAGAAGTGGAATATTCGCCTGAAAAGACGACTTTCCAGCTGTTCGGCCCGAAGGATGCCAAGGCCGTTACTCTGCGCATCTATGCAGAGGGGCGGGGCGGCAAGCCGTTGAATACGGTTACGATGAAGTATGACGGCCTTCTAAACTATACCGCGACGCTTGACGGCGACTTGAAAGGCAAGTTCTACACGTTCGACATCGGGCGCGGCGAATGCTCCGGAGTGTTCGCCAAGGCCGTAGGTGTGAACGGCAAGCGAGGCGCGATAGTGGACCTCGACGAGACCGACCCGGAGGGCTGGAGCACCGACCGCATCACCGAAAAGGTGAAGATGACAGAACTCGTTATCTACGAGATGCATCACCGCGACTTCTCTATCGACCCGTCGTCGGGCTTGAAATACAAGGGAAAGTTCCTCGCCCTGACCGAGCAGAAGGCCATTGACCACCTGAAAAAGCTCGGCGTCAACGCCGTGCACATACTGCCTTCGTTCGACTATGCGTCGGTTGACGAGACACGGTTGGACACGCCGCAGTACAACTGGGGCTACGACCCGTTGAACTACAACGTGCCCGAAGGCTCTTATTCAACCAATCCTTATGAGCCGACGGCTCGCATAAAGGAGTTCAAGCAGATGGTGCAGGCGTTGCACAAGGCCGGCATCCGTGTGATACTCGACGTCGTTTACAACCACACTTTCGACCTTGCAGGCAGCAATTTCCAGCTGACTTATCCCGACGTATTCTACCGCAAGAAGGCCGACGGCACATGGTCGGACGGCTCGGGATGCGGCAACGAGACCGCCAGCGACCGCGAGCCGATGCGTAACTTCATGCTCCAGTCAATGCGTTACTGGGTTGACGAGTACCACATCGACGGCTTCCGTGTAGACCTGATGGGCGTGCACGACATAGAGACTATGAACCAGATACGCGCCATGTTCGACCGCGAGTTCCCTGCAACGTTCATCTATGGCGAGGGCTGGAGCGCCGGAGCGTGCGCTTATCCCACTGAGAAACTCGCCATGAAGGCCAACATGCAGCAGATGCCCGGCATCGCGGCGTTCGGCGACGAGATGCGCGACGCGCTGCGCGGGCCGTTCAACGACGACCACAAGGGCGCGTTCATAGCCGGCATTCCGGGCAATGAGGAGAGCATAAAGTTCGGCATCGTGGGCGCAATAGCCCATCCGCAGGTTGACAATTCAAAGGTTAATTACAGCAAGGAGGCGTGGGCTTTGCAGCCTACACAGGCCATATCATACGTCAGTTGCCATGACGACATGTGCCTGGTTGACCGCCTCCGCGCCAGCGTTCCCGGCATAACGCAGGACGAACTCATACGCCTCGACCTGCTGGCGCAGACCGCCGTGTTCACGTCTCAGGGCGTACCGTTCATTCAGGCAGGCGAAGAAGCCCTGCGTGACAAGAAGGGCGTGCACAACAGTTTCAACTCCCCGGACAGCATCAACCGCATAGACTGGACTAATCTGGAGAAATATCCGCAGGTGTTCAGCTATTACAGCAACCTCATTTCGATGCGCAAGAACCACCCGGCGTTCCGCCTCGGCAATGCCGAATGCGTGCGCAAGCACCTTGAGTTCCTGCCAACGGCAGACTGTCTCGTGGCTTTCCGCCTGAAAGGAAACGCCGGAGGCGACAGCTGGAAGAACATTGTCGTGATACTGAACTCGGCCAAGCAGGCGCGCAACGTTGACATCCCCGAGGGCAACTACACCGTAGTGTGCCGCGACGGGGTTATCAACGAGTCCGGACTCGGCACCGTAACAGGTTCCAAAGTCAGCGTTCCGGCGCAGTCGGCAGTGATTTTACATGAGTGAATTAAGAATTAAAAGAAGTCAGAGAAGTTATAGACGTTAAAGCCAAATGCTTTGCTTTTTGCAACAAATGATGACGTGTAAACGGACAAGCCGTGTCAAAATTACAAGGCATTTGGCTTTAACTTCTATAACTACTCTACCTTCTATAACTTCTAAAAATATCCACCAATGAAAAAAACAATCTTATCTTTAGCATTATTGTTAGGCTTTATGGCAACCAATGCGGCGGTCAAGGTTGACCGCATTGACCCCACCAACTGGTTCGTCGGCATGAAGAACCCGTCTCTCCAGCTGATGGTTTACGGCGAAGGCATATCGTCTGCCGACGTCACTACCGACTATGCAGGCGTCAAAGTAGACAGTATCGTGCGCCTTGACAGCCCCAACTACCTGCTGGTTTACCTCAACCTCGACGGCGCGCAGCCCGGAGAGATGACCCTGAACTTCAAGAACGGCAAGCAGACAAAGAAGGTTAAGTATGAGCTGAAGGCACGTGAGAAGCGCGGAGAGGAGCGCATCGGCTTCACAAACGCCGACGTTCTGTACATGCTTATGCCCGACCGCTTTGCCGACGGAGACCCTAACAACAACGACATCAAGGGACTTTACACCTACAAGACCGACCGTTCGCAGCCCAGCCTGCGCCATGGCGGCGACCTGGAGGGCATCCGCCAGCATCTCGATTACTTCAAGGAACTTGGCGTTACGGCGCTCTGGTTCACCCCGGTGCTTGAAAACAACTCGCCCGACGGCAACGGCTCGAGCACGTATCACGGCTATGCGACCACCGACTACTACCGTGTTGACCCGCGCTTCGGCACGAACGAGGAGTACAAACGCCTCTGCGACGAGGCCCACTCTAAAGGACTGAAGGTTGTGATGGACATGATTTTCAACCACTGCGGCTTTGAACACCCGTGGGTTGCCGACATGCCGTCGCGCGACTGGCTGAATACGCCGGAATGGCTTGACGCACGCAAGGACAAGACCAAGCCCGAAGTGAACGACAAGTACCTGCAAACCTCATACAAGCTGACGCCCATCGTTGACCCGTATGCAAGCAAGGTGGACTTCAGGGAGACTGTAGAGGGATGGTTTGTGCCCACAATGCCCGACCTGAACCAGAAGAACCCGCACGTGATGACTTACCTCATACAGAACAGCGAGTGGTGGATTGAGACCGTGGGCATCGACGGAATACGCATGGACACTTATCCATACGCCGACGCCGAGGGCATGGCAATGTGGATGAAGACGCTCGGCGAGGAGTATCCCAACTTCAACGTGGTGGGCGAAACGTGGGTTACCGAGCCTGCATATACCGCCGCATGGCAGAAGGACTCTAAAATATCGAACAGCAACAGCTATCTTGGCACGGTGATGGACTTCAGCTTCTACGACAAGATTAACCAGGCGAAGCGCGAGGACACCGACGGTTTCACCACCGGAATGAACCGCATTTACAACAACTTTGTGTACGACTACCTCTATCCCAACCCGTCGAGCGTGATGGCGTTCATCGAGAACCACGACACCGACCGCTTCCTCGGAAACGGCAAGGACTCAACGGCGTTGAAGCAGGCGTTGGCAATCCTGCTCACCGTAAACCGCATTCCGCAGCTTTATTATGGCACGGAGGTGCTAATGAACGGCACTAAGGAAGTTACCGACGGCAACGTGCGCAAGGACTTCCCGGGCGGTTTCCCGGGCGACGAGCGCAGCGCTTTCACTGCCGAAGGCCGCACACGGGCGGAGAACGCGATGTTTACCTGGTTGAGCAAACTGCTCCACTGGCGTCAGGGCAACGACGTTATCGTGAAGGGAAAGCAGACCCAGTTCATCCCATACAACGGCGTTTACGTGGTTGCTCGGCAGTATAACGGCAAGACGGTGATGACCGTTGTCAACGGCACTCGCAAGCAGGCGGCTCTCGCAGTTAAGCGTTACGCCGAGGTAATCGGTGCGAATACCGCCGCAACCGACGTGCTTACAGGCAAGACAGTGTCGCTTGCTGACGACGTGCAGCTTGCTCCGCGCGACGTGATGATACTCGAGTTCTGATATATTCGGTAGTTAAAGAAGTAAAAGGAGTTAACGCTCCCTGCGGTCGCTAAGGAGTTAAAGACATTGCCTGTGTCTGTAGACAAGGGACGAGATACAAGCAGGCAAGGCATTTGTCTTTAACTCCTTAGCGACCGCAGGGAGCGTTAACTTCTCTAACTCCTTTAACTCCTAATAAGAAAAAATCACTTTTTCTTGAGCACGAGTCCGTCATTGACGTAACAGTCGCCAAACTCTTCGTCGCCGGTCAGCGTGACATCGCTTACGGTCAGTGTGTTTTTCGCAGGGTCAACGGTCAGCATGGCGGTGTAAATATGTCCGTCGCGGCTGCTCACAAAGGTTATTCCGGCCTTGTTGCCGTTGGGTTTGCAGGCCGTGATTGAGCAGTCGTCAACCCTGTCACCGAAGCCGACGTGTATCATCCCGTAGCACTTTATGTCGTTGTAATCGGCGTCAGTTCCGTCGATAGTCATGCCGTACAAGTCGAGTTCGGCCTTTGCTTCGTAGCCGTTGCCTGTCGCAGTCCACACTCCTTTGAACGGTTTTTCCCCGGCTGTGGCGGCCTGCTGCCGTGCGGGAATGGGCACGTTGCGCAGTTCTATGTATCGGTCTACGTAGCCGTTCGCCCCCTCGTGCGTCCTTGTGCGCAGCTGGAGCAGGCTCATTGTGGTGCCGTTTTCGGGCAGGTCGAACAGCGCGTAGATGCATTTCACGGGCACTCCGGGTTCAAAGTCGAAGTCGCCGTTGCCCACAGTCGTCAGGTTTTTGCCCACGATACTGCGGCTGGCATACTCGTTTCCGTCGCTGTCAAACGTCTTCATCTTGTTGAAATCATACACGCGCACGGTCTCGTCGCCTGTATTCGTGACGGTTATCTCAACGCCGCAGAAGTCCTTTTGCCACGTCACGCCCTTGTAATCGACCTCGAAGCCCGGCAATTTGTTAACTATTTTCACGTTGCCCACGGTCTTGGTCTGCCCTGACGACTTCTTGGATGATGACGGAGTGTCAAGCACTTTGTTTACGGCTTTGCCTAATTTCTTGAAGAACTGCGCCTCAGCCTTTATCGGCGCGAGGGCGAAGACGGCCAGCATTGTCATGGCTGCGATGCTCATTCTGTTCATAACAGGTGTGTTTTTGGTTTATATTTATTAATAATGTTAATGAATGTTGCAAAGATAATGTGGATTGTCTGATAATTATTTTCCCTCCATCATTTTAACATTTCTTTAACATACTCGTGCCTTTTGCATATATTAGATGCCGCAGACAATGCGGCATCCGGATTTTTTCGGCTGAATAGGACGGATGAGTCTGATAAGGTTCATGAAGCCAATCGGGCGTGATTTTAATTGAGAGTTGAGAATTGGGAATGGATAATTATGATTACTCTTGCGGTTGTTTTTTATCAAAGGTAATCATAATTATCCATTCCCAATTCTCCGTTCTCAATTCAATATACGGCAAATGGCACTGCAAAAGGCCGTCTTTTGCACGCTGAAAGGCCACCTTTTACAATGCGAAAGGTGGCCTTTTGCAACGCATGGGGAAAGTCCGTGCAAAACAAGTGTTTTTAGTCGGGAAAAAGACCGGCCGCCTTGTGGCATGTCGGCCGTAAGCTGTTGCTGGTCCTTGCATGGCGAACGGCCGTTGCGTATGTGCCATCCATAAAGATAAATGGCGCATCCATGAGGATGCGCCATTCGTTATTACGCTCGATTGTGTTGCGTTTCCGCTTATTTTACAATCACCTTGTATGCGTTTCCTGAAATCCTTACGATGTACAGGCCGGTTGCAAACGTGCGCGACTGCATGCTTGCCACGTTGCCGGTATATACAAGGTTGCCTGACATCTGATATACATCGGCCCGTGTGTCAGCTTCTGCGCCGGATACGTAAATCATTCCGTCCGAAGAATATACAGTTATGCCGTCGGCCTTGACGGTGTTGATGCCTGACGGGGTTGTCTCGTCAGACAGAACAGGATAACCGTCGTTTTCGTTATTTGTGTCGACAGTCCATTTAACATCGCCCTTTGTCTCGTTGTTAAGACGCTCAACGAAGCCGGCCGACTTCATTTCGTCCGTAGAAAGGCCGGTCAGGTTCTCAATCACAAAGTTGCCGTAAAAGTCTTCTGCCCAGCACATGCCGGAGCCGTTGAAGATGGTGTTGTCATAGTAACAGTCTCTTGCTTCCAGCGCGTTCGGGTCCGTGAAGATGGCATTGCCGAACACTCCTCCTGCCTCGTTCTCAGAATACGATTCAAGCTGTGACGCAGAGTAGCAGTTGTATAGCTTGCAATCGCCGTCACGTCCGGTTATTGAGCCTATAATGCCGCCTACCTGCATGTCGGAGCTTACCGCTCCACGGTTGAAGCAGTGGCGTATTTCGCCGCCTTCAAATGTTGCCACGATGCCGCCCGCAATGCTTGTCGGAGCGGTCACGGTGCCGTAGTTGGCACACTCTTCGATTAATGCCGAGTTTGCTCCGGCTATGCCGCCGGCCGACATTCCGTTGACGCCACTGCCGCCAGCGGTTATTTCCCCGTAATTCACACAGCGCCTTACCGTCGGCGTGTTGTTGTCTCCCTTGCTGTTGAAGCCTACTATGCCTCCGCAGTAGAACGTCACACATTCAACTTCAGCCTTGTTGACGCAGTTTTCAATCAGTCCTCTGTTATAGCCGACAAGCGCGCCCACGATGGCCGTGCCTGATATGACGCCGCTTTCAATGGTGAGATTGCGCAGTGTGAAGTTGCTTCCCGTCGCGCCGAACAGTCCTGACGAGTTCTTGTCGTCATAAGGCAGTACGGTGAGGTTCATTATCTTATGCCCGTTGCCTTCAAAGTGACCGTCGAATATGATGTTGCTGTTTCCCGTCATGTTGTAACCTATCGGCAGCCAGTTGTTGCCAGCCAGGTCTATATCGGCCGCCAGTTCGAAGTAGACACCGCTGTAAGTGCTGTTGCCGAGGTGTACGTCGTTCGCTATTTTGGCCAGCTGTTCGGGTGTTTCTATCAGGTAGGGAGACTGCTCCGTACCGTCACCGCCGGCAAAGGCGTCGGCAGCAAGCTCGTTCCATGTCATGTCCGGAGCGTCAGCTTCGAATATGGCATTCAGCGTCATTGGGTCTTTCACCTGTACGGTAAGTTTGTTTACATCTTTCAGGTCTTGTGTCCTGTCCTCTCCGTTTATAGTAAAGCTCGTCAGGCTGTAGCCTTCGGCAGCAATGGCCCTGATGTCGATATAGTCGCCTTTTACCACTTTGTCGCCTGAATTCATCTCTTCGCCGCTGCAGCGCACGTCCAGCCGGCCTTCGCCAGCTACGTTCCATGCAACTGCGCATTCGTCGTCAGAAGTTCCACTTCCCGTAAATATGGCCAGGAATGTTGTCTTTTCGTACACCACGATAGGGAGTTCGTTCCCGTTCATCAGCAAGTCGCTTAAGTAGTCTGTGTCGTTAGCCTGGAATTTTACGATGCTGCTTCCTGCATTTGGAACGGCTTTCACAGTGACGGTCGAGCCATATTCTACCTTGTCGCCAGACTCAAGCAGCGTTTCGTTACAGTACATTTCAAGCTTGCCGTCACCGCTGACGTTGCTTAGTACGGGTACTTGCAGGACTTCAGACTCCATGTCGATGTGTATGTCTTCCGTGATGGTGATGAAGTATTGGAAGTCCTTGCCTATTCCCTCTTGGTCGTCAAGCTTGTTCATACAATCTTCGCCGTTTATGGTAAAGCTTTTCAAACTGTAGCCCGACCTGCATGACAGGATTATCATGAGGTTTGTTCCTTCAGGTACGGTGCCGCCGTTTTCCACTGAATTAAACGAGAAGTCCATAACGCCCAGCACGAGTCCCGGATCCTCCACATAAGTGACTTTGCAGTCTTTCGCTAAGGCATTGCCTATGCCGACCAGCAACAAGGCAAGCAGTGTTGTGAAGATTTTTTTCATAATAATTAAGTATTAGTTAAACATCGCAAATATACGAACAAATTTTAATTGCTTGCATGCAATGCAATAATAAACGTTAAATTTATAAATATTTAAGTGTTTTGTCAAAGTTAAGCTGCATTTTGTCAATAAAAAGCCGGTGCGCCATGCGTTGTCTGTGCCTGTATTCCCGCCTGTATTTGCCGTTGTTTCTTGTTGGTTGCGTGCCGGATGAATTTTCAGTCGGGTTCACAGGTAATCGTAATGCCGTTAAGTGAATCCTCAAAACACGGCAAATTGCCGTGCAAAAGGCCGTCAATTGCACGCTGAAAGGCCACCTTTTACAACGCAAAAGACGGCCTTTTGTAACGCGTTGAGTGTCAGGCTGTTGCGCGACCGGCCGCAAACGGGTGTTTTTTCATGCGCTGCAGGCCGGTTTTTTGGCCGGAATTTGTTATTTTTGCAGTCGGAGGCGTATGGGTGAAAACGCCCTTCCCGTGCGCCTGCCTGCCATGTTTTCAAGGGCTGCTCATTATTTATTGTGTTTTTATGAAACGACAAATCACCCTTACGTTGTTAGCATTGATGTTTGTGTCGTGCCTTTCGGCCATGGCGCAGGTAAACCGTCCGTTCTGCGGAGCGTGGACAGACGAGTCGCCAGACGGCTACTACCACCTTGTGATGGACCTTTACGGCAAGAGCCTCAAGCTGCCCGACGGCACAGGGTCGTGCTGCGGATATCTGCAGATGGAAAACGACTTTGTGGGCGACTATTGGATAATCACTGGCGTTGAGGGCATGTCGGGCAATGCCTGCAAGGTGAAGTATTACAGCCTGCGGTACGGTGCGCCCGGAGAGATTGAGACAGCCGACGTGGCCTGGAACCCTTCCGACCGCTCAATCCGCTTCGGCGAAGGCTACACGTTTACCGCCGCCCATGCCTGCAAGCATGTCAGGATATCGAAGAGCAACGTCAACATACGCACCGCTCCTGTAAGCGGTGCGCCGATAATGAAGGCGCAGCAGGGCAAGACTTTCGCGCTCGACGGCATCGTGGACGGCTGGTACAAGGTGCGCCTTGACGACGGGCGCACCGGCTATGTGGCCTGCCAGATGGCCGAGGCGGTGAAGTGACGCGCCCCGGCAGGGGGCGTGTGCCTGTGCCGCATTTGCGTTAAAAAGCCGTTAACGGTTGCACGTGTCGCTTTTTTCCGTTATCTTCGCAGTTTGAAGATATGGTTAAACTTGTGCTTTCTATATGCTTCGTGGCGGCTGTGCTGCTGTCGGCCTGCTCGGGAGAGAAGGCTGCGGAGCCTGTGAGGGCGGTGTATTACTGGAGCACCGTGCTCGATGTCGATACGGCGAAGCAGGCTTTCATCAAGGCGCACGGCATCGGCAGGATGTACGTGAGATACTTCGACGTGGTGCAGGGCGACGGCGGCCGGCCTGTACCCAACGCCACGCTGAGGTTCAGGACGGGTGTGCCCGGAGGGCTTGACGTGGTGCCGGTGGTGTACATCGTCAACGAGTGCATGGCCGGCGACACTGCCGGGCTGGCCTTGAACGTGCTGCGCCGCGTGATGCAGATGAGCGAGACAAACGGCATCGATGGCGTTCATGAGGTGCAGATAGACTGCGACTGGACGCGCCGCACGCGCCGGCGGTATTTCGGTTTCCTGCAAACGCTTGTGCGGCAGGCCAAGGCCGAGGGCGTGGAAGTGTCGGCAACAATCCGCCTGCACCAGCTTTCGGAAGCTCCGCCGCCCGTCAGCCGCGGCGTGCTTATGATGTACAACACGGGCGACTTCACCGACATCGCCTGCCAGAAGCCCATACTCGACATGGCCGACGCCGCCCCGTACCTGCGCCACTTGGCAAGTTACGGACTGCCGCTGGCCACGGCCTATCCCATATATTCGTGGCAGATACTGTTCCGCGGCGGCAAGTATGTGGGCATAATGCACCGCGACGACGACCTGCCCGTGCTACCCGGCGACACAATCGTTACGCGGACGCCCACGGTAGACGACATAATGGAGGCGGCGCGCGCCGTCACCGCACGGCGCAGGGACGCCCACCGCGAGGTTATTCTCTTTGACTTAAGCAACCGCAACATAACAAGATACAACCCTGACGACTATGAGGAAATTTATAATAGCAGCGATATTTAGCGTCGTTCCGCTGGCCGACGCCGTGGCGTGCGCTCCCGAAGCGCCCACGCACAACGCCTACATGTTCAGCGTTTTCCGCCGCGAGCGGATGCAGTCGCCCTTCGCCGAAGACATGAACAACTGGTGGAAGGCTTACGCCGACGACCTGAAAAGCGACGATTCGGAGTATTACCGCGCCAACGCCGACACCCTGCAAGCCATCGCCCGGCGGCGTGGCGACACGCAGATGCTGGAATACATGCGATGGCTCGACGCTTACCTTGAAGTGAGCGACGGCGTGTCGATGGACACGTGGGACTATCCCACCAGGGAAGAGCTTGCCCGGCGCGACAGCACCCTGCACGCCATGCTTGACGCCGCGCAGGCTTACAAGGGCAGGAAGATGCGCGAGCAGTTCGCCCTCCTTACCATGCGCGCCAACATGTTGCTTGGCCGCGACAAGGCCAACATGCTCTACTGGACGGCCACGGCGTCGAAGCTGCCGCGCGGAGTGTGGCGCGACGTGTGCCGCAACATCTACGCGCGCGCATTGCTCAACAGCGGACTGAGCCGTGCCGCGTGCGAAATCTACGCCGAGCAGGGCGACATGCAGAGCATCAGCTGGTGCATGCGCGGCTACAGAAACCTTGCTGGAATAAAGAAAGTGTACGCCGAAGAGCCTAATTCTTTCACCTTGTTATATCTTGTTCAAGACTTTGTCAACAGCCTTCAGGAGACGCTCGACAGCTATACTGACGGGCAGGTGGACACCACCTGGGTGAAAGACAAAGGCCGGAGACCTGTGTTTGCCGCCGACGCAATGGCGTTTGTAAGCTTCGTTGACGGTGTGCTGAAAGAGAAAAAGACGGCTTCGCCCTGCCTGTGGCAGAGCGCGGCGGCCATGGTTCAGTATCTCCTGGCCGACTATCAGGATGCCGCGCGCCGCGCAGACGAGGCCGTAGGCATGAAGGGCAGCCGCCGCATGAAGGACAACGCGCGGTGCATACGCCTGTTGGCGCAGGCTTCCACGGCCAAGCTCGGCGGCGACTTCTCGGCTTGGCTGACTGACGAGTTCCGTTGGTTGGACAGGAAAATAGAAGAGGAGCGCGACAATTCGCAGGCGTATTCAAACCATTATACAGACGTGAAGGAGCGCATAGCCTACCGCGTTCTTGCTCCCCGGTACCGCAGCGAGGGCCGTCTTGACGTGATGTTCGCCCTCTACGGCATGATGGAGGAAAACCAGCTCGACTTTGAAACGGAAGGAAAACACGCCGAACCGGACTTTACATGGCAGGGCGACTGGCCTTGGAACAGGGACTACACGGCATGGAACGAATACTTTGCCGTGCTCTCAGACGCGCCTGCCGACAGCCTCGCGGCGTATTACTCATACCTCACTTCGGCAAAGACCGACGTGTTCGAGCATTACGTTGCGCAGCAGGTGTATCAGAACAAGGATTATTACAACGACCTCATAGGCACGCGCTATATCGCCGAAGGCCGTTTCAGTGACGCCCTGACATACCTTGAGCGTGTGCCGTTGGACTATTTGCCGAAGCAGAACATCAGCTGGTACATGCAGAACAGGGCGTACACGGTGCCCCGTTGGTTTGTGCGCCAGTTGCCGAATATGGCTGAAACCGACGGCCCAGGCAAGGCTACGCCGCGTGAGAACTTGAAAGTAAAGTATTGCAAGGACATGCTCCAGATGCAAAGCCAATACAACCTTGCGCCCGAAGGGGAGCAGAGGGACATACTTGCATACGCGCTTGCCGAGCGGTATTATCAGGCTTCGTGCTACGGCGACTGCTGGTTCCTGACGCATTACGCCAAGAGCGTGAACGACAGCGCACGCACAGGCGAGCTTGACTTTGCGCAAAAGGCGCGCGAACTGCTTGCCGAAAGCAGCCAGTCAAACAACCTGCAAATACAGTACGAAAGCCTTTATGCGCTGGCATATACCGACACCGACCCGTGGTTTGCCGCTTCTTACGACAGCGAGTACAACGTAATAATCACTCCGCGCCCCATGTCTTCGCAGTACAAAGCCCTCGAAGCGTTGAGCCGTTTCGCAAAAGAGCATCCGCAGGATGTTGACGAACACACCACGAAGTGTGACGTGCTGAAACGGTTTAACACCCACCCCAGCCCTCCCGAAGGGAGGGAGCTTGATGGGCTTGGCATGTTATAAAATCCTGTTTGTCAATGTCTTAAAACAATAAAACGATGCCGTGAACCTGATTTTTGCAAGTTCACGGCATCGTTTTATATACAAATAATCGGCTTTCAGCCTGTAATACTAATCAAACTCCCTCACATCGGGAGGGTTGGGGAGGGGCTGTTACATGTAACCTAACCACCTCAGGATGTCGTTCATGTTGGCGACAACCATAAGGAGGATGAGTATTCCGAAGCCGACATATTCCGCCTTGATGAGGAAGTTCTCGCTCGGCTTGCGGCGTGTAATCATCTCATAGAGCAGGAAGAGCACGTGGCCGCCGTCCAATGCCGGGATGGGCAGGATGTTCATGAACGCCAGTATGATGCTCAGGAACGCCGTCATGCGCCAGAACATCATCCAGTCCCACGTCGGGGGGAACAGGCTTCCGATTGCGCCGAAGCCTCCGAGCGACTTTGCTCCGTCGGCCGTGAACACGTATTTCATGTCGTCCACGTAGCCGCGCAGCACGTCAACGCCGTACACCGCGCCTGCCGGGAAGCTCTCGAAGAAGCCGTATTCAAGTTGTACGGGCTTGTAATAAGTGCCAAGGTATGTGCGCCCAACACCGAGAGTGAGGTCGGGATTGAGTACCACTTGCGCTGTGTCGCGTTTTGAAAGGTCGTTCTTGTGGGCGAAAACAATGGTCGTAGTGCGGGCTTTCAGACTGTCGGCAGGCGTTACGGCGGCAGCCAGCACGTCGCTCATGCGGCCAATCTGGTCGTCAAACTCGTTCCATGAGTCTATGCTCTTGCCGTTGATGGCAAGCAGTTTGTCGCCTTTCCGCATACCGGCTTTTGCCGCCGGAGTGCCGGCAAGAACGCTGTCCACATCGGCAGGAATGAACGGACGCGCGAAGACAGGTTGCTCCTTAACCATTGTGAGCAGGCTCATGTCCTCGGGCATGGTGATAGTTACGTCCTTGCCTTGCCGTTTTACGGTTACGGTCTTGGCGTTGGCTATTGTGCGGTACATGTCAACGTCAAACTTCTCGAATGTCTTTTCATCGGTGCGCAGCAGTATGTCGCCGTCGCGGAAGCCTATTTCCTTGGCCGAGTCGTTGAACTTCATGCCCATCGACATGTCGCCGAGCGCATAGTAAGAGTCGCCCCACGTGAAGAGCACCATGGCGTAGATGAACAGCGCGAGCAGGAAATTTACCAGTACGCCGCCCACCATTATTAGCAGGCGTTGCCATGCAGGCTTGGAGCGGAACTCCCAAGGCTGTGCCGGCTTCTTCATCTGCTCGGTGTCGAACGACTCGTCTATCATGCCCGAAATCTTGCAGTAGCCGCCCAAAGGGAGCCATCCTACGCCGTAAGTTGTCTCGCTACGCTTGGGCTTGAACTCGAAGAGGTGGAACCAAGGGTCAAAGAACAGGTAGAACTTTTCGACCCTTACGCCGAAAATCTTTGCGAAAAAGAAGTGCCCTCCCTCATGAAGCAGCACAAGAATCGAGATTGCCAGCATGAACTGGAGCAGTCTTATCAAAAATACTTCCATAATTTTTAAGTGAAAAATGAAGAACGGAGAGTGAAGAATTTATTTGTGCATACCCGTTGTCTTCATTGCATTTGAAATCTGTTTCTTAATTCTTAACTCTTAATTTTAATTTCCAAAAGTTCTTTTGCAATGCGCCTTGCCTCGGCGTCGGTGGCTACGTAGGTGTCGTAATCGGCCTTGTCGGAGAACGGTACGCGGTTCATTGTCTTTTCGATGATGTCGCTCATCTGCATGAACGAGCAGCGGTCTTCAAGGAAACCGCGGTTGACAATCTCGTTGGCGGCGTTCACAATGCACGGCATGTTGCCGCCTTTCCTTATGGCGTCGAAGGCCAATGCGAGGCAGCGGAACTTGTCCATGTCTGGCTCGAAGAACTCAAGCGGATGCTTGAACAGGTCGAGGCGCTCACCGTCAAGGTGCAGACGGTCGGGGTAGGAGAATGCAAACTGGATTGGCAGGCGCATGTCTGGCACTCCGAGTTGTGCTTTAACAGCTCCGTCGCAGAACTGTACGGCGCTGTGGATGATGCTCTGCGGATGGATGAGCACCTGTATCTTGTCGGCCGGAATGCCAAAAAGCCACTTTGCTTCGATGACTTCAAAGCCTTTGTTCATCATCGTTGCACTGTCAATTGTTATTTTCGCGCCCATGCTCCATGTGGGGTGTTTCAGTGCGTCGGCTTTTGTTACGGTGGCCAACTGCTCCTTGGTGAAGTTGCGGAAAGGCCCTCCCGATGCGGTAAGCAGTATCTTTTCTATTTCGTTGTCGCCTTCGCCGATGATGCTTTGGAAGATTGCCGAGTGCTCGCTGTCTACCGGAATGATGGGCGAGTGGCATTCGGCGGCGAGCTTGCAAATTAATTCGCCGGCCACGACGAGCGTCTCTTTGTTCGCTAAACATATCTTTTTATGCGCCCGTATGGCGTGGATTGTGGGGCTAAGTCCGGCAAAGCCCACCATGGCAGTAAGCACCATGTCGATAGGTTCGGCCTCGACAATCTCGTCAATGGCCTGCTTTCCTGCATAAACCTTTATGTCTGGAAGGTCTGTGAGCAGGTCTTTCAGTTCGCCGTATTTCTCCTCGTTGGCAATGACTACTGCCGCAGGATTGAACTGGCGGGCCTGTTCGGCAAGCTCTTTGACCTTGTTGTTGGCCGTCAGGCAGTACACTTCGTACAGGTCGGAATGTTCCTTTATTACGTCAAGGGCTTGTGTTCCGATTGAGCCTGTCGAGCCGAGTATGGCTATTTGCTTCTTCATATATTCCGTGTTACACGAGTTTTTTTGTTGTTTTTGCATGTAGCCGGACTTTTGGTTCAGTCCAGTTCAAGCAGTCCTTCAGGCAGGCTGACGCTTAACTTCCGTTTTTTTGCATCAACGGAAATGATGAAATCGTCGGATGCCGGTATCAGAACCTCGTTCCCGTCTGGCTTTTCCACGCAAAAAAGAACGTTCTCCGTAGCGTCGTCAACATACGACAAAATGCCGATAAGGCTGTCGTTGTCGTCGGCGTTGAGAACTTCAAAGCCAGCAAGCTCTTCCCATGTAAGCTCGTTTTCGTCACGGTCGGAAAGCTTTTTCGGGAAGAATACGTCACACCCAGTCAGTTCCTGCGCCTGCTCCTTTGTGTCGATGTCGCAGAATTTCACCAAGGCCGTCTCTCCGTTTTTGAACCTGTATTCCTCGAAAAAGAACGGGACGAGTATTCCGTCAACCATCAGTACAAGATAATCCGCGTCTACACGGTCGAACACGTCGTCGCTGAACATCAGCGAAACTTCGCCCTGCACACCGTGCGGCTTACCTATTTTCCCTATTTTGTAAACTTCTTCAGTTCTAATCATATTGTTCAAGTTCACAGATACAAGGGACAAGCAGGCAAGTTGAATTTGCTTGTTGCCTGCATACTTGCTCCTCGTTACTTGTCTGCTTGTTTGCTTGTCACTCTCTTGATGTTAGCCCCGAGTGCGTTGAGGCGCGCCTCGATGTCCTCATATCCACGGTCAATCTGCGCAATGTTGTCGATGCGGCTTGTGCCGTTTGCGCTCAATGCGGCTATCAGGAGGGCAATTCCAGCGCGGATGTCGGGGCTTGTCATGCGCCCGGCACGCAGCCTGATTTTGTGGTCATGGCCGACTACCACGGCGCGGTGGGGGTCACATAAGATGATTTGCGCACCCATGTCAATAAGCTTGTCGACAAAAAACAGACGGCTCTCAAACATCTTCTGGTGGAATAGCACACTGCCGCGGGCCTGTGTCGCGACTACGAGAAGCACGGATATAAGGTCAGGTGTAAGCCCGGGCCACGGTGCGTCGGCCAGTGTCATGATAGAACCATCGATGAAAGAGTCAATCTCGTAATGGCTCATGTGCGGTATTACAAGGTCGTCACCGTCGACGTTTATCTTTACGCCAAGCTTGCGGAAAGAGTCGGGAATGATGCCGAGATTGCGCACGGAAACATCCTTTATTCTGATGCCTTCACCCACCATGGCTGCCATTCCGATGAAAGAGCCAACCTCAATCATGTCCGGCAGGATTTTGTGTGTTGCCCCGTGCAGGCTTTCAACGCCGACGATTGTCAGCAGGTTTGAGGCTATTCCGCTTATACGTGCCCCCATGTGGTTGAGCAGATGGCACAATTGTTGGATGTAAGGCTCGCACGCCGCATTGTAGATTGTCGTCGTGCCTTTCGCCAGGACGGCGGCCATTATTATGTTCGCCGTGCCTGTTACCGATGCTTCATCGAGCAACATGTAGCAGCCTTTGAGTGTTTTGCCGTTGATTTCGAAAGTTCCTTGTCCGTCGTTATGCGAGAATGTGGCGCCAAGGTTCTTGAAACCCAAGAAGTGGGTGTCCAGTCGTCGTCGTCCGATTTTGTCGCCGCCGGGCTTCGCCACGACAGCTTTGCCGAAGCGTGCGAGCAGCGGCCCGATAAGCAGCACGCTGCCGCGGAGTGAAGAGCACTTGCGCACGAACTCGTCACTCTCAAGATATTTGAGGTTGATTTTCTTCGCACGGAACGAATATTCGTTTCTGTCTATGCGCCTTACCTCCACTCCCATGTCGGTGAGCAGCCTGATAAGGTTGTTTACGTCAAGAATGTCAGGAATGTTCTTTATCCTGACTTCGTCTGATGTAAGCAGCGAGGCGCAGATTACCTGTAAAGCCTCGTTCTTCGCGCCTTGCGGAGTTATCGTACCTTTTAATGGATGTCCGCCCTCAATAATGAAAGATTCCATTTCTTGATGGTTTGTCAGTTGAAAGTGTGTTGAAGGCCTATCTCTTCTTGCGTCGCTTTTCTCCTGGCTCTTTCATGTTGCCGATGTTGAATTTGAAGCTGTCCAAGTCGAGCTGGATTTTCCCGTCGGTAAAGCGTGCCAGGTCGGAAGCTATCTTCTCGTCGTCGCTTGAGCCGTGGCTCCACAGCATTAGGTTGCGTTTCATCTGGTTGGCCGTGAGCCTTGTCAGTTCGTCGCGTTCAGGTCCGGGTTCCATGCTTTTCAGCTTTTCAAACAGCTCGAACATCATGCTTCCGTAATGTTTTATTGGGTTCGTCTGTTTGGGATAGTCCATCGGCTGCGGCTTTTTCATTATGTTTTTCGCCTCGCTTATGTCTACGGGATAGTCGATGTCGAGCTTGAAATTGCTCATTATGGCCAAATGGTCCCACAGTTTCTGCTCATGGTCGGCACCGTCCTGTGCTTGTGGGAACATACGTTCCATTATGCCGATGATGGTTTCCGCACAGCGTTGGCGCTCTTCTTTGTCTTCAAGCGTCACGGCGTAGTCTACCATTTTCTGCACTTCCCTGCCGTATTCCGGCAGTATTAGTTGTTCTCGTTGGGTGTTGTAGTCCAATCCTTCGATGTTCATCTTTGTCGTTTTTGGAATGTATTTGTTCTCACAATAGTTTCTTTGGAGTTTTTGCCACAAAGTCTTTGAGGTAGAAAGGCACGAAGTATGCCACGTCCTCAAACCTTTCCTCGGCCATGCGCTTCTCAGCTAATGGAAACATGTATCTGGCCAGCGGCTTGATGCCTTTTATCAACATGGCATTCGGATTGTTTATCGTGTCCATGCACTTGCACGCTCCGTTGCCGAAGAAATACATCTTGCTTTTGTCTAAATAGCTGCTGTATGTGTCGCCGTCAACGATGTCCGCCTGCACTTGTCTTACTTCTTTGAGTGCGCGGTCGTATATGCCTGAGTACACCTCCATGCGCCGTGCGTCGAGCATCGGGCACAGCAGCGAGCCTTCTTCTATGTCGTGTTCGAGCAATACGGGCACGGCAAGCAGTTCAAGCGTAGGTACGGATATAAGCTTTACGCCGCGTCCGTAGCAGATGCCTTTTGCCATTGACACTCCGATACGCAGCCCCGTATAAGAGCCGGGGCCACAGCTTACGGCCACGGCGTCCAGTTTTATGTCGCGGTTGTCGATGTATGCAAGGGCCTCGTCAACGAATACTCCTAAGCTTACTGCGTGGTTGGGGCCTTTATTGTCTTCTTTGTTGAATATGCAAATGCCGTCTTGGCTGACAGCTACCGAGCACACGTCGGTACTTGTCTCAATATTTAGAATACAAGACATAAAATGAAAATATCTTATTAAATAACGTGCAAAAATACGCTTTTTTCCTAAGAAATATGTACTTTTGCATAAATTTAACTACATATAATGGTATGATACAGTCAATGACTGGTTACGGAAAGTCTGTCGTAACTTTCAATGAAAAGAAAATACACATAGAGATTAAGTCGCTCAACAGCAAGGCGTTGGACTTGTCAACGCGCATAGCTCCCCTTTACCGTGAGAAGGAAATGGAAATACGCCAGATAGTTGCGAAGGCCTTGCTTAGGGGCAAGGTTGACTTCTCCATTTGGGTGGAGAAGGACGCATCGGCTGACGCGACGCCGGTAAACGCAGCACTTGTGGAGAATTATTACCGTCAAATCAAAGCATTGTCGGCAAGTGTGGGCATACCGGAACCGCAGGATTGGTTTGCAACGCTTATGCGCATGCCGGACGTTCTGGCCAAGGTTGATGTTGAAGAACTTTGCGACGACGAGTGGAATGCTGTCCGCCGCGGACTTGACGAAGCGCTGTCCGCCCTCGTTTCGTTCCGCAAACAGGAAGGCGAGGCTCTTTACCGCAAGTTCTCCGAGAAGATTGACAACATCGCGGCGTTGCTTGCATCCATAGAGCCTTACGAGAAGTCGCGTGTTGAAAAGATACGTGTCCGCATTGTCGAAGGGCTTAAGAGCATACCCGATGTTGAGTATGACAAGAACCGCCTGGAGCAGGAACTCATCTATTACATCGAGAAACTCGACATAAACGAGGAGAAGCAGCGTCTTGCCAACCATCTTAAATATTTCCGTGAGACGCTTGACGACGAAATCGGGCAGGGCAAAAAGCTCGGTTTCATAGCGCAGGAGATGGGGCGCGAAATCAACACCACGGGCAGCAAAAGCAACAATGCCGAGATGCAGAACATCGTGGTGAAGATGAAAGACGAGCTTGAACAGATTAAGGAACAAGTGCTGAATGTATTATAAAATAAGTAGACAAGCAGACAAGTGACAAGCAGACAAGGTGTATTGCTTTATTTTTGAAGTGCCGCTTGTGCATACAATTCATCTTGTCTGCTTGTCACTCGTCTGCTTGTTTGCTGTAAAAACAATTGAATATGCCCGGTAAAGTAATAATATTTTCCGCTCCCAGCGGCAGCGGAAAGAGCACAATCATAGGCAAGTTGATGGCGCACGGAGAACTGAACCTCGCGTTCAGCATATCGTGTACAAGCCGGCAGCCACGCGGAACAGAGCGTGACGGTGTGGAATACTTCTTCGTCACACCCGACGAGTTCCGTCGCCGAATAGCTAAAGGCGAGTTCCTTGAATACGAGGAGGTGTACAAAGACCGTTATTATGGCACGCTGAAAAGTCAGGTTGAGAAGCAGCTTGAGTCCGGCGAGAATGTCGTTCTCGATGTGGATGTCAAAGGCGCATGCAACATCAAGCAGGCTTACGGCGACCGTGCGCTGGCCGTTTTCATCCAGCCTCCTTCGCTCGACGAACTTCGCCGACGCCTTGAAGGGCGCGGCACCGATGCTCCAGCCGTGATAGAAGACCGCCTGGCGCGCGCCTCGTTCGAGCTTACTTTCGCCCCACGTTTTGACAAAGTGATAGTCAACGACGACCTTGACCGTGCTGTCAGCGAAGCGTTTGAGGCGGTGAAAGAGTTTGTAAATGTTTGATTTGGAGTTAAATAAGTTAAGTGAGTTGATGAAGTTAAGGACAAATGCTTAATCAATAATGCTGCTGCTTATGCCAGAGGGCAAAGTATTTGTCCTTAACTTCATCAACTCCCTTAACTTTTTGACTCCCAACAAGTGAATAATCATGCAGCAAATCGGCATCTTCGGCGGCACGTTCAATCCCATACACAACGGCCATATCGAGCTGGCGCGGCGGCTTTTGAGCCTTGCCGGGCTTGACGAAGTGTGGTTTGTTGTGTCGCCCCAAAATCCTTTCAAGCGCAATGATGTGTTGCTTGACGATGCGTTGCGCCTTGAAATGGTACGCCTCGCGCTTGAAGGCGAGCCGCGTCTCGTGCCCTGCGATTACGAGTTCCGCCTGCCTCGGCCGTCATACATGTGGCATACGTTGCAGGCGATGGCGGCAGATTATCCCGACCGGGAGTTCGTCCTGCTTATCGGTGCCGACAACTGGGCGCGTTTCGACGAGTGGTATGCCTCGCGTGAAATCATTGCCCACCACCGCATTGTTGTCTATCCGCGTGAAGGTTCGCCGCTTGCCGCCTCGTCGTTGCCGCCCGGCGTAACCCTTGCCGACACCGGCCTCGTGCCCGGCAGCAGCACGGAAGTGCGCCGGCGCATAGCCGCAGGGCAGCCGATAGATGGTCTTGTGCCGCAGGTTGTGGCTGAGTTTATACGTTCAAAGAATTTGTATGTATGAGTCTTTTGACAGGAATTAGGTTATTATAGGCTCACATTGGTATTGCCTAAAATGGTTTTGGCAAGATATATGAATATTTCAGGTATTTCTTCCGTTGGAGCATAGTCAGATGCGACCCAACTTGGTGCGTTGCCTTCATAGTTTTGTAAGTATCTGTCTCCATTCAGAACTATGTTTCTTAATTCATCGAAAACTTTTTCATTTATTTTCCCATTTAAGGAATTTATGCCCCAATAATACTTCACTTCATTAAAACTGCGCTCTTCATTATAAACTTTTTCATCAGAAATACAACATCTGAACCGCATTCTCTTGTAAATGATATCAAACCCGATTTCATTTACTTGTTCTTTTGTTAAAGCTATTCCTTGTTTTGACATCTCGTTGTCTAATAGCTTGAACCACGTTGAATATAGTTCTTTTCTCCTTCTTTCTTCATACTGGTCAAGTAATTGTTCCAAGTGTTCATATAGCTGATTTGCATCTTCAAGTGCGTCTTTGAGCTTTTCAATCTGCTTGTTAATGGGCATGTCAGCCAAAGCCAAATGTTCTTTTATAACGTTGTCAATTTGTGTTTTCATATTTTCGTCAAGTTTTGAAATTCTAAAAGATTGTTCAAGATAGAGCCTGTATTGCGTAAGTCCGCTTTTCAGATATGGCTGACTTTCATATTCCAAGTCCGCTTCGGCTTTCTCCAACCATTTCATAATGTCATATTTGTATGAAACACATGTAAGCCTGCCGGAATTTTCTGACCTGTATTCATGCGGCAGCGATTTTTCAGATGGCTCGTCATTTGTTTCTCCATTCATGTACAATACATATATCTTTTCTGTCGGATATTCCCTTTTCGCAATGTCAATGTACCTTTTTATCTGCTTCTCTTGTTCGCAAGCACCGTTGATTTTGTTTTCCACGATGATGAAAAAGCCCTCGCCTTTGAGTGTAAGGTCAATGCGTTTGTAGTCAGGATAGGGTATGCTTATCGCTGATTTGTCTGTTATCCCTATTTCAGGAAAGAAATAATTGATGAAATCTTTTTGCAAATGCTTGTCTTGCAGCAAGTCATACAGTATGCGACTGTGAGCCGTTTCTCGCAGGTTTTTATCTCGCAGTGATGAAGCGAGGAGACTTACGCATATAGGTTTTTCAGCCGTTCTGCTTACGTCCCCGGTTTCATTCGCCAATGCCAGCATATCTGCGATATTGTTGGCAGCAAGTTCTTTTATTTTGTTTGATAATTCAAAAATCATTGGGTTTTATCAATTCTGTTATGCAAAAGTAATAAAAAACAGAATATTCTCCATTTGCCTTAATTGGTTTTAAAGGCATAATAGTAAAGCGTGGGCCACAAAATGTTTTACGTTTGGAATGTTGTAGGTTGAAAGTTGTTTGTGTTGTAGATAATGTAGCTTCGATGGTTGTGCGATTTTATGAATTATACTTCACAAAAATATAAAATCTTTCAAATTTGTTTCTTATAAGGAATAAAACTTGTTATATTTGCAAAAACAAGTTTGGAGTATGAAACTGATAGAGCGGTCGAATTATACGGAAAGGATAGAACGCGCCTTCGGAAAGGGCGTGATAGTGGCTCTTACAGGGCAGAGGCGTGTTGGTAAAAGTTGCATTATGGCGCAGGTGATGCGCCATATAGGTTCTTTGCCGCAGGCAAATGTGGTTTACCTTAACAAGGAAAAGAACGAGTTTGATGGTATTCGCGACTATAACGACTTGCTCGGGTTTGTCAACGGGCGTTTGTCAAAGGATAAAGACAACTATCTTTTCATTGACGAGATACAGGATATTGACGGATTTGAGCGTGCGCTAAGGAGCTTGCAGGCTGATGATGCCTGCCAGATTATGGTTACAGGAAGCAATGCCAAAATGCTGTCAAGCGAACTGACGACATATCTGAGTGGGCGGCATATCGATTATCACATTCACAGTTTGGGCTACGAAGAGTTCTTGTTGTTTCATAAAATGCCTGACGGCTACGAGGCTCTGACGGCTTATCTGCAATATGGGGGCTTGCCGCATCTTGGCAGGATTGGACTGGATGACAGGGAACTCGTCGATGATTACTTGGAAAGTGTTTATTCCACGATACTTCTTAAAGACATTGTTGAGCGTGGGCAGATAAGGAATGTATCGCTGCTTAAAACCCTTGTACGCTTCATGGCGGACAATATCGGAAAGCTGTTTTCGGCCACAAGCATTGTGAATTTCCTCAAAGGCCAGCGTGTTGACACGTCGGCCAAGGTCATTTTGAATTACCTTGACCTGCTTTGCGATGCTTATATAATAAACAGGGTAAGCCGTTACGACATACACGGCAAGCGTATTTTCGAGCTTGGCGACAAGTATTATTTTGAGGATTTGGGCTTGCGCAACCATATAGTCGGCGGCAACAGGTCGGCGGATATTGAGAAAGTGATGGAAAATGCCGTGTATCTTCATCTTCTCCGCATGGGCTACAAGGTTTATGTCGGCCAGTTGCATAAGACTGAAATAGATTTTGTCGCGGAGAAAAGCGGCAGCACTGTTTATGTGCAGGTAGCCTATTTGTTGGCCTCGCAGGAAACCATTAACCGCGAATTTGGCAATTTGAAGCTGATAGACGACAACCATCCGAAGTATGTCATATCGTTAGACCGCATGATGGGCAGTGTCAACGCCGACGGAATAAGGCATATCTATCTGCGTGATTTCTTGAAAATGAGAACGCTGTAACGGTGTTCTTTCTTATCGTCTTTTTGTTTCTTATAAGTAACAAAATGCCTGTTCTTGCAAAAACCGTTACTTATAAGAAACAAATTTTTCGGCTTTTGTCTTTCTGTTTAGCACCATGATGCAGGCCGTAAGCCCTATTGCGCTTGCGGCGGCAAACGCCCATGAAACTGCGGTTTCCGTGCTTTCGTCCATCTTTGGAATGCAGGCGTTAATGTAGTCGGTTGCGGCGCAGAGGATGTTGTTTGTCGCATGGAACACTACCGAGGGCCATAGGCTGCCGGTGCGGATGACAAACCACCCGGCGATGAGGCCGAAGGCGAAGTAGAACGGCGTAAGGGCGAAATACAGGTGAGCCACGGCGAAGAGCAGCGACGGCGCGGCCAAGGCAACAACAACGTTGCGCCGCCATGCGAGCAGGCTGCTTGTAATGGCTCCGCGGAACACCATTTCCTCGACGAACGGTGCAAACGCGCAGCCCGTGAGCAGGGAAAGCGCGGAGTTTGTCATGGAGTCTTGCGTGTCTTTGTCTACGTCTTCAAGCCCCAACGCATTTATTATATGACTTTCAATAAAAACCAGGCACAGGGCTGCAACTGCCGCCAAGGCGCATGTTGTGTCCATGTTCCCAGTCCTTACGGTGAGCATCCGGCGCACTTCCGGCCGTCTGATGAAATATGCAAGAATGCTGGCGAAGGCAAGGAACAGCCCCACTTCCTCCACCCACGGCGCGTCGAGCAAAGGGTCGGAAGGCACGCCTGCCATGTATGCGTATAGTATGAGGCCGGAGAAAAACAGCGCACACGCGCCTAAATACAAGGCCAGGAATATGACGAAATACAGCAATGCTTTTTTCATGTAACGTCTGTGTTTTTATGCAAAGATAAAGCAAACGAGCGGAAAGCAAGCTTGCTTGCTGTTTCCCGAGTGCAGCTTATCTAATTTCGTTTCGTCGGATTTGCAATCCGACGCATGTTTTATGCGGATTTGTAATCCGCAGATAAACTTATATCAGAATGACATCAAGTAGGCCTTTGCCGCCAGAATAATCAACAGCCGAACTGTATTTGTAGTCCTCGGCATAGCTGACAGTTTCCTGTCTTACTGGGTTTGCGTGAATATAATTAAGTTTTTGCATGTAAAATTCATGTGATTTTATCAAGAGAGGATGGTATCCTTCCTGCCATAAACGGTATCTCTTTATTTTCTTGTCATACATGCCTGCGCGGCGGAAACAGTCAAGCATCCATTCCCTGCGGCTTTCGCCAGTGTCGTTTTCAAGTTCGGCCAATATTTGTTTGCTTGTGAATTTTTTGAAATCCCGTATTATTTCCGCTATTGATTGCTTTCCATCGACACTTGCCAACATGTGCAAATGGTTGCTCATCAGTACTCATCCGTATATTTTCAGCCCTTTGTTTGTTTGGCAATATGACAGTGACTCCAATATCATGTGTTTGTATTTTGGACGTGTGAATAGGTCTATCCAGTCGACAACGGTTGTTGTAACAAAATAAATCTCGTCCATAACCATGTTTGCTGTTGGCATATTATGTATGTTTTTGTATGCTAAGGCAAAAATAGGTATTTTTGTTTGAATGCCAATAATATGTTTGTTGTTTTTCAGGGTATTTGTTATGAGGATTAGTTTGTGGAGGATTGCAAATCCTCTTGGTCTTGAACCAGCGGATTGCAAATCCGCTGTAACGCTTTTGTCTTGTGCTTCGCGTAAGGCGTTGACAGTCAGGCTGTTCCCCAAAGGCCGTCTTTTGGCTTGCAAAAGGTGGCCTTTTAGATGGTAAAAGATGGCCTTTTGCAATGCGAAAGGCCACCTTTTGCAGAACCGCCGAAAAGGCTATGTTTTACGGCCGGCGGCAGGCCGAATTTCACTTTTTCACATTTATTTATTGTAAATAAGATAAAAAGATGTACTTTTGCCGAAAATTTCATATTCATCCGGATGAAGTTTGTTGACAAGATAGGACGCATGCTGGCGTCGGTTACCAAGCCTTTGAACAGTTACGGCGCGTTCGTCGTGTTCATGTTCGTGCTGGGACTGGTGGCGGTTTACGCCGTTGTGCCGGCCAAGCGGGGGCATCACGCATACGCGCTGGCTCCCGAGGAGCTTTTCGTCGACGTGTGCCTGCTGTGCCTTTTGCTGTGGATTATTCCCCGCAAAGTGGGTATTTGGCTCAAGCGCGCCATGTATGTTGTGGCTTATCTTGTGGCGCTTGTCGATGTGTATTGTTTCGTCAAGTTTGATACTACCATAACTCCCACGATGCTGCTCCTTGTCGGCGAGACCAACAGCGACGAGGCGGCGGAGTTCGTTGAGTCATACATGACGTTCGGCATTGTGTTCAGCCGGGTGGGGCGCGTCCTGCTTGTGGTGCTTGTCCACGTGCTGTGGGCGGTCGTGTATTATAGAGTAAACAAGTTGGCAAGGGGACGAGTTGACAAGGGAACATGTGTAACGACCGACGGGTTGGCTGACGTACAAGCTGACAACGGGGCAAGGCGTTCTGCTTTTGGAACACTTGTGGAAAAGGCTAATGCCCTTGTCAACTTGTCTGCTCGTGCCCTGTCTGCTGCAAGACCATGGCTCGGTCTTGCCCTTCTTGCTACATTTATATATTGCATCATTGCAGGCTGGCCCAACAAGTCGGCGTATGTCAGGCTGATGTCATACGACAATATCGGCGACGTGGAGCACGAACTTACGCGCCGGGATTGCGCCGTGATGTTCCATCCCGTGTACCGCCTGTTGTTCAGTGTCTATGCGAACGAGCTTACTGCGAAGCAGGTTGACAAGCTGGTGGCGAACATCGACGAGGCCGTTGTGGACAGTTGCTCTTTCCGAAGCAAGAACATCGTGCTCATAATAGGCGAGAGTTACAACCGCCATCATGCCAGCCTGTACGGCTACGGCATGCCGACCACTCCGCGTCAGGAGGCCCGGGCGCGCAAGGGCAACCTTGTTCCGTTCACCGATGTCGTGGCGCCTTGGAACCTCACAAGCTTCGTTTTCAAGTACCTTTTCTCGCTATATGCCGTGGGAGACAAGGGCGAATGGTGCGACTATCCGCTGTTTCCTGAGCTGTTCCGCAAGGCCGGTTACCACGTGACTTTCCTCACAAACCAGTTCCTTCCGCAGGCAAAGGAGGCCGTATATGACTTCAGCGGCGGTTTCTTCCTTAATAACCCGACGTTGAGCGCGGCCATGTTCGACACGCGAAACAAGAGCCTTTTCCGCTTCGACGAGAGCCTGCTTGACCAGTATGACAGGCTGAAGAAAGAAAACAAGGAGTACAACCTTATTATATTCCACCTGAAAGGACAGCACGTTGACTACCGCACGCGCTTCCCGAGGGGGCGCCGCCACTTCAATCCCGAGGACTATGACCGCCCCGACTTGAAGCAGAAGGAACTGCGTGTGCTGGCCGATTATGACAACGCCGTGCTCTACAACGACTCCATCGTTGACCAGATAATACACCGTTTCGAAGACGAGGAGGCCGTGGTTATCTATGTTCCCGACCACGGCGAGGAGTGTTACGGCGAGGGTGTGCACTTCTACGGGCGCATGCATTCTACCGAAATAACCGCACGCCTGGCGCGTGAAGAGTTCGACATACCCTTCTGGCTTTGGTGCTCTCATGAGTATATGGTGAGAAATCCTGAAGTCTACGGCGACATACTCAAGGCCCGCGACCGGCGCTACATGACCGACGCGCTGCCTCACCTGCTGCTTTACCTCGGCGGAATAAACACGCCTCACTACCGCGAAGAACTCAACATACTGAGTCCCAACTACAACGAGGCGCGTCCGAGGATACTGAAGAATACAACGGATTATGACAAATTGGATTTTGGAACAGGAAGTTAAAGGAGTTATAGGAAGTTGAAAGAGTTGAAGACAAATGACTTTTCTATTTATACTTATTTGCCAAAACGCAAAGAAAGCGACCTGAGATATCGAGGCATTTGTCTTTAACTTCTTTAACTTCATATAACTCCCTTAACTCCAAAAAATAAAAGATGATGTCCCAACCGCTACTTTCCCTTGCCGAGTCGAAGGCACTCCGCGGCATCGCCATCCTCGGCATAGTGCTTCATAACTACTGCCATTTCCTCGGCTTTGCCGTCAAGGAGAACGAATATACGTTCAATGTGGCGAAGCCTATGATGCTGTGGGACAGGCTTATGGCGCCCGACCAGAACCTGTTTGTACACATTATGTCGTTCTTCGGGCATTACGGCGTGCCGGTGTTTCTGTTCATCAGCGGCTTCGGCCTTGTCTGCAAGTACGAGCAGAAGACGCCTGAACGGGTGCGCGCAGTGCCTTTCGTGGGCTACCATTACCTCAAGCTGCTGCGTCTTATGTTCCTCGGCTACGTGGCGTTTGCCGTAGTCAGCTACCTGCATCCGCACGGTTACCATGGCTATACGGCAGGACGCGTGGTGGCGCAGTTGCTGATGTACATCAACATACTGCCCGACCCGGACCATATCATCAAGCCCGGCCCATACTGGTTTTTCGGCCTTATGCTCCAGCTTTACATCGTTTACCGCCTCTTCATCTACCGGAGGCGCACGGCAAACGTGCTCGTGCTCATTGCCGTCTGCTGGCTGGCGCAGGCTGTTTTCACACCGGCCAATGACCCGGGAGGCGAGATTTTGAACCGCATACGATATAATTTCATAGGCGGAATGCTGCCCTTCGGCCTTGGAGTGCTCTATGCGCGCTACGGCAAAAGCCTCTCGCCGTGGGCGTATCTGGCCGTGGCCGCGGTATCGGCCGTGGCTGTCTTTGCCGGAAGCTATGTTTTCCAGGCGTGGCTTTGGGTGCCGTTGTTCATCGTTGCGGGTGCCGTAGCCACGGTAAAACTCATTCCCGAGGGTGTGTTGAAGCCGTTGGTGTGGTTCGGGGCGTTGTCGTCCGCGCTCTTTGTGGTGCATCCCATAACGCGTGAAATCATAATACCGCTGTCTTATCGTGGGCAAATCTATACGGGACTGGCGGTCTACATCGTAGCGTCCATCCTGCTGGCGTGGCTGTTCAAGCTCGCTTTCAGGTACATACCGAAACCAAGACTGCGTTTATGAAAAAGCCGATAGAACTGTCTGACATAAGCCGCTACCGCGGCGAACTGATGGGGCTGGCGATGCTTTTCGTCATGCTTTTCCATGTTTGGATGCCAAAGAGCAACCCCATGTACGGCTTTGTGCGCTGCGGCAACGTGGGTGTTGACATCTTCCTGCTGCTTAGCGGTGTGGGGCTTTGGTTCTCGTGGACAAAGAATCCGTCGCTGAAGCACTTTTTCCTGCGCCGTTACCTGCGCGTGTATCCGGCCTGGATAATCATCGCGTGCCTGTTTTACATCCCCAATTACATCAATACTCCGGGCGGAGGGTACAGCCCCGACGTGCCCAATTTGATAGCGAACATCCTTGTGGGCTGGAGTTTCTGGCGCGTTGACGACCTTACGTTCTGGTTCGTCCCGTCGATAATGATGCTTTATACGTTCGCCCCTGCCTACATGACGCTTATACAGCGCCACCCCGTTTACCGCTGGACGCCCGTAGTGGCTATGGTTCTTGCCGTCATGGTGCAGTATTATCCGCCGGTACACCAAGCCGTTGGCCACCTTGAAATATTCTTCAGCCGCATCCCCATCTTCCTCATCGGGCTTAACCTCGGGGCATGGGTGAAAGAGCGGCGCACCGTTGAAGGCGCGTCGGTATGGCTCTTTGCGCTTGTTTTCGTGATGAGTCTTGCAATGTGCGTCGAGTTTGAAGAGTCGTGGCGAGGCCGCTTTCCGCTCTTCCTCGAGCGCATGGTGTATATCCCTTTGACCGTCTCCGCAGTGGTGCTTATCGCCCTGGCGTTGCGCCATACGCCGCAGGCCGTGCGCCGCTCGCTGGCCTTCGTCGGCACAATCAGCCTTGAGCTGTACCTCGTGCATATACAGTTCGTCCTGAAATATGTCACGCCTTACCGCCTCGGCTACTGCCTCACGTTCCTGCTGATGCTTGCCGTCTCGCTCGTGTTGGCGTGGATTTTGCACAAGGCTGTTGACCTTGTGGTGAGTAAAATAGCGCCACGGGCCACCTAAAACCAGCCCCGGCAACCACCCGAGACTCACTCCAACCCTCCCGAATGGAGGGAGCTTGGAATGCAAGAGGTGGCCTTTTAGGCTGTAAAAGGCCGTCTTTTACATTGCAAAAGGTGCTCTTTTAGCGGACAAAAGACGGCATATTGGAAAGCCTCTGGTAATCAGAGGGTTGGCAAGGCTAATTAGGAATAAGCCCTATAAGGCTTATAAGTCCTATAAAACCGATGCACACAACCAGCAAAAGCACATCAAGCTCCCTCCCTTCGGGAGGTTGTGTGGTGGGTGTCAGGTGGTTGAGGATTGGGTGTCAGGAGACGTAGTGGTGGGTGTCAGGCTCATAAACATATTGACAATGAACAACATTATACGACTAATCCGTCCGCATCAGTGGATAAAGAACGTGTTTGTGCTGTTGCCGATGTTCTTCGGCGGCAGCCTGTTCGATGTCCACGACATAGCAGCTTCATTGCTGACGTTCCTTGCGTTCAGCTTTATAGCCTCGTCGGTGTACTGCTTCAACGACATCAACGACGTTGAGGCCGACCGCCGCCATCCCGTGAAGTGCCGCCGTCCGCTGGCTTCAGGCGCGCTGTCTGTCGGCACGGCGTGGTGCCTTATGGCGCTGATGCTTGTGCTTGCGGCGGTTATGGTTGCGTTGCTTGGCGACCTTCGGCATGCCTTGAAGGTGGGCGGCGTGCTGCTGTTCTACTATGTGATGAACCTCTGTTACTGCGCCAAACTGAAGCAATACGCCATCATCGACGTGTGCATTGTGGCGTTCGGCTTCGTGCTGAGGGCGCTTGCCGGAGGCTTCGCCACCGACATAATGTTGAGCAAATGGCTTGTGCTGATGACCTTCCTGCTCACGCTTTTCCTCTCGTTCGCAAAGCGGCGCGACGACGTTCTGCGAATGAACGACACAGGAGTGCCGCCCCGCAAGAACACCATACGCTACAACCTTACCTTCATAAACCAGGCCATCACCATTACTGCATCGGTCACTTTGGTGTGTTACATCATGTACACCGTGTCGCCGGAAGTCACCGGGCGCTTCCATTCCGGCATGCTTTACCTCACCTCCGTGTTCGTTCTGCTCGGCCTGTTGAGGTACATGCAGCTTACGGTGGTTGACAAAAAGAGCGGCGACCCCACACGGCTGATGCTGCGCGACAGGTTCACGCAGCTCGTCTTGGTGGCCTGGGCGTTGACGTTCTGGGTGCTGATATACATCGTTTAAGTGAAGAATGAAAAGTGAAGAGTGAAGAATTCAATGGCTTGGAAAGTGGAAAATGAACAGCAAATAATGAAAAGACAGCCGCCCGTCTGGCTCAAAATCCCATCCCTCCCAGCTCTCCCAGTCCTCCCACCCATCCCCTAAACCCAACCGACAATGACCGAAATACGCAATTATCCGCTTGGAGAAATCCATGCGTTCGACTTCGACGGCACGCTGACGCGCCGCGACACGCTGATAGAGTTCATACGCTTTGCCAAGGGAGACAAGGCGTTCCTGCTGTGCTTCCTGCGCTATTCGCCGCTACTCGTGCTGATGAAGATGGGGCTTTACCCTAACTGGAAGGCCAAGCAACGTGTGTTCTCATACTGCTTCAAGGGCATGCCCTTGGAACAGTTTGACTCCCTTTGCCGGCGTTTCGCCGGCAAGAAGGCCGGACTGATGCGTCCTAAGGGACTGGCTAAGGTGCGTGATGTGCTGGCGCGTGGCGGCAAGGTGGTGGTTGTCAGCGCAAGTGTGAAGAACTGGGTCGAGCCGTTTTTCGCCGATATTCCCGGCGTTTACGTGCTCGGAACGATGATAGGCGTGGCCGACGGGAAGCTCACCGGGCGCTTCATCACCAAGAACTGCTACGGCGAAGAAAAGGTAAACCGCCTGCTGCAGCTCTTCCCCGAGCGCACGCAATACTGGCTCGTGGCATACGGCGACAGCCGTGGCGACACGCAACTGCTCGACTTTGCCAACGAGGGATACTACAAACCGTTCAAATGAGAATGGGAAGTTAAAGAATTTATAGAAGTCAAAGAAGTTAAAGCCATCGGCTTTTGCCCACTCGGAAATCCCAGTTCCCCCAGCTCTCCCATATCTCCCATAAAAAGAAACCATCAATGAAAAAACTCATAAAACTGTTCAAGGTAAGCCGTGAGGAGTGGCTCGCTTCGGCTGTCGCGATGCTGTCAACGGTGGTGTTGCACGCTTTCGTGATAGCGCGTTACTTCGATTTGTTCACCAATACGGGGCGTGGACACTGGAATGTATTTGTCAAGAACTTCACCGTTTCAGGCTTCGACCCCATTACCTATTCGGTTGTCACCCACTGGGATGCAAACTACAATGTCTACAGGCATCCGCTGTTGTCGTTCATGGTGTGGCCGCTGTCGGAGCTTGACAAGTGGCTTATGGCCGCAACGGGCGTCAATTTGGTGCAGTTTATCGTTGCTGTGCCGTTGCTGCTGTGCGCGTTTTACACGTTCATATTCATGTACAGGACGCTGAGGGATATCGTCCGGCTGCGCGCTTTCGACTCCGCCTTGCTCTCAACGATGCTCTTTTCGTTCGCCTACGTCATGGTTTCGTCCGTCGTTCCCGACCATTTCTGTGTCTCCATGTTCCTGCTTGTCTTTGCGGTGTACGTTTCCGGACGCAAGATGCAGGACGGAATGCCGTTTAAAATCTGGCAGACTGTGGTGCTGTTTTTCGTCACCGCAGGGGTGACTTTGAGCAACGGAGTGAAGATTTACATATATTCGCTGTTCACGAACGGGCGCAAGTTCTTCCGCCTAAAGTATTTCCTGTTTGCCGTTTTGCTTCCTCCGGCGCTCATCTGGGGCTTCGCCCGTTGGGAGTACCGCCAGTTCGTGCTGCCCAAGGAGAAGGCGCGCAGCGAGTTGCGCGCCAAGAAGAACGCCGAAAACCGCCAGCGCATGTTCAAGGCTTTCTGTGACACTACGCGGCTGAAGGACAGCGTTGAAGTGAAAAAGGCTTTCGAGCAGGAGGTGCGCCGGCGTGCCCATGCCAAGTATGTGCGCGACCACCGGCAGCCGTGGAACCTCCACAAGGGCAAGCCTATGGCTGAAGGCGAGTTCATGCAGTGGACCGACGCCACGACATCGCGCGCCGCAACGGCCGTTGAAAACCTTTTCGGCGAGTCCATACAGCTTCACAAAGACCACCTGCTTGGCGACACTTTGCGCAGCCGTCCGGTGATAGTGCATTACCGCTGGGTGGTGAATTATATAGTTGAGGGGCTTTTGGTGTTGCTCTTCGTTGCCGGAATATGGTGCGGCCGCAGGTCGCGCTTCTTATGGATGGCCGTGTGCGGCGCGGCGTTCGACATGGCCTTGCACATGGGTTTGGGCTTCGGCATCAACGAGGTGTACATCATGGCTGCCCACTGGCTGTTCGTTTTGCCCATAGTAATGGGCTTCCTCATGAAGGCGTTGGAGGGCCGCAAGGCGGAGGATTGGGTGCGCAGACTGCTCGTAGGGCTTACGGTGTGGCTCTTTGTGTACAATTTTACGCTGTTTGCCGGTTATCTGATATAAGATGAATTTTGGGCAAATAAGTCCGATAAGACAAATAATAGTCCCTTCCTTCTCTGCCTATTCGCCTCATTAGCCTTATTACTCCCGTCATTAAAAGCAATATTTTTATGAAAATATCGGTGCTTGTTCCCGTCTACGGGGTGGAGAAATATATCGCGCGGTGCGCCGAATCGCTGTTCGGCCAGACGTACAGCGACCTGGAGTTTGTCTTTGTTGACGACTGTACGCCTGACCGTTCCATCGCCGTTCTGCATGAAGTGATGGAGCGTTGGCCGCAGCGTGCGGCTCAGGTTCGCATACTTCGCAACGACCGCAACAGCGGCGTAGGCTATGTGCGCCAGCGTCTCATCGACGAAAGCACGGGCGACTGCCTTACGTTTGTTGACAGTGACGACTATCTGCCGCCGCGGGCTATCGAGCTTTTGGCGGAAGAAATGGAGCGCTCGGGTGCCGATATTGTTGACGGGGCGTGGCAGAGTGTGACGCTGCAGGGTGTTTCTGAAGTCTGCCCCTCTTATAAAGTGCCTGACGGCGGACGGTATCTTGCGCTCATGCTGTGCCAGAACATCGTGCCGCACCGCATGTGGGGGCGGTTGTTCAGGCGCGGTGTGTTCGTTGACAACGGCATCCGTCTTGTGCCGGGCATCGACCTTGCCGAGGACTATACAGTGATGACGCGCCTTCTGTTTTATGCCAGCCGCTCGGCAATAGCCGACCCCGTGTACTTTTACAGGGAAGACAATGCCGCCTCGTACACCCACACCGCCTCGCTGCGCCATCTGCGTTCGTATCTTAAGGCGTGCCGGGTGGTGCTCGGTTTCTTCACCGCGAACGATGCGGCAGGCCGTTACCGCGTGCCGTTGCAGCTGGGAATGGTCAACGCCTTGCGCATAGTACGCCGTTCGGGTTACGGCTTCGCACTTGCCGACGAGTTGCTCGGCTACCGTCCGCAGGGCTTTGTTTTCCGACTGATGTCGGCTCTTTTCCGCGGCAGATGCCCGTATCGCGTGGCTGAAGTGTCTTATCTTTTGGCAAGAAAGATATATGTGTCGTTGCTGAAAATGTAACCTGTTGGTTCCCAGTACTTTATAAAATGTATTGCAAAAGGTGGCCTTTTACCTTCTAAAAGGGCACCTTTTGCATGCCCGTTTGCCGTCTTTTGCAGTGCGAAAGGCGGTCTTTTGCATGCCGCTTGCCGGCAACCTGCCTGCCGGCCGATTATGCCATGCTGTTACGAAAGTATTTGTATGGCTGATGTTCAGGCTTTGTGCGCCGGCGTGTCAGTCAAGTACGGCGTCCTTCCTGAACTTGTATGCCACAAGGTTTTCACGCTTGAAGAAGCCCGTGTCGATAAGGATTTTTATCAGCCTGTGCTTCATTCTCGTCTTCAGCGAGTCCCCGTGCGCCATCTTCATGCCGTGCCACGGTGTCTTGTCACGGTATTTCAGGAACTCGGCGCGGTACGGATGGATGCAGTCGCACTGCCACGGCTTAGGCCCGGTTACGTAGTGTATGATGACGGGATTGGTCAGCGCGGCGTCTATTTCGCTTATTATGTCGTAGGTAAGGTTGACGTAGCGGTGCTCGAAAAGGTAGTCGTTCTGGAAGTTGTACTTGGCGTCGAGCCGCTTCTTGCATGTTCGGAATACGTAGTTCAATATGTCCTGGTCATGGCACCGCAGGCGTTCGGGGTGCTCGCGCGCTATCTTCAGGAAATCTTTTTTAGAGTTGTTGGCGCGCCAGTATTCAAGGTTTATCACCAGAACGCCGGCGTTGAAATAGCCGAGATGTTGCGGATATAGCAGGCGGTTGTAGTGCTCCACGCCGTTGTTGCCCGTGTCTGGCGCTCCGGCGATGGCATATCCGTCCATCGGAGTTTCCCAAAGTTCCTTCAGGCTGCCGCGTACTATCAGGTCGCCGTCAAGGTATATCACCCTGGTTATGCTCTCCGGGAGTATGTCGGCAAGGAAAAGCCGGTAATATGTTGCCAGCGAAGATATGTGCGCCGACTGCCCTTCGCGTCCTATCGGGAAGTCGGCCATGTCGGCGTTGTCAATGTGGTGGAACTCGATTTCCTTGCCGTAGCCCTTCACTATGCCTTCAAGCGCAGCCTTGTTGGCGTCGGTAATGTCGGCGCTCAGCACGTGGAAGCGCACTTGTTCGCCGCGGTTGTTCTCGCATAGCGAGCACATCATCACTCCCGTAGGCATCACGTAATTGTTGTCGGTGCTGCAAACTATTTCCATGTCAGTGTATTGTTTGTGTTTTCCATCTGGCGTTTTAGCCACAGTCTTGACGCGTCAACCTGCTTTTCTAACAGCATGTTGACACGGCTGAAGTCAATCCTTTTTCCTTCGACGGCCGTGATTTCCGTTATAAAGCGGTTTGTCAGGCCTATTGAGTTGAGGAAGTCTGTCATGCGTGAAGAATTGCCGTGCCCTTTCATCGGGAAGATGTAGAAGTCACGTTCGAAGATTGTGCTGAAAGCGGCGGCGTGGAACGACGATGCCAGCACATGCCTTGCGCGGCGTATGTAGCCGAGAAATTCAGCCGGACCGGCGTTGCTTACGTTCCTGTCGGCATAGCTTAGCGAGCCTTTGTCGTTGACGGCCACGATGCGTAAGCCTTCCGTTTGGGCGAAATGCCGCGCCAAAGCTTCTATGTTGGGGTCGTTGTGCAGGAAGTCATACACCAGCACATAGTCCTCTGTTTCGGGGTCAACGGATATGTTGTTCCATGTCTCCCGGCTTAAAAGGAACACGGGGTCAACTACCTGTACGGCGTCATAGCCCATGCTCCGGGCTATCTCCACACCCGTCTTTTCCCTGACAGACAAGGCGCGGAAGTTGGCGAGCCGTGGCTTGATGAACAGCCGTTCGCCGTCTGTAATGTCGCTTTTGCCGAAGCTGGCGGCGTATGAAATGCAGCGCGGAGGATTGTTTACGAAGGCGCAATAGTAAGCAGGGTCAAGTCCGTTGCCGTAATACGGGTTCCAGATTTGGTCGCTCCCGGCGATGTACAGGTCGGCCTTCATGTCGCTGTCGGCAGCCAGTCCCTGTTCCAGTTCGCCGTTGTTTCGGTACGTCCGGGCGGTGGTTGCAAGGCGTTCGGCCTTGAACCTTTCGAAAGCCCGCCGCCTTCCCAGGAACCGCAGCTCCTTCCTGTTCTGCCAGAAAGCCATGAGCGGTTTAAGCCACGGTGCGTATCTGCCCACCGTGGCGGCGTGTCCTGAATTGTAGAACGTGCCGAGCGCGTGGCATGGGGGCTTGTATTCGGGCAAGTAGTCGATTATTTTCACGTCATGCCCGCAGCCCTTGATGAAGCTCATCAGCGCGTAAGCCTGCAGCGATGCGCCGTAATTGCCTACGTCGTGGCACGTTATTGTCCTGACTTTCATTTATCTTTTGCGTCTTAATATCCGTTTCATCACAATGTTTCTCATCATCCGCAACGGGTGGCGGAACGGGTAACTTAGCTTCATCATGCGGTCGTGGCGCTCCAGTACGGCGGTCATGTCTGCGATGGTTGCATTCTTGTCGCGCATCATTTTCCCGAGAATTGCGTACCGCCTGTCGCGTTTCGGCGATGTCTTCATCTGTCCTTCGGCCACCGTCTCAAATGGTAACGTCGTAAGTTCGCAGCCGCTTTGTTCTACGGCGGCGCGCCCTTTGTCGGTGAATACGGCTACAGCCGTGACCCCGTTCTCGTCGTCCGCATAGGTCTTTCCCCACAAGTCGCCTATTCGGATGTCGGCGCTTGAGCGTGCATATTTGAACTTGCACTTGTCGTAACACGCCTTGCCGAGGCACTGGTCGCAAAGGAACAGGCGGAAAAAGCCGTCGCCTTGCGACAGTCTTGTGCATGAGCTGACGGCTGTCATGCCGTCTTTCACGTTGCGGTTGGTGTCAAGCTGCCCCTCAGAAGGCATCTCCCCGTCCACCGACATGGCCCAGGAATCGTGCCATCCGGCGGCCTTGTCGCGCCAGGATACGGCTGTCACACGCTGCCATCCGCGTGTTTTCTCGCTTATGTATTTGTCAAGCAGCAGCATTGACGGCACGCCGTGGCAGAAGAAGTCCATGAGGATGAAGCCGTCTTCGGCCTTCGCCAGGCGCAGCCAACGGCGGAAAGAGTCTATCTGGCACGGTGTTCCTGTGACGAGCCATTTGCCTTTCCTCCCGACAGAACGGAACCCGTCAACGGTGTAGCTCTGTATGTATTTGCTGCCTGCGGTGGCTTTCAGCCCGTCGGCCGTTGACGCAATGTAATGCTTGGCGCGGTGTTCGGCTGCGTCATATTTCACTCCGCACACCTTGTAACCTTTGCCAATCAGGCTGCGCCCTATTTCGAATGCGGCGCCTCCCGACGAGCACAGCCGCCTCACAGCCGGTTCGCGGCTCCATGCGGCATAGCTTTCCAGCACTTTGTTGGGGGCGGACAGCCTGTCGTCCCTGAACGAACATACCCTCACGCATACGCCGCAGTCTATGCAACTGGCGGTGTCGGTGATTTTCGGTTCGTAGAAACCGTCGCCGTCAAGTTTCATGTCGATGATGCCTTTGGGGCACGCCACGGCGCACACTCCGCATCCGTAGCAGCCTTTTGTGCTGGAGATGTTCATTTTGTTTTGCGCTTTTTTAGTTTATTGAGCAGGCTTGCGGCCTTGCCGCGCACGAACTGCTTTTCGGCTTTTTCCATCCCCAAGGCGTAGCTGAAGCCGGTTGTTGACAGGGCTGACGCGGCGCATACGGCGAAAAATCCGCTCCATCCGTTGTCCATGACGGCGTAAACCGCAAGCGGGACAGCGGCCGAAAGCACCGTGACAAGCAGCACGCGCAGTGACACTTCGTGCAAAAAGCGTGCCATGGGGAAGCCTATTGTGCGGCGCAGTAGAAGCTGGCGGGCGAAGTGGCATGCCACCGACATTGCCGCGCCTACCCACAGGGCGGCCTGCGGCTGGCATCCGGCCTTGAAGCAAAGATAGGCCACGGGCAGCGTGAGCAGCGACAGTCCGCCTACTACAATCTGGTAGTCGCGCACCTTGCCTGAGGCGTGCATGGCCGTGATTAGCGGAGTGGAGAGCGAGTCGATGAGCGTTGTCAGCAGCACGATGCGCAGGAATATCACCGTATGTTCCGGCACTTCTTTCAGCCAGAGGTCGAGGATGAACGGCGCTTCGAGCGCCACCGGGAGCGAGAGGGTTAGCAGCAGCAGGTATGAGAACTTGCTTCCGCGGAACACGAGCTTGAACATGTCGTCTTTTTCTCCGGCCGCATACGATTTGATTATCTGCGGATTCATGGCTACCTGGAAGTTCGACGCGAAGCCGGATATGGCGTTCATCGCCTGGTAAGCCACTCCGCGGGCCGCGTTTACCGCGCTTCCGAAGAATATGTTGAGCACCACGTTGATGCCCTGTTCCTTGCCGACGCCGGCCAGGGCGCCTATGAGGTTCCATCCGAGGAACGATACCATGCTTCCGGCACGCTTCCTGTCCCACGTCAGGTCGCAGCGGCACAGGGGGAAATTCCTCCTGCAATATTGCCCGTAAATCAGCCTGATTGACACCGCTATGGCTGCAAGCAGGGCCGCATATACCACGAGCTTGTCGTAAGTGGTGAGCGTGATTAGGTAGACAACGGCGAGTTTCAGCGTCACGTCCACGATGCTTACGTATGCAAACGCCTTCATCCGCTCGTAGGCTATTATCGCAGCGTTGTAGGGAACGCTTGCGACGTCGATTGCAAACGTGAGCAGCGACAGCTGGTACACCCAGTTGGCGGCAGCATACCTGTCGGGCGGAAAGTTCATGTACGTGTTCAGGAACCATACGCCCACGGCCTCGCCGGCAACTATTATTATGCCGGCAAGCATGGCGTGGATTAGCACCGCCGTTGAGAACGTGCGCCTGACGTCGCCTTCGCCGCCCTTGCCAATCTCTACGGAAAGGAACCGTTGCGTGGCCGACGCCATCGCTCCGCTGACAAACGAGAACATCATCACAAGGCCGCCGACAACATTGTATATGCCGAAGTCGGTCATACCGAGCACGTGGAGCACCACGCGCGACGTGTAGAAACTTACCGCCATGGTGAACAGCATCCTCGCATAAAGCACGAGAGTGTTCTTGGCAATGCGCTTGTTGTTCTCGAATTTACCCGACATTTAGATGCAAATATACTGCTTTTCCACGAACTTTGCGCTTTTTTGCAGGATAAAATTCAGTTTGCCGGGCCGCTGCCGGCCTGCCCGGTAGCGGCCTGCCGCCGGTTGTGCGCGCACTCTTTGTGGTGCCGGCTGTAACTTCCTGACAGACAGCAAGTTTCGTCATGGCTTGCAAAAGGCCGTCTTTTAGCTTGCAAAAGACGGCCTTTTGCAAGCCCGTTTGCCGCCTTTTACAATGCGAAAGGCGTCCTTTTGCAAAACGCCCGGACGCAAGCCGCCGCAAAGGCGCTTGTCTTACGATGTTTTAAATATGTTTTAAAAATGTTTGGTTCGTCACAGTTTGCGCATTTATTGCTACCTTTGCATGGTTTTGAATATGAAAAAAGTATTCCACATAGTAACCCATTTCGATGTTGGCGGAGCGGAACGCGTGGCGGTAAACATTGCCAAATCGCGTACCGAAGGCTACGAATACCATGTCGTAGAGCTTGTACGTGCCCATTCGCAGTTTACAAAAGTGTTTACAAACGAACTTCGCGAGGCCGGCATACGCTATCACCGCGCCCATGTGCCCGACGTGCATTTCCATTACGTTTTCCAGCGTATAGCCGCCATAGTGTTCCCGTTGTGGTTCTTGCCGCTGTTCTTGAAGCATCGTCCGGTTGCAATCCATACGCACACCGAGATGCCCGACCTGGCCGTGTGGTGGCTGTTTACGCTCTTTCCGTGCCTGTTGAAGGGCTGCAAGGTGGTGCGTACAATCCACAACACCGTGTTGTGGACGGGTCTGAAGAATACAGGGCGCCGTGTGGAACGGTTCTTCATACGGCACGGGTGCAACGTTGCCATATCGCAGTCGGTGCTCGACAACTATGTCAGGGAGTACGGGCAGACGCCTCCTATAATATACAACGGCGTAGAGGAAACCGTACAACGGAGTTGCGAATGGGTGCGAAAAGAAAATATAAACATACTGTTCGCAGGGCGGTTGGAGCCACAGAAGGGCATAAGTACGCTCATTGAGCTTGTAAAGCGGATGAAGGACGACAGCCGTTTCCACTTTTACATTGTCGGCGACGGCAGTCTCCGCCCCGTTGTAGAGCGCGAGCTTGGCTCCTTGCCTTGTGTCACTCTGCACGCTCCTGTGCACGGACTGGCCGCATGTTTGTCGTCGTTTGACTATATGCTGATGCCTTCAGAGTTCGAGGGACTTAGCATTATGTCAATCGAAGCGAGCCTTGCCGGCCTGCCGGTTATTGCCAACAGTTGCCCGGGACTGCGTGACACGTTGCCGCCGGACTGGCCTTTGGCCGTGTGTCAAAACAGCCTTGACGAGTATGCTGAAATCTTCAAGAACCTTGAAAAACGTGCGAATGGCAGCGTGCTAAGTAAAAAAGCACAGGTGTTCGCACGGCGGATGTTCGGTGTAAGGCGCATGCAGGAGGAATATGAGAAAAGATATTGAATACCCGCTCCAGCCTTCCCGAAGGGAGGAAGCTTGGCATGCTTTGCCGGTTTCGCTTCCGGCGTATTCTCCATATACGGCTCATCAGCCCAATCGGGCTTATATATAGTAATGTGAACGATGATGAAAACAGCAGACAAGGCGCATCAATCCCCCTCCCTTTGGGAAGATGGGGGAGGGTGTAGGGTTGTGAAAGGTGTCCGTAATGCCCTTTCCGCCGCCTATAACACTGTCTTTCGTGCCGTTCGGCGGTACGACATTACGCCATGGGACCATGACCCTGTGACGGAGAAAAGCATCTACGGCGTGTACCATGTGTTTTGTGACAAGGGCTGGCGCGAGCTTGTTGCCGACCAAATAGGCTGTCTGAAGCGGAGCGGCCTGTGGGAAAAGACGTCGCGCCTGTACATCAGTTGCATCGTAACCGACAGGCAGGAGGCCGACGAACTGCTGCGGCTTGTCGGCGAGGACAAGGCAGAGCTTGTGTCGGTAGAGACCGACCCGATGAAGTTCGAGTATCCAGCGCTTGAGTTCATCCGCGCCAAGAGCCATGAGGAAGACTGCCTGCTGTACTATTTCCATACGAAGGGCGTGTCTTATTACGGCGGCGACTGCAAGGACAGGAATTACATGCGTTTCCGCCGCAACGTGTTGGCGTGGCGGCACATGATGGAGTATTTCATCTTCACCAAGTGGCGCGTGGCCGTCAATGTGCTGCAAGACGGCTATGATACTTACGGATGTTACCGTCTGCCGCCTTATCCCAAGCCTTGTTACCTGTATGCCGGCAATTTCTGGTGGGTGCGTTCAGACTATGTGCTCCGTCTGCCTCCGTTCCCCAAAAATAAGATAGCCACAAACCGTTTCATTGCCGAGGAGTGGCTGTATAAGGCCGGGCCGAGGGACTTTTCGGCCTTCGACCCCCTGGCAGACCTTTATTATGTGTATATGGACGAGGCGCTTTACACGTCGGACAGGCTGCCAGTGCTTAAGTGGATGAGATATGTGTGGAGGTTCAATTGGGTGAAGATGTGCAAGCACTTGTTCAAGTACGACTACAAGGCGAAGCGCCAAAAACGCTACCAGGTGTTGCACAAGTGAGAGCCGGGGCTTCCCTTTTTGTCAGGAGAAAAGGTGTAGGCAGTCCGTGTATGTGTGCTTACGGTCGTCCGATTGCAATCAGATGAAGGCTGGCAGTCAAGCTCCCTTATTTCGGGATGGCAGTGGATGGTTTCCAATATGCCATCTTTTACCGTGCAAAAGGCCACCTTTTGCACGCTGAAAGGCGGCCTTTTGCACGGTAAAAGACCGTCTTTTGCAACTCCCTTTGTTTACGGGCGTTTTGCGGCGTGCGTCCTCCTGTCGTGCGCCGGGTGGTGATATGTTGCGACGCTGCTGCCCGTAAGTTGCGGAAGGGCATAAAAAATGCGCCGCAACTCTTCACGAGCTGCGGCGCATCAAGAATATGTTTAACTAAAAAACCTTTTCGATTCGAAAGGTAACCTCACGGTCCCCTTTGTCATCCTAAATAATCATGAAAACTTTACCTTAAACTAATACTATTTACTAACCTAAACAATTTATTAACCTTTTGACGATGCAAAGATACAACGAATTTGCGTTCGTGTCAATACTTTTTGCTGCGTTTTTGTTATCTTAACACCTTTTCTTGATGCAAATCAATAATTTGTGTGCGCAAACAGCGATTAAAATGCCCCTAAATTTGGAAAAATGCGCGATTTGTTTTACTTTTGCGTACATTTTGGAAAATCACTTGACATACGATGCGTGTCCTTATTGTAAATACAAGCGAGAATGCCGGCGGAGCGGCTGTGGCTGCAAGCCGGTTGGTTGACGCGTTGAACAACAACGGCGTCAAGGCAAGGATGATGGTGCGCGACAAACTTACCGACAGCCTGACAGTGGCTTCGGCAGGCGGCAGGTTGCAGAACAAATGGAACTTTTTGTGGGAGCGTTGGTGCGTGTTCTGTCATCTCGGCTTCTCGCGGAAGAATCTTTTTGCCGTCGATATAGCCAACGCCGGCACTGACATTACAAGGACGCGCGAGTTCAAGGAGGCCGACATCATCCACCTGCATTGGGTCAACCAAGGCATGCTTTCGCTCCGCGGAATAGGCAAGATACTCAATTCGGGCAAGCCGGTGGTGTGGACTATGCACGACATGTGGCCCGCCACGGCGGTGTGTCACCTCACTTTCGGCTGCCGCAAGTACACGGCGGAGTGCTCGCAGTGCCCCTTGCTGCCGTCGGTCAGTGTCTTTGGCGATGTAGCCCGTCGTGTTTGGAGGCGCAAGCAGAGGATTTTGAACCGCCAAGGCGCTCTCTCGTTTGTTGCGTGCAGCAAGTGGCTGGCCGCTGAGGCAAGGCAGAGCAAGCTGCTTGAGGGCGTGAAGGTGACGGCCGTTCCTAATCCGATAGACGTCCGCACGTTCTGTCCGGGCGACAAGGTTGAGGCGCGCCGCAGGCTCGGACTTCCTCTTGAAGGCCGCCTGATATTGTTTGTGGCGCAGAATGTGTCGCACGTCAACAAGGGTATGGGCTATCTCGCGGAGGCCTGCCGGATGCTTGCCGCCGGACGGAAAGAAGCCGGAGAGCGGCTCGGCGTCGTCATGCTGGGCGGCTGCGGGGTAGAGCTTGCAGGCCGTTTCGACGTTCCGGCCTATCCGTTGGGCTACGTCACGGATGTTGAAAAGATTGTGAATGCCTATCGTGCGGCCGACCTTTTCGTGCTTCCTTCGCTGTCGGAGAACCTGCCCAACACAATCATGGAGGCGATGGCCTGCGGCGTTCCGTGCGTCGGTTTCAACGTAGGCGGCATCCCGGAGATGATTGACCACCGCAAGAACGGCTACGTGGCGGCCTATAAAAGCGCCGAAGACCTGGCCGACGGGATGCGGTGGATATTGCAGGAGGCCGACTATGACGCGCTTTCGCGTGCCGCTGTGGCAAAGGTTTCGGCGTCATATTCACAACAGAGCGTGGCCCTTAAATATATAGAGGTGTACAATCAGGCCATCGCTTACAGGCATTACAGGTTATGATAAAGTTCACGATAGTCACCATAACGTACAACGCTGCGCCCGTGTTCATGCGCACCGCCGACAGCGTTCTTGCCCAGACGTACCGCAATGTGGAGCATATCATCGTTGACGGAGCGTCGAATGACGGTACTGCCGACCTTGCATCGGACTACAAACGGCGGTCGGACGAGGCCATGAACGGCCACGAGGTACGTGTTATTTCAGAACCTGACAAGGGCCTTTACGACGCCATGAACAAGGGCCTTCGCCTTGCAACGGGCGACTATGTGTGCTTTCTCAATGCCGGAGACTTCTTCCCTGACGCATCAACTCTTCACCTTATATATGATAATGCGCGGCTCGGCGGTTTCGGAAACGACGCTGACAGGCTGCCTGCCGTACTGTATGGAGACACCGATTTGGTTGATGGTGACGGGCGGTTTGTTGCCCGCCGCCGCCTTGCTCCGCCCGAACGGCTTACATGGAGGTCGTTCCGCAGCGGCATGCTGGTGTGCCATCAGGCGTTTTATGCACGTGTTGACATAGCCCGGCGCACCCCTTACGACCTGCGTTACCGCTTCTCCGCCGACGTGGATTGGTGCATCCGGGTGATGAAAGAGGCTGCGCGTATGCGCTTGTCGCTGGCAAACGTCCACGCCACAGTGGCCTGTTACCAGCGTGAGGGGCAGACAACGGAGAATCACCGGGCTTCGCTTCGCGAGCGGTTTGACGTCATGCGGCGGCATTACGGATTGGTTGTTACGCTGGCTATGCACGCCTGGTTCGTGGTAAGGGTAGTGTTGAAGCGCGGCCGCAGCTGACGGCTTTTCGTCCGATTTACGTTTTAATAACAAAAATAATTTGGCTTTTTACTGTTTAATTGCCTATTTTTGCTGATGTAAACAATAGCAATTAAAACAGAAGAAAGGAGGTGATATGAAGAAGTTTATCGTCAGTTTGACTTTGCTCGGGCTGTTCAGTGTGGGCACTATGGCTTTCGTCAGCCATGACAACGACGAGCCGCCAACGCGCCAAACGGAGCAAAGGCGCGGTCATTGCGGTTGGTATGACAGTCGCGACGGCCATCACCGCCACCACCGCAGGGGCGGATGCTGCGGCGAGAACCGCTGCGATTATGACCGCAGGGACGACAGGTGCTGCAATGAAAGGTATGGATGCGGAGCTTGCCGGTACGACCGTTGTACGGTGGACGGGTGCCATGAGCGCGGCAAGTTGTGTCCCGAGTGCGCTGAATGGTGCGACTACCATAAGGACGACGACGTTTACAAGCGTAAATGAACAAAAGGAGCTGTCTTTTCGATAGCTCCTTTTTGTTTGCCCGTCAGCGGCAAAAAAGCAGGCGGCTGTCAGCTCACGCTGGCAGCCGCCTTGACAATTTATTGACTTTAACAATTATGAGTATCTTAGGATTTGTCCGGGACGTATGCGCATCTTGCGGCTTATGTGGTTGAGCTTGCACAGCTTGTCAACCGTAGTTCCGCGTTTCTTCGCGATTGAGCTGAGGGTTTCTCCGCGCTTAACCTTGTGGTATAGAACGTCTCCTCCTCGTCTTGACGACTTCTTAGAAGCCTTGTTGCCGCTGTTGTTGTCGGCTGAAGCCTCGGCCATGTCGCTTTCATTGTCTGAACGCTTGTTGGCGAGTATCGACTCGTTTTCGTATGTATCCTTGTGGAACATGTATGTGTCGCTGGTTACATCCTGGTTCCTGAAGTCGAACATCAGCGCCGGATTGAGTGCCACTCCGCACAGGCGTGTCTCGAAGTGCAGGTGTGAGCCAGTGCTTCGGCCGGTGTTTCCGCCAAGGCCTATCGGGTCTCCGGCCTTAACGGTCTGGTTTTCCTTTACCAGATGTTTGGACATGTGTCCGTATATTGTCTCCAGTCCGTTGTGGTGGCGTATCACAACGTAGTTCCCATAGCCTCTTGCTTCGTATTTGACGATGCGCACTTTTCCGCTGAACGCTGCGCGTATTGTGTCGCCGATGTAGACTTTCACGTCGATGCCCTTGTGCATCCGTCCCCAGCGGCGTCCGAAGTTGGATGTTATCACCCGGCTTGTCGTAGGCATGCAAAAGTCTTTCAGGTTGATGAGGAACGAGTCGGGCAGTTCCGTAGCCTTGTGTGCGTACCTGTTGTTCCAGTCTTTGTACAGTTGTGCCGAGGGTGAGCCGGCCTGTTCCTTGTCGATGAGCCTGCGAAGCGCGATGGTGTCCACAGCTTTCATCTTCTTGTCTATGGGAGCCTGTCGTGCCAGAAGGTCTTGTGCGGAAGCCGTCGCCGCCGTCATGGCAAGAAAGGCAGTAATTGTCAATGTCTTAATAGTTCTTTTCAAATACATGGTTGAATGTTGTCGATTAAGCTACCGGCTCCGGCAAATGCCGGCACCGAATGGCGGAATGTTTTTCAAAGTTGAAATCCCGCCCTGTTGTAAAAACGTTGCAAAGATACTAAAAATAATTGTACGATGTATTACACGTTAACAACTTTATCGACCTTTTAACATAGGTGGATGTTTGCCCGATGCGTGGAGGCCGGTGTGCGCATGTTTTCCGAAAGGTGGCATTTTGCACTGCAAAAGGCCGTGTTTCGGCGTGTAAAAGGCCATGTTTTGCAAGGTAAAATACGGCCTTTTACAATGCGTTGAGAGTCAGTGTGTTACGCGGAAGGCCGCCGACACGTCAATAAAAGTAAAATTTTTCACTCTTTTACGACGGTCGTTTGCGGTTTATTTCGTAACTTCGCAGCTTGTAATGAATAATCTTATAAGAATATGTTGACACTAAAAGAAAGCGAGGCGATTATCTCGTTGATACACAGGCAGGTGGTTCCGGCCATAGGATGCACGGAGCCTATAGCCGTGGCTTTGTGTGTTGCCAGGGCACGAGAGTTGCTCGGAGGAGAGCCGGAGTCAATCCGCATCCGTCTGAGCGCCAATATACTGAAGAACGCCATGGGCGTAGGCATACCCGGTACGGGCATGACCGGCCTGCCCATAGCCGTAGCCCTGGGCGCGCTGATAGGGCGTTCTGAACTCGGACTGGAGGTGCTGCGCGACTGCAACCGCGAAGCCGTGGAGCGCGGAAAGCGTTTCATTGCAGGCGGCCGCATCAGCATCGGCCTTGAAGACGACGCCCCCGACAAACTGTACATAGCCGTTACGGTAAGCGCCGGAGGACATGAGGCCGAGGCTCGCATCGCCACTGAGCACACCAACTTTGTTTACCTGCGCCGCGACGGTGATGTAATCGAAGACAAACCGATACATGCCGGGCACGCCGACAACGAGGAGGAAGTGCCGCTTACATTAAGAAAGGTGTACGAGTTTGCAACCGAGACCGACGTGGCCGACCAGCGCTTCATCCTTGAGGCGCGCGACATGAACGAGGCGGCGGCGGCCGACGGGCTGCGCGAGAACTTCGGCCACAGGCTCGGAAAGACCCTGTGCAGCCCCCTCGGGCGCGGAATAATGGGTGAAGGCATCTTCTCTAAAGTGCTCGCCGCCACCAGCTGCGCCTGCGACGCGCGCATGGCCGGGGCCATGATACCCGTGATGAGCAACAGCGGCAGCGGCAACCAGGGCATCTGCGCCACGATGCCAGTGGCCGTGTTCGCCGAGGAAAACCATAACACCGAGGAGGAAACCATACGCGCTTTGATAATAAGCAACCTGACGGCCATATACATAAAGCAGCACCTCGGCACGCTGTCGGCGCTCTGCGGATGCGTGGTGGCCAGCACGGGCAGCAGCTGCGGCATAACATATCTTATGGGAGGAAGCTACGAACAGATAGCATTCTCGGTTAAGAACATGATTGCCAACCTCACCGGAATGATTTGCGACGGCGCCAAGCCAAGCTGTGCGCTCAAGCTGACGTCGGGCGTAAGCACCGCCATCCTTAGCGCGATGCTCGCCATGCAGAACAAACATGTCACCTCGGTGGAGGGCATCATCGACGAGGACGTTGACCAGAGCATACGCAACCTGACCGAAATCGGGCGGCGCGGAATGGACGAGACCGACCGCTACGTGCTCGACATAATGACCCACAAGAGTGTGAAGAACTGACAATCAACAGCTAAGAATTATACATTACAGGGCATATCGGGAATATCCGACACATCAATCCATTCAAAAATACCATCAAACAACAAACCATTATGAAGAAACAGATATTCATAACACTGCTTTTCGCGCTGCTTGCCGTGACCGCAGGAGCGCAGATGCAAGACCCCGTGCACTTCAGCGTGAGCCAGAAGAAAGTGGCGGAAAACATTGTTGAGGTTGTGTTCAGCGGCAAGATAGATGCCGGATGGCACGTGTATTCTACTGGTTTGCCTGCCGAGGGACCCATCTCGGCGACAATCACAACCGAGACCGCCGACGGAGCGAAGGCCGACGGCAAGCTTGGGCACAGGGGAAAAGAGGTCAACCAGTATGACAACATGTTCGGCATGAACCTGCGTTACTTTGAGAACAGCGTCACGTTTGTGCAGAAGTACAAGATTACCGGCAAGACTTACCATATCAAGGGCTACCTCGAGTACGGCGCATGCAACGACGAGATGTGCATGCCTCCCACCCAGGTGGAGTTCGACTTCAAGGGAGAAGGCCCGGCAGACGCGCCCCAGGAGGCGGTAGCAGAGGAGAAACCGGCGGCTGACTCCGTTGCTGTGCCCGATTCGGCGAAGACCGACAGCGTGGCCGACACAAGCCTTTTGAAGGTTGACGAGGATGCGCTTTGGACGCCGGTCATCAGCGAGTTGCAGGCATTTAACGGCCCGCAGAGCACTGGCGATCATTCGTGGCTGTACATATTCTTCATGGGTTTCGTGGGCGGACTTGTCGCCTTGTTCACTCCTTGCGTATGGCCTATCATCCCGATGACGGTAAGCTTCTTCCTCAAACGTGGCAAGGACAGGCGCAAGGGCGTGCGTGACGCCATTACGTATGGTGTCTCCATCGTAGTGATTTACCTCGTCTTAGGACTTGCAATAACGGCACTGCTGGGTGCGAGCGCGCTCAATGCGCTGTCAACCAACGCCGTGTTCAACATCTTCTTCTGCCTGCTTTTGGTAGTGTTCGCCCTGTCTTTCTTTGGATGGTTCGAGATAATGCTGCCGTCTTCATGGACAAACAAGGTTGACAGCAAGGCTTCTTCAACGAGCGGAATGCTCAGCATATTCCTCATGGCGTTCACGTTGACGCTCGTGTCGTTCTCGTGCACAGGTCCTATTATCGGCTTCCTGCTTGTCGAGGTGAGCACGTCGGGCAGCATTGCCGGTCCCGCCGTGGGCATGGCCGGCTTCGCAATAGCCCTTGCTTTGCCGTTCACGCTGTTCGCCCTGTTCCCCACCTGGCTGAAGCAGGCGCCCAAGTCAGGCAGCTGGATGAATACCATCAAGGTGACGCTCGGCTTCATCGAGCTGGCTTTCGCCCTCAAGTTCTTCTCCGTGGCCGACCTTGCTTACGGATGGGGGCTGCTTGACCGCGAAGTGTTCCTCTCTCTTTGGATTGTCATCTTCGGTCTGCTCGGCCTTTACCTCATCGGCAAACTCAAGTTCCGCAGCGACGGCGAAGACAACCGTGCGATGCCAGTACCGTGCATAATGCTGGGCATGGTGTCGCTGGCTTTCACCGTTTACATGATACCCGGACTGTGGGGCGCGCCCTGCAAGGCCGTCAGCGCCTTTGCTCCGCCTATGAACACGCAGGACTTCAACCTGTATCATAACGAGGTGCATCCGCGCTTTACAAGCTATGAAGAGGGTATGGCGGCGGCCAAGGCGGAAGGAAAGCCTGTGCTGATTGACTTCACCGGCTTCGGCTGCGTCAACTGCCGAAAGATGGAAGCGGCTGTATGGACTGACCCGCAGGTGGCCGACAAGCTGACAAAAGACTACGTGCTCATATCACTTTACGTTGACGACAAACAGCCGTTGGCCGAGCCGATAGAGATTGTCGAGAACGGAAAGAAGCGCACGCTGCGCACTGTCGGCGACAAGTGGAGCTACCTGCAGCGCAGCAAGTTCGGTGCCAACGCGCAGCCGTTCTATGTCATCCTCGACAACGAGGGCAAGCCCCTTGCCGGCTCTTACAGCTATGACGAGGACATATCGAAGTACACCGAGTTCCTTAACAAAGGCTTGCAGAACTACAGCAAGTAGCCTTTTATAGACTGTCACGATACGGACGGTTTTTCCAAAGGTGGCCTTTCGCATTGCGAAAGGCCACCTTTTACGTTTCAAAAGGCCGTCTTTTGGAGGCTAAAAGACGGCCTTTTGCAAATACGTTGATTGTCAATGTGTTACGTTTATGCTGCCGTAAGCCGTGCAGACGGTGCCTGAACGCAGCGTTTACGGCTGCTTGAAAGGATATGCTTGATGTCGTCTGTTTGACTTAAATCAATAAAACAGGGGTGTAAAATGAAAAAATGCTAACTTTTTGTTGTGATTTCTGACAAAACCATTACCTTTGCAACGTGTTTTTCATAGTATTAGATTTAAGGTTAACAATGGATGGGGGCTCAGCGGAGTCCTCTTTTTTTGTTTTATAGCAGTCCGCCTTTCTCCTTTACATATTCCATGAGCTGCCTGAACACAAGGTTTTTTCCGAGTGTGGCGGCGTTGCCGGTCATTATCGTTTGGCGGCGTGCGCGCGTCAGTGCGACGTTCAGTTTTCGGTCGATGGTGTGTCCGTCCTCGTCGAAGCAGCTGCCTGCAAGGAATTCAAGCTGCCATTCGTTCTGCACGGTGAACGAGTAGATTATCACGTCGCGCTGGCTTCCCTGATAGCGTTCCACCGTGTCTATCGACACCGTTTCAAGTTCGGGCATGCCTAACTGTTCCACTTCGCGGCGTATTACGGCTATCTGGTTGCGGTAAGGAACTATCACTCCGATGCTCCGCGCTGCGTCAAACGCCGTCCCGAGCATCAGTCTTACGCGCCTCATCACGTCTGCAACGATGGCCGCTTCGGCTGTGTTCACCTTGTCTGACAGCTCCGGGCGGCGGCATTCGGGCGACTGTATGAACACCATGCGGCGTGTGCGCAGCAGCGTGTCGAGGCGGTCGGCAAGCCCGATGTCGGCATACGGCAGCTCAGTTTCTTGCTGGTGGGGCAGTGGTACGGCTTCGAGCCGCTCGCTTTCGTAGAATTCGTGGCAGGGAAAGTATGCCACTTCAGGGTGCATGCGGCCATGACGGCGCAGCACGCCGGTGAACTCCGTGCGTCCGGCTGACCGCTCGATGCGCAGCAGCCGTTCGAAAAGCGAGTTGCGGCAGTTGTCAAGACAGATGGCGCGCAGTGTTCCGCTGCTTACGGCTGATGCCCCTTCGTCCTGCCTTACCACGGCAGGCAGCTGTTTGTGGTCGCCCGTAAGCACGAACTTCCTTATCCTGCATTCCTGCTGTCCGTCGTCGCCCGTGCGGTGGGCGGAGAGCAGTCCGATGATGTTCGGTTCGAGTATCTGCGACGCTTCGTCGATAACTGCGAGCGTGAAAGCCTTGATGTCGAACACGAACGGGCGCGACATGATGGTTGATGTAGTGCCTACAATTACGCGCGTTGCCGCTATCTGCGCCCTGACATCGCCCAGGCGGGGGCAGCGGCGCACCGTTTCGGCCAGTAGGCGGTGCTTGAATGCCGGGTCGGCACTGTACTCGCTGCCTATTCGGATGTAGTCAGTGCCAGCGCTTTCGAGCATCGCGCACAGCTCGTCAACGGCGCGGTTGGTGTATGCCATGAGCAGGATTGACGCGCCGTCGGCGGCCAGTTCTTCCTCAACCATGTATCGTATGGCCATTGAAGTCTTGCCCGTTCCGGGCGGACCGACGAGCAGGAAATAGTCGTCGGCTTGCTTTACACGCAGCAGCACGTCGTCATAAGCCTCGTTGTACGCCCTCGTCAGCCGCCGCGAAGCGTCCCTTTCGGGTGCGCGTTGGCCGAGAAGCAGGTCTTTTCGGGATGCCGGCGCGGTGATGAACTCATGCAGTCCGCGCAGTGCTCCGCCTGAGTTTGAGTCGCTTCCGGCGTGCTCCACGGCGTAAACAGTACCGTCTCCGCCGTCTGAAACCTTAAGTATTTCGGGATTCTTCTGCCCGTTCGCCAGCGCGATTGTCAGCTCGGCGGTGTGCAGTTCGGCAATGCTGCCCTTGTAAAGCAGGGCGTTCCGCGCGTCGGGTTGCTGTCCGCGGCGGTACGGGTACAGGTAAATCATGTCGCCGCGGCGGAAGTTTGGCAGGAAGCTTTCGCCCTGGTCGGGCACGGCGAGCGTCAGAATGTCGGGCGTGTCGCCGTCTCCGCCGCATCGTTTCGCCGTTATCGTCAGTCCCGTATATATGTTTCCGGTCTCCGTCTTCTCGCTTACCGGCATGTTCCAGAGGTCTGCCGAGCAGGCCGAGACGCCCTCCTGAGTGCCTACCTTGCCCAAAAGCTGCTCGCGGTAGACGAACGTCGCCATTGCGCAGAAGTACTCCTTTTCCAGCGGCGGCATGCCTATCAGCGGCGCGGTGACGGCCTCTATCTGCGGCAACAGCCACGTGTGGTAGAACGAGTTGGCCATTCCTGCCGTGTTGACGGTGGCCGGAGAGAGCAGCGGCAGCACCTTCCCGAAGCCCGAACGGGCTATTGTGAAGTCGGTTGCGACAATCAAATTGCGCAGCTTTATTGCCTCCCGGAACAGCTTTTGGTAAAAAGCTACGGCCACGAGACCGCTTTCGGGCGCGTATTTGGAGTAAAGCAATCGGATGTCGAGGCGGTCGTTGCCGAGCCGGAAGTTGTATCTCAGCACGCCGTAGTAAAGCAGCAGCTGAACGTAATGCGGCTCAAGCTGCATCGAGCCGTGGTTTCCCGGTCGGCCGGAGGCTATGTTATGGTTCTTGCCCGACTTCTGTTCTACGAGCAGCCGGAAGTCGTCTGTCATCAGGTCGACGCGCCCTTGCAGGCCAAGACGTTCGCAGACGAATGACGGTTCGAGCACGGCGCGGCTCCGGTCATGGCCGTTGAACATCACTCTGACGGCCTCCGCTATGTTGGCAGCCTGCCTTTCGGCCTCCGCCTTGAACTCCTTTGCGTCGAAACCAGCGCACGAACAGTATTCCAAAGCCTTGTCGGCGAAGTTCCGCCGCAGCGTTTCGGCAAGGCTGAACGTGCCGCCTTCATTCACAATGTCGTCGAGAACGGCGCCTGCGAGGTTGCCAAGCAGAATGGCGGAGCTGTTCTGCCGGGGGCGCATACGCTCGATAGTGTACGTCAGGGGATGATGACCGTAGTCCTTGAAGCAGGCCGCCACCGAGCTGATGTCTATGAGATAGTCAGGCTCAACGACAACAAGTCCGGGCTTTACGACGTTCTCCACGCCCTCCGCTGCGCACGTTCTGCCCTCCGCCGTGCGGCTCTTCTTGCAGTCGAGCAGGTTCAGCTGCATGCCCTCGCGCAGCATTTTGCGCAGGTAAGCAAGACTTTCGTCGCTGTAATCGACGGCCAGCGTCTGTCCGTCAAGCCCCTTTTCGGCTGCTACATATATATATAAGGTGTCCCAACTCCTCACTATGCAGCGTATGTAACGCACGTCGACGCCCTCCGTCCGGCTGTAAGCCTTGTCCTCTGGGGGCAGCACACGCAGCAGTGCGGCAGGCACATCGTCGCCCGTTATGGCTGAGACAAGGCGGCAGAGGGCGTGCAGTCCGTACATGAAGTCGGCCCTGTCGATGGCTTCAGAGCCGTTTGTGCCGCGGCGCAAAGCCTGCAACGCAATCCTGTCGGGCACCCGCATGTTGTGCCGCCGGCAAAGGAAGTCAACCTGCGAGAACAGGTTTCCGTATGCCTGTCCTGTGCCGCGAAGTCCCTCGTGGCAGGCAAGCACAAGCGTTTCGTGCGCCATCTTGTTGGCCGCCTGCGGCCTTTCGCCGTCAATGACCTGTGCAAGTTCGAGAATACGGGAGAACAAGTAATTCATAATATCATGTTTGATGAATAATGAAAAATGAATAATGAAGAATTTGTTTGCAGCTTGTTTGGCAATAATTTGTTATGGAACTTTTTATCGATGATTTCTTATTGTCTGTTTTGGATTGTGAATGTAGATACAAATAAATTATTCATTATTCATTTTTCATTATTCATTTCTTAATTAATCATTGTCCTCCTAACCTCCCGAAGAACTCTATTATCTCCTCCCAAGTCTTGAAAGTGTCGTCGCCGAAGCGGATGCGCGTACCGGCGAAGTCGGCCGCGTGGCAGTCGTCTGACGGCTCTATGAGGTAGTCGCCGTAAAGAAGGTCGTAGCGGTTGGTGAACACCATGTGCCTCCATGCTGGCACGTTTACAATGTCGTTTGCCCAGGTTATTACGTCGGTGATGTACGCCGGGTTGTCAGTAGGTGCCTGCGCTATTATATATAAGGTGTAATTCTCAAGCAGGAAGTTCACCGCCTTCATCGCGCTCGACTGCTGACGGCCGTGCGCGTCGCGAAGGGTGTCGATGCCGATGTACACTATCGGGCGTGTGCGGCCTTCCTGCCGGTCGTCAATCCAGCGTACAACGGGTATGACCGAGTGCAGCAGTATGCCGTCGTTCATGCGGTGTTCGCCGTGAAAGGAGATGGCGTTGCGGTAATGCGAGGCGAACAAGTCCATCGTGTGGACTACCGGGTCGGCGTCGCCGAAAAGGCCGAACACCCTCTCGTTGGCCTCTTCCGGCGTAACGGCGGAGAAGCATTGGGCCGTCATCTCCTTGTATTCCTCGACCAAAGGCTTGGTGACGAAGAACTCCGTCTGGCCGTCCTGCCGGGGATTTAGGAACGTGTTGCGTCCCAGCATGCCGTGCTTCAGCATCGTGTCGCCCATCTGGAACGCCGGGTTAACCAGTATGCGGTCGTGCCCGTAAAGCATTTCGGTGTACATTCCGCCCATCGACGTGCCGATGATAAGGTCGGGTTTCTCCTCGTCGCACAGGCCGCGCAGCAGCTCCATAGCCTTCGCCGGGTGCAGCGGAAGGTCGGGAGCGACGACCGTTGCGCCGGGAAGCATCTCGCGTATCTTCGTCACCGTGCCCGAACTTCCCGACGAGGCGAAGCCGTGGACGTAGAGTATTTTCTTCCCGCTCATCACGTCGGGAAACTGTATTTTGTGATTAATCTCCATCGTTGGTTGTTGTTTTATGTGTTAAAAGCATTGCAAAATTAAGGAAAAAATCCGTCATCCGTAGCGTCGGCGGCGATTTTCGGCGATTTGTTTCGCCGTCAGCTGCCGTGCGCTTGCCATCCAGTCATGAACCGTTTTGTAACCGGCTGAAAACCAATGCGTTACGGTAGGCTTTGCAAAAGGTGGCCTTTTAGAGCCTAAAAGGCCACCTTTTGCCGTCTAAAAGACGGCCTTTGGGAAGGTAAAAGACGGCCTTTTGGATTGAGGGTTGAGTGTTGCCAATTGATAATTATGATTTGCTTTGTTGGCAGACGATATTGAAGGCCATCATAAACTTCCGTTTCCAATCTTTTATCCTCAATCAATCCGTTTGCCATTTCCAACCCGTAAACAATGTTAAATAAATATAATTAATGGGTGCTTGCAGCCCGGCTGCTTGGCCGTTTATAATAAAAATGTGTACCTTTGCACGCCGATTATTATCGGGGGAGCACTTAGAACCCCCGGAACGGCGTGTTAATAGCCGCGCTTTTGGCCGAGCGCGACGGTTAGTGAATCGCCGTTCAACGAGAATTAAAAACGTTTTTTAGTAGTAATTTTTTATTTAGAAATGAACACTTTAAGTTACAAGACTATTTCCGCCAACAAGGAAACGGTTAATAAGGAGTGGGTCGTTATCGACGCATCAGACCAGATTGTAGGTCGTCTTTGCTCCAAAGTAGCCAAAATCCTGCGTGGAAAGTACAAGCCAAACTTCACTCCGCACGTAGACTGCGGCGACAACGTAATTCTCATCAACGCAGCCAAGGTTGTGTTCTCCGGCAAGAAGGAGACCGACAAGGTGTACACACGCTATACCGGTTATCCCGGTGGACAGCGCTTCAACACGCCTGCCGAACTGCGCAAACGCTCCTTTGGCGCTGACCGCATCATCCGCCACGCTGTAAAGGGAATGTTGCCCAAAGGCCCGCTCGGACGCAGCCTGATGGACAACCTCTACATCTTCGACGGTACGGAGCACAACATGCAGGCACAGAAGCCCAAGGCAATAGATATTAACCAGTACAAATAATTCACGCGACAATGGAACAAATTAATGCAATAGGCCGTCGCAAGAGTGCTGTGGCACGTGTTTACCTGACTGAAGGCACCGGCAAAATCACTATAAACAAAAGAGACATTACAGAATATTTCCCCTCAGGCATACTTCAGTATGTCGTTAAGCAGCCCCTCCAGTTGCTCGATGTTGTAGAGAAATATGACATCAAGGCCAATCTTGACGGCGGCGGCTTCACAGGCCAGAGCCAGGCTCTGCGTCTCGCGATAGCACGCGCTCTTGTCAAAATCAACGCTGAGGACAAGAAGAACTTGAAAGACCATGGCTTCCTCACACGCGACGCCCGCGTCGTAGAGCGCAAGAAGCCGGGACGCCCCAAGGCACGCAAGCGCTTCCAGTTCAGCAAGCGTTAATGTTTGGCTCGCCGCTTCCCTCCGTGGAAGCGCAAGCCTCGCGTTTAGCATCCAAACCCCTAAGACCCGCCGCCCGGGCGATAATCGGGAGCGCAGTGCGGCATGACGGCCGCGGCGCGGCAGCCTGAACGGCAGTTACCTATGGGTTGGTTCTAACAAAACTAAAAAGGAAAGTAAACAACAACAATTAAAAAACAAAGACAATGTCAAGAACAAATTTTGATATGCTGCTTAAGGCCGGATGCCACTTCGGCCACCTCAAGCGCAAATGGAATCCGGCAATGGCTCCCTACATCTTCATGGAGCGCAACGGCATTCACATCATAGACCTCAACAAGACGGTAGCCAAGATTGACGAAGCTGCCGATGCGTTGAAGCAAATAGCAAAGTCTGGAAAGAAGATTTTGTTCGTAGCTACTAAAAAACAAGCAAAGGAAATCGTTGCAGAAAAGGCTGCTTCGGTTAACATGCCGTATGTTATCGAGCGTTGGCCGGGCGGTATGCTCACCAACTTCCCTACCATCCGCAAGGCTGTGAAGAAGATGGCTACCATCGACAAGCTGATGAACGACGGTACATACTCTAACCTCTCAAAGCGCGAAATACTGCAGATTACACGCCAGCGCGCCAAGTTGGAGAAGAACCTCGGTTCTATCGCAGACCTCACACGCCTGCCTTCTGCACTCTTTGTCATTGACATCATGAAGGAAGCCATCGCGGTGAAAGAGGCTAAGAGGCTGGGAATACCCGTCTTCGCAATGGTTGACACAAACTCAAATCCCCGCGACATAGACTTCGTCATCCCTGCAAACGATGATGCAAAGGACAGCATCGAGGTGGTTCTCGACGCTTGCTGTGCAGCCATCGCGGAAGGACTTGAGGAGCGCAAGATAGAAAAGGCCGACGAGAAGGCTGCCAAAGAGCAGGCCGAGGCCGCTGCAATGGAGGACAGACCCAAGCGTGCACGCAAGGCCCGCAAGGACGCTCCGGCTGCCCAGGATGAAGCTCCCAAGGCTGAAGACGAGGCTCCCGTTGCAGAGGAAGCTGCTGAAGAGGCTCCTGCCGAGGCATGATTTCATTTTTGAATAACATTTAATAAAATCAGGAAATACGATTATGGCTGTATCAATAGCTGATATACAGAAAATCCGCAAGATGACAGGCGCCGGCCTGGCTGACTGCAAGAAGGCCCTCACCGAGAGCGACGGCGACTTCGACAAGGCAATAGAAATCATCCGTGAGAAGGGTCAGGCTATCGCTGCAAAGCGTAGCGACCGCGAGACTTCAAACGGTTGTGTATTGGTGAAGGCGACCGACGACTTCGCAGCAATGATTGCCTTGAAGTGCGAGACCGACTTCGTTGCCAACGGTGCAGACTTCATCGCCCTGACACAGAGCATCCTCGACGCTGCCGTAGCAGCAAAGGCGAAGACCCTTGACGAGGTTAAGGCTCTGCCGTTGAACGGCAGCACAGTGCAGGACGAGGTTGTTGCCCGCTCTGGTATCACCGGCGAGAAGACCGAGCTTGACGGCTACCTCTATCTTGAGGGCGGCAATGTTTCGGTTTACGACCACATGGGCAAGCACACGCTTTGCACTATGGTTCAGACCAACAAGCCGGCTGAGGAGCAGGCTCACAACATCGCCATGCAGGTGGCTGCAATGAATCCGGTTGCCCTTGACGAAGCAAGCGTACCCCAGGAGGTTAAGGACAGCGAGCTGAAAGTTGCCATCGAGAAGACCAAGGAAGAGCAAATCAACAAGGCTGTCGAGGCCGCTCTGAAGAAGGCCGGCTTCAATCTCTACATCGCAGAGAACGAAGAGCACATCAACGAAGGCATCATGAAAGGCAACATCACCGAAGCTCAAGCTGAGGAGATACGCAAAATAAAGAAGGAAACAGCCGAGCAGAAGGCTGCCAACATGCCCGAGCAGATGGTTCAGAACATCGCAAAGGGACGTATGGCCAAGTTCTTCAAGGACTCTTGCCTGCTTAACCAGGAGTTCATCCAGGACAGCAAGATGAGCGTGTCTGACTATCTCCACGCTGCCGACAAGGAGCTTACTGTCGTTGCGTTCAAGCGTTTCACGCTGCGCGCGGAGTAATTCCGGGACGGCGTACAGCTGTTTTTCAAATGACATTTGATAAGGCGTCGCGCATCAAGCGCGGCGCTTTTTGTTTTTGCTTTTGTTCCAGAATATATATTGAAAGGCTGTTTATGGTGCTTTGTGCGTATAGCCTTTTATTTTAATTTATTATATACAATCTCTTTCAAGTGAGGCTCTCGGTAACTGTCATTCCGCGCCCCGACGCGGAATCCAGAAAACATCAATGACAGCAAATAACACAGGCTGCATTCACTGGATTCCGCGTCGGGGCGCGGAATGACAGTTACCGAGAGCCTCACTTGAAAGAGATTATTTGCTGTAGATACACCTCAAAACATACACTAAAACTGCGGCTAATTTGCGAAATGCCGCCTTTTGCATTCCAAAAGGCCATCAATCGCACGCTAAAAGGCCGTCTTTTGCAACGCAAAAGACGGCCTTTTGTAACGCGTTGAAATACAAGGTGTTATGAAGATGGCTGTTGGCGGCGGTGCAAGTAGTACCGATTGCTGTGGCGGTTTGTGGCGCAAAGCGTAAGATTGGGCGATTTTTCAGTAAAATGTTTACGGTCTTTGTTGTTTTTATTTGATAACTTTGCAATCGGAAAACATAAACGCAAACAATACAATGGAGGACTATATTATGAAAAGTTTTCGTGCATACGTGCCTACGGACATTGTGTTCGGTTCGGGCGTTGTTAAAGAGTTGCACAACCACAAGCTGCCCGGCAGGAAGGCGATGATAGTAATTTCAAACGGAAAATCGACCCGCGCCAACGGCTATCTTGACACGGTGGAGGGCGAGTTGCGGCAGGCCGGAGTGGAAACGGTGGTGTTCGACCGCGTAGAGGCCAATCCGCTGCGCTCTACGGTAATGGCCGGTGCGGCTTTCGCACGCGACAACGGCTGCGACTTCCTTCTCGCCCTGGGCGGCGGCAGCGTGATGGACGCTGCCAAGGTGATGGCATTCATGGCGGTAAATCCCGGCGACGTGTGGGACTATATAGCAGGAGGCACCGGCAAGGCGCAGCCGCGACAGGCCGCTCCGCTGCCCCTTGTGTGCGTCACGACGACAGCCGGTACAGGCTCGGAGGCCGACCCTTACGGCGTTATCAGCAATGACGAGACCAACGAGAAGATAGGCTTCCACGCCGATTTCCCCGTACTCTCAATCGTAGACCCTGAACTCATGCTGTCGGTTTCGCCAGTGTTCACCGCTTACCAGGGCTTCGACGCGCTGTTCCATTCAACCGAGTGCTACGTGTCATCGACGGCAAACGCCATGAGCGACATGTACGCCCTGACGGCAATCGAGAACGTTGCGAAGTATCTTGCACGCGCCGTCAATGACGGAAACGACCTCGAAGCGCGCGAGCACGTGGCCTTCGGCAACACGCTTTCGGGCATAGTGATGAACATTGCCAGCACAACGGCCAAGCATTCGCTTGAACATGCCATGAGCGCTTACCACCATGCGCTGCCCCACGGAGCCGGACTTATCATGATTTCAAAGGCGTTCTACGAGTATTTCATCGAGCGTCACGCCTGCGACGAACGCTTTGTGCGCATGGCGCAGGCCATGGGCATGCCCGAGGCAAGCCGCCCCGAAGACTTCATCACGATGCTGGTGAAGCTGCAAGAGGAGTGCGGCGTGGCCGGACTTAAGATGAGCGACTACGGCATAACGCCTGAAGAGTTTGACACGCTGGCAAGGAACGCACGCGAGACTATGGGCGTACTGTTCCTCGGAAACCCGTGCGAGCTTGACCATGCAGGCTGCGTTGAAATCTTGAGAAAGTCTTACAGGTAAACCGTTTAATCTTCAAACGCCCGGCGGCAGGGCTACGCCCACGGCCGCCGGGATTGTATGTTATAAATGAAGAAAGCTTTTATGGGATTGAAAAAGGTTGTTTTTGCTGTTATGGCGGCAGTGTGTTGCTTAGCCGTTTCGGCGCAGACCGACTCTACGTTTTACATCAACGGTTCTATGGGACGGCTTGCCGCCCGCCTTCAGTTGCCAGAACTCGGGGTGGGAGGGAAGTGCCATGTGGCGGTAATCTGCCACGGCTTCACCAGCAGCATGGACGACCCTGTTGTGGCAAGCGTGGCCGACAGGCTGCTTGAAAGCGGTTTCGGAGTGCTGCGTTTCGACTTCAACGGCCATGGAAAGAGCGAAGGCGACTTTGTGGACATGACCGTTCCCAACGAGATTGACGACGCGATGGCCGCCGTTGCCTTTGCACGCAGACTGCCGCAGGCCGCCGACGTGTCTTTGGTAGGCCACTCGCAAGGCGGTGTAGTGTCGGCGATGACAGCCGGACGGCTTGGCTCCGGCGTGATAAAAAGCCTCGTGCTGATGGCGCCTGCCGCCGTATTGAAGGACGATGCGCTGCGTGGCAACACCATGGGTGCCACGTATGACCCGTGGCATGCGCCCGAATATGTCGCCCTTCCGTCAGGACACAGGCTGGGGAGGGCATACGTCCAGACGGCCGTCAGCCTGCCGATATACGAGACGGCGGCGCGGTATGACGGGCCGGCGCTGGTTGTCCACGGCATGGCCGACCGCGTTGTGCCATATACTTACGGTGAAAGGTTTGCCCGGGAGATGCCCCGGTGCGAATTGAGCGTTGTGCCGGGAGACGACCATGTGTTTTCCGGCGATGTGGAGAATGTGGCCTCCGCAGTGGCGGAATGGCTTGTGAAGACGCTGGAAAAATGACTCTTAAAAGCGCAGGCCACGGTCTGCGCTTTTTTTGTTTGCCGGTTCAGAACCTGACGCCGTAAAACAGACGCGCCCTCCATTTTACGTTTTCAATCAGCATGTCGTCCTTGTCGCCCTGCCGCCAGAGGTTCACCACGGCCGACATTCCTATAAAACTGTTCTTGAAATTGCGCACGGCGGCTACCCTGCCGACGTTTATCAGCGAGGGGAAACGGTAGGGAGCGTGCTGCCGGGTGTCGCCAACGGTGAGCCTGTTGTGCGAGAATACCACGATGTGCGGCATCGCCGAGAGGTGCAGCAGCCACTTCCTTTTTATTACAAAGTTGTATGCGTAGCCTCCGCCGATGGCTACGTTTATTGTCGTAAGCCGTTTGGAGCCGATGCCCTGCACAACGTCGGTCGCGCTGCTTATGCGCCCCGCGAAGGCCGAAAGCCCCAACAGCCACGAGCCGCAGCTGCGTTTCTGCACTTGTGACTGGCTGAACGCCGCCGGGAACGAGAAGCGCCGGTGGCTGAAAGCGTAGTAGGCGTTGGCCTGGAGCACGTCCATTTCGACGCGGCCTTGCTCTATGCTGTATGCGTTTCCGCCGTATTCGGCCTCGCCGCTGAATGTCTTTGCCGACGTATATACAATGTCCACGCCCATGCGGTTGCCGTAAGAGCTTAGGCTGAACTCGTTGTCCTTGCTGCGTCCGGCCAGCTTTGCCGGATTGACCGCGAAGCCGAGCGACAGTCCGCGGTAGCTTACGGTTACGCCGGCGGTGGCTCTCAGTTCGCTCTCAAGTTGTGCGTTGAACTGCGAGTTGTTTATTGTTCCGTCAGTGTAAAGGTTTGTTCCCGATGCGTTGGCGCGCAGTTTCACAGTCCATTTGCCGCCGGGCTTGCCGATGTAGGCCGTGTCGTATCGGGCGAACGACTTTTCGCGGCGTGCCTCAAGCATGCTGTCCACCTGCTCTATTAGTGCGGTTTGCGCTTGTACGGTTGTCAGGCAGGTGCACAGTGCCAGCAATGTCAGTGTGTTTTTAATGCTCATCATCGCAGTTGTTGGCCGCGCAGCCGCGTTTGCGCGGCATGCTTGTGTAATGTAAAACGTGCGCCGGCGGCGTTTTATTGCATAAGATAAGCTGCACTTCTAAATTGGGAATGGAGAGTTGAGAACTGAAAGTCAGCGTTAAGCTAATGGAAAATTATGATTTGCTTTGTTAGCAGACAGCCTCGAAGGTAATCATAATTATCCATTAGCTTAACGCTGACTTTCAGTTCTCAACCCTCAATTCTCAATTCAAAAACACTGCAATTTGGATGTGCATATCAAGCTCCCTCCCTTCGGGAGGGCTGGGGTGGGTGTCAGGTTTGGCAAGGGTGGGTTGTCAATTGATGCCCTTTTGCCTTCCAAAAGGTTACCTTTTACCTTCTAAAAGGCCACGTTTTGCAAGCCAAAAGACGGCCTTTTGCAACGCATTGGAAATCAAGCGGTTACGCAGGTGCTTGCTTGCCGCGTGCCAATTGCTGTCCAAGGCCGTAGCCGTTGGCTGTAAATAGTTGGGCGCTAAGGCTTTGCCGTTACGCGCGTTTTTTATAAATTTGCCGTTGGAAGACAATTTTTTACAGGTATGATAAAATTCAAGGACGTCACCGTTGACGACAAAGACCTTATACAGAGCTTCACGCTCTACGGCGAAAGGCAGAACTGCGACCTGTCGTTTGCAAACCTCATCAGCTGGCGCTTTTTGTACAACACGCAGTATGCAGTGGTTGACGATTATCTCGTGTTCCGTTTTTATACAGGCCGCCATCTGGCCTACATGATGCCGGTTCCGCGTCCGCGTGAGCAGGAGGACGGCTCGCTAAGGGTGGAGCCGTGCGACGAATGCTCGGTGAGCGTAATCCGCGCAATACGCGACGACTCTATTGCGATGGGGCATCCATTCCTGATGCTCGGCGTATGCAACTACATGCGTGACATCATTGAAAAGTATTTTCCCGACACGTTCGACATAAAGCCCGACCGTGACTACAGCGACTACATATACACAAGGGACAAGCTTGTGAACCTGTCGGGCAAGAAACTGCAGAGCAAACGCAACCATATAAACAAGTTCAAGACGCTTTATCCTGGTTATGAATACCGCAGGCTGACGCCGGAACTCATACCGCAGTGCCTCGAAGTGGAGAGGCAATGGCGTGCGGTTTCAAAAGACGACAACGGCGAAACGCCCGACGAGGAACTGTCGGAAGAGCTGCGCTCGATGACGCGCGCATTCAACCGCTGGGACAAGTTGGGGCTAATGGGCGGGGCAATCTTCGTGGGAGAGCGCATGGTTGCGTTCACATACGGCTGTCCGATTAACCATAACACCTTCGACGTGTGCGTGGAAAAGGCCGACGTCAGCTATGAGGGGGCGTTCGCCATAATCAATCAGGAGTTTGTGAAGCACATCCCCGAGCAGTATTACTACATCAACCGTGAGGAAGACTTGGGCGACGAAGGCCTGCGCCGGGCAAAGCTTTCATACAAGCCCGACATACTTTTGGAGAAGAATGTCATAATGGAGAAGCATCCGCTGGCCGACTTCGAGGACCAAAGCCGCATCAAGCTGGAGACCATGGAGCTGTGGCGCGACACGTTCGGCGACCCCGAAGAGTTTGTCAACCTTTACTTCTCGCGCGTGTATAAAAGCGAGTACAACGTGTGCTGCCAGCTTGGCGGGCGCGTGGTGGCCGCCCTCCAGACCCTGCCTTACAAGATGTTGTATCACGGAAGAGAGGTGAACACCGCCTATGTCAGCGGCGTTTCCGTGACGGAAAGCCTGCGCGGACAGGACATCGGCAACAACCTCATGCGGCAGGCGCACTTCCGCCTTTATTATAAGGATACGGTTTTCGCCGCGCTTATACCGGCCGAGGAGTGGCTTTACCGGTGGTATGCCAAGTGCGGATATGCGCAGGTGATTACATGTACGCCGGCACCGGCCGACCCGAGGGCGGTATCCTTCGCCGAGTTTGACGGCATACAGCGCACAAGGAACTGCGTCCTTCTGCACGACGAGGACGGTTATGACGTAATCCGCGAGGACATACGCCTCGCCGGGGAAGCGTATAGGCCGCAGTCGGATGACATTCCGGCCATGCTAAGGGTTGTCGATGCGAAGAAGGCTTTGGCGCTTTATGCCGCCACACACACAGGCGTTGACATGGTAATCCGTATCGACGGCGATGCCGACATACCGATGAACAACGCATATTATGTGCTCAAAGACGGTAAGGTTCGCCAGACCGATGAGCCTTGCCGGTCGGCAATGAAGCTTACGATAGCCGGACTTGCCGGGTTCATTTTTGATGGCGAACATGCAGAAATGAACCTTATGCTTAACTGAAATGCAAAAAAATCGTTCAAGATGCCGTTTCTCCAATTATGCAGTTGATGCTTTTTCAGCCCATATAATTAATGTGTACTCCCCCATGTTTGGGTCTTGTTTTGTGAATGGATGTTAAAATCACTCTATTTGGATAAAATTCTTGTTGTAAAGTTTGGTGTGTTCGTGTAAAGTGTGTACTTTTGCATCCGCTTTCGAGGGGCAAGCCCTTGTGAAGCGAAGTTCT